>Ga0190275_10001373_pt1 | contig 18168 bp, 20 predicted proteins | sample Popmic550T_FD_133745 | JGI IMG/M metagenome (GOLD analysis project Ga0190275, IMG submission 133745) | Populus adjacent soil microbial communities from riparian zone of Yellowstone River, Montana, USA - 550 T | ecosystem: Environmental > Terrestrial > Soil > Riparian zone > Trees stand | place...
ATTCTTTGGATTCTGTCGAGGATCTGGATCCTGGGCGGAATTCTGAAGCGGGCCAGGGTAAAGCCACTGGCGCTCTCGACTCCGGTCATCAGTGTCGGCGGGCTTGCCATGGGCGGTGTGGGTAAGACACCGATGGTCCGATATCTCGCCGAAACGCTGCGGTCTTGCGGAGACACTCCTGCGGTGCTGACGCGAGGCTACCGCCGGCAGTCCAATACGACGGTGTGTCTGCGTGCGGGTTCGAACGCGCCGGTATCTTTGACGGGAGATGAAGCGCAACTACTACTTCGCTCTTGTGACGTAGGAATTGGCAAGGATCGTTGGAAAGTTGGAACGGAAATGGAAAGGTCGTTCTTGCCGACTGTGTTTCTGCTTGACGACGGATTTCAGCATGCGCGTCTGAAACGCGATCTGGACATTGTGTTGCTGGATGGGATCGATCCTCTTGCAGGGGATGCAGTGTTTCCACTCGGCCGTTTACGCGAAAGTATGAGCGCGCTTGATCGGGCCGATGTGATTGTGATCACAAGAGCAGGTAAGCGGCGGTTCGATGGATTACTTCGGCGTCTTCCCAATCGGCCGGTCTTCTTCGCGGATGTGGACATTGCAGCATGGCATCCTGCGCGGCCTTCTCTCAATGCGGTCGCTGCGTTCAGCGGCCTCGCCAATCCTCTAACCTTCTCTGAAACACTCAAGGAAGCGGGAGCACGAGTACTGCTGAGCGAAACTTTCCGCGATCACCACCGCTTCACGACCCAGGAACTCCGTGATCTGGCGGACAAGGCCCTTCGCGTGGGAGCGAGCGCGTTGGTAACAACAGAGAAAGACTTTGTGAACCTGCCTGCTGACGCGAGGGAGATCGTGGCGCCTCTGTCTCTACATCACCTCGAGATCCGCTTAACCATGCGGAACGAAACAGATTTCCTGCGATACATCCGAGTCGACCGAAAGCTGGTCATCCGGCGTTAGCAAATCGTTTGTCACACGAAATTAACCCATGCGTAATTTACCGTTGACGAAGTACTCATAAGCTCAAAAGTGCAGAGAGGCCTTTCCTCTTAAAATAAGATTTGGACCTTCAGAGTAAAACCTCTAGACTCACCGCCAAGATCTTTCTAAAGATCATTGTAGGAGTGCTATGTGTTCTCGTGGTGGCGCTAACTGCTGTGGACGTCCTGGCGTCCAGAGTCGCTGAGCACAGTTATCATCAGACACTGAACCGTGAATTAGAGGAGAAAGGCAGGATGCTGGCCCTGCTTCTCGTGCATCGGCTCGACCGGCCTCAATTTCAGGATCTTGCAAAAGAGTCTGGCGCGCGCCTCACGTTCATTGACCGTGCCGGCACTGTCTTGAACGATTCGGAAGCAGACCCGAAATCGATGGAGAATCATGCGACGCGGTCGGAGGTCAAGGCTGCGCTGGCTGGTCGAACCGGCTCGGACATGCGGATCAGTAATACGATCGGCGCCATGTTCCTCTACGTTGCGGTCCCGGCGCGGGATGGCGCATTACGACTTGCCGTTCCAGTGAGGGATGTAAAGAGCAAAGTAGATGAGATGCGCCAGCAACTTCTCGCCGCGGTCGCTCTGGCCTTTCTCCCGGCAATCATAGTGGCCGCGTTCTTCGCGCGCTATGTCTCATCGAAATTGGCGACGATCATTGACTATGCCGGAAAACTGGCCCGGGGTGAATTTCAGGCGCGTATGAAAGGCGCAGGGCGCGATGAACTAGGTGTGCTGACAGAGCAGCTCAACGAAACCGGGGAAAAGTTGCAGGCTATATTTGAGCAACTTCAGCGCGAACATGTGGAACTCGAGAAGCTGGAGCGCGTGCGCAAAGACTTCGTTATCAATGTTTCTCATGAGCTACGCACACCGCTCGCATCGATTCAGGGCTATACGGAGACGCTACTCGACGGCGCCGTCCACGACCCGGATCACAACATCCGATTCTTGACAATCATTCGCCAGAACGCGGAGAGACTGGGACGGCTGACCGCGGACCTGATGACCTTATCGAGGCTGGAATTAAAGACAACGAAATTTCAGTTCGCGTCGTATTACATTAACGAACTGCTCGGCGACTGCTGCGATTCGGTTCGTCCGATTGCCGAAAAGAAGCATATCGACATCGTGCTGGAGCAGGACGCCCAGGGCACTGAGATCTTTTGCGATTCTGAGGCCGTTCATCAGGTGATGGGGAATCTGCTCGACAATGCGATCAAGTACACGCCCGAGGGCGGGAAGATCGTCGTGGGCACGCGCAAGGTTCAAGGCGGGAAGACGGAGATGGCCGAGATCTTCGTCCGCGACAGCGGGATGGGAATTCCTGCTGATGAGCTTCCAAGGCTGTTCGAGCGCTTCTATCGCGTCGATAAAGCGCGATCCCGGCAGATGGGTGGTACCGGTTTAGGACTCGCAATCGTCAAGCACCTGGTGCGAGCGATGGGCGGAGACGTGCGCGTGCAAAGCGAGCCCGGAAGGGGTTCGACATTTATATTCACCTTGCCGATGCATGACATCGGCTTGATGGAATTCGGCGCAATTGAACCGGAACTGACTGCCGCTGTGCCGGCGCCCCGGTTTTTCTAAACCTATTTGAGATTCTTCTGAAGCGCCTGCAGGAGTGCGCCCGCCTCGGACCCGCTTCCCGGATCGGCCACGATAAAGTATGAGCCGCTATAGACCGCCAGTCCGTCCGACTGCCGCCATTTTTGAATCAGCTCGAATGCGCTCGTCTGGCCCTTCATTCTGAAAATCTTGACGGGAACTGTCGCTGGTCCCGTGAATGTCGCCGACACGGCCTGATCAAGACCGAGCTGGCGAACCATCTCGGGAGCTTCATTCTCTGGAAGGGACGTCACTTGCGAGCGCGTCCAACTATCGACGCTCGTGGGAACCGCTTCGGTCAGCGGCCGCGATGGGCTTCCGCAACCCACCAAAACGGCCAGGAACAGTAAGAAGAGCCAGCGCATCATCTCTATAGCATCTCAGGATAGAAAGGGTCGGATGCTACCATCGACTTCATGGCGAAATTTAAGCCGGCTCGGGGCAAAAAGAGCTCCCCGGCCGCCACACGCCCGCAGGCCATTGGGTGTGTGATCCTCCTAATTATGATTTTTGTATTTATTTATTTAGTAATGTACTATGCGATTAAGCAAGGCTAGGCGTGGATGAAGAGATCAGATAGTCGCGCGCCGGACGAGATGAGACCTGTCAGCATTCGTACTGAGTACCTGCTGACTGCGGAAGGCTCTGTTGTCATCGAGGTGGGGAACACTCGAGTGCTTTGCGCCGCCACTGTGGAGGAAACCGTGCCACAGTTTCTTCGCAATAGCGGTAAGGGTTGGGTGACAGCGGAATATTCGATGCTGCCCCGCGCCACAACCACTCGTACAGCTCGGGAAGCAACCAAAGGGCGTCAGTCCGGAAGAACTCTGGAGATCCAACGGCTGATAGGACGATCGCTGCGGACCGTGGTGGACCTGCAGGCTCTGGGCGAGCGCAGCATCATCGTGGATTGTGACGTGATTCAGGCCGATGGTGGAACGCGCACTGCTTCGATCACCGGCGCCTACGTTGCGCTCATGATTGCTGTCCGGAAACTGATGCAGTTCGGCACGTTGAAGAAGAACCCGATTGTCGACGCAGTTGCCGCGACAAGCGTCGGTATCGTCAATGGCGCCGCGCTGCTCGATTTGAATTACGAAGAAGATTCCCGCGCCGCGGTGGACATGAATGTCGTGATGACCGGCGCCGGCAGATTCGTCGAGCTACAGGCCACAGCGGAAAAGGTTGCCTTCGATGATGCGGAACTCGCGGCCCTGATCCAACTTGGGCGCGCAGGCGTGAAGGATTTGCTGGAGATTCAATCCGCAGTCCTGCAAAAGGCGATGTCGCAGCATCAGTGATTGTCTACTGCGCGACGACGAATCCGGGTAAAATTGCTGAATTCCGGATGGCTGCGTCGGACGCTATCATCATCGAGCCTTTGCCCGGATTGCCAGGTATTGCGCCGTGCGACGAAACGGGCTCTACCTTTGAGGCGAACGCAATCGAGAAGGCTATTTACTACGGGGCGCACACCAAAGGCTGGCTCTTCGCGGAAGATTCCGGTCTCGCAGTAGATGCGCTTGGTGGCGAGCCTGGCGTTTACTCCGCGCGGTTTGCCGGCGATCACGCCAGCGATGATGCGAATAATCGTCTCGTCTTAGAGCGATTAGCGGGATCGATGAATCGAACAGCGCGTTTTGTGTGTGTCATCGGGCTTGTTCACGACGGTTCGTTGGTACAAACATTCCGCGGCGAAGTGGAAGGCGAGATCCTCTTCGAGCCACGAGGCGAGCATGGTTTTGGGTATGATCCCCTGTTCTATTACCCTCCATTCGGCTGTTCTTTTGGCGAGATCGCTCGCGAACGGAAGCAAGCGGTAAGCCATCGCGGCAGAGCTCTCGAATTACTGATCACATACTTGAAGCCACAATCCTAGAGTTGTTTACCCGTAAGCAATCGCGACAGAACCGGAAGCGGTACTGCTCCTGCGCCCAGGGCGCTCTCATGGAACGCTCTCAACAAAAAAGTGGATCCCTTCGATTGCTGAACACGAGTGCGAAGTCTTCTCCAATCGTAGAAGCCCACAAAGTATGTCGGCAACTGAGTGGAAGAGAGCTTGGCGCGTCGCAGCTTACCGATGGCTTCCTCGCCTTCCTGGAATGCGTCGTTGATCATCAGGTCAAGCGCTTCCTGATCCGTCATTCCTTTTGTCTGAAGCCGCACATCCAGAATCGTATTTGCGAGCACGCGCAATTTATGTTTCAGGAACGTCAATCGCAACTACGAACTGTGGTTCAGGTAGCCCTGTTCGAGCAGCAGGTCGGTTGCGTAGACGGCCCACCCCTCAACATAAGGTCCATTTCCGAACACGCCCCGGAGAAAGCGTCGTAGCGTCGGTTGCACCTTGTTCGCATACTCGAACTGGACATAGTGTCCGGGCATCGCTTCGTGGATTGTCAGGATTTTTAAGCCATAGTAGTTGTATTCACGGAGCTTCGACTCGATGCTCTCTTTGGCTAGGGTCGGCGGTATCGGCGTCAGCCAGTAGAATGCGCCGAGATGCGGCTCCAGCGCCGGCGCCGGCTTGAAGCCGCCGACCGAATAGATCCCTCGCATGAATTCCGGGGTTTCGATGACCTGCAAGTTGTCAATGGCCGGCAAGGTCAGCAGATTCTTTTCGCGGACGAACTGTCTCGCTTCTGCCAAATCCCGGCGCGCATCAGCGAAGTAAGCCTCAGGCGAGGCGTGCTCTGCCGCGATCTGGTCCAGGGCGCGCTTGATGACCCTATTTGTATCGTTGATCTAATCTGGCTATTTGTCAGATTCACGGCAAGCTTATACATCTCGTCGCGAGTCAACTCCATCTCACGTTCGGCGGCCGACAAGACCTGGTGTATAGATTGATCTGTCGCAAGCGTGTAGCGAAACTTCTGCGCGTACTTATCTAGGCCGAGCCGCCACTCGTAAGGTCGCCGGATAAGATCGGTTTCGAGAAAGCGGTTGAAGCTGCGAATGGATTCGAGCGCCGGCTTAGCTGCCTGGTCGAAACGCTGACGAAGGGCTTGTGGCGCTTGCTCACGCAATTCTTTATCGATAAGAGCAATATTGCCTTCGTTCTCGTCAATGGCGACACGAGTCCATATGTCCGGCGCCGAGCTCAGGTTCAGTCGCGCCTGTCCCAAAAAGTGAGGTACACTCTTCAGGCGATTGATGATGTGTTCGTACCGCTTGTCCTTGTTCGCGTACTCGAGAACGAATGGAGCGTACAATGCGTTTCCAACAAGCTCGACATACATGGTCGGGTCATGACGAAAGTCTTGGATCGACTGCAGTTCGAGCAGCGCGAGAGATATCTGATCTTCGATTATCTTCAGATCGGCGTGATCATCGGTGGACATCGACGCGTCATTCATCGAGCGATGCAATCTCAGGCGAAGGTCCTGACCACTGACGCTGCTTCTCTAGGGCTGCGGGACTGTAGTCATCCAACAGCGAATCGAGCTCGATTGAACCGTGACGGTGATAGCCGACTTGTGTTGCTGCAGACGGAGAATTGGCTAGCGATGTATAGACAAATTCTTCAGCGAGCTGCGAAAACGATTCTTTCGATTGGCGAGAAGCACAGCCGCTTAAGGAGATTACGACGACTGCAATCGCCGCCGGGAGCCACGAGTTCACGCACATGTGCAGACAATCATAAACCGGCATAGAAGGCGCGGGAACCTTCTATAGCCGGTTTATTCTGCGGGGCTCTTGAGAACTAAAACGAACTACTTCAACATTCGTGGCGGCTCTCCGGCTTGTGTGAACTGGCCGGCTTTACGCTTGTGGTCCTGTTCAAACTGCCCGTTTGTCTGCCCGGCAGCATTCTTGCCGCGTGTGTTTGGGGCGGCGTTTTTTCGAGCTTCCTTTGCGCTCTGCTCCATCGGATTCTTCTTCTTGGACATGGATTCTCCTCCCGGCAGTGGGACCGGCCGCCAGGAAGTCTCGTTTCACTAATTTGTAAACCGAAATCTTGGTAACAGTGAGGGTGATCGTCCAGCATGCGCTATCCTTTGGAACAAATGGCGGCGACAAAATGGGAATACATCACTCTTGAAACCGAAACCGGTGACGATATTAATGAAGTGCTCAATGGCTATGGAGGCCAAGGCTGGGAGCTTGTGACTGCACAGCGCTACACAGGTACAGAGTTCGTCGACCCTTCGGCTCCGGAGCCGGAATATGTGCCGTTTGATTACTGGATGCTCGTATTCAAACGATCCCTGGAGGCCTGAAGAGGCCTAAAACGTTCGAACATAGTTTGGTTGTGGTAAACTCGTCCTTGGCGCTGGCTTTGCACTTTGAAAGAGAGCTTACGCAAGTGTCTGATTTTACGGGCTCGTAGCTCAGTTGGTTAGAGCGCTTCCTTGACACGGAAGAGGTCGGAGATTCGAGTTCTCTCGAGCCCACCACCTACACTTTTCTTCCTCTCCAGTCTCCCCAAAGCGGTTCAATCGCGTTGCGTACAGCATCGGCGTTACCATGGACTCGTGCACAGTGACATCGGTCTCCAGGACGCCGTCTCTCAATTAAACGACGTACGGAAAGAGATTGCGAAGATCATAGTCGGACAGCAGGACATCGTCGATGGTGTCTTGATTTGCCTCATGGCTGGCGGGCATGTATTGCTTGAAGGCGTTCCGGGACTCGGGAAAACAACGCTGCTTCGGACTCTAGGCCGCGTCCTTCATCTTCGGTATTCCAGAATTCAATTCACGCCGGACCTGATGCCGGCCGACATCGTCGGCAGCATGATGATCGAAACGGATGACCGAGGAGCTCGCGCTCTGAAGTTTCAGCCGGGCCCGATTTTCTCGCACCTCGTTTTAGCCGACGAAATCAATCGCGCGACCCCGAAAACACAATCTGCTCTGCTTGAGGCAATGCAAGAGCGAACCGTCACCAGCGGCACGACGACGCATCACCTGGAGGCGCCATTCCTAGTTATGGCGACGCAGAACCCAATCGAGATGGAGGGCACGTATCCCCTGCCTGAAGCGCAGCTCGATCGATTTCTGATGAAATTGATCGTCACATATCCGTCGCGCCTCGATTTGAGCACGATTGTTGAACGCACGATTCAGCCCGATGAGACCGAGCTCAGCCAGATTGTCGATGCGGACGGCATACTCCATTTGCGCCGCACGTGCCGCGAAATGTTGGTAGCGAAGCACGTGCAGGAGTATGCGATCGACCTCGTAATGGCAACGCAGCCGACGGGGGACGCGTCCCATGAGCTTGCGACGAAGTACATTCGTTACGGCAGTTCTCCTAGGGGCGCACAGGCCCTGGTCGAGTGTGGCAGGGTCCTTGCGTTAATGAATGGCCGGGTTCATGTGAGTGCGGACGATATCCGTTCCGTGGCTCCTGCGGTTCTGCGTCACCGGATTATCATGAACTTCGATGCCCACGCAGATGGGCAGACACCCGATACTCTGTTGAACAAGATTATCTATAGCGTGACAGCGGCCGCCCGGTAGCGTCCAAATGCACAGGTAGTATTTTGTAGGGACCAACAAGCATGGCGGCGCAACAGCTCCTGATCGATCAAGCGCTTCTCGAAAAGCTGGAGCGTCTCACGCTTCACTGGCAGAAATCATTCCCCGGGCTTGTCGGCGGACGCAACGCCTCGCGATTTTCCGGACCAGGACAGGAATTCTTAGACCATCGTCATTTTCACCAGGGCGATGATTATAGAGCCGTCAATTGGCGCGCATTCCTGCGACTCGAAAAGCTTCTGCTGAAGCTCTTTCAAGTGGAGCCGCGTATTCCCGTTCGAATCCTCATCGATTCCAGCGCGTCAATGGGGACAGGGGAAGTTCCGAAATTCAACTATGCCTGCAAACTTGCCGCGGCCCTAACCTATGTCGGTCTGGTGCGGCTGGACACTGTATGCTTGCAGGCGTTCTCCGACACGCTTGCAGGCTCCTGCAATTGCGGCGGCGGGCGTCACCGGTTTCTTCCCGCGGTTCATTTCCTGAACGATCTGCAGTTGAGCGGATCTAGCAACTTCCTGCAAGTAGCTCGGCAATTTTCTTCGAACTACCCACAGCGTGGACTGGTCGTCATCGTCTCGGACTTTCTCGATGAGAACGACCCTGAAAAGCCGCTGCAATATATCGCTGATCTCGGACACGAACTTCTGCTGGTTCATATCTGGGCTCCGGAAGATCGCGAACCGCCATGGACGGGCGAACTCGATCTGGTTGACGCCGAATCGGGTGTTCATCTCGAGATCGACGCAAATGACCAGACCCGCGCCGCCTATACGAAGGCGTTCGATGATTACGCCAAGCGCCTGCAGACTCTAGCGATGCGTACGGGAGGCCGATACGTCGGGCTGCCTGCGAATATTCCTGTCGAAGAAGCGATTTTCGGACCGGTCATGCGCGTAGGAGGCTTGCAGTAAGTGTTTCTCCTGAACCTGAGCCCTCTCGAGTTTCTGGCAATCTTCGGCGCGCTGTCGGCGTTCGTCGTGACCCTGTATCTTCTGAGCCGCTCGCGGAAACGACAGAAGGTTGCAACGTTGCGATTCTGGGCGCAGGCGCAGGCTCCTGTTGTTTCCAAGCAACGACGGCGCATCCAGCAACCACTATCCCTTCTCCTGCAAATCCTCAGCATCGCTTTACTGTTGCTGGCGATTGGGCAACTGCAGTGGGGAACGCGCGACGATGCTGCGCGGGATCATGTGCTGCTGCTCGATACTTCATCGTGGATGAGCGCGCGCGTGGGGAATACAACTCTCCTTCAAGACGCAAAAGCTAAAGCAAAGGCATACGTTGAGTCGCTTCCGGCGTCGGATCGGGTCATGGTGGTGCGCGCAGAAGGTCTGCCGGGTCCGGCCACCGGGATGGAAGAAGATCGTAGGGCCGTCGAGACCGCCATCGATGATTCGCGTCCAGGGGCAGCCGCGCTCGATCTGCAGCAGGCCTTCGCCTTCGCCGAGCAGGTGCGGCGGCTTCACGCAAGACGCGCAGGTGACGTCGTCTACATCGGCCCGGGACGAGTCAGTGAGGAAGGGCTGCCCCTGCAAACGCCCGTCGGGTTGCGTGTGATTCCGGTTGAAACGGGCAAGGTCGATAATATCGGTCTGACGCGTGTGGGTCTGCGGCGCTCAGATCGGGATCCTGAAGTATGGAACGTTTTCGTCACGGTTCGCAATTATGGGGCCTTGCCCCGAACCACCCCGCTAGCAGTGCAGTTCGGCGGCGCTCCGATAGCCAATAAGGCCGTGGTCGTTCCCGCAGCCAAGACGGAAGAGTTCTCATTTCCGTTTCGAACGAAGGCCGCGGGCTGGATTGAAGCTCGGCTGCTCGAGAAAGATTCGCTTCCCGAGGATAACCGCGCCGTCCTGGAGATACCCGCGTTGAAGACGGCCAAAGTTGCTGTCTTTACGAATGAACCAGAAGCGCTCCGTCCCGCCCTCCGGGCTCATCCGCAGATTGAAGCTACTTTCTATCCCACCGCCCAGTACCGCACCGACGTTCCCGCCGCTGTCGTTATTTTGGATCGCTTCTCTCCGGAAGCACCGCCGAAGATTCCCACGATCTGGCTTGAGCCACCGACTCCCTCACCGTTTCGGGCGCGGACCAAAGTCACCGATGCCAAGATCGTCCGATGGCGAGCAGACCACGATCTGGCTGCGGGTTTGCGATCGCAAGATATTCGCGTGCCGGAAGCGCAGGTTTATGCGACCGCGCAGGGCGATATCTCCGTTGCCGAAACCGACGCGGGTCCCATCGTGGTTGCCAGGCCTTCAACGCGCGCTGTCGTTCTGGGGTTTCATCCTGGCCGGTCTGATTTGAAGTTTGACCTTGTGACGCCGTTGCTGCTTGCCAACATCCTTCGCTGGTTTGAGCCGGACGTTTTCCGCTTGTATGATCTGCACGGTGGAACGTCGGGCACAGTCACCGCGACCCTCGATGACGACGCCGAGCCAGGCAGTGTTAAGGTCATCGGCGAACAACAGCAGCTCCCCTTCACGATGGAGGGTCGCACGGTGCGGTTCTTTGCCGGAGCGCCGCAAACCGTTCGCGTAATTAGTAGCGGTCGCGAACAAGTGCATTCGCTTTCTCTGCCCGACATCGCTGTGACCGCGTGGGAGGCTCCACGATCCGCCTTCCGCGGTATTCCAGGAGCAGTGGAACGCGCTGTATCTCGAGACCTCTGGCGCTACCTCGCGATTCTTGGAGCGCTCGGGTTATTGGCGGAATGGTTAATCTATGGACGCCAGCGAAACCGCGCCCGTACCGTGGCGCCTGCGGCGGTTGAAGAAGTTTCGATGAGGCAGGCGTCATGACATTCGATTTTCCGTGGGTTTTGTTCTTCCTCGTCCTGCCTGTAGTCTTTCTCTTGTGGGAGTGGAGAAAAACGCCAAGCCGCCTTGGGCTCGCGCTAAAAGCGGCCACATTCATCGCGGTGATTCTCGCGCTGTCGGGGCCTCGGCTGCAAGTGAACAGTTCCAGGACCGCGACCATCGTTCTTGCCGACACATCCGCCAGCGTTTCGGTCCCGGATCTGCAGAACGAATCGAAGATCGTGAACGAGATTGAGAAGGAGCGAGGCCGTCACTGGTTGCGCGTCATCCCGTTCGGGCGGTCCTCCCGTGATATCGAAGCATCAGAGCGCGTGAACGGCTTGACGCTTAAGCACAGCGCGGGCGATACCGGACGCGGCACAGACATTGAGGCCGCGCTAAGAGACGCCATTGCGGGTCTGCCCGGTGGCATGTCGCCACGCATCGCGCTCATCTCTGACGGACACGAGAATCAGGGCAGTGTCGCCCGCGCTTCCTGGCTTGCGCGCGAATTGAATATTCCCATCGATACCTTTGCGTTGACCGGTCGCCCGCAACCGTTGCTGCGTATCGAGTCCGCATTCGCCCCGGCAATCGCGTTCACGGGAGAAAAGTTCCCCATCGATCTCGTTGTCAGTTCGCCGAAGGCAGCACAGGGTTCCGTTGAACTCATGGCCGAAGGTAAGCGCATCGGATCGAATGATGTATCGCTGGAAGCAGGCAGCAATGTCGTGCGCGTCTTCGCCAGCTTGAACGCGACTGGCGCCATCGATCTGTCCGGTGTTCTGAAAAGCGCCGGCCTTGGCGACGCTCCCTTCGAGCACGCGATTACTTTGCGGAAGCCACGTGTGCTGTTCTTATCGCAGGATCCTGCGGGAACCGAAGATCATCTTCTGCAAGCTCTACGCGCCGCGCACTTTGAAGTGAATCGCACAACCGATATCGCGCCATCGAAATTTCTCGACTATCAACTCCTCGTCTTCAACAACTGGAACCTTGAAACGCTGCCTCTCGACATCAAGGACTCCGTTGAACAATACGTGAAGCAGGGTGGGGGATTGCTCGTGATCGGCGGCGAGCGGAACGTCTACGTCGAAGGCAAGAAAGTCGAAGACGCAATGGATAGGACATTGCCCGCCAAGCTCGCGCCGCCAAGATCTCCGGAAGGTACAACCGTCGTCCTCATCATGGATAAGTCGTCTTCCATGGAGGGCCGCAAAATGGAACTGGCGAGGCTGTCGGGAATCGGTCTCATCGACAATCTGCGCCAAACCGACAATGTCGGCGTGCTCATTTTCGATAATTCCTTTCAATGGGCCGTCCCAATCCGCAAGTCGGAGGACCGCACGCTGATCAAACGGTTGATCGGCGGCGTAACTCCCGATGGCGGTACGCAGATCGCTCCCGCGCTAGCGGAAGCCTATCGACAGATTCAACGCCAGACATCCACTTATCGTCACGTCGTATTGCTTACGGACGGTATCTCGGAAGAGGGCGATAGCATCTCTCTTGCTAAGGACGCGGCAACAAAAAAAATCACGATTTCAACCGTAGGGTTAGGACAGGACGTCAATAGACCGTATCTCGAGAAGATCGCGCAACTGGCGAAAGGACGTTCCTATTTTCTGGTCGATCCTTCGGGTCTCGAGCAGATCCTGATTAAAGACGTCCTCGAACATACCGGTTCCACTGCAATCGAGAAGTCGATTACGGCTGATATCGCCAAGCCGTCTCCAATCCTCGAGGGCGTCTCGATGCAGACCGCGCCGCCGTTGAAGGGATACGTGAAGTTCATCGCGAAACCGGGCGCCGACACGATCCTCACGGTAGACACAAAAAAGGAACCGCTGTTGTCGGTATGGCAAACGGGTCTCGGCCGTTCGGCCGTATTCGCGTCCGACGCCAAGAGCCGGTGGGCCGAACAGTGGGTCGCCTGGAACGGGTTTGATCGCTTCTGGGTCAATGTGTTTCGCGATCTGTTGCCGCATGCTCAGCCGGGGGAAGCGAGCACTTCCTACGATCCTGCTTCAGGGAGTCTCGTTGTGGACTACAAGATGGCTCCGCAGTCAGGCGATCCCGGAAAGACCCCGGATATCTTCGTGCTCGGCCCCAATGGTTTTCGCCAACCGATGCCGGTGCGCAAGATTGCGGAAGGACAGTATCGCGGCACAACACGTATCGGGGCGATGCAGGGACTCTTCCGAATTCGGCCTCTCGCCGAATCCCGCTTCTTTCCCGAAACCGGCTTCTACCGCCCGGAAGAGGAGCTAACTAAGTACGGATCGAACCAGGCTCTGCTGAAGCAGATCGCCGAATTCACAGGCGGCCGCTTCTCGCCGGCTCCGGCGCGCGTCTTCGATCCCTCCAGCCGGCCCATTCCTTCCAGCATGCAGTTGTGGCCGGGACTACTTGCCTTCGCAATCGCATTAAACGTTGCCGAGTTGGTGCTTCGCAAGTGGCGGGGCATCGTTGCCAGCTTCTCGCGTCGCCCGGCCCACGTCAACGCGTAGCAGAATGAAAAGGCCGACAATAAAAAACCCGAGTAGAGACAAAATCGCAGTCCGATAGCTGCCGGTAAATTGAAGCGCAAGCCCGAAGATTAGGGGAGCCATCCAACTCGTGCCCTTGTCGCTAATCTCATAGAGGCTGAAGTACTCGCCCTCACGACCCTCGGGGATCATCTGCGAGAACAAGGACCGGCTGAGCGCCTGCGTACCCCCGAGTACGATTGCGACGACAGCAGCCATCACGAAAAACTCGGCGGTCGTGCGGACCGTCACATAGATCGCCAGAATCACACCCGTCCAGATCATCAGACTGATTGCGATCGCTTGCTTTGTACCCACCTTTCTCGAAACTAAGTTAAACAAAAGCGCTCCGGCGAACGCGAGAAACTGAACCATCAATATCGCCATTGTCAGAGTGCCCATCGGAATCTTCAATTCATCGCTACCGAACTGGCCTGACAAGGTGATCACGGCTTGGACGGCATCGTTGTAGATGAGATAGGCGATCAGGAATGTTAGCGTTTGCGGATAGTGCCGCATATCGCGAAGAGTGCGAACTAATTGCTTAAACCCGTTCGACAGGCTCTCCCCCGGCTCCCGTCTTCTGGCTGGAGGCCGATTCTTAAGACCGAAAAGCGGAATCAAAGTGAATAATCCCCACCAAAGTCCCGCCGATGCCAAGCTGATGCGAATGGCCAATCCTTCAGACAACCCGAGTTTTGCGGCATTCGAAAAAAGTGCTAAATTCAACGCCAGAACGATACCGCCGCCAAGGTATCCGAACCCCCATCCCTTCGAAGAAACGTTGTCGCGCTCCTCCGGTTTTGAGATTTCCGGAAGAAAGGAATTATAGACGACGATCGATGCGCCGAAGGCGAGATTTGCGACGAGAAACAGAAACCCGCCCAGCAGATATGACGACCCCTCCAGCGTGAACATCGCCACCGTTGCTGCGGAGCCAGTATAAGCGCATAACGCGAGCAGGCGCTTTTTGTTGGGGCTGAAGTCAGCAATCGTACCCATCAGCGGCAGCACCAGAACCTGCGTCAGGACCGACAAAGCGACCATGTATCCCCACCATGATCGAGGCTCTACGGGAATGCCGAACGGGTATACTCTGCCATCCGATCCTGCTGCCGCCTTGGCGAGGGACGTAAGATAGGGACCCAGAAACAGTGTAATGACAGTGCTCGCAAAGGCGGAATTCGCAAAATCGTAGACATACCAGGCGCGCTGCTCTTTTGCATTCAGACTCGGACTCAAGCGGATACCTCGGAACTGACCGACATTTCGGTGGCCATCTTTCCAAGCGTTATATAGTCCTTCTTTCCATTTCCGAGCATCGGAATGCGATCTAGATAGATGATCTTTCGGGGAATCGCTAGCTCCGGTGCGCCCATCTCCCGCTGAGCCGCCTGCAACGTATCGCGCTTCAGGTTCTTGTCTTGCGTGAACAGGATGATGACTTCACCGCGCCTTGAATCTTTGTACGATGAAGCCGCATGTAGCGATTGTGGATGGGCTGTAACAGCGATTCTTTCGACTAATTCGAGCGACACCATCTCACCGGCCACTTTGGCAAAGCGCTTCAATCGCGCCTGTAGCTTTACAAACCCCTCTGATATTGTCACGACATCGCCTGTGTTGTACCATCCCGATCCGTACTCCGACTGAGGGGGCTGAATCACGCCCGGTTGATCATGCTTTAAATATCCCAACATCACGTTGTCGCCGCGTACATGCAAGACACCGCCGGTGTCCACTCCTTCAACAGGAGCAATCTTGTACTCCATACCCGGCAACAACTCTCCCACCGACCCTGAACGCGTCGCCAACGGCGTATTGACGGCAATCACCGGAGAACACTCGGTTGCGCCATAGCCTTCAAACACGCGCAGTCCGAACTTCTCCATACAGAGGCGTTGAACGTCTTCGGTCAACTTCTCAGCCCCGACTACAAGGTACTTGATGCTATAAAAATCGTACGGATGAGCGACTTGCGCATACTTACTCAAAAATGTGTTGGTCGCAAAGAGAACGCTGCAATCCCGGTCGTAAATGATCTCGGGTATGGCGCGGTAGTGCAGCGGGGAAGGGTAGAGGAAAACGCGGCAGCCATAAAGCAAAGGCAGGAGCATACCGGCTGTCAGACCGAACGCATGAAACAATGGCAGCGCGCTCATGAACTTCTCTTTCGAAGAGAACGAAAATGCCGAACTGGCCTGGGCGGCGTTAGCGAGTATCGATCCATGGCTGAGAACTACGCCCTTTGGCATTCCTTCCGAACCTGACGTAAACAGAATTACCGCCGGGTCCTCAGGTCTCGACTTCTTCATCACACGACGGGGCCGCCGCAGAGCCCACAGGATCAGCCAGAGCTTGTCCGCAAGCCCGAACTGCGCCTTCAAGTCTTCGAGGTAAACAACTTTCACAGACGCGAGTTGCTGCACCAGATCGCCGAGCTTTGCCTTTTCGACAAAAGCCCGCGAAGTAACGATGGTCTTCACTTGAGAGATACGGCACGCGTTCTGCATCGCGTCCAGCCCGGACGTGAAATTCAGCATCGCAGGAATTCGGCGCATCGCAAACATGCCGAGCAGCAGATACACCGTCGCGTTCACGTTCGGCATCAAGACACCAACGTTCTCGCCTTCTTTGCTGAACTTGGACACGATCCGGCCCAGAGCCAGACTTCCTTTGATAATCGTCGCGTACGTCACCGGCTTAGCGGTCATATCTTCGAGGATGTCCCGATCCTTCCCCTGCAATTCCACGGCATCGAGAAAGGCGTCATAGATGTGTGTGCGCTTTCGCGACTCGAAAGCCGCTCGCTGTAACACCCTTCGCATCTCCTCGCTCGCAAGCCGCCGGCGAATCTTCGCGGTCCTTCCCTCCGGCATCGGGATGACCACACCCGGATGAATCGTGAGCGTGATGTGGGGAAAAGTCTTCTGCGGAAAATCGCCCTTCATCCGGCTGAAGGGTGAATAGATCGGCCCATTGATGTTCAAGGGAACAACCATGCATCCCGTCTTGGCGGCTACGAACGCCGGACCATCGTAGATCTTCATCAGGCTGCCCGTCTGCGAGATTCGGCCCTCCGGAAAGATCACAACCGGGTGGCCTTCCTCCACCAAAGCCACCAGCGCTTTGATCGCTAGGGGGTTATTCGTATCCACGACTTTGTGGCGCAGAAACTTCAATGGCAATTTGAAATACCATCTGCTTGCGATGGTCGAGTGAATCAGGTACGTCGGAGACAAGTCGAGGAACGCGCCGATGATAACGCCATCGAGGAAGGATTGATGATTGCTGATAATCAGCATTCGGTCGCTTTTCGGCAGCGTGCCGACGACCTTGGCGCGATAAAACAGCCGCAGCAGTAGCCGCGCTGTGAACGCCACGATTTCTCCGGGAATAGCAGACCAGGATGACATGGTATGAATGCTCTTTCCTATCGTAAGAGATATGTATGCCAGTGCATTAGGCTGGCGGTTGCCGTGCGCTGCAGTCTTACGCGGCCGAAACGTCCATTCGACCGGAAGACCGACAAATCCGAAATCGAAGTTATGCGGCTGCAACAACTGCTACAAACGACGCATCCAATTCAGTAGCCGATGAGAACATTGATTGTGGCGGTGATTCTCTGCATCACTACGGGTATCTTTGTTGAAAAGATCGGATCCGCTCGGCTCACTATTCCATTTCGCCTGGCCCGTCTTCAATTTCGTGAACCAGATCGCGGTTTGCTGATTCCGGTTTCTGGAGTAGCTGTGCGAAAAGTCACCGACACTTGGTCCGCCCCTCGTTCCGGAGGACGCTTACATCAGGGTCAAGATATCTTCGCTCCGCGAGGCACACCGGTTGTCTCCGCGACAGAAGGAATCGTCGTTCGCGTCGGGACGAACCGCCTCGGCGGAAAGGTTGTCTCCATAATAGGCGCGGGGGGACGGCTTTACTACTACGCGCACTTAGACGGATACGCCGAGGGTCTCGATGTTGGCCACACGGTATCAAAAGGCTCCACGATCGGGTATGTTGGAAATACTGGGAATGCGCGCGGGACTCCGCCGCATCTACACTTCGGTGTTTATACGCCGGCAGGAGCGTTGAATCCGCTTCCAATGTTCGTAGATCGAGGTCAGATTTGAATCGCAGAGAATTGTTCGCAGGAATGGTCGCGTTTCCATTAACTGCCTTCGTCGGAAGACCACAGATGCAGGCGTTCAAAGCCAAAGCATTGAACGGGGAATCTTTCAGCAATGAATCTCTAAAGGGCAAGCCGTATCTGGTCCAGTTTTGGGCCACCTGGTGCGGCTATTGCAAGCGAGATGAGCCTGCCGTAGAGCGCATCGTAAAGGAATCGCCCGAAGTACCGGTCATTGCGGTCAGCGTCGGCGAAGGCAGACAAAAAGTTCGCAAATACCTGCAAGGTTCTCCACGCACGGCGAAGATCGTTGTCAATGAAGATACGAATCTGCCGGCGCTTTTTCAGATTACTTCATTTCCCACCTATGTTCTGGTGGACGCCAAGGGCGGGATTGTCGAGATGCAGGAAGGTTCTGGCGGCTACGAAGCACTGATCGCGCTTCTGAAAAAAATCTGATATCTCCTGACCGACGAGTGGTTGAAACTCCGCGGTACCTTTCGCCATCTAAACGGGAAGACCCTCGCGTCCTGGACAACGATTTCAGTTTTCTTTTGAATTCTACTTGCCAGTAGAGGGTTCCCTGTTTATACTTCTTTTTTTGTGGCGGTTCGTGGTGAAGAG
>Ga0190275_10001374_pt1 | contig 18145 bp, 12 predicted proteins | sample Popmic550T_FD_133745 | JGI IMG/M metagenome (GOLD analysis project Ga0190275, IMG submission 133745) | Populus adjacent soil microbial communities from riparian zone of Yellowstone River, Montana, USA - 550 T | ecosystem: Environmental > Terrestrial > Soil > Riparian zone > Trees stand | place...
AAACGTCCTGGCAGGTGCGGAAAAATGTCTGGCCCCGCCCGAGCTATGATGCCCGGAAGAGAAAGAACGTCCGCCTCCTCGGTGGCCAGCCTGGGCCGGCTGCAACATTGCAATGCTCGCGATCACCACACCGCTGAATGTTCCAATAATTTTCACAATCCAATCCTACGCGCCTGCCTTAAGAAAAAGCAAGCTCGTTGATCAGGCCCGGGCTTGGACAACAAGCGCCCGCAGCGGAGCGCGCAGGTCCGCTTCGCCAAAGCGGCTCTTCAGCGCAGCCGCGATCGCGTTGGTAATAACCGGGAACAACGATGGATCGCGCTCGGCGATTGCCATCGACACGGGATTACCCTGCACCAGGCCGATCGCGGTATCGTCCGCACGGCTCGGTCCGCTGAGCTTGTCCACGACCTCGATGCGAACGTCTCGAAACCCTGCCTCGGTCAGCACGCGCTGAATCTCGCCGTGATCGTGGTAACCGAACGGGACCTGATAGAACATGGGGGGATCATTCTCAAAGTAGCCGGCAATCGTTTCATGCGCGATCCGGCAAAGCTCGTTGTGCTCGATGGCGTCCCAGACGTTGAAAAGAAACACGCCGCCTGGCTTTAAGACGCGACGCGCCTCGCCCGCCGCCAGCGCCTTTTCCGGCACGAACATGATCCCGAACTGGCAGACCACCGCGTCGAACATTTCGTCGCCGAAAGGCAGGGCGCTCGCATCGGCTTGCTGCCATTCGATCGCTTCGCCGTTGGCGAACTTCGCGGCGGCATGTTGAAACATCGGCTCGTTCAAGTCGGTTGCGATCAGATTCACGGTCGCCGGGAGATGGTTCCGAAGCTCGCGCGTCACGATTCCCGTGCCGCAGGCCAATTCCAAAACCGAACCGTTTTCCGGCACCCGCAAACGGGCCACCAGGTCCTCGGCATACGGCTGGAAGAGAACGGGTCCGAGATATCGGTCGTAGGCCGCTGGGATCGATCCCGCGAACTGGGCGTTTTCGTCCATCATCTAATCCGAAGACGCTTTAAGGATAACCGACACCGGGTTGTCGCCCAGCCCAAAGCTCGCGCTTCGCCTTCCACTCTGCCGCTGGAATGATCTCCGGCGCGCCATCCGATCTCATCCGCCGCCGGCTAAAAAGCTGGGCCTCGAGAAGTATCTTCTCCGGCGAAACATCGCGCAGGAGCCAGGAAAGATCTTTGTCCAAGACAACGCCGCGACCCGGGGCCAGCAGGTGAGCTCCTTCAACGAAACGCGGGGTCTGCCCGAACATCGGAGAATCACCGAGAGGAAATGGCTGGCCCACACTTTCGCCTGTCCGCGCGTCCCAGAGCCGCGCTTCTCGTCCCGCCGTCGTCACGGCGATGCGTCCGTCGGGGCTGAAGGCCGCGTTGTGGATCTCGGTCATCCCAGACTTTTTCCTGGGCGCGAAGTCAACGAGATCGAATACCTGGAGCAGCACTCCGATCGGTTGGCGGCTCTTCAGGTCCCATAGTCGTCCCTCGTCTCTCGCCACGGTCAGTAAAGTTTTTTCGTCCGGAGAAAGAGCGAGGGAAAGAATCCTCTCCATTCTCACTAATGGCTCCTCCGAAGGCTCGCTCTGGCCCGCCGGCCAACTGAACACTCCGTTCTTCCGCGCGAAGAGAATCTCGCTCGACCTGAGGAAGAGAGCGCCCCCGACATGTCCCTCGATCGTCGATGGCTCACGCAACGCGCGCCCGGTTCGTCCATCCAAGAAATGCATCTTCGCTTGCGCGGTGAGTCCGCCGCCAGGTTGGGCGGGAGGAAGAAACTCATTGTGAACCAGCAACAGCCGGCTGCCGTCAGCGCTAAAGGCAACGACCGTCTCCGGCGTTTCAGAATCGCCACCATTTCGGCCTGTGATCTCAAAAGAATCGCCCACGGCCGATCCGGTTTTCGCGTCCCACAATCGAAGCATTTTCTTCTCGGTCCCGCTTTCGCGGTCCACGGTGGCGAGGGTTGAGAAGTCCGGGCTGAAAGCGACCACCGTGATTGCCGGCGCATGCTCCACCTCATTCCAGAGAGGCGCGCCACTGCGCACCTCCCACATGCGGATGTGGGTTTGTCCGCTCTCGCTCGGCGATTGCGTGAACAGGGTACGCCCATCCGGACTCAGCACCATGACGCGCGCCTCTTTCCAGGCGCCATGGCCGATGGCCCGTGGAAGCATCCGGCGCCCGGCCACATTCCAAATCAGGGCAGTCCCATCCTTCGCCCCCGTCAAAATGTGCTGGCCATCAGCGCTGAATGTCGCGGCCTCAATTTCGGCTGAGTTTGGCATCACCATCTCCAGCTGGCCAAATCGGTTCCAAAGATAGGCTGTAGCGCCGCTGATGGTGAGAATGAATTCGCCGTCCGGCGAAAACTTCACTCGCGAAACCACGCCCGGATGGATCATTGGCTTGGAGGAGCGAACCACTTCGTTGTTCCCGGGACTGATCCTCCAGAGGTAGGCTACGCCGTCGCTTCCGCCGGTCGCGACGAGATCGCTATTGGGGCTGACGGCAGCGCCCGAAATATCCACCTGCTGCCGAATCGGTTCCACGATCTTTTTCCCGCTCTCCACCTCGATGAGTTGAATCGGTCCCCCATTGTCTTGCACCAGCCAGATCTTCGCATCCGGGCTGAATCGCGGAACGGGGTCGTCTTGCCAAAGGAACGCCAAATGCGGCCATCCGCCCGGCTGATACTGCACCTCATCGAGCGGTTGCGACGTCTCGGCATCCCACGATTGGACAAAGTTTTGGTCCCACTTCAGCACCACCTTCGTTCCGGTTGGATCAAGGCCGGCGCGATCCACATGGCTGCTTTCGCTGCTCTCTGGTTGGACAGTCCGGAAGGGTATCGGCGGTGCGATCGGTTTCCCAGTTTCCGCGTCCCAGAGCCGGGCATGGTCGAGCGCGGTGAATATGCGTTTTCCATCGCGCGTAAAGAAAGCTCTCCGGACAGAAACAAGATTGTTCCCAACCGAAAACTCCACGAGCGGCGCGCCGTTTTTTGCGTCCCAGACGCGCAACCTGGCAGGGATACTTTCTTCAGCTTCATCTCTCAGGAGGCCTTCGCCCATGGCCAAAAATCGTTCGCCGCCGGGATCAAACGCCACGCAGCTAATCTTCTCGCCAAGCTCCACCATGAGCTGCGGCAGAGCGAGCGGCTGCATATGGAGCAGGGCGGCGTCTCGCCGGGCCCGATTTGGATCGAGATGGTTCGCTTCGGCGAAGAAAAGCGCGGCGCCGGCTTCATCCCCTTTCGCGACCAAAGCCCTGGCGCGCTCCTCGTACTTCGAGGCGAGTTGGCGGTCGACGTCGCGTTTCTTCGCGCGCTCCTGGAGAAGCCATGTCCCCGCCAGGGCGGCAATGATCGCGATGGCGGCGGCTGTTGCCATGATGACACGCCGCCGGCGCCGCGCGCGGTCGCGCTGCCGCAATTCGTCGAAACCCACGCCTAACAAGCCCGCCAGAATTTTGAGCCGCGCATTATCACGGCCATCCCGGTCGGGCCGGACATCGGCCGCGATCGGCTCGGTTCGCTCTTGAGTCAGTTCGCCGTCTTCTCCAATCCGGTAGCGGATCGCTTTCGGGAAACATTCGGGAACGCCCGAATCCGGTTTGTCGGACGCGTTCGGCTCGCCATCAACGATGATCGCCAGGACCCGGTCTTCGCGGCCCATCGCTTTGAAGGCGCGGACCTCTTCATTCACCCAGCGCGAAGCCGCGCCATTCGGAGAACAGACGACGATGAGATAACGCGAAGCCCGCAGCGCTTCCTCGATATTGGAACCGAGATTCGCGGACGTTGGCAGCTCTTCTCGATCGCGGAACACCGGAAAGAGGCGCCTCGGGACCACACCATCCCGGGACTGGCGTCCCACCAGCCGCCGCGGGACGCGATAATTTTCAATCGCGCGCCGGAGCCAGTCCGACCAGGTCTTGTCGCGCTGACTGTAGCTGAGGAACGCCCAATATTTAGGCGCCTGCGTGTGAGAGGATGTAGCTTCGGACATGGCCATGCGTTCGCCGGAAAAGTCCCAAAGCGTTGAACGATAACACAATTGGCAAGTCGTCAGCCGCGAGACTCGTTTCGCCGCTCGGAAAACGAACCCTTTGCACAGCAATTGCTTAAAAGAAGGGAGCCCAAACGCCGCATGATCGACCAGGAAAAATTCGAGCGCCTCGCCCCCCTTGCTTATCAATGGGCGAAACAACAGGAAGCCTACATTCTCAAGCACGGCGCTCCCCTTGCCCCGCACCAGTTGGCCGATGCCGCCCGCGCCGGCGTCCAGGATCCCGCCCGCGTGCGCGTGCTGGTCGTCGATCGCATTCCGCTTCCCGATGATGCCGAGCTCGCCGATGCCGCGCGGCGCGCCCAGATCATCACCGACGCCTCCCGCGGCGTCGCCATCGGCTACGGCGTCATTATCCGCGCCGATAGCTGGCAGAGCCGCGAGCTGCTCCTGCATCAGTTGGTGCACGTCGCGCAATGCGAACGCAGCGGCGGCCTCGAATCCTTCGTCAGCGAATATCTTAGCGATCGCCGCAGCTCCCGCGATTTCAGCGTCGGCTCCTTGGAAGACGAAGCCCGCGGCCTCGCCCGCGAGATTTGCGAGGCCCACAACGCGGTGAGGCAGCCGGCCTAGCTTAGCGCTGTAATTCCCACTTTTGCTTCACCAGCTGGTCACGCTGCTCCACAAAAATCCGTTCGTTGCCGCCGGCATGGCGAATTCTGCGAATGTGCTCCTCGTTCCATTCAATCGACTTTTGCAGTTGGTCGATGCGCTGTTCTTTCGCGTTGATTCGATCGCGCTGCATTTCTGCCTGACGCACAGCCTCTCTCCTTTTGTGGCTGTCGAGGCTGGGGGATGTAGCGATGGGCGCGACGGTTGCCGCAGGCCCAACGGGTGGATTACTAATGGTCACCGCCGGTGGCGCAACCGTCGGGAGCGACGTTTGCAATTGCTGGACTGCGGAGTTGAGCTGGTTCAGAGACTGGTGCTGGACCGTGCGCGTCCGCTTTAGATCCGCGTCGATTTTCTGCATCGCTGCCGCGCCCGTGAGTGCAACAGTGCTTAGGGCTAGCGCGAAGAACATTATCGCGCATAACACAGACCCACAGAAAGTTGAGATAAGCAGTGCAAGACCGCGATTGACCTGATGCGTGCACATCGCCACCACTGCTGTGATGAGTGCCACGCTAAAAAAAGCGTGGGCCAATGGAAAAAACCAACTGATCGCCAGCCCGAGACCAAAACAAATCCACCCTGCTTTCAAGGCCGAGGTCGCGGCCACAGGCGGCGCGCTATCGGAATCGCGGCGGTCGAGAACAGACGAATTTGCGACTGAAGGTGGGAGAGACGCTGGTCCTCTGGAATCGTATTTTAGCAGGGGAAACAATTCATCGACCGTTCTCCACCGTTGGGTACCTGTTTCCCTGCACGGATCGTGTTTCCGCAAGCGCCCCGCACGATAAAGATTTGCGATTTCTTCGGGGGAAAGAGCAGTGTGATAACCCTCGACCAGCAGCTCGTACAATTTCACGCTCGATTCCGAGCAGCCCGTATGCCGACAAACACTTGAAATCGACTATTCTTCCACGCCGGCTGCCCGCTTTTCGGGAGCTCACTACGGCGCGGTAAAGAGCCCGCGGGCCTGGGCCCAATCCCAAAGCGGCTGGAAGTCTGGCGGTGGCCTCTTGTTCTCTCGAGAAAATTTCTCCCGATGAGCTACCAGCATTTTTGCGAACGTCATTCCGTCAGGGGCGACGCGATTCGGGTCGGCGCCGCGTTCGAGAAGATGGAGTGCGTCCGCGTAAACGTTCTCATCGTCAAACGCCATGCTCGTGCGATAGAGCAAGACGGTGTAACCGGGGCAGCACCATCCGGTTTCAGGCATGGTGGCGTTGATGTCGGCCCCGCGGTCCAGGAGGAGGTCGAGCCGCGCCCGGCTTTGGCTGTCGGCGTAATAACTCACCCGCCAGTTCAGGAGAATCAGCGGAACGCCCTCTTCGTTGCGGCCATTCGGATCGCCACCGCCATCCAGCAGGGCGCGCAGAACATGGGCCGCGGCCTGCCCCGCTTCGATGAGGGCAAAGGAATATTCCTGGCCGTTGTTGTAATTCGGATCGGCGCCTAACGAAAGCAGTGTCTTCACTGCCTCTACCTTGTGTTCCTGATGCCAGGTCTGCCCGACGGCAAAATAAAGCAGCGTCTTTCCGGTCCGTCCGGCCGCCTGCAAATCCGGCACCTCTTTCGCCGCGGCCCGGATGGCCTCCTGATCATTCCTGACGATCGCTTGGGCGACGGCGAAGAGCGCGGGGTGGTCGCCAAAGTCCTCTTTCCCGGAGCGCAGGTCTTCCCGCTGGAGCCGGGCGCGCTCCTCCCCTTTCGCCCATTCGAAGCCGAACCAGACAATGAAGGCGACATAACCCAGGAAGGCGATTGTCGCGACGATGAGAAATATTTTGAGGAATTTCATGGTGTCAAAGCAGGCCGACTTTCTGAAACCTTGTCCGGTTGCGTCGCTTTAAGGCGCCGTTTTGAACAGTCCTTGCCGCTGCGAACAAGGATGCTATGGCGGCAACCTCCTGACCTCCGACCTTTGGCCGGCCGACATACGATTTCCAAGTGATGAAACGATTTTTTCTCTGTTTCCTGTTCCTCAGTCTCGGCGCAGTGGGTTCCCTAAGGGCCGATGAAAATGTGCGGGCGCTGCAAAGCCGGCTAAAGGCGGGCGGCTTTTATTTCGGCGAAGTCAATGGGCGCTACGACAGCGACACCGCTGCTGCCGTCACGCGTTATCAGATTCGAAATGGCCTTCAGATCACGGGCAAGCTCGACGGGCCCACGAGTCACGCGCTCGGGGTGGCCGCCGCCCAACCGAAAGTTCCCACGCCGAAGTTTGGCGAAGATGTCTGGCGTTACCTGCGCAAGAGCGACCAGGCTTCCATCCAGCGTCTCATGGCTGAGGAAGCCAAAGCCAACAAACCGAGCAAAGCGCCGCCGCCAGCATCCACAAACCCGCCGCCGCCCGCAGAGGGCCCCCCGCCGGCCGCAACTGCCACGTCTCCTGCGACCTACGATCGTGACCGACTTAAAGATTATGTCGCCGCCTTCGTCCTGGCCGGGCTCGATCCGCAGGTCGGAGCGGAAACGGAATTCTTCGCCGAGCGCGTGGACTACTTCGGCGAGCGCGGCGTTTCTCGAGAAAAAATCCGGAGCGATCTGCAACGTTACAATAACACTTGGCCGCAGCGGGGATTCTGGCTTGCGGGCGAGTTGGACGTAACTCCGAGCGAGGGCAAACTGAAGGTGACGTTTCCCCTGCGTTACGAATTGCGGAACGGCTCGAAACGGGCCACCGGCAAAGTCTTGAAAACGCTGGTCCTCGAACAGGCGGGCGCAGACGATCTCCAGATCGTTGCCGTGAACGAGCGCAAGGCGCGGTAGCCTCGCGGAACGAATTCTCGGAGCCCAGGCGATGCGATTGATTCGTCCCGACGTACTGGGCCTCCTTCGATGGAACCAGCGAGATTCTGGTGTGAAACCCCGTCCTTAGAGAGGAAAAGGTAAACTTCGCTCCGGGCTTCCCGTAGAACGACATGGCGGGATGCAAATCCGAAATTTCCTCCATGAATTGATAAAGGATGAGGTAGCAATCTGATTGCGCAATTACTGAACCGGCGATTTGTGCTTAACCAGCTTGAACTGGTGCAAAATGAACTTGCCAGCTCGACTGACGATCGCAGAACGGGGGGAGGGACTCCGGGATTAACTGTCCCTCAAGCAGAGGTCGCCGTGGCGGCCGAAGAACTCGAAGCAGCGCGCCAGCGGGAAGAAACACGGTCTACCGGTCAGAGGAATTTCGATGATGCTGATCCTGACGCGCGGAGAGGAGAGGAAGCGGCGCCGATTGACGACACCGTTTTCATCAGTTCGGATCCCGTCATCAGCCTTTTTCAATCTTCGTTGGAGGAGTACTTCGACAGCCGCGCGGAGGGCATGGTGGAGGCAAAGCCACCGGCCGATGATGATCGGCGCGGCACTGATGACTTTGTCGCCATAACCGATCAAAAATTGGCCCTATCCGACGTGCTCCCTCGGGAGGAGGACGGCCGACGCTACTTCGAGAAGTTTAGCGTGACCGATCCGCGCTGGGTCGCCTCACTCTTTGCCATGGGCATGCGGAAGTTTCGGCATCGACACTCATTCAACGACAAAAAACCGGTGACGGTGCCCGTTTCCAACAAAGCGCGTTTGATTCTGGTCGGCGATTGGGGCACGGGCCTCAAGCGCGCTGTGGCGGTGGCGGACGGCATGCGGCGCATTGTCGACGAGGGCCGGGAACAAAAAATCGAGCAGCACGTCATTCATCTCGGTGATGTTTATTACTCGGGATGGGAACGGGAATACCGGAACCGGTTCCTTCCGCACTGGCCCATTCAGAAGGACGAAACCACAGACCTGCTTACATCATGGTGCCTCAACGGGAACCACGACATGTATTGTGGCGGTCACGCCTATTTCGATTTCCTGCTCGCGGACCCGCGCTTCGCGCGGCAGCAGCGCAACAGTTTCTTCGCGTTGCGCAACGACTATTGGGACATCATCGGCTTGGATACGGCCTATGACGACGCCGGGTTGCATGATCCTCAAGCCGAGTGGATCGCGGAAACGCTCGCGGGTTCCAATCGGCGCTCCATGTTCCTCAGTCACCATCAGCTCTTCAGCGCCTACGAGGGACCGTCGGTCGCCCTGCAAGAAAAGATCGGCCAGTATGTGGCGAACCGGCCGGCGGATGTCTGGTTCTGGGGTCACGAGCATCGTTGCGTGTTCTACAAGGACCACCAAGGCGTGCGGAATGCGCGTCTGATCGGCAACGGCGGTGTGCCCGTCTACATGACGCATCGAGAAGACGCGGAGCACAAGTTTCCTTCATTCTATGAATACCGCGCTTTCAGGCGGCGCTTGTTCGAAAAATGGGCCTTTCTTGGATTCGCCGTTGTCGACCTTGAAAACGACCACGCTACGGTGCGTTACATCAACGAGTTCGGCACGGTCTTTCGAAGAGAGACGCTGCCATGAAATTATCCGCTTACGACTATGTGGCTTCCCTGCCGCAGCCCCCGCCGACGTGGCTCAATCCGGTGACGCTGGGCCTCACTGAGCTGCGGGAGATTCCCAAAGAAAAAGTTCGCGTCATCGATAATGGCCGCAAAGGCCTCATCTCATTTTTTGAATTCGCTAAACCCGCGGACGTGACCGCCTGGGAGGCGTTCGTTCTGAACCGATCGGACAACAAGGGCTCCTACGTTTTTTCCAACGAACAGTTTTGGCTGGCCGCGGCCGCTGCGTTCAAGAGCAACAAGTTCAAACTCCAGATTGACCACGAGCTTTACCGCTGGTTCAAGAACCTGGCTCTGCCGCCTGTGCCGCTGAAGAGCATTCTCAGTGATGTCACTACCTCCCACAAGGGCCGTCTCCTTGATCTCAAGCGCGCCAGTCCAAAGTCCAAGGACGCGCTTGGCAAATTCTTCGATATTCAGGAATACACGATTTGCCCTGAGTGTGGGCCAGACGATGTACCTGATCGGCCAGCGGTGCTCTTGGATCCTCGACGCAAAGTGCAGATTGCCTATGTGCCCGATACCAGTCACCTCGCTTCTGCCGTGACCACACGGCTGAAGAGAAGTCACGCGAAACCACCCAAGCGCACCACGAATGGGGGTGGCGCCCCTGCGCCCCAGGGCACTTCGCCCGCACACGTTTTGAGCCGCATGCCGCACATTGACGTGAAGCCCCCCGAACCGCTCGCGCGTGGGGCAAGTTTCGAAGTCACCATCTTCGCGGACACGTCGGACCCTCGGCCCGGAGAATATTCCGACCCAATCATCATCGACGCTCCGCCTGACTTGAAGGAATTTGTCCTCGGCGTGTGGCTCACGGGCAGTCCGCACTTCGTCATCACCGACCCCGGTCCAAAATCCATCACGATCACGCGCGATGTGGCGCGTTCCACCGAAGCCGCCTTTCAAGTTGTTGCTCGCAGGGACATTGTCGATCCCTCGACGGCCAAGCTCACCGCGATTTTCGACTACAAGCATCGCCCTTGCGGCAGCGTGAGCCGCAACATCGATCTCGGAAACCCGCCTCCCTCCCTGCAACTCGGCCGAGGCGCAGGTGATCCAAGAATCGAAATCGAGCCAACCGCGCAGCCAGCGGACCTCGTCGTGACAATTGCGAATCCGACCCCCGACGGCCTGACTTACGATTGTATCGTGAGCACGCCCCATTTGCCTAAGTTCCGGGACGGGTACCCGGACAAGTGGTCGCCGGGCGGCACGACCAAAGAGGTTGTCGAGCAGCACTTCACCCGCTTTACCGCGCCCGGACTGAAAGACGACTTACGCGTGGCAAATCTTACCGGAGCAGGCGTTGAATTGTTTAAGGCGGCACCCAAGCACTTCAAAGAGGCTTTCTGGCAGCTCCTGGACGGCGGTCATCCTCTGCGCTCAATCAGCATTGTTTCCATCGAACCCTATATGCCATGGGAGCTCATGGTCCCGAAGCGGGCGCGCCCGGATGGTCCGGATGAGCAGCGTAAGCCCCTGGGAATAGAGTTCGCGGTCGGGCGCTGGATCTCCAACGAGTACCGGTCTTCACGGCAACGAGTTACTCTAACCGACAGCTTGATTTTCGCTCCTGCCTATTCGCTCGAAAAAGGTCCTAAACCGCTGGCGCACTCCGAAAAAGAAAGCGGAATGGTCCGCAGTGAGTTTCCCGGCGATACAATCGCGCCGGCTGATTTCACGGGCTTCGAGGCCGCCATGGCCTCGGGTGGACGCTCGCTGCTTCATTTCATTTGTCACGGCAAATCTGCAGCAGTCGGAGCTCAAACCATTTACTCTGAGGACGGGACCGAGCTTAGCTCGATTGCGTTCACTGGTGGCACATCGACGCCACCTGCGATCGCAAAGAGCAAGCCGTTTGTCTTTATGAATGCGTGCGAGGTGGGGCGCCTGACGCCAAACCTGGTTGGGGTAGGAGGATTCGCTCCCACCTTTATCGACCTGGGGGCGAGCTGTGTCATTGCTCCTTTGTGGAGCGTGAAGGACAAGTTTGCTCCCATTGTTGCGGAGGAGTTTTACCGCGCGGTGAAATCAGACCCGGGGAAGCCTTTTGCTGATATTCTTGCGAGCATTCGTGCACGCGCTTACCGGCCGGAAGGCGCCGAAGATTCGTACGCGGCCTACTGCTTCTACGGCGATCCTTTGGCAGCGCAACATAACTAAAAGACCAGCGCCTACGATCTCCAGATCGTCGCCGTAAACGAGCGCAAAACGCGGTAGCCTCGCGGCGTCGCGATCGAACCCTGTAGCCGTCGCCCTGCTTGCCACGCCGAAAGCCGCGCGAAGGTGGGTGGGCGACGCGAGAGAGAGCGGGGCATCCTCGTTAGCGACCGAGCCCCGAAAGCTTTCGGAGCTGCTACAGGCCGTCGTCCGGCGCCAGACAATCCGCTTCTCTTTTCCCGAGTCGGCAGCTAAACGCTTAGGCGTCTGCTCCATGGTGAGCGACGCACCGAAAATCTGATGAACGTAACTTTTCGCCGGGGCGCGCCGACGGCCCTCATCTGCATCGTCGTTGTCGTGGTCGTCACTCTCGCGTTTCTCTCGAACCGGCTTTTTCACAACCTGACCAATGCGGTCGAGCAAAACCAGTTCGACCTGATGCGGACGATTCTGCGCTCGAGCCTTCGGGCCGCGGAAGACCGGGCCATGGCGCGGGCGGAGATGGTCGCGAATCTGCCGACGGTGCGCGACCTCTTCGCCAAGCGAGATCGGGAACGGTTGCTGGCCGAATGCGGGCCGATGTTCGAGATCCAAAAATCGAAGTATGGGGTCGATCAAATGCAGTTCCATCTTCCGAACGCGGTGTCGTTCCTGCGCTTGCACGCGCCTCCTCAGCACAGCGATGACCTGACCAAATTCCGACCGTTGGTTGTCGCGGTAAACACCGACCGGGTAGCCCGCAAAGGGCTGGTCGTGGCGCGGACCGGCCCCGCGATTTTCGGCGTGGTCCCGATGGTCGATCTCGCAGGCGGACACGCGGGGTCGCTGGACGTGGGGATGGATTTCAATCCGATTCTCGATGGCCTGAAGGCGACCTATCAACTCGAGCTGGCGCTGTTCATCGCCGAAGAGCCGCTCCGGAGATTTGCCACGGGCCTCCCTGGCGAAGTGCTGACCGAAGAGAATCGGCGCGGAAAATTCATCAAGTTCCATTCCACCCATTGGACGCTGATGAAGGACCTGGCCACGGAGGCTGACGTGATCAACGTAACGGAGGAGGGATACACGCGAAAGCTGCGCGGGATCACCTACGGCGCGCTCATCCTGCCGCTGCGCGATCCAAACGGGGAACAGCTGGGGCTGCTGGTGGTCGCCAAGGATTTCAGCGCCTCGCGGGCCGCGTCCGGCCGCTCGCTCGTCTGGCAATCGTTGCTCGCCCTGTTTGCCATCGTGACGCTGGCGGTCGCGGTCATTGTGGTCATCCGCGGATTGCTGCTGCGCCCCGTCCAAATGATCACGGAACGATTCCGATCGCTGGCCGAAGGCGACCGGACCAAACCGATCGAGCAGCCGGAGACGCTCTGCCAGGAGATGCGGGAGCTGGCCGGGACATACGAGCAACTCCGGGGATCCGACGAGGAAAAGGAATGATGAAGAAATCCGCGCTGCACTCCAGGCGGTGGAGGTGGCTGCTCTCGATTTTCCTCGCGCTTCATGGCGCCACCAGTTTTGCCGAACCGGCTCCGGCGTTGCCTCTCGCCGGCGGCCTCCCCGTAGTTGTGCGAACGGGTCTTCGCTTCGACCAGATCGATTCCATCGACGAAAACGAAAGATCGTGCACTGCCACGGTGGATCTCCGGCTGCGCTGGCGAGATGCGCGCCTGGCTTATCCGAAAGAAGACGGCGCGCTCTTCCAAAACTTCAAGGACGCCGCGGCCGAGGCGCGGATGGCTACGATGTGGGTGCCGAGGGTGGAACTGGCGAATACGATCGGCAGCCCGACCTTTCGCACTTTCTCGCTCCGGATTTATCCCGATGGCCAGGTCGAGTTGATGCAGCGCACCAGCTCAAAGTTCGCGACCTCGTTCGATCCGCAACGTTTTCCGTTCGATCAACAAAAGCTCGCCGCGGAAGTTGTCGTGCGCGGCGACGATCAGGATCGGGTGGCGCTCGATTATCACCAGGACGACCTGGATTTTAGCGCGAGCGGCTCCGATCGAAAGCTGGACCGCTGGGCGCTCGGATTGACGAATATCCGGCGGGAGCCGCTGTCTGGCTTATACGACACGCTCCATTCGCGCTTGTGGATCGAGCTCCAAATCCGCCGGCAATTCACCATGGCGATGGCGCCGATCTTTATTCCCTTATTTGCCTCGCTCCTCATTCCGCTCATGGCCGTTTACATGAACAGGGTCGAGGACGGCGAATTTCAAATCGACGCCTTCGAGCTTTGCAACATCGTCATCGGCGGGCTCTTCGCGGTCATCGCCCTGAATTTCACGGTGAACTCCGCCTATCCGATGCTGGGCGACGCCGATAACACAGTCACGCGGTTGTTTGGATTGAACTACCTCGCCCTGGGCGCGGCGCTCGCCATCATCATCGCCTTGTTTCGCTTCAACCTGGTGCAGCGCGCCCTCGGCAAATACGTGCAGGAGCAACTCTACCTCTCCATCGTGTGGGCCGCGCCGCTCCTGGTTTTGGGCACCGCCATCGCCTTGTTGCTGGTAGCGATGGCGTGATCTCAGCATGAAAAAACGCCGTCCACCCGCGGAGGATCGTCCCACCGACGACCAGGCTGCCTGGAAGCGCCGGCTCTACTGCATTATTTTCGAGAGTAAAACGCCGGGCGGAAAGGCGTTCGATGTCAGCCTGCTCATCGCGATTGGCCTGAGCGTTACGGTTGTCATGCTCGAGAGCGTGAAGTCGATCCAGGCCGAGTACGCCATTCTGCTTCGCGATCTGGAATGGATCTTCACCGGGCTCTTCACGATCGAATACATCGCGCGCCTCCTCTGCGTGCGGCGGGCCTGGCGCTACGCCGTGAGCTTTTACGGCATCATCGATTTGCTCGCGATCCTGCCGAGCTACATCAATCTCTTCACCTCCGCCAACTACGTGATGGTGGTCCGCGTCCTGCGGCTCCTGCGCGTCTTCCGCGTCCTGAAGCTGGCGCATTTCCTCGAGGAAACCGACACGCTCGTCACCGCGCTGCGCGCCAGCCGGCGCAAGATCATGGTCTTCATTTTCACAGTCCTCGCGGTCGTGATCGTTATGGGCACGCTCATGTATCTGATCGAAGGCGAGGCGAATGGTTTCACCAGCATTCCGTACGGCATCTACTGGGCGATCGTTACCCTCACCACGGTCGGTTACGGCGATATCACGCCGCATACGCCGCTCGGCCAATTGATGGCCAGCCTCATCATGATCATGGGCTACGGCATCATCGCCGTGCCCACCGGGATCTTTTCCATGGAACTGCGGCAGGCGGCGAAAGCCCGGGACGCGCGCGTCTGCGCGAATTGCGAAACGGTGGAATCGGATCGAGCCGCGCGTTTCTGCCGGCGCTGCGGCAAGCCTTTTGCCTAGTTTGCGGCTACCCGGGTTCCGGTGTGCAATCGCAAACTCGGCTTCGCAGCCATCCGGGTTCCGCCGGTGTTCGAGAGCAGGGTCGCCTGCGCGACCGCGCGATTGAGCTTCGTGTTCAGCACGGCCACCCTGGTGCGAACAGTGACCGCCCCAAAAAGACGCGCGACGTCGCGCGAACGCATCCGGATGCAGCCGTAACTAACGGGCCGGCCAATGAGCTTCTCGACAGGCGTGCCGTGAATGTAAATGTTCCGCGAATACGCCCGGGCATTGGCCTTTTCCAGACCGCGCAGCCAAAGGATGCGGGTCACGACCGGATCGCGCCCGCGGGCGTTCGGCGGCAGGATTTCGCCGGTCAACTTCCGGGATTTGAAGACCGCGCCCATGGGGGCGTTGCCGCCGATCTTGGAGGCGATTTCCATCGAACCAAGCGGGGTCGCATAGCTGTTGGGGTTGTCGCCCAAACCAAACTTCGAGGTGGAGATCGGGAAGCGCGCGGTGACCACGCCCTTATCGATCAGGGCGAGCGTTTGGTCGGGGACGCTCACGACGATAGAGGGCGCAGCCGTGGCCCGCGCGGGGCTCAGAAGAGCCGCAGTTAAAACAAGGATTGGAACGCTGAGATGGAGAAGCCTCATAGCGCGCTTTGCAATAGCAGCGCGCGTGCCCGGAAACGGGCGCTCTGGCCGGTGAAAATTACTGATTACGTCGGTGACTGGGCGGCTTGGAAATTTGATCATGAAGATTGAGAGCGGGAGAGATACGCCAGGAGGGGTGCCGATCCCAGAAAGACAGTTTGGGAACAGTTAGAAACACATTGAGAACACAATGGGAGTCGAATGACCCCAGGAATCGAACCCTGCGACCGGCGTCCGGTTCGCGTTACGGTCTGGCCGCGGGCGCGGGAAATCCGAGAGTTGATTTCGGGCGGCCTCTCAGGAGCATCGCGAGAAAATAGAACGCGATCACGGCCACGAGCAGGAGGTGATAGCCGGTCAACATGCTGAAGTATTCGAGCATTCCGCCGACCATGATCCCGAGAAGGTTCGAGGCAAACGCCACGTCCGCGCTCTCGGTCTCGCGAAACGAGTTTGAGAAGACCACGTTCGCGAGAAACACTGGCGCGAAGATGAGACAGCTGGCGATCACGTAGCGCGCGATCGCGTTTTGAAAGAGGAGAGCTTCCGGCCGGATCACGAGGTTCAGCGCCAGCATGCCGAAGAGCAGCAGGTAGAAGATCCAAATTCGGTGAAAGGTGAAGCGCGCATTCACGAGCACCGCCACGAGGACACTCGTGAGGATGGCGAAAAAGACGAGCGAATTGACGTTCCAAGTGCTGCCGAAAAGAAGCGCGAACGTGGTCAATGCCTTCACTTCCAGCAGGGCGAAGGCAACCCCGAGAAAGAACATGTGCCAGTCGAAGCGCCGAAGCGTGCTACGCGGTGCGATCCACAAAATCCCGGCGAGCGAGATCGCCAGGACAACCGCCAGGCCGCGAAGATAGATGGTCGGAAATGATTTCTGCGGCAGGTAGATGAATGGCCAGTCGTCCGTCGCGGGCGGCAGGTTGGTGGCGGCAAAGAACCCTTCGCCCGTCACGCGCAGCTCTTTGTCGCTGGCGGAGGAAGGTTCTTCCCGATAGGGACCGAACGTGCCGGGTGGAATGTCGCTCAATCTCGGCCCGTTCACGATGACGGCGCCGCGCCCCTGCCCGCCGTAAGTCGAGACAAAAGAGTCGCGGCCAAAGGTGCGCCCCACCATGCTGGCCAGCTTTTCGATGAGCCACGGTTCGCGGTAATAATTGTAAAGCACGAGGACGCCGTTCGGCGCGAGCGCCTCGCGTGCGGCCGCAAGCGAGTCCTGCGTGAAGAGAAAGCTCTCGAGCCGCAGATTGGCGATGCTCGAAGTCAGGGTGAGCGAATCCGGCAGAGCGAAGATGATGAGATCGAACTTCTCGTTCGTGTTGCGCAGGAAGACTCGGCCGTCCGCGTTCACCAAACGGACGCGCGGATCGGAATAGGGTTGGTCCGGATGGAACTGCGCGCCGAGCTTCGCGATGACCGGATCGATCTCGACCGCGGTTACCGACTTTACGCCATTGGCCAAAGCCGTCGCCGCATCGGAGCCGCTCCCCGCGCCGAGAATGAGCGCCCGCTCGAACGATGTCTCCGGGAAAAGCTCGTAAACGCGACGGTAAAACGGCTCCTTATTGCGCCACGGGATCATGCTTTGGTGGCCGATGCTGTTGACGTCGAGGTTGTAGCCGGCCGGCGTGGCGGGCGTTAGGGTGATCTTGTAATAGGGCGACCAATAGGTGCCGCGCTGGAGGAACAAGGCGATGCCGGCGGCGGCGAGAATTAGCAAAGCCGAGCGGAGCCATTCCGCTCTTGCGCTTAAGAGCAGAACGAACACGCCGAGGATTCCAAACCAGTAGATCGGCGGAAGCGCGAAATAACCGATGATGAAAAATGCGGCCGTGCCCGCGAGACTCCCAAGAATGTCGAAGGTGTAGGCGGTGAGCGGCGCCGTTTGGGTAAAGAGCGAGCCGAGGGTGCGGGCGAGCGGAATAAACGCCGCCGCCACGAAGGTAAAGATCAGCGGCAGGAGAATGAAGCTCTCCGCCTGCGCGAAGCCGTGCGTTCCCGAACCGAAGTAGAGCACATCGGTGGTGGAGATATTGAGCTCAAAGCGGTTGACCGCCACTACCGCGGTAAGCAGCAACACCATGAGCGGGAACGACGGAAACCGGAACGTGGCGCGTCGCGCGGCCAGAAGCCCGAGCCCCATCCCAAGGAACGAAGCGAGCAGAATGAAATTCGTGAAATAGCTGAGATATCTGACGTAAGCCGGAATCCAGCGAATGCAGAGCAGCTCGAAGAAGAGGAGCGTGAACGAAACCAGAAAGATCCGCAGCCGGACGCTGTTGCCGGGCAAGAGATGATCCGAATCGCCCGCCGCCGGCCGGCTCCGCGGCAGGGCTGTTGGTTCCGTGGAAATGCTCAAGGAGTTTCTGTTGGTTGTTTCGGACGGGCAAGATTGCCCACACCGTGCAGTCCGCAAGAGCGCCGAGTCGCGTCCGTGGATTTCAAATCACGCTTTCGACTAACGCGTGTCGGGTATTGACTCAAATCGCCGCTTCGGGTCGAAGGCCCAGCCCATGTCAGCCCAGGGCAACGCCCTGGGATATGGATCGCAATTTCGAACGCCAGCCCTGAAGGGGCGGGCTAATCGCCGATCGGCTACTTGTGGCGCCCCTTCAGGGCTGGGATTGTTTCTCTCGACAACCCAGGGCGTTGCCCTGGGCTGGCATAGAGCGCCCCTTCGGGGCTCCGGCCTCTGACGTCCGGCTCTCTCTTTTTCTCCTTCCTACTTTTCGCTTCGTCCTTTGTAATGCCTCTCCGCTCGTGACGATTCCAAATTCTCTGCGTGACCGCACGCGACGCGACTTCCTTGCGCTCGCCGGCAAAGG
>Ga0190275_10001375_pt1 | contig 18143 bp, 14 predicted proteins | sample Popmic550T_FD_133745 | JGI IMG/M metagenome (GOLD analysis project Ga0190275, IMG submission 133745) | Populus adjacent soil microbial communities from riparian zone of Yellowstone River, Montana, USA - 550 T | ecosystem: Environmental > Terrestrial > Soil > Riparian zone > Trees stand | place...
CACCGTCTTCAAGCTCAACCGCACGGGAGGCTTCCGGCCCGGCGCCAACGTGGGCCTGGGCGTGCGCGTCTTCAAGAGTGACAGCGTCTCGTTCCGGCTGGACGTGACGAACAACGTCGTGTTCGCCGGCGCCTCCCGCATCATCAACATCCCCACCCTCCAGCTCGCCACCGCGCTCAACTTCGGCGCCACGGAATGACGCTGATGCTTCGCTCAAGACTCGCCGCGCTCACCAGCGCCGCGCTCCTCCTCATCCCTGTGGCTCGCGCGGCTGCCGCCAACCCCGGTGCGCCGTCCAAGGCTCCTGCCGCCAACCCCGGCGCCCCCGCAGCACCCCCTGCCACGAGCCCTGGCGCTCCTGCTCCCGCCGCCAATCCCGACACGCCTCCTGCCGCCGAGGGCCAGGCCGCCGCGCCCAAGGCCGAGGAGCCCCCTCAGGCCCCCGAGAAGGTGGACCCGCAGCTCTTCGACGAGGCCCTGGCGGACTACTTCGACGGCAATCCCCGAGCCGCCGCCGGGCCCCTCTTCGCGTGGCTGTCCGCCACGCCCAGGACGGACGACAACTACGCCTGGGGCCAGTACTTCCTGGCGCGCAGCCTGATCGATCTGGGCCTCACCCACGCGGGCGCCGTGTACCTGGCTCGCATCGCCCGTGAGCGCACCAACCCCAACGTGCTGCCCCGCGCCCTGGAGCTGCTCAAGGACCTGACGGACAAGCCGCACGACGAGGTGATGATCGACGAGCAGGTGTTCGCCGCGCTGGACCTGGGCTTCCTGGAGCAGGAGGCGGGCGCCTACGCCCACTACCAGCAGGGGCTGGTGGACCTGCGCGTGGGCAACGAGCGCTGGGCCAACACCCACTTCTCCAAGCTGGACGAGGGCAGCGCCGAGGCCAGCCACGCGAAGTTCGCCCTGCTCGTCACCCGCCTGAAGACGGTGAAGGAGCCCTCTGAAGAGCTGATCAACGACTTCCTCGGGCTCTCCAAGGACGAGAAGCTGACGCGCGAGGCCCGCAACGAGGCGGCGCTCGCGGTGGCCCGCCTGCGCTACGAGCGCAAGGACTTCAAGGGCGCGCTGGAGGCCTATGCCCTGGTGAAGCTGCCCGAGCTGGATCCGGGCCGCGCCACCCTCTACCTGGAGGAGGCGTGGACCCGCTACAAGCTGGGCGAGCTGCGCGCCGCGCTGGGCATCCTCACCACCCTGGATGCGCCCTCCTTCCGCGACGAGTTCCTCCCGGACAAGTACCTGCTGCGCGCCCTCATCTTCCGGGACTTGTGCCACTACCTGCCGGCCAAGCGCGCCGCCAAGGAGCTGACGCGCCGCTTCGCGGACTCGCTGGACGCCATCGCCGAGCGCGACGATCTCACGCAGGACCTGCGCCTGCGCCGGGCCGCCGAGGCTCATGGCGCCACCAAGCGCGCCTCGCGCTTCAAGGAGCTGCTGGAGCTGGAGTCCGAGCGGCTCGGCCGCTACGCCGGCAGCTTCGGAGACCGGCTCCAGTCCCAGCTCACCAAGCTCTACGCCCTCTCCCTGGGCGAGGCCGAGCGCGTCTACCAGGCCCGGCTCATCGAGGCCGTGCGCTATGAGGCCGACACGCTGCTGCGCGCCGCCGAGCAGGTCCGCCTGATGGAGTACGAGGTGGGCCTCAAGCTCTATGAGCGCGTGAAGAGGGGCTCGAAGGTGGTGCTCCCCGCGGAGGAGACGCTGCTCACGCCCGAGCAGGTCGCCTTCCGCTTCGAGGGCGAGTACTGGAATGACGAGCTGAAGTCCTACCGGGTCCGCATCGACAGCCGCTGCATCGAGGAAACACCATGACCGGCCAGTTGACCGGGATCATCGCCGCGGTGCTGCTCGCCACGAGCTCCGCCGGGGCCCAGTCCCAGGATCGGAACTTCAACCCCATCGTCTCCAAGGCGAAGGAGCGCGACGAGCTCATCACCAAGCTCAAGCGCGACATCTTCAAGGTGGACCGCGCCATTGGCGAGACGGAGAAGCTCATCTCCAAGAGCCGCAACGCGCCGTACCTGCCGGATCTGCAGTTCCGCCTGGCCGAGCTCTACGTGGAGAAGAGCCGCTACGTGTACTACCTGCAGGCCGAGCAGCGTCCCGAGGGAGCCTCGGGCGCCATCGTCTCTCCGGAGACGCGGCTGATGAAGAACAAGGCCGTCCAGCTCTACCTGCGCCTGCAGCGCGAGTACCCGGACTTCCACGACGGCGACAAGGTGATGTTCTACCTGGCGCACGAGCAGCGCGAGCTGGGCACCTTCGACGAGATGCTCAAGACGCTGGGGGAGCTGACGAAGAAGTACCCCACCAGCCCCCTGCGCCTGGAGTCCGAGCAGATCATCGGCGACTACTACTTCGACAAGGCGGACCTGGTGGAGGCGGAGAAGCACTACACCGCCATCCTCGCGCAGCCGCCCTCGCCGGTGCATGACCTGGCCCGCTACAAGATGGGCTGGATCCGCGTGAACCAGGCCAAGCACGCGGAGGCCGTGGTCTTCTTCGAGGCCGCCGCCGCCAGCGAGCCTCTGCCGGGGGTGGACCCGAAGAAGGCGCTCAACATCAAGCGCGAGGCGCTGCTGGACCTGGTCTACAGCTACACCGAGGCCAAGCCGGCCAAGGGTGCGCTCAACTACTTCGAGAAGCTGAGCGAGAGCCGCGCGACTTTTGCCCTGGCGCTGGACAAGCTGGGCAACCGCTACTTCATCAAGGCGCAGTACGAGTGGGCCATCCCCGCGCTGCGCAAGCTGATGGAGATCCAGTTCGATCCCGAGCTGGATCTGGAGCGCGGGCAGAAGCTCTATGACGCGCTCAAGGCCTCCAAGGGCAAGGTGATGCCAGAGCCGGCGGATCTGCGCTTCCTGGTGCGCGCCGCGGTGCAGAGCAAGACGGATCCCGAGCTGAGCGCGAAGGAGCGCGCCACCCAGCTCAAGGAGCTGGAGGAGATGGCGCGCGACCTGTCCACGCAGCTCCACGTGGCCGCGCAGAAGAAGAACGACAAGGTCCTGTTCGTGACGGCCGCGACGGCCTACCGGGAGTACCTGAGCCTGTTCCGCCCGGAGCAGTACGTGCGGCCCATCATGAAGAACCGCGCGGACGCGCTCTTCGAGGCGGGCGTCTTCCCCGAGGCCGCGCGCCAGTTCGAGGAGCTGGCCCGCTACGAGGAGAAGGCCAAGCAGCGGGACGAGAAGGCCATCGACGCGGCCATCTACGGCGCGCTCCTGTGCCACTTCTCCACCGTGAAGCCGGAGGAGGCAGCCAAGCGCTCCACCTTCGAGGTAGCGGATTCCCGCCAGGCCCTCAAAGTCCTGGGCTCCAACTACATCACCCGCTTCCCGCAGAGCCCCAACATGCTGGAGGTGAAGTTCAACATCGCCCGCGCCTACTACGAGGACGGTGACTACCCGAAGGCCTCCGAGCTCTTCACCGCCTTCGCCCTGGCCCACCCGCAGCACAAGGACGCCCCCGTCGCCGGCAACCTGGCGCTGGACAGTCTGCGGCAGCTCAATGACTTCAAGGGCCTGGAGGAGACGGGCAAGAAGTTCCTCGGAACCCCGCTGCCCGCGAAGTTCCAGGACGACGTGCGGAAGATCCTCGCGCAGAGCAAGGCCGAGGCGCTGGACGAGCTGGCCCTCAAGAGCGCCGAGGAGACGGGGGACGTCATCTCGGGCCTGCTCAAGGTGGCCGACGAGAACAAGAACTCGGAGATCGGCGAGAAGGCCCTCTACGGCGCCTTCACCGCCGCGCGCGAGAAGCGGGACTTGAACAACGCGCGCCAGCTGGCCACCAAGCTGTCCACCGAGTACCCCAAGAGCCAGTACCTCTCGGACGTGCTGCTGACGCTGGGCCGCTACTCGGCGGAGGCAGGCTCCTTCGGCGAGGCGGCCGACTGGTTCGAGAAGGTGGGCCAGAAGCTTGGTGCGGACGCGGTGGGCCTGGACGGCTACCTGTCCGCCGCGCGCCTGCGCCTGGCCATGGGGGACTACAAGGAGGCCTCGCGCAACCTGGAGACGGCGGCCGAGGTGGCCGGCGCGCGCAAGGGCGAGGTGCTGGTGCTGCTGGCCGAGGCGCGCCTGAAGCAGAAGGACTACGCCGCCGCCCGCAGGGCCGCGGAGAGCGCGCTGGCGCTGGACAAGACGAGCACCGGGGCCGCCGCCGTCATCGCCGAGGTGCAGGCCACCACCGCTCCCAACGACTCGCCCGACAAGCTCATCTCCACCCTCACCGTCGCGGTGCAGGGCCCCAACGGGCAGACGGAGGAGGCCGCCAAGGGCCTGTGGTTCCTGGGCGAGATCCTCTACCGCGGCTACAAGGGCCTGTCGGCGGACAAAGTCGAGGAGAAGGTGGCCTCGCTGCAGAGCATGGAGGGCATCTACACGCAGGCCGCCTCGCTGGGCTACCCGGAGTGGGCGGTGGCCTCGCTGTGGAAGCTGGCCCTGGCGTACTCGCACCTGGCGGACGTGGTGGATGCGACGCCCGCCCCGGCGGGTGCCTCCGCGGCCGAGGTGAAGGCCTTCCAGCAGGCGGTGAAGGAGCAGGTGGCGCCGCTGCGGCAGCGCGCGGACGAGGCCTTCAAGGCGTGCCTGGCCCGCGCCAACCAGCTGGACGTCTTCAGCATCGCGGTGGTGGGCTGCCGGAGCCGCTCCGACACGGCCGCGCTGCCGGTGCCGAGCCCCAGCTCGCCCACGCGCAGCCCCTCGCTGGAGGAGGTGCGCAGGAAGGCCGAGGCCACGCTCACCGCCGAGTCGCTCGAGGCGCTGGGCATGGCATATCTGGAGAACAAGCAGTACGGCCTGGCGCAGCTCACTTTCGGCCGCGTCACGGAGCTGCAGGACACCCGCGCCGCCTCCCACAACGCGCTGGGCTGGGCGCTGCTCAACCAGGGTGATGCCATGGGCGCGCACGCCGCGTACTCCAAGGCGCTGGACGCGGACCCGACGTACAGCAAGGCCCGCCTCAACGTCGCCGCCCTGCGCTGCCGCTTCGGCGACACCGAGGGCGCAAGGCGCGAGCTGTCCGTCCTCAAGGACGTGAACTCGCTGGGCGGTATGGACGTCGACACGGGGTGGAAGGCGTGCAAGTGAGCCCGCGCATACTCCCGGCCCTGCTCCTCATGGGCGTGATGACCGGGTGCGGCCAGGGACCGCACCTGGAGGGCAGCGTCACGCCGCTGCTGGATCTCCGCTACGAGACCGCCCAGGCCGGGGCCGATGAGGACGAGGCCTCGGTGCGCTTCCTCACCCTGCAGGGCGCCGGAGAGAACACCATCCTCAAGGTGGCTGCCCGGCTGGATGATCTGCAGCTCGCTCCGGGCGTGGCGATCGATCTCGCCGAGCTGCTGGGCGAGGAGCCGGACTCTCCGCAGCGCGGCGCGGTCAGCCGCAGCGTGCTGGACGAGCCCACGCGCGAGTTCCCCCGCCTCCTCCGAGGCGGGCTCACCTTCGACAAGCCACTGACCGCCGGCGCGAAAGTGCCGGGCGAATTCCACGTCACTTTCGTCAACGGCACCGACGTCTACTCCGGCCGCACCATCTTCGGCCGCTTCGAGGCGACTGTTCCATGAAGCGCATCCTCCTGCTCACCCTTCCCCTCCTCGCCGCGTGCGGCCCGCGCTATGGCATGAGCCTGCCGTCCGACATGGAGAAGAGGCTGCCCTACGAGTCGCGCATCGAGCTGCTGGAGGCGGAGAACGATCTGGCGCTCGCCTACGACAAGTCCGACCAGGCCAGCAGCGAGATCCTCCGGGCCCGCGACAACATCCGCCGCGCCCGCTCGCGCGCCAAGGCGGCCGAGGAGGAGCTGGATCGCGCCGACGACACCATCTCGCGCGAGGTGGCCCAGCTCACCATCGAGGAGGCGGAGGCGCGCGTGGAGTACCTGCGCTCCCGGCAGCGCCTGAATGTGGCCCGGCTGGAGGTGGAGGAGCTGGCGAAGCGCTGTGCCACGGCCCGCTTCGAGCTGGCCCGGGTGACGGCCGCCCGGAAGGCCAAGGTCGAGGGCAGCGAGGAGCTCGATCCCAAGGACTTCGAAGCCCAGGTCGCCGAGTGTGAGGCGGAGGTGAAGGAGCAGCGGGCGGAGCTCGGCACGGACACCGCGGACGAGAAGGCCGCGCGCGAGGCGTGGGAGACGAAAAAGGCCGCGCTGGCCAAGAAGACCTTCGACGCGCGAACCAGTCCTTACGTGGAGAACCTGTGATGATTCGAGCCGGCGTCCTCGTCCTCCAGCTCTTCACGGCGCAGGCTCCAGCGCCGGCCACCCCTGCCCCCGCCACACCGGACGCACCCGCCGAGGCCCAGGCGCTGCCGCCGGATGTGGAGGCGCTCTACAAGCTGGGCGTGGCCTTCCTGAACCAGGGCCAGCCCAAGAAGGCAGCCCCCCCGCTGAAGAAGCTGCTGGAGAAGGCTCCGGAGGTCATCGCGGCGCGGGTGGCGCTGGCCCGGGCGCTGCGGCTGTCCGGCGAGACGGAGGAGGCCCGCGCCATGCTGGACGGCTCCATCGCCATGTACCCGGAGGAGTCCACCCTGCGCGCCGAGCGCGGCCTGCTCGCGCGGGTGATGGACGAGCACGACGTGGCCATCAGCCAGTACTCGGTGGCCGCCGAGCTCGCCCCGAAGGACGCGGAGCTGCAGTTCAACCTGGGCGAGTCGCTCCAGCGCGCGGGCCGCACCGAGGACGCCATCGCGGCGTACGAGGACACGCTGAAGCTGGACCCGAAGCTGACGGTGGCCCGGGTGAACATGGCCAAGGCCCAGGCGGACAAGGGGCTGCTGGGCGAGGCCAAGGAGACGCTCAAGGAGGCCATCCAGCTGACGCCCGATGATGCGGAGGCCCACTACAACATGGGCGTGCTGCTGATGCGGGAGAACAACCTCCCCGAGGCCATGACGAAGTACCAGAAGGCCCTGGAGATCAACCCCAAGCACGCGCTGGCGCACAACAACATGGGCGTGGTGTACGACGGGCTGGGGCAGCACCAGAAGGCCACCGAGGCCTTCAAGAAGGCCATCTCCGCGGATCCGAAGTACGCCGAGGCGCACTTCAACCTGGGGCTGGCGTACTTCTGGCTCGGCGAGCAGGTGCTAGCGACGAGGGCCTTCGAGAAGGCGCTGCAGCTGGAGCCACGCCGCTCGAGCGGCCCGTACACGCAGCTGGGCCACCTCTACCTGCAGCAGGGCAAGAAGGACCGGGCGGTGGAGGCCTTCCGGAAGGCCATCGAGGCCAGCGCGGAGGACGGCAAGAAGACCACCGAGGCGTACCAGGGGCTGGCGCGCTCATACCTGGCCCTGGGCAAGGTGGACGACGCAGTGGCCACGCTGAAGAAGGTGGTGGAGGACTTCCCCAAGGACGCGAGCGCGCGCGAGGCCTACGGGGACGCGCTGAAGGCCAAGGGCGACCTGGACGGCGCCATCGCCCAGTATGAGGAGGGCGTGGAGCTCTCGCCGACGACACAGCTGCGGCTGGCGCTGGCGGATGCGTACGCGAAGAAGCGCGTGGGCGCCAAGGCCCAGCCGCTCCTCGAGGCCATCCTCAAGGAGGAGCCGGGTCACCGCACGGCAAAGCTGGCACTGGCGGACCTGTACCTGGCCATGGGGCGCTACGTGGAGGTGGAGGAGCTGCTGAAGCCGAAGGACGGAGATCCGACGGACTCGGGCGCGCTGGCGCGGCTGGGCATCATGCACTCGCGCATGCAGCGGCCGGACAAGGCGCTGGAGCTGCTGGAGCAGGCGGTGAAGCGGGATCCGTCCCTGCTCGACGCACGGGCGGAGCTGGGCCAGATCTACCTGCGCGGCGGAGACACGGACAAGGCGGTGCGCGTGCTCGGGGACGTGCTGGGCATTGAGCCGCGGCACTCACTGGCGCTGCTGTACACGGGCCAGGCGCTCTACCGGCTGGGCAAGGCCAAGGAGGCCGAGCAGTCGTTCCGGGCGGCGGCCCAGGTGGATCCGGGCTTTGCCGAGCCGCACAACGCGCTCGGGCAGCTGCTCGAGGCGGCCAAGCGCACCGACGAGGCGAAGGCCGCCTACGCAAAGGCCGTGGAGCTCCAGTCCAACCACGACGACGCAAAGAGCGCGCTCAAGCGGCTGGGCGGCGCGGCGGCCTCCGCCAAGCCCTGAGTTGAGTCACACGGGCCAGCCCAGCAGCACGGCGCCGGCCATCACCAGCGCGGCCCCGGAGATCTGCCTCCGGCCGGGCCGCTCGCCCTGGAGCACCGCGAGCAGCAGGGCGAAGGCGATGGAGGTGTTGCGCAGCGTCAGCACGGCCCCCGCCCCCACGCGGGCGAGCGCCGTGAGCAGCAGGGCAAAAGACAGCGTGCTCACCACGCCTGTCGCGAGCATCAGGAAGGGACTGAGCCGCACCTGCCGGAGCACGGCCCCTCTCCCCTCGCTGCCCGCCCGCGTGAGCAGCAGCATGGGCAGCGCCACCCACATCCCAAGAGCGAAGAGCGCCGGAGGCTGAGCCCCCACGCCGAGCGCCTGCTTGTAGGCCACGTGGTAGCCGGCGATGCACACCGCGCTCGCTGCCGCCCACGCCACCCCTCGTCCGGAAGGGCCCGCGGGGCGCACCAGCCCCGTCACCGCCAGCCCCGCTGCCAGGACGGCCGCGCCCGCCAGCGTCAGCGGGGTGAGGGCCTCGCCCAGCCACAGCACGGACACAGGCCACACCAGCAGCAGGGCCCCGCCACGAGCCACCGTGTATGCCAGGCCCAGGGGAGCGTGGCGAAGAGAACGCGCGAGCGAGAACAGGTACAGGCCCTCGCACACGCCCGCGGCGAGCCCCCACATCCACCCGCTCCGCGTGGGGAAGGCTTCGCCCTGCAGCCCCAGCGCCCACAGCCCGCCCAGCACGAGATCCACGGCGATGACGCCCACCACGCCCGCCTCGGGATCCGCGTGCCGCTTGAGCATCGCGTTCCAGAGCGCATGAAGGAACGCGGACAGCAGCACCAACGTCAGGGCGACAGGCTCCACCGCGGCTCCTCGGACCAGGAGCCCGGTTCTACCCTCCCCTGAGCATCACGCCATGTAGGCGGCGATTTCTTCCACGGCGAGGGGTTGCACGTAGGGCGCACGAGACACACCGTGGCAGGGGGGGACGGTGGGCGTGGGCGGTCCCAATATCGACCCAGGTGTCCGATCCGGTGTGCCGTGAAAAAGCGGCGGCCTGTCATTCCTTCGGGGAACTCGGCGGGCGGTTCAGGTACACTGGGATCCGGAAATCTCGGAGTAATCGGAAAATTATGCCCACGCCCGATTCTCACGCCCCGCGGCTGGATGTCCCGAACCTCGCGGTCCACGCGCTCTGGTGGGCGTGGTTCGCAGGAGTGCTGTGGAGCTGGAGCTCCTGGTCGGTGGGGCCGCGCATCGCCGCGATGGTTGTCGGGTGGGCGGTGATGTTCTGGAACTACGCGGTGCTGCACAACCACATGCACGTGCCCATCGCGAGGCCGCGGGCGCTCAAGTGGCTGGTGTCACGAACGCTGGGGCTGGCGTGCGGCTTTGCCTACCGCGGCTATTACATCCACCACTTCAACCACCATAAGTACAACGACGGCCCGGGAGACTGGGGACGTCCGCGGCCCGGCGAGGGCGCGCTCCACTACTGCGTACGCTGGGCGCTCACGCCGTGGTTCTGGCCGTGGGAGGCGGTGGGGAAGGTGTGGAGCGGCTGCAAGACGCGCGGCCAGAAGCTGGAGCTGCTGCTGGACTTCGCGGTGGTGGATGGGGCGCTGCTGGCGCTGATCCTGTGGCAGCCGTCGCTGGGACTCTCCCTGCTGGCCATGCTCCTGGTGGGGCAGACGAGCATCCACTACCTGAACCTCGCGGCGCACGTGAGCTCGGACTCCACGGATCGGACGGCGCTGGCGGTGACGTCCACCTCGCCCTTCTACAACCGCTACTTCTTCAACGCGGGCTACCACCAGGCGCACCACCTCAAGCCGCAGGTGCCATGGCGCGCCCTGCCCGCACTCACCGAGGAGCTCCTCCGCCAGGGCCAGCACCGGCCCTCGCTGCAGGCCGTGCCAGCGCCCATCCACCCCTCGTGGATCGCTCGCGTGGCCTCCTTCCGGAAAGCCACCGGCCACCGCGAGGAGTCCATGCCCATTCATGGTCCTGCCCCGGAGACCTCCGGCACGCCCTCGTAGTCCCGCCCCCGGCGCTTCGTCACCGAGGACCCGGCGAGCCTGGGAGCCGCGGCCGTAGCACCACCAGGTGACACGCCAAGGCCACTCGGGCATTTTGTCCTGATTTTAACACTTCCAGGCGAGAGCGCTGAGCCTGGGTGGCCGTCATTCCAGACCCTGGGACAGTACAGGAGCATCTCCCGACAAAGCCTTCAAACACGCCGATACCTGCAAATCATGTATTTCGCGATCGACTGCGTGATTTTGAAATATTCACGTTTTTCCTTCAAAGTTCCTTTCTGATGAGTGCTCTTGATCAGCCCTGGTCCATTAATTGGGACGTAACGTACGCGTGCCCGCTGCGGTGCACGCACTGCTACTCGGAGTCAGGCCGGCGGGCGTCTCGCCAGCTGAGTCTGGAGGACATGTTCCGGGTGGCCGACGCGCTCATCTCTCTGCGTCCCAAGTCAATCCAGTTCAGCGGGGGCGAGCCGCTGCTGGTCAAGGGCCTGTTCCAGGTCGTCGAGCGGATCGCTCAGGCGGGCATCCCTGTGGGGCTCTATACGAGCGGGTGGCTGCTCGACGAGCGGCTGGTACCGGACATCGTCCGGTCCTTCTCCACGGTCCACGTGAGCGTGGATGGGGCGACGGCGAAGGTGCACGACACGCTGCGCGCCAAGCCGGGCTCCTTCGAGCGGGCCATGAGAGGCCTGGCGCTCCTCGACGCGGCGGTCCGCGAGCAGCGGCAGCTCGGCAGCAAGACGCTGTCTTTCGGCATCGACTCTGTGGTGGTGCGGAGCAACTTCCATCAGCTGGAGGAGTTCTGCACGGCGATCGCCCCCCGGTTCCCAGAGATGAAGTTCCTCCTGCTGGGAGCGGCCATCCCCTCGGGGCTGGCCAGCCGGCCGGGCTACGCCGACCACGAGCTGCTCACGGATGATCAGCTGTGGCTCATGGGGAACTCCGGCTTCACGCGGTACCTGCAGACGCTGGCCCCCGCCTCGGTGCGCGTGGGCACGACGGACGGGCTCTCCTTGCAGATGCACCCGGACCACATCGCCAGCGGCAAGGCCTTCCGCGGGTTGATGCACGTCGAGCCGGACGGGGCGGTGCGCAGCATGCCCATCTACGAGGGCACCGTCGGCAACCTCCTGGAGGAGCCCGCGCAGGTGCTCTGGGAGCGTGCGCTCGCGCGGCACCTGGATCCCTTCCTGATGGAGACGCTGTCCCCGGTGCGCACGATGAAGGAGTGGGCGAAGGCGACGCGCCGCATCGACCTGCACTACGGCTCCCCGCAGGTGCGCGCCCGGATCTTCCTGCGACAGAACTACCGCCGACGCCCTGACGAGCTGGTGCTCCCCACCCTGGCGCGCCTGGATCCACCCGCTGGCTGGGCTCCCGGAACGACTCAGGCGCCAGTGCACTGACGCGGAGCGGCCGGGAGCGAAGCGACCCGCGGGGTCCGCTTCACTGCACCGGCAGGGTGACGGTGACGCGGGTCCCCACGCCGGGCTCGCTCTCCACGCGCAGGGTGCCGCCCAGGCTGGTGACGATGGCGTGGCTCACGGGCATCCCCATGCCCGTGCTGCCGGGGCGGGTGGTGAAGAAGGGCTCGAAGAGGCGCATCATCACCTCGGGCTTCATCCCCTCGCCGGTGTCCTTGATCTCCACGATGATCTCTCCGGCCGGGCTGGTGCGGGTGGCCACGCGCAGCACGTTGCGCGCCGCCTCCCGGTCGGACATGGCTTGCACCGCGTTGAGCATCAGGTTGAGGAACACCTGCCCGAGCCGCGCCTCGTCCGCCTCCACCAGCGGTACGGGCTGAAAGTCCTTCTCCAGCCGGGCGCGGTGGCGCAGATCATTGCTGACCACACTCAGCCCGTCCTCCAGCACATGCTGCACGTCCACCCACGCCCGGTGTGCGAGAGGCTCGCGCACCAGCAGGTGGAGATTTTCGACGATCAGCCGCAGCCGATCCGCGCCCTCGCGAGACTCGCCCAGCGCCTCGAGGACCTCGTCGAACTCGTCCAGGACTCCCTCGCTCTTCCCGGAACGGATCGCCTGCCGGAGCCGGGTGATCTCCTCACGTGCGAAGGAGAGGTTGGCCATCAGGTAGGCCAGGGGATTGTTCATCTCGTGGCCCACGCGTGAGGCCAGCGTGCCCAGGGCCGCCATGCGATCGGCGTGGAGCAGACGCGCCTCCATCAGCTTGCGCGTCGTCACGTTCTTGGCGAACACACGGATGACCCCAGCCTCCTGCAGCGAGGAGATCACCAGCTCCCAGTGCTGGTGGGAGATCTCCACCACCGGCACTCCCCCCTGTGCCTGGCCCTGCTGGAGCGACGCCAGCGCGGCCTCTACCAGCGGGTGGCGCATGCCCAGCATCAGCAGATCCGGGAAGGCGGTATGGGCAGCCGGGTTGGCGTAGTGCAGGGTGCCATCCTGACCGAGCTCCAGCATCGGCTCGGGGTGAAGGAGCGGGAAGGAGGCCAGGCGATAGAGCTCCGTCTCCAGCTCGTGCTGCTCGGTGATGTCGCGCACCAGCAGGGCGGTGCCGGGAGCGGGCTGCCCCGGAGGAGCCGGCTGTGGGGTGGCCTCGGCGGCGTAGAGCCGCGTCTGCCCATTCACCTCCAGGCGGTACTCCGCGCGTCCGCCGATGCCGTGGTGCCGCGCCGCCCGCGCGAGCGCCTCCAGGGATGCTCCCGCATCGGGAGGCAGCACCTGCATCAGGGTGCTCCCTTCCCTCCCATGGACGTCCCGGCCGAACACGAGGCCGGCGGAGGAGCACATGCTCTGGTACCGCTCCTCCGCGTCCAGCTCCACCGCCAGGTACTCCGCACGCTGGTGGGGCGGAGCCGGAGGCCGCCAGGCCTTGGAGTCGGGCGCGAGGGCGAAGCCGTCGATCTCGAAGAGGCCGAGCAGCGGCTGCATGCCCCTGCCGTCGTGGCTCATCGCCGTGAGGGCTGCAATCATCGCGGCGGCATCCGCCTCGGACAGCCGGCGGGTGAGGATGATCCCATCGGAGAGGGTGGGCTCGGTGAAGGCGAAGGGGGTGAGCAGGTGCTCGGAGGCGCCCACGCGCTGGGCCAGGCCGGCGCGCACGGAGACTTCGTCCGGGTGCGTGGTGAAGAGGGACGCGACGTCCGCCTGGCCCTGGAGCACGGCGAGCAGCGCGTTGCGGTAGCTCCCATGGAACTGCTGCTCGGCGAAGAGCTCGTCAGGAGCCAGTCCGCGCGCCTCCAGGTGGCGACGAGCCAGCAGGTAGCCACCCGTGGAGAGGGGGGCCACCCAGGCCGCGCGCGCGCCCTTCAGCGTCTCCAGGGAGAGGGGGTTCTCCAGCCGGGAGATGAGGGCCGCGTGGTAGTGCCAGCGCCCGGAGCGCACCGCGCGCAGGACGGCGTGGGCCTGGGGCTCGAAGGCATTGCACTGCTCGGCGGTGGCCCAGGCCATGTCCACCCGGCCCGCGGCCAGCTCCTGCGCGACCATCTCGTAGGTGCGGGCCAGCTCCACCACGATGGGCCGCCCCGCCCGCTGGGAGAGCAGCCTGCCGAAGAACTCGATCCGGACATGCTCCCTGACCTCTCCCAGCGAGGGGTAGATGAGAAATCGGATGGGAGCGCTCAGCAATGACAAACCCGTTCTCCTGCCCCTTGAACTCCAACAACTCCCCGACGGGCCGAGCATGCCGAACGTCCTGCGCCGAATACACTGGATCTCCGCACCTCGGAGCGGGCTCCTCCTTCACCCGGAGCGTAAAGGCTTGAGGACGGTGGAGAATTCTTGTGGGTGCGGCGAGCGCCAGCCGCATGGAACCGCTTGAGGAGGCCTCAGCCCGAGCGGGTCACTGCGAACCCCCATGGGCCTGGGGGTCAGTGCACCTTGGGAGAGCGTGGGGCAGGCTCGCGTGCCACCCGGGGCTTGGGCGTCACCATGCGGACGATGCCGTAGAAGAGCTGGTCCTCCGTGTAGACCTTGCGCACGCGCACGCGCGAGGGGCCCGGGAGGTAGGAGGGACCGGGCCGCTCCAGCCACTGCAGCACCCGCACCTCGCCTCGGTGGGCGAAGGAGGCCTTGAGCTCCCGCGGGCACGCCTTGAGGTAGCGCCGCACCAGCGGCCGCAGGCGCCGGGCGAAGTCCCTGCCCAGCACGTCATGCCGCCGCCCCGAGTGCAGCGTCCCATCGAAGCGGCGCGAGCAGTGGAACAGCTCGTGGATCACCGTCTCGATGCGCGCCTTCGCCGTGGAGCCGCGGAAGAAGAGCGGGCGCAGGGTGATGCAGTAGAGCATCCGCCGGCCCCGGATGCGGACGATGGGCTTGCGCCGGCCCGTCCGGTCCGTGCTCTTGCCGCCTCGGAAGCACAGGGGCTTCACCGTGCCGCGAGAGGCCCGGCGCGCCTCACCGGCGACGACGAGGATGCGGCTGGCCTTCACGTGGCCGAACTCCGGCATGCGAGCGGCGATGTCACGGATGAGGGCGCGGAGCGCCTTGTTGAAGTTGGGGCGTCGTGTGGCCACGAGTGGTGGACAGTCTAGCGGAAAAGCGCTTGGGAGCAGCCGGTGCGCCCTCCACAATGTTGCCCGTGAAGCCCTCTGAACGCTCCAAGCTCCTCGTCCCCGCGCTGGCCGCCCTGTGGCTCGGGTGTGCCTCGGCTCCCTCCAAGCCCTCCAGCCCGCCGACCCTGGCGATCCAGGAGGCCACCGTCCCCACCCAGAACCTGACGGACGCGACCGTCCACTACGCCGGTCAGGTGGTGAGCCCCGTCCCCGGTGTCCTGGAGAGGGCGGACTATGAGCTCGTCGCCGAAGGACAGGTGGTGAAGACAGGGACGGCCACGCTGAACGTCCCCCTCACCGCCCACCAGGCCACCTCCTTCTCCTTCCAGGAGCGCGCCCCCTACGTGCGCAGTCCGGAGGACCTGAAGGTCCTGAGCCAGAAGGGCGGGACGATACTGCTGGCCCTGCGTGGCACGCTCACGGTGCGCTCGGGGCAGGAGGTGGAGACGCTCCCCTTCGCCGCCTCGAGATCGGTGCGCGTGCCCCGGCTCCCCGAGGTGGTGCTGGAGAGCCTGGATGCGGCGCGCTACTCCTCCTCGGAGGTGAACCTCACCTACCGCGTGGGCGTGAGGAACCCGAACCCCTTCCCGCTGCGGATAGACCAGCTCGGCTATACCCTCCTGGTGGGCGGCAAGTCGCTGGGCGAGGGCACGCTGGCCAAGGCCGACACGGTGGAGGCCTCGGCCACGAGCGTGTACCCGCTGGAGGCCTCGGTGTCGCCGTCGACCTGGGGCTCGGACGTGAAGGCGCTCATCTCCAAGGGTGTGCTCCCTTACACGCTCCAGGGCGAGCTGACGGGCCCGCTGCTGAAGGTGCCCTACTCCCTCGACGGGAACGTAAAGCTCAACGTCTCCAAGTAAGGACCGGCTCCCGATAGGCTGCGGGCGTGCCCATCTACCTGCTCGATCCCGAAGATCCAGAGGCCTTCCCTGCTCCCGAGAAGGCACACCGCAGCGGCGTGTTGGCGGTGGGCGGGGACCTGAGGCCGGAGCGCCTGCTGGCGGCGTACGCTCGCGGCATCTTCCCCTGGCCTGCCGAGGGCCACCCCTTGATGTGGCACTCGCCCGATCCGCGCTTCGTGCTGGAGCCGGACAAGCTCCACGTCGGCCGCAGCCTGCGCAAGACGCTCAAGGCGGGCACCTACGAGGTGCGCTGGGACACGGCCTTCGCGGACGTGATCGCCGCGTGCTCGGAGGCGCCTCGGCCTGGCCAGGACGGCACGTGGATCACCGACGAGATGCGCGAGGGCTACGTCACGCTGCACCGGCTGGGCTACGCGCACTCCATCGAGTCCTGGGCCGACGGCAAGCTGCAGGGGGGCCTGTACGGCGTGTCGCTGGGCGCGGCCTTCTTCGGCGAGAGCATGTTCGCGCGCGGGCCGGATGCCTCGAAGGTGGCCTTCGCGACCGCGGTGGAGCGCTTCCGGCAGTGGGGCTTCCACTTCGTGGACTGCCAGGTGGAGACCGAGCACCTGGCCCGCTTCGGTGCCGAGCACTGGCCGCGCCGTCGCTTCCTCACTGCGCTGGCACGGGCGCTGAAGGAGCCCACCCTCCGCGGCCCGTGGACGTGAGGCATGGCGCTCCGTGTTCACGGATGACCTGAGCGGCTACGGGCCTCTCTCATAGAGATAGATGGGGGTGCGGTACAAGTCATCCACCACGAGCGTGCGCAAGGGCTTCCAACCGCGGAGCGCGAAGGTGTGGCTGAGGATGCGTGTACCGGGAGACAGCTCCGCGAGCAGCTTGGGCGCCAGCCGGGACATGGCCCCTGGGAAGAGGTAGCAGACGACGAGCGACGCACCCGCAAGAGAGGCGCGGAAGAAGTCCTGGCGCCGCAGCTCGAGGTTGGAGCGTGGGGCGAGGCGCTGGCGCAACCAGCAGAAGGCCCAAGGCAGCGGGGACACCTCAAAGGCGATCACCTTCGCCCGAGGGCAGCGATCGGCCAGCGCGAAGGCCAGCGTCCCCCACCCTGCGCCGAGCTCGAGGATCGTGCCTGTGAGGTCCGGCTCGATCACTGACAGCAGCTGGCGGCGGACCTTGCTCAGGGTGAGCATGGGGGAGATGCCGGTCCGCAGCGTCGAGACGACGATGGACAGCATCCCCCCGAGGAGGATGGCCAGCAGGAGCAGGAGCAGCGCCCCTGTCACCTCGCGGGTGCTCCACGCTTGCGCTTCTCGGGCTTCTCCAGGGCCTCCACCGGTACTCCCCCCGCGTCCGCCGGAGCCGGCCCCGCGTCGGGCGCGGCCTCGGGCATGTCGATCTTCACGCGGTCCTCCAGGGGCACGCGGCCCACGGACTGGCGGAACAGCTCCCAGAGCGCGCGCCGGTGGCCCTCGGGAGTGGCCTTCCCCTGGAGCACGAGGCCCGCGCCGCTGTAGCGCGCCTCCAGCCCCAGCGCCTTCAAGCCCGGGGTGAGCACGGCGAGCTGCTCCTGGAGCGCTGCCAGCTCGAAGGTGAGCTCCAGCTCTCGCGCCAGCCAGGCCTCCGTCTGGAAGAGGGACATGAGGGCCTTCCGGCAGGCCGCGTCCTTCACGGTGACGACGAGCGAGCGCTCGGTGCCCTCATTCACCTGGAGCCCCGGACACGCCTTCTTCGCGGCGGCCAGCTGCTCCGGCGCGGCCTCGGGCACGGCCCGGACGCCCGGCTCGGTGACGGACAGGCGCCAGACGCCGAACTTCCCCTCGGCGTAGAGCAGCAGGAGGGTGCGCCCCGGACGGTGTCCGGTGATGAGCAGCTCGTTGCTGCCGGGGAGAATCTCCACGGTCGCCACGGAGGGGTCCTCCACCTCGATCCAGTCCACGGCGGTCAGCTTGTGAAAGCGGTCCTTCCCGCTCTCCAGGGAGAAGACCAGGTCCACTGGCCACGCGAGGGCGCTCACGGGGAGGAGCAGGAGGGAGGCGAGCAGGACGCCTCCCAGCCCCGCCCGGAAGGACACAGGTGCGGACATCAGGCCTCCGGCGAAGTGGTGCGACCCCTTAGCACAGGTTAAGAAGGAGGCTCCATGCCTACCTGGGCCCTCTGGGCCGCCTGCCTGGCCCTCTGCCTTCTCCGTTCGCTCGTGGCCGCCGCAGAGTCGGCGCTCTACGGCACGTCCGATCTGCGTGCCCAGGAGCTGGTGGAGTTGAACGGTGCCGCCGGGAAGCGGGTGCTGCGGCACAAGACGGAGCGCGAGGCCACCGCCACCGCGCTGCGCCTGGGCAGCGTGCTCAGCGGCTTCCTGGCCGCCGCCATTGGAGCCCTGGCCCCGCCGCGGATGCTGGACTTCAACCGCCTGGGGGATGACGCATGGCTCCCGGTGGCCACGGTGACGGCCGGGGCGCTCTTCGTGGGCGTGCTGGCCAGCCTCATGGAAGTGACGATGCGGGGCCTGGCCAACGCCAACCCCGAGGGCTGGGCGCTGCGCCTGTCCTGGCTCGTGTCGCTGCTGGTGCTGCTCTTCTACCAGCCCATGCGGGTGCTGCTGAG
>Ga0190275_10001376_pt1 | contig 18140 bp, 21 predicted proteins | sample Popmic550T_FD_133745 | JGI IMG/M metagenome (GOLD analysis project Ga0190275, IMG submission 133745) | Populus adjacent soil microbial communities from riparian zone of Yellowstone River, Montana, USA - 550 T | ecosystem: Environmental > Terrestrial > Soil > Riparian zone > Trees stand | place...
TGCGAGATCGTGCATCAGAGCATCTTCGGCAACTACAACATCTGGAACGTGCGCGTGAAGGGCTACGACGATGGATTGCACGGCGTCGTGACTTCCATGCGGGTCGTGCGCGAGCGCGACTACAACACGAACCTCCAGAAGTTCAAGGACGTCGCCACTAACTGGGACGCCTGCGCCAACGATTCGGCCTGCTGATGCTCCAGAACTACCCACTGCACCTAACATGCGAGGACAAGTGCGATGAGCAGGGCTCCCCGTACCAGGAATGGTCGCTGCGCGCTCTCAATGAGGTCGCGTTGCGCTACGCCACCGCTGTGTCCCTGACGCCGTCGCAGGCCCTCAAGCACCTCCTCCGAGACGGCCGATGAGCCATCGCCCTATTCGACACAAGCAGGCCGCTCGGATCAGGAAGCTGCTGAACCGTCAGCCGCTACCGCGCCACATCAACCTGATCGAATGGCTCATGGACCGTGGCCACGCGCAGACGGTGGGCGGCGCTCGAAAGCTGCTGACCGACGGCTGCGTGAGGACCCAGGGCGGCAACGTCCTGGGCCGTGAGATGGCGCAGATCATCGAGGGCGAGAAGGTCGTCTCTCGGTACGTGCCCACGCCCATCATCCAGGCCACGCTTCGGGGCGAGATCGTGGTCATCAAGGGCGACACATGACCCCAGTCAAGGCCACCATCGAGATCCCAGCAGGACAGGAGGCCATCATCGTCTTCGTGTCCAAGGCGTTGCTGAACGCGGAGGATACCTCCGCTGTGCGCAAGCTAGTAGTGCAGCAGGCCGGGCGAACCTTCGACAAGTTGATGGAAAAGTATGGTTGAGAAGTTTCTCACCCTCTATCTCGATCCCGGTGAGGACTTCGGTTGGGCGCTCGCCAACGGCACCAGGCTGCTAGCCGCCGGGACGGAGAAGATGTGGGACGTCGCCGATGACATCTACGCCGTCCTCAGCAACCCAAGCGACCCAGACGTGATGTTTCGCGAGAAGGGTCGGCTGCGGGCGGGCGTCAAGCTGAAGGAGGTCATGCTCCGAGTCGGCCGCATCGTCTGCGAGGACTGGCGGCTGTATCCCAAGAAGCTGAAGTTCCTGAAGTGGGACATGTGCCGCACGGCACGCGTCATCGGCGCGATCACGTGGTTCTGTCGTCACTTCGCCATCGAGTTCGTGCTCCAGCCCGCCTCGATCAAGGAGGCCGCGCAGAGCGCAGGCGCCGAGGAGTTCTACTACCACCCGCTGCGGCCGAACCGACACCAGAACGACGCGATCCAGCACTTCGTTTTCTTCATCAACACGGTGCTGTTGAGCGCGATGGACATCGAGGAACGCTACGCGACGCTGGGAATCCCAAACCAGCAGCAGGTAGGAGGCGACGAGAAGTGAGCTACTACGGCACCGGAGATCATGGCGTTGCGCCCTGGGATCTCCCAGACAGTCAGGACCACCGGCCACCGGAACCGACCCCAGGCCATCAGCACATCGCCATGAGCCCCGCGCAGATCGCCGAGATGGACAAGCGCCAGGCCATTCTCGATGAGCGTGCCGTGCAGGAGAAGGCACGCGAGCGCGCCTGGACCCAGGTCCAGCACGACCCCGCTGCGACGTCTCTCCGCTGCGTCAAGCGGCTGCTGGAGGACGGGCAGATCGAGAGCGCGCTGAAGGAGATCGACCGCTGGGAGAACGAAGGCGGCGCCATCCAGTACGAGGTCGGCTGATGAACGCCGCCATGTATCTGTTCATCAACCGAGGGCTCAACATGAGCCCCGGTAAGATCGCTGCTCAGGCCGGTCACGCAGCTTGCGAGGCTACGCTGCTCTCGACCAACACCGATCCGGCAGGCATGGACCTGTGGCGTCAGTGGCGTGAGGGGCTGCACTACCAGAAGCTTGTGATGGAGGCACGCGACGCCGACCATCTGGAGGCCTGCGAGCGGTACCTGATCGACCGAGGCTTCCGCACCGCCTTGATCGTGGACGAGGGCCGTACCGAAGTGCCGCCGCTATCGCTTACCGCGATGGGCGTCGCGCTGGTGGACAAGGACGATCCTCACACCAAGGCGACTTTCGAGGCCTTCAAGCTGTACCGCGACAAGCGACCGCCCACGAACATCGGCATCCCAGAGACGCAGGGCGGGGCTCCGATGCAGCCCGAGACTCGCCGAGGCTGGTCGTGGCCGACATGGTTCAACCGCAACTAGCCACTGAGGAGGCGAGGCTCCAATGACACCGAAACAGGAGTTTCTGCTGTGGCTACACTACTCGATGGGATTCTGGAGCGACACGACGGCCCGGAGCCTCGTGTCCTCACTGTAGACGTGCAAACAATCCTCCGGGCGCGCGTGCTGCCGGGCAACGACGAGAGCGGAGACAGCGTGACCACCATCGCGCGGCATGCTGATGTCTCAGCCCGCACCGTCTACCGCGTGTTGCAGGGCGACAAGCCCACGCTCTCGCTCGACCTAGCGGACAAGCTGTGCCTCGCGGCCGAGAGTCATCTAGCCCTCGGCGGCTGTCGGCTAGCCTGGAACGGCTGGCCCGAACCCGGCGGCTTCATCACCGACTACAACGTGGCGGACCCTGATGGTGCGTAGGCTCACCGGCTGGCGTTACATCGACTGGCTTCGATACAAGCGGTACTACCATTGGTACCGGCGGAACAACATCCGCTACCGCTTCTGGGAGTTCCTCTGCTCGCTGGCTGGCGAGGACGATCTCGGCACAGTCGAGGCTGAAGGCCTCGTGTCACGTCGTACGCGATAATGGGTGACATGGCCCGCCCAAGCATGCTCCAGGATCCTGAACGCTGCAAGCAGATCGCAGAAGCCTTCGTCGCTGGACAGACCCGCGCTGAAATGTGCAAGATGTTTGGTGTCAAGAACCTCGACACCATCACCCGATGGCGACGCGACCCTCGCGTCAAGGGGTTCGCGCTCAAGCTGATCGAGGACCGCGTTCTTCAGGTCACCCGCAAGGTGGACGCCGTGATCTCCGAGCGACTTGAGCACGCGGAGGACATGACCACCAAGGAACTGATCGAGATCCGCAAGGAGTTCCTCGGCGGCGCCCTGCGCATGCAGCACGAGAAGGCCGACGACGAGACGATGCACGACGCCATGACGTGGCTTGACGAGAACCCTGGGGCTGCCGAGGAGTTGGAGAAGCTGCTCACCGGCGAGCGACCCAACCCCGTCGCCATCCCGGAGTAGAACATGGCTCCCACCGGAGCCCAGCGGCTAGCGCAGCTTCTCCAGGAGAACCCGGAGGAGTACCGCCGCATCATGAAGGCGGCGCTCTCGAAGAACGTCGTCCCTCACGCTGGACAGCAGCCCGTGGTCGAGAGCAACGCCCGCTTCAAGGTCATGAACTGCGGCCGTCGATGGGGCAAGACCGTCCTCGCCGCCAAGATTGCGCTCGCCCACACCCGAAAGCCAGGCAAGATGGTCTGGTGGGTGTCGCCTACCTACCGAATCACGAAGCGAGGCTACGAGGAAGTCCTCCGGCAGCTACCTGCCGGCGTATTGAGCCGCCCAGCACCCCCAGCGACGAACTTCGACGGTGGCCGCGCCGTCATCCTGACGTTCAAGAACGGCTCCACGATGGAGTTCTACTCGGCCGAGCGCCCCGAGGCCATGCTGGGTGCCGCCGTGGACTTCGTCGTGATTGACGAGGCGGCTCGCGTCAAGCCGAGCGTCTGGAACGAGACCATCTCGCCGACCCTCATCGACCACCTCGGCAAGTGCTTGCTGATCTCCACCCCGAAGGGGCGCAACTGGTTCTACTACGTCTGGCTGAAGGGCCAGGACCCGAACGAGCCTCTCTGGGAGTCCTGGACCTTCCAGACTCAGGACAACCCGACGCTGCCGCCCGGCGAAGCCGACCGTATGGCTGCCGACATGACCCGGATGGAGGCCGACCAGGAGATCTTCGCCAAGTTCATCGCGGCCGGATCGAGCGTGTTCATCCTAGAGCAGAAGGCCCTCCAGGACGCCGCCGTGAAGGCGTCCGGCCTGGTCGAGGACTGTGATCCCGCTGGCCGACACATCATGCTGGGGATCGACCTCGCCCGGACGACTGACTACACGGTCCTGATTGGCGAGCGGGAGGACGGGCTCAATGTCTTCTACGAGAAGGTCCCACACGTCGCTTGGGAGGAACAGCGCCGTCGCATCCGACGCGCGGTCGCGGTGCTGCGCTCAGCGGGTGCCAGCGGTGTCACGCTCGTGGTAGATGAGGGCAACGCTGGCTCCGTCATCGTGGAAGATCTCGAAGAGGGCGGCTACGATGTCGTGGGCGTCAACTTCACCACTCACAAGCCACAGATGGTCCGGCTGCTGGCAACGTCGCTGGAGAAGGGCCGCACGAAGGTGCTGAACTCAAACGAGTACGGCCTAACCGAGTTCGAGAACTACGAGATGGGCGTCACGCCCGGCGGTCGGTTCACCTACAACGCTCCGGAGGGCCAGCATGACGACGTCGTCTCCGCCAAGATGCTCGCCCACCACGGCGTAGTCAACGAGGGCGTGGCGTCAGTCACGACTCTCAGCGTAGACGACCCCATCCCCGAGCGACTAGCGGCCGACCCGTCCGACGACACCGATCCCTGGGGTGACCAGGAAGATTTCGAGGCCTGGGACGACCTCGTGGACGCCGATCCAGACTTTGATGACCCGAAGCGCGCAGCAGAGGAAGTAGGGCTAGTGGTCGTGGACCTGTCACGTCCGCCGACCCCTCAGGAACTCCTCCTTCGCGACGATCTCTGGCACTAGAACAGCGTCAGCTGCGCTTCCTTGTTCAGGGTCTCCATCGCGATCTCGATGAACCGGTCGATCTCCTCCTGGCTGACGGGCAGTAGCGGCCGCTGCCAATCGGGCGGGCTCAGCGGACGCATCACGCAGAAGCAAGGTGAGCAGTGAGGGCAGGCCACTAGAGAAGGATGACGAGGCAGACGATGCCGATGGCCAGTGCCGCGAACGCTACGATCTGGGTGGTGGTCATGAGGTTCCTCCGGGTTGGGTGGTCCCTACAGTCTACACGCTCGGGACGCTCAGAACCTCCCAGCCTTCGTCCCACAGCGCCGACTTCCAGTAGCCTCCGGCGCCCGCCCAGACGATCTCCAGGCCCTCCTTGAACGGCATCATCGTCGTGGTGTTATTGGTCTGATTCATGCCGGTGTAGGTGGCGGTCGGCGGCATCACCACAACCCGATGCACGCTCCAGACCTTCACGACGCACTTGCGCTTGACGTGCGTCGGCCGCTGTGGATGCGTGGTGTAGTGCAGCCGCGTCCCAGCTGGGATACCTACCTCGGCGCCCTGCGGGATGCTAGCGGGGTCGGGGTACATGGCGCTGGCTCGTTAGGTGATAGCCCGACGACGTCGGACACTTGTACACGCGCGCCTCCTGGCACGTCGGCCGGTCTTCCTTCTGGATGTTGGCCAGCGCGATCATGGCCGCGACCTCGTCGCGGTACAGGCGCTTCCGGCAGCGGCACGTGTGGGACCTCATAGTGCCACCCCAGACGCGAGCAGCCACGTTGGGCGCCGCCACTGCTTGCGCAGGCAGACGTCGTACCACCATCGCTCGATGTCAGGCTCGAACACCGGCACCTGGTACCCCATGAACCCGTGCATCGTGCAGGGCAGACGGCGACTGTCGAAAATCCACCATCCGTCGTGCTTCATGTGCCCGTTGGGGTCGATATCGCTCGGCTGGTGAAGGGGGACCAGTCCCCAATCGGCCGCGAACGACTGGCGAGCGTAGCTGGAGGCGGAGAAGCTCACCAGTACCCCGTCTTGTTCTCGGCGCGCTTCTTGACGTAGACCTTCTGCTCGATGGCCAGCGCCTCACGGAACTCCGTCAGCACCTTGATGAGCGTGTCCACCTTGTGCAGGTTGTTCGCCCGGCCCTCGGGGGTGTCGTAGTCGAAGTCGAACGAGACCTTGCGGTCGCAGTCCGAGATCGCGAGCGTGGCGTTCGGGCCGTAGTAGCGCGTGTCGTCGTCAATCGCGTCGGAGTTATCGACCTCCGCGACGATGGCAGCCGTGGACTGGAAGCCAGGCTTGTTGAGCATCGCGCGGGCACCACGGACCTTCGGCTTGCGGGGCATGAGAGGGCTCCTCTCGTCGGGATCAAATAGTGCCGAGGCTCCTAACTCCTCGGCGACCCAGCGCGCTGGGTGGACTAGGAACAGTACCACAGAACGACGAAGGGCGCCAGCAGGCGCCCTTCATCGAGATAAGCGATCACCCCCTGAGTCGGGGACTCAGGGAACGCGAAAGCTGCTGCGCTCCCCCCTACTCCACGCCGCCGGGCGTGGGGGCGTTCGACTTGAAGTAAGCCGATACGAGCCCTAGCAGAAGGGCTCCGAGCATGCCGCGCTCGGCGTCATCGAAGGCGCCGGACTCGATCACGCTGGCGCCGATGCCTGCGCTGCTGAGTAGTAGGGCTGCGAACCACTTGCGCGTTGGCTTCCAGCTTGTGGTGGTGGTCGTACCGGTCATGGTGTGGTGTTTCCTCCTGCGTTGGGGAACGGCGTCTATGGCCTGAGGGAGTATACCCTATGGGTTGAGCCGCCGGTGCCACTTGGACTTCTTGGCCAACACCGAGCGCTTGTACGCCTGTGCGGCTGGGCCGGAGCCGTTGTAACGGCGGATGCCATCGCTGCCGTGGGCCTTGATGAGCCCTCGCAGCTTGCGGAAGCCGTACCGCAACTGGATGCGTGGATTCCAGCAGCCACCCATGCGATCCGCTGCGTCCTGGAACTCCCACCAGGTCAGCTGGGTCAGACCCACGCCCTGCATCAGACGGTTGCCTGACGCGCGACGCCTGGCGCGGTAGGCGAGGTACTTCTTCTTGGTGACGGCGCCTGCGCCGACGTAGATCGTCGGGTCGGAGCCGAAGACGTTGCGACCAGTGCCCGTTTCCTGCTCGACCAGCGCGTACGCGAGGTCGTAGGGGATCCCGGCGCGGCGAGCCTCCTGGGCGATCTTGATGGTGTGGTGCATGCCGTGGCGCTTGGCGCGGGCGGCTGCCACCAGGTCGTTCTTGACGGTCTGGCGCACTAGCACCACGTCCCGTAGTACGGACGGTTGGGGACCCACCAGGGATTCTGGGGGCTCACCACTGGCTGCGGCACCGGGGCTGGCTGACCGCACTGGCGGCAACGGCCGCAGCCGGGACAGACGTCCGGTCGTGGGGTGATGTAGATGTGCGTGCTGTTGGACGTTGAGTCCATGTCTAGCTCCTTGCCCGGAGGCTGCGGTATCGGTCGCGGCGGCGGTACTTGTCCCAGGCACCCTTGCGTCGCTCGGCGGCGCGCCAGATCCCCTTGCGGCGCTTCGCCATGGCACGGCGGAGAGCGTTGCGACGCGTGGACTGCTTCGCCGTGCGCTTCTTGAGGCGATTCAGGTCGTCGTACTCGCGGATCCAGCGCTTCTCGTCAGCGCGGTAGCCCTTGAGCGGATCGGCCATGGCCTTCTTGGCCATCTTGTACAGCTTGTTGAGTCCAGCGCGACTGATCTCACCGTGCCAGGACTCGCCCGGTACGGTGTTCTTCCAGTCCACGCCCTTGCTCTCGACCCAGCGCTCCAAGCGGGTTTCGCCGCCGTCGAGACTGTTGACGTCGAGCGCGTGGTTCGAGAATCCCTTGCGAATGTGCGGCGCGAGCGGGCTGGGGAAGGCGGCGAGGTTGCCGCCGGACTGGAAGACTCGGTACAGCCGCCACTGGTCAGCCATCGTGCGCTGACCTGAGGTCAGGGAGAAACGGACGCCCTGCTTCTCGGCCCATCGCAGGACGACGGCCCACTTGCCGGAGACTCGCTTTCCCTGGAATGACGCCATCAGGTCAGTCTACTACTTGTCGAGGCCGATCTTCTTTCGCCACGACGGCAGGGCCATTTCCAGGAGCGTTGCTACCTCGGTCGCCTGGACGTTGCCGTTGATGACGACGTCCGTTGAGATGGTGCCGTTGTCGTCTACGCTCTTGACCACGACCACAGCGTCAAGGGGCGCCTCTGGCTCAGGAATGTCCTGCGGCGCGTCTGGGATGCCTGGCCCTGCGGGCTTGGCCTCCTCCGGCGGAAGTTCGGTTGCGGTTCCTTCGATTACGTCTGACATCCTCTTGTGACCTCCTGGGCCTGTAGGTTGACTACGAATGGTACCACTTGATGTGGCTACGTGACGCGCTGGACCATGAAGCGCCACGCTACGGTACGCGAGCCGCCTTCGCTGTGATTGATGCTCAACGATAGGGAAGTTCCTGCCGCTAGGCTCAGCATTTCGAATCCAGACGCGGCAGGATACAGCGCCGATGTGTCGTTGGACACCTTAGCCAGAGTGGAAGACGTTGCGCCGTTGATCCGCGCCGAGACCCTGGCGTTGTGGTTGGTCGCCGAGTTCTGGTACTCAACCCAGCCCCAAACTAGATAGAGACCTCCTCGGCCAGTGGGAACGATGAAGGTATGGTCGCCGGTGGTGGCGCTCCAGGGGTTGTGGATCACCGACCCGGCCGTGATAGCGATGTCTGCACCCCCGCCCACCCATGTGTTGGAGCCCGTAATGAAACAATCCACCGAGGCACGGTCGAAGTCCGAGTAGCCAGTGGAGTCCAGGATCATCTTGTTCCGTACCGTCGCACCCGGTGCCGAAACGCGTGCCTGGATGTTAGCGGTGGTAGTCGTAGCCAGGCCTGCGCTGTAAAGCATCTGCATGTGCGTGCCGGTCAGCTGAGCGCCAGAATTGACAACTTCATCAATCTTACCCGCGAAGGCTTCGGTGCCCGCGATAGTAGACCCGATAGCCGGGACTGCGTGCTCGTCCCTAACGCCGCCTGCCCCCGTCAACCACGTCGTAGCCGAGGCCGGGTTGCCTGCGCCCGTGGTGGCGGTGTGGGGGGTAATCACAGTCACAGCGTTGACGCGAGAGATCACCTGAGTGCCCTCGCCAGAACCGTTGTTCTGCCACGCCACCGCTAGGAAGTAGGTGTTGTTCGCTGCCAGGGTCGCAGTCTGGGTCCACGTAAACGTCGAGTTCAAGACGCCCGAGTTGATGCCACTGTAGACCACCAAACGTAGTCCCGTAGTCGAGATCTGGATGCGATAGCCCCAGGTTACGGAGTTCGGATTGGAGATATTCGAGGTGAAGGTACGGACCGTATCTACCAAAGTCACCCAAGTGGTCGTAAGAGTCGTCGGACGAACCCACATGGCCCAGGTGAAGCGCTCCTGGTTCCACTGTGCCTGAGCACCGCTCGGCGTCAACTTGCCGCCGCCCAAGGTGAGCGCGCCCTGATTGTTGATGTTAGTCAGGATGCTCGTGGCGCCGCCCGTGCTTAGCGTGTGCGTGCCAGATACCGTCAGCGTGTCGGTGAACGAGCCAGCCGTCTTAGCCATCGACGTTCCGGACGTCTCACCCAGCTGCCAGTGCCCGCGCAGCAGCGGCATTGCCGCTACTGTCGTCGCATAGGTGTCCAGTCCGGGCGTGTGGGCCATGCCCAGGTAACCCGCCTCGCTGCCAGCGGGCTCTACCCACGACAGCTTGTTAGGCGTCTGAATGATGCCGTCAGCGATCAGCGGCAATTCCAGGCCACCGGAGGCCTCCAGCTTGCCCCGTAGGACCGCTGGGGTGACGCCGTCAGCGTAGAGACCAACCGACAACGTACCAGCAGAATCGTAGGAGCGGAACCCGGTCGTGTCCAAGATGATGCCTGCGCCACCGGCACCCGCTGAGGGGCTGGTCTTGATGGTAGGCGACGTGATGGTGGACCCGTCGATCACGGTCGGGTCGATGTACTGCGACCACTCCGAGGGCGCATCTCCGTACTCGATCTGCAAATCATCAATGTGGAAGACCTGGCCCACGGTCGCTGAACTGAAGCGGATGTTCCATCCCATGCGGGTAGCCGTGGCGGGCACGGAGAAGGACCCTGGTGTCCATGGGAACGTGTAGCGGATGCGCTGCCAGGCGGTGCTCGTCGTGGCAGTTTCCACCACGACGTCGGGAAGGCTCTGCACGTTGATGGACTCGTTGATGAATGTCGTGTCCGTGTAGTAGCGCGGCCCAATGTTTGCGACCCGAACGGCGCTAGGGGCCTTGACCCATGCCGTCATGGTGATCTTGGCCCCGACAGGCGGGCGCAGCATGTACCCCGGATCGACATTGATTAGGTAGGCGGTGCCAGCCGTCGTGCATGTCACGAGCGCCCCCAGCGACCCGGTGCGTGCGGCGGCTGCATCTGCCGCGACCGTGGTCTGGAACCCGATGTTCGGCGTGATCCCCTGCTCGTAGCTGGAGTTCTTGGCGAGGTTCGTGCCAGCGAAGCGGAAGCCGATCTTGTCGGTCGTGATGGAGCTAGCGGCCAGCTGGGTTGCGGTGATGGTGAAGGCCGTGATCTTCGTAGCGTCCATCGAACCCGTCTCGATACGGGAGCCCGAGAGCGAATCCGTGGTGATGTGGGCCGTGATGATGGCGCCCGGCGTGATCTCCGTCGTGCTGATGGAGGATACGTAGTGGACGTTGGTGAAGTAGCCAGTACCGGTGCCGGGGTTCAGCTGCAAGTAGCAGCGAATGACGGCTGTCGCGCTCGTGACCTCTACCAGCGACTCGCGCAGCGTCCAGTCGGTCGTGCCGTTAGTCAGGGCGTTCGTGATGGTAGCCGTCCCGCTCTGCACAACCGCGTTGAGCAGCAGCGAACCGCCCGAGACGCTCGTCGTCTTCATCCACGAACGCAGCACGTGACGGCCCTTCGGCAGCGTGTTGTCCTGGTAGATGTAGCTGTTAGCGGAGACGCCGTTGACGATCTTCGCTACCTGACCGAAGGCGGCGTCGGCCTCGACGGTCCACGTGCCTGCACCATGCGTCCACTGGGTGGGAGCGGAGCCAGTCATGCCCGCCGTGAACGCGCCGTTGTTGATGTCTCGGACGGTTGGGCTGCTGACGCTCAAGTGCTCAGTGCGGATAGAACCCGCGCCGATCTGCGTAGCGGTGATGGACCCCGCCGTGATCTTGGCGGCGTCGAGCGTTCCTGCCTGGATGACGCCGCCGGACAGCGTGTTGGTGGTGATGTGCCCGGTCGTAATGACACCGGGGCCGATTTCCGTCGTCGTGACCGAGGACAGCGTGTGGACGTTTGCCCAGTATGCAGTACCGGTCGCAGCCGTGCCCAAGTGCAAGTAGATGCGAATGGTAGCGGGCGCCCCAGGAACATCAACGGTGCCCTCGATCAAGGTCCAGTCAGTCGTGCCCGTCACAAATGGCGCGGAAACCGCTGTAGCGGTGCCAGCGTGGACGGTCAGCTGGAAGCGAGCGCCGCCCGTGCCCGCAACGCTGGTTGTCTTGACCCAGGCTCGGAATACGTGACGTCCCTTCGGCAGGATCATCGTCTGGCCTCGGTAGTGGTTGCCCGATGCGCCTGCTACCGCCTTAGCAACCTGTCCGAAGCTGGTGTCGGCCTCGATGGTCCACGTGGCCGCGCCACCGGACTCGTTGTTCCAGTTCGTTGGGATGCCGCCGGAGATTCCAGCGGAGAACATGCCGTTCTTGACATCCACCGGCTGCGTGTTCGCGATGCTGATGTGCTGCGACTCAATGGCGCCGGCAGAAATCGTGCTCGCTGTGACGGCTCCTGCTGCCAGCTGAAGCGTGTCGATGGTGTTGGAGATGATCTTGCCGCCGGTCAGCGTGTTCGTCGTGATGACGTTACCGTCGATGGTGTTCGCCGTCATCTTGGCCGTGGTGATGGCCCCGGCGGCGATCTCAGCGGCCGTGATGGTGAGCGCTGCGATCTCAGTTGCGGTCACCGAGTTGGCGGCGATCTTGCCTGCCGTCACCTGTAGTGCGCCGATCTTGGAGGCGATGATGGCGCCGTCGGCGATCTGCGCCGACACATTGACCTTCGAGAACTCGATGTCGTCAACATAGGCCACGCCTACGGTGCCTCCGGTGCCGTAGTAGTTCAGCACGGTAGGAGCACCCCAGGTCATGCCCGCCGGGATCGTTACCTGACCGCCGTACTTGGTCCACGTCGTGGAGATGTTCAGCGCTTCGACATTCAGCGTGAGTTCCTGGTTGAACGCCAAGTACGTCGCGCCGCCTCGCACTCGTAGGTAGAAGGTCTGCGTACCGGAGACGCCGCGCGCCCAGCAGGACACGTACCAGACTTCGCCCTCGTTCACGGGCACCGTGTCGGCTAGCATGGCCGACGACTGGATCGCGGTGGCGTCACGCGACAGCGAAACGCCCCAGTCGCCCGAGCGCTTAGCGGCTGTAGTACGGATGGATGTGCCTCCGCCCCAAATCTGGTTGCGACGCCAGTTGGCAGGCAGCGTTGCATCGGCAGCGTCCGCGTCCTCGAAGCCGCCGTTGAGGATGGCCGAGTTGGCGATGGATCCTACGGTCAGCTTCTCGGTGGTCACCGACCCAGCCAGGATCTTCGTCGCCGTGACGGCGTCTGCTGCAAGCTCCGAGGCGGTGATAGCGTTTGCCGCAATCTCGTTGGCCGTGATGGTGTTGGCCAGGATCTCGCTGGCCGTGACAGCACCAGCCGCGATCTCCGAGGCAGTGACCGCGTCAGCAGCGATCTCGTTCGCCGTGATCGTGTTGGCCGCGATCTTAGCGGCCGTGATCGTGTTCGCTGCGATCTCTGCTGCGGTGATCGCCAGCGCTCCGATCTTGCCCGCGATGACCGACCCTGCCAGGATCTCCGAAGAGGTCACAGAGTTGGCGGCAAGTTCGTTCGCCGTGATGGTACCCACGGCGATCTCTGCGGCGGTGATCGTGTTGGCCGCGATCTCGCTGGCCGTCACCGTGTTCGCAGCGATCTTAGCGCCCGTGATGGTGTCGGCTGCGATGTCTGCTGCGACGATGATGCCCGCAGCGATCTTGCCTGCGATGACGGCGTTCGCTGCTAGTTCCGTAGCCGTGATTGCGTTGGCTGCGATCTGCGATGCCGTGATGGTGTCGGCTGCGATCTCAGCTGCGGTCACTGCGCCAGCAGCGATGGTGGCCGTGGTGACGGCGTCCGCGTTGATCTTGCCTGCGATGACCGCGTTGGCTGCGATCAATGGCGCAGTGATCGCGTTGTCTGCGATCTCCGTTGTGGTGATGGCGTCGTCAGCGACCTTAGCGGTGATGATGGCGTTGTCTGCGAGTTCGGCGGAAGTGATCGCCAACGGAGCGATCTCCGTGGTGGTGATCGAGTTGATGAGGATCTCGTCGGGTCGCGGCGCGTACGCGGTGACGTACTCAGCCTGCTCCAGCTGGATCGCGTCGAAGTAGTACAGCCCACCCGATTCTGGCGCGTCGAACCAGATGTAGATGTGGACGTATGCCGTGAGGGCAGGCGCGATGCCTGTCATGACGTGGCGCGTCCAAGCGTTGCCGGGGGAGGACTTGTACGACGATGTCGCCGAGCCCGTCTGCGTCACGAAGTCTGCGGCGACGAAGCGGATGTGGACCAGAGCGTTGCGGGCCGCTCCCGAAGGCTGGGTGTAGGCCGATGCGGTCCAAGATTCACCCGGTCGTGCTCGGGTAGCAGCGACGGCAGTGACGATACCGATCTGGCCTACAGTGTCGGTGCTGTTGGTCATTCGGAACATCTTGGCGCCATGCTTTGCGCCCGATGACGCAACAACATCAAGCACAGCGGGAGGCACGATGTTGTTGGAGTAGACGTTCCAGCCAGTCGTCGCGTTGTCGGAGCGCTCGGCCGACGAGTTGAGCAGTACGTTACCGCCGCCAATTTCGACGTCCAGCTTGGCGGCGCTGATCGCGTCGTCTAGGATCTTGCCGGTGGTGACCGCGTTGTCGGCCAACTTACCGGAGAGGACGGCCAGGTCGGCCAGCTTAGTCGAATCGACAGCCAGGTTCGCCAGCTTGGCGGTGAGGATGGCGCCGTCTGCCACCTTCGCCGTGGTGACTGCGTTCGCAGCCAGCTTCGTGTCGAGCACGGCTAGGTTGTCAAGCTTCGCCGTGGTGACCGCTAGGTCGGCCAACTTGCCCGCGTTGACTGCGAGATTAGCCAGTTCGGCGGTGTCCACGGCCGCGTCTGCCAGCTTGGCGTTGGTGACGGAGTTGTCGGCCAACTGGGTCGGCCCAATCGACCCTGGGGTGATCTCTGCCGGGTCCGGCGCGAACGCCGAAGCCACATCGGCCTCCTCAATCTGGAAACCGTCTGCGTAGAAGACCTCGCCGATAGCGGCAGACACGAAGTCCACGACGATGCCCGTACGAACGGCCAGCGGCGGAGCAACACCGGTCGCCGTCAGCCGCGTCCAGGACGAGTTGCTGGTGTTGGTGTTCGGCCCGGAGACGAAGTTCCAGACGTTCGGGCTCCCGGATGCCAGCAGTGTGCCCGCCGCGTCGCCGAAGCGCGAAGTAACGCGCGCCTGGCGAGCCGTGGTACCAGCACGCACCCAGACGGAGAACGTGTAGGTCTTGCCTGGCTCCACCAGGACTCCAGCGGCGGCGGTGGGCGGAGAGTAGATCGTAGCGAGGCCTGCGGTGGTGCAAGTGATCTTCAGGGACTTAGCCCCATACTTGAAGATCGTCGTCTCGGAGGCCAGGGTGCCCTGGAAGCCCGTCCAGTTACCGGGGAAGTCCTCGCCGCTGGAGTTCTTCAGGAGGTTGCCGCCGCCGAGCGAGCCCGTGATGAGCGCCGCCGGGAGCGCGGAGCCTGCCTGGGCGATGATGACGCCCTTCGCCGTCAGCAGTCCCGAACCCGTGTTGAACTCGAAGTTGATCGTTGTACCGTCCGAGGCGTAGCCCTTGATGCCGGTGGAGTTGGTGACCACACGCGAGCCAGAGGCAGCCGTCTGGATCGTTCCGCCCGTGATCGTACCGGCGGAGATGTTGCCCATGTCGTTACTGATCGCGGCCAGGTTGGCGACGTTGATCTTGACAGCGGTGACTGCGTCAGCGGCGATCTCCGACGCCGTGATAGCATCGGCGGCGATCTGTCCTGCCGTGATCGTGTTGGCCGCGATGTTCGTGGCCGTGATGGTGCCCGAGGCGATGTGGGTTGCCGTGATCTCTCCGGCCAGGATCTTCGCGGCTGTGACCGAGTTGGCGGCGAGTTCGCCTGCCGTGATGGTCAGGGCGGCGATCTGAGCGCCGGTGATGGTATCTGCCGCGATCTGCGTCGCCGTGATCGTGCCGGAGGCAATCTGTGCTGCGGTGATGGTGCCCGACGTGATCTGCGTTGCCGTGATCGTGCCGGAGGCGATGTGCCCAGCGGTGATGACGTTGGCTGCGATCTCCGAGGCCGTGATCGCGTTGGCTGCGATCTCGTTGGCGGTGATCGTGTTCGCTGCAATCTGCGTCGCCGTGATCGTACCCGCTGCGATCTGTCCGGCCGTGATGGTTCCGGCTGCGATGTGACCAGCCGTGATGACGTTGGCGGCGATCTTGTCCGCAGTAACGGCATTGGCCTGCAAGTGGTTGGTGGCGATGGAGTTCGCGTTGATGTGCCCCGCGTTGATTGCGAGCGCCTGGATGAGATCAGCGGTGATGGAGCCCGCCTCGATGTGCGAGGTGGTGATCGCCCCGGTCTCCACCATGGAACCAACGATGGCGGTGTCTCCGATGCTGGTTCGGACGGCCTCTAGCTTCGCCAGACGGCGCTGAAGGTCGCCCATGCGGTCGGCGATACCCGCCCCGGACGAGAGCGGGTTCAGCTGAGTCAGACGCGGGTCGATTGCCATGGCTAGGCGGGCTCGATGAGTTCGATCTCGATGGTCTCGGCGCCGTTGGCGTCGATGTCGAAGGTGATGCCGAACACGCGGAATAGCGCGTCGAAACGAGTCACGCCTCGCACCTCAGCGCGTGCGCGGATGGACTCGCCGACGAAGTAGTCCACGTAAGGGGTTGGGCGGCTGTTCGGGGCCGGGGTAAACGTGATCTGCTGCCGTGCCTTGGCGCGGTACTTGAGGTGGAACTGTGCGATCAGGATGCGGAGGTTGTTGTCGGTCACGCCGCCCTCGGGTACGACCTCCTCGTAGAGACTGTCGGCCACGACCGAGGGGTTGTCCGACGACACGATGACGTTCTGCTTCACGCCGTTGACTACGGCCGGACCGTCCGGCCATCCCTGAACGCTGATCCACGCACGGTTGATGAACGTCTCACGGCTGACCTTGCGCGAGTAGGATGCGATGTTGGCGCGGGTCGTGCCGTACTCGTAGATTGCATCGGAGCGCAGCACGTCGAACGTGCTCTGAGGCGCGAAGTCGATCAACCCAATACGCGGGTGCGACAGTCCTGAGATCGGCTCCGTGGGGCGCACGCGCCACTCGAAGCTGTTGAGACCAGCGCTGATCTCTGCGATGGCCTCCGCAGCTGGCTTCAGCCACCACTTACCGGTCGCTGCGGGCTCGCCCGTGTTGGTTGTGATGGCACCGGAGCCGCCGGTCGAGGACGTAGTGATGCCCGTGTAGCTGGAGCCGTTGACGGTGTCCACAATGTTGCGGCCGATAACGGACAGGTCTACAGGCGATGGCACCGTACCGAACTCGATACCAGCGCGCGTCGTGCCCAGCAGGCGCTTGGCCAGCCGAGCGAAGACACCCACCGCTGTGATGCCGATGGTCTGGGATCCGCTGTCGGCGTTCTCCTCAGCGGTCAGCACCGGACCGTGGAATACGAGCGTGCGCGTGCCGGTGAGATCGTCAGTGCGGTAGCACCGCAGCAGGCATGCAGTGCTCATGACCGTGTCGGCCAGCGGATGCCACAGCGGAATGGAGCACGAGGCCGTAGGCACTCGCATCCACGGGTCAGAGACCTTACGGCTGCTGGCCTGCGTCAGTTCCCCATGGACGGCGCCCTGGAGATCGGAGAGAATGAACTGCCAGGCCATTTATGCCCACACGTCCCGCCAGATAACCCGCATCGTGCCTCCACCCGACACTAGGTTACAGGCCGTGCCCGATGCGTCTGTGCGCGGAGGCAGTGACACCCACTTTGTGTTGGAGAAGTTGATGTACCTGTTGGCGGACTGGCCGATGCGAGCACCGAACGTGAATGTTCCGGTGTGGTTGAGCATGTCGAACTCCACCTTCTCGCCAGACGCCAGAGTCAGGCCGGTAGTGTTGAACTCAGCGGCTTCCCAGTCCGTAATGACCCTCGGGTTGACTGAGGTCCCCGTGATTTCGATGACGGGATACGATACGTAGCTGCCTCGGTTCTCGCACACCGTGGTTCCAGTCGTGGTCTGGCTCTTGAGCCCGGTCGAGAACAGCGTTGCGTACTCCGACACCATCGGGATCTGGACCTCCTTGACCCAGTCGCCGGACTCCACGAAGCGCTGCTGGCGGCGCAGCGTCGTGAACATCTCGATGAAGTCGGCCGACTTCGACAGTTCGGCGTCGCCCTGCCAGTAGTACCCGGCCATCGACCCGTCGAAATAGGACCCGAGCGTGTGCCCGTAGTCCACCATGACACCGTCCACGTAGAAGACCTCACCGCTCTGCGGCGACAGGAAGATCACGTAGGGGACGCCGCGCGCGGCGTTCGCAGGCGCCGTCAGGTTCGTGTTGATACGCGTCCACGCGCTGGTGCTGGTAGCCGTGTTGCCACCGCTGGTGGACAAAAGGAAGGTGTTGGCCGCACTGTACCAGGCAACGTTGAGGTAGCCCACACGAGACACGGTTGACCTGACGTACGCTGACGCGTTCACCTTCATCCCTGGGTACGCGTCGAAGCTGTACGTCGGACCGACCGGACTCGCGACGGCACCCAGCGACCCTGCCGTCGAAGACGTAGCCGTTAGGGCTAGCACGCCCGCGCCGCCGTCGAATCCAGCCACCGCCGTCGAGCGGGCGACCGTCCCGGTAGGGCCGTTCTGGTAGGCAGCCCAGCCCGTGGCGTTAGTCGCGGCCGAGGGGTTGGCGACCAGGTTGACTCGTCCCTGAGAGGGCCTCCAGGACAGCGTGGAGTCACCCCGCAACGCTAGGGATGCTCGGCGAGCCCGGTCGATGCGCAGGTTCCGCTCGGCGATGGACGTGTGCCCGAACACCTTAGCGGTCAGCACCACTGGTCGGCGGGCGAAGTAGAAGTAGCCATGGGCTCCACCGTCCGCCTCGACCAATTCCTGCGCGGACTCGCGGACCTCGGCCGAGTCAAGCCCGGCGACGTCCGACAGCATCCCA
>Ga0190275_10001377_pt1 | contig 18136 bp, 18 predicted proteins | sample Popmic550T_FD_133745 | JGI IMG/M metagenome (GOLD analysis project Ga0190275, IMG submission 133745) | Populus adjacent soil microbial communities from riparian zone of Yellowstone River, Montana, USA - 550 T | ecosystem: Environmental > Terrestrial > Soil > Riparian zone > Trees stand | place...
CCTCCTCGAAGCTCTCGGTGACGTGGGACGACTGGTTGCCCAGCACCCCAGGGAGCAGCCGGGCCACCGCGTCCACCACCGCCAGGGCCGCGATCTCCCCACCCGTGAGGATGAAGTCCCCCAGGGACAGCTCCCCGTCCAGGTGCGCCATCACCCGCTCGTCCACGCCCTCGTAGCGCCCGCAGACGAGGATCAGCCCCGGAGCGTGGCTGACCAGCTCCCGCGCCCGCGCCTGGGTGAAGGCAGGCCCCCGAGGGCTCATCATCAGCACCTTCGTGCCCGGGTTGCGGGCCCGCGCCGCCTCGATGGCCGCCACCAGCGGCTCCACCTTCATCACCATCCCCGCCCCGCCGCCGTACGGCGTGTCATCCGTGACGCGGTGCTTTCCCTCGGCGTACTCGCGGATGTCCGTGGCGGTGACAGACAGCTTCCCCCGCTCCTGGGCCTTGCCGAGGATGCTCTCCCCCACATAGCCGGACACCATGCCGGGAAAGAGCGTGAGGATCTCCACCGGGTACATCAGCGATCCTCCAGGTACTCGGGCGGGCGGATGACGATCCTCCCACCGGGCATGTCCACCGAGGTGACGAAGTCATCTGCGAAGGGGACGATCAGCTCGGGCTTCCCAGGGCCCTGGATGACCAGGTTGGGCACCTCTCCCGTGGCCCAGACCTCCACCACCTTGCCCAGCTCCTGGCCAGCCTCGTCCACGGCGGTGAGGCCCACCAGATCGCCCTGGAAGTACTCGCCCTCGGCCGGAGGCTCCAGATCCTCGCGGTAGACGAACACGGTGCCGCCGACGAGGGCCTCGGCGGCCTCCCGCGTCTCCACGCCCTCAAAGACGACGATGTTCTCCTTGGGGGTGGGCCGCAGGGACTCGATCCGCAGCTCCCGCTCCTCGCCGGCCCGGGTGCGCACACACACCCGCTCCACGACGTCGAGCGTCTCCGAGCCGGGATCGAACGCGCGGATCGCCACCTCACCCTGAAGGCCATGGGCCCGGGCCACATAGCCGAGCTCCAGGTAGCGCTGAGGCGTCACTGGGCGTCAGGGGCGGGAGGCGCCGCGGGAGCCGCCCCAGGGGCAGGCGCCGCACGCCGATCGTCGAGGATCTCGAGGCGAACCTTCTGCCCCTGCTTCTGGGCCGCGGCGCTCAGCAGCGTCCGGAGGGCGTTCACGGTCCGCCCGTCACGGCCGATCACTTTGCCGACGTCCTCAGGGGCGACCTTCAGCTCGAAGAGCCGGGCGCCTTCCACCTCGGACACACGCAGTCCCACCTGGTCCGGTTGATCGACCAGGGCCCGCGCAAGATAGGTAAGCAGTTGCTCCACGTCCGGTCAGACCGGCAGGGATCAGGCAGTGGGCGGCGTGGCCTTGGCCGCGCGCTTGATGAGGTCGGCCACCGTCTCGGAGGGCGTGGCGCCCGTCTTCAGCCAGTACTGGAGCCGCTCCTGGTTGAACTCCACCTTCGGGGGGTTGAGGTTCGGATCGTAGGCACCCACGGCCTCGATGAACTTCCCATCCCGGGGGTTCCGGGAGTCGGTGGCAACCACATGGTAATACGGCCTCTTCTTGGCGCCCGCGCGGGCAAGACGGAGAACAACGGACATTGAACTGACTCCAGTGAAAACAGCAGGTAACGAAAAATAGAGGAGGGGCGCTATTAGCGTCCCTGCCTCGGGATTGTCAAGGAAGCTCGGGAGGTTGCGTCGCCTTCCCGTCATCCTCCCCGCTCCGGTTGGCGAGCTGCCCACAGGCGCCGGCGATGTCCCGGCCCCGATTCTGGCGGATGAAGGCGGCGATGTGGCCCTCGGCGAGGATGGCACGGAAGGCCTCCGCCCGCTCCTCCATGGTGGTCTGGAACCCCAGGCCGGGGTTCTCGTTGTAGGGAATGAGGTTCACCTTGGCGGGGATGTCCTCGAGCAGCTGGACGAGCCGGTGGGCGTCCTCGTCGCTGTCGTTGAAGCCCCGGAGCAGCACGTACTCGAAGGTGATGCGGCGGCCCTGGCGCAAGGGGAACTTGCGGCACGCCTCCAGCAGCGCGGCGATGTTCCACTTGCGGTTGACGGGCATCGTCTTGCTGCGCTGCTCGTCCGTGCTGGCGTTGAGCGAGATGGCGAGCTTGACGTCCGTCTCCTGGCCGAAGCGCTCGATCATGGGCACCAGGCCCACGGTGGAGACGGTGATGTGGCGGTGGGAGAAGTTGGGCCCATCCTCGGACTGGAGGATGGAGAGCGCCGTCTTGAGGTTCTCGAAGTTGTGCAGGGGCTCGCCCATGCCCATGAAGACCAGGTTGGAGAGCGGGCGCCAGGTCTCCAGGTTCTCGAGCTTGCGCACCTCGCGGTTGACGGTGTGCACCTGGGCGACGATCTCGCCGGCCGTCAGGTTGCGCTTGAGCCCCAGGGTGCCCGTCATGCAGAACGAGCACGCCATGGCACAGCCCACCTGGGTGGAGACGCACAGCGTCTTCCGGTCCTCGGAGGGCATGTAGACGGACTCGATGTAGCGCCCATCCCGCGTCTTGAAGCGGTACTTGATGGTGCCGTCCACCGAGCGCTGCTCCAGATCCTTCACCAGCGGGACGATCTCGGCGCGCTCCTGGAGCTTCTGGCGGAAGGCCTTGGACAGGTCCGTCATCTCGGCGAACGAGGTGGCGCCGCGCTGGTGGATCCAGCGGTAGATCTGCCCGGCGCGGAACGCCCGCTCGCCCAGCTGCTCGGTGATGAAGCGAGTCAATCCCTCCAGCGTGAGGCTGGACACGTCGACGAGCTTCGCGGGCACGGGGGCCGGCAGCGGCGTGGTGTCAGGAGAGGTGACGGGAGACTCGGACGTCATCATCTGTCTTCTAACGAGAGGTGTAGGGAGAAGGCTTCCCACATCTGGGGCCGGCAAGTCAAAGGAGGGCTCGCCAGGCCGCCAGCGTTACAGGGATGAAAGAACACGGCCCGGGCTCGCGCCTGAGCGCGGGCACCGGGCCGGAGCCAGCGGGGGGCAACGGACTACTTCTTGCCCTGCCAGTCGTACGAGCTGATCTCGGTCTCGCGGAAGAAGTAGGCGATCTCGATCTTCGCGTTCTCGAGGCTGTCCGAGCCGTGCACCGTGTTCTTGTCGATGCTGGTGGCGAACTCCTTGCGGATGGTGCCCGGCGCGGCGTTGGCCGGGTTGGTGGCGCCCATGATCTCGCGGTTGGCGGCCACGGCGTTCTCACCCTCGAGCACCATGAGCACCACGGGGCCGGAGATCATGAAGCCGACCAGATCCTTGAAGAAGGGGCGCGCCTTGTGGACGGCGTAGAAGCCCTCGGCCTGGGCCTGGGACAGGTGCTGCAGGCGGATGGCAACGGGCTTGAGGTTCTTCTCCTCGAACTTGGAGATGACCTTCCCGATGATGCCCTTCTCCAGCCCGTCCGGCTTGATGATGGACAGCGTACGCTCGATGGCCATGTGTCGTGGTCCTCGCAGTGACTCGTGTGAAAGGGGAAACGGCTAACGGTTCTTCTTGGGGGCGCCGCGCTTCAGCGCCTCCTGGAGCGTGGTGCCGAGCTCCGTGGGGCTAGGGGCCATGAGGAAGCCCGCGGCCTCCATGGCCTTGATCTTCTCCGAGGCGGTGCCCTTGCCGCCGGAGATGATGGCGCCGGCGTGGCCCATGCGCTTGCCCGCGGGCGCGGACTGGCCCGCGATGAAGCCGGCGATGGGCTTGGTGAACTCGCGCGCCACGTACTCGGCGGCGGCCTCCTCCGCGCTGCCGCCGATCTCGCCGATCATGATGACCGCGTCGGTCTCCGGATCCGCGTTGAACAGCTTGAGCACGTCGATGAAGTCCGTGCCGTTGACGGGATCGCCACCGATGCCCACCGCGGTGCTCTGCCCCAGGCCCAGCTGGGTGAGCTGGTGCACCGCCTCGTAGGTGAGCGTGCCGGAGCGGGACACCACGCCGATGCGGCCCGGCTTGTGGATGTGGCCCGGCATGATGCCGATCTTGCACTTGGCCGCCGGGGTGATGACGCCGGGGCAGTTGGGGCCGATGAGCCGCACGCCAGGCTTGCCCTGCAGGTAGCGCTTGGCGCGCACCATGTCGTTGACGGGGATGCCCTCGGTGATGGTGATGATGAGGGAGATGCCTGAGTCAGCGGCCTCCATGATGGAGTCCGCGGCGAAGGGCGGCGGCACGAAGATGACGGAGGTGTTGGCGCCCGTCTGCTTCACGGCCTCTGTCACCGTGTTGAAGACAGGGACCTTGCCCTCGAAGTCAGTGCCGCCCTTGCCCGGGGTGACGCCGGCCACGAGCTTCGTGCCGTACTCCAGCATCTGCTTGGAGTGGAACGAGCCCGCCGAGCCTGTGATGCCCTGGCAGAGGACCTTCGTGTTTTCGTTGACGAGGATGCTCATGAGGTGACTCTCGTAAAGAAGGGGTGACGGAGGGGCCTACTTCGCCGCGGCGACGGCCTTCTCGGCCGCCTGACGCAGGTTGTCGGCGGGGGTGATGGCGAGCCCGGAGGTGCGCAGCAGCTCCTTGCCCTTCTCCACGTTGGTGCCCTCGAGCCGCACCACCAGCGGCACCTTGAGCTGAACGTCCTTGGCGGCGGCGATGATGCCCTCGGCGACGACGTCACACTTCATGATGCCGCCGAAGATGTTGACCAGCACCGCCTTCACGTTCGGGTCGGCGAGGATGAGCTTGAAGGCCGCTGTCACCTTCTCCTTGCTCGCGCCGCCGCCCACGTCCAGGAAGTTGGCCGGGTTGCCGCCCACCAACTTGATGGTGTCCATGGAGGCCATGGCCAAACCCGCGCCGTTCACCATGCAGCCGATGTTGCCGTCCAGCGCGATGTAGGCCAGGTCGTACTCCTTGGCCTGCGTCTCACGCGGCTCCTCTTCGGCCAGGTCCCGGTACTCCAGCAGATCCTTGTGCCGGTAGAGCGCGTTCTCGTCGAAGTTCACCTTCGCATCGAGCGCCACCACTCCGCCGTCCTTGAGAATGACCAGCGGGTTGACCTCCACCAGGGAGGAATCCGTCTCCACATACATCTTGTAGAGCGCGGAGCAGAACTGGACGAACTTGTTCACCGTGGGGCCGGAGAGGCCCAGGCCAAAGGCCAGCCGGCGGCCCTGGAAATCCTGGAAGCCCACCGAGGGGTCCACCGCCTCGCGGAGGATCTTCTCCGGGTGCTTGGCCGCCACTTCCTCGATCTCCACGCCGCCTTCCTTGGAGGCCATGAAGGTGATGCGCGAGGTGGCGCGGTCCAGCGTCACGCCGAGGTACAGCTCCTGGGCGATCCCGAGCCCCTCCTCGATGTAGACCTTGTGGACCGTCTGGCCCTCGGGGCCGGTCTGGATCGTCTTCAGCTTCATGCCGAGCATGGCCTTGGCGAGGTCCTTCGCCTCGGCGGGGCTCTTGGCGAGCTTCACGCCACCGCCCTTGCCGCGGCCGCCGGCGTGGATCTGGGCCTTCACCACCACCACGGAGGTGCCCAGCTGCTTGGCAGCAGCCTCGGCCTCGTTCGGCGAGAGCGCGAGGATGCCCCGAGGAGTGGGGACGCCATACTTCCTGAAGAGTTCCTTGCCCTGGTACTCGTGGATCTTCATCGAGGCTCCGGCTGAACGGCGATGGCTTGAAGTGTCAAGCGCGGGCTGCCTATTCGCGCAATACGGCCCTAAGTGCAAGGACGTTGACGTGCCTGGGTAGGCGGCGACCCGTGACGGAATGGCTGAACCGAGAGCGCCCCTCTGCTGGCTGCAGGCCGATCCAACCTGTCATACAAGCAGACAGGTTCGGCCAGAGCGCGCCACCAGGGGCCCCTCGAATCGGTTCAGCGCGTTGAGCTGTACCACCCGCTCCCACGCCCCTCGGGCTGCCCGGCTACCCCGGGCCCGCGGTGTGCTTGCTCTCCTCTTCCTGGAAGAAGATGTCCTTGATCACCAGCTTGCTCACCTCGCGGTTCATCACCGCGATGGAGGTGACGAGCGGGATCTCCTTCGGGCACACCTTCACGCAGTTCTGCGCCTTGCCGCAGTCCTGGATGCCGCCTGGCCCCATGAGCGAGCGCGTGCGCTCCTCGGCGTTCAGCTTGCCGGTGGGGTGCATGTTGAAGAGCCGCGCCTGGCTGATCGGCGCCGCACCCACGAAGGTGTTGTCGAGCGTCACCTGCGGGCAGGCCTCCAGGCAGCTGCCGCAGCTGATGCACGTGGACAGCACGTACATGGTTGCCTGGTCCTTCGGCGACTGCCGTGGGCCCGGACCCAGGTTGTGCGTCCCGTCCACCGGGATCCAGCCCTTCACCCGCTTGAGCGACTCGAACATCCGCTGACGATCCACCGTCAGATCGCGCACCACCGGGAACTTCTTCATTGGCTCCAGGGTGATGGGCTGCTCCAGCTTGTCGATCAGCGCCGAGCAGGCCATCCGCACCCGCCCGTTGATGTTGATCGCGCAGCTGCCGCACACCTCCTCGAGGCACGCCGCGTCCCACACCACCGGGGCCACCTTCTGACCCTGCACGGTGACGGGGTTGCGCTGGATCTCCATCAGGCACGAGACGACGTTGGAGCCCTTGCCGTACGGGACACGGAACTCGTCATAGTGCCCCTCCCCTCCTGGTCCATCCTGGCGCCAGATGCGGAAGGTCACTGTCTTGCTGGTGGCGCCTGCCTGTGCGGTGTCCATGGTGAGTTCCCCTGACTAAGCGTACCAGCGCGGCTCCGGCTCCAGGACCGGTGTGGAGATGTCCTCGTAGGAGATCTTCGGCCCCTCCTCCGAGTGCTTGGCGATCGTCGTCTTCGCCCACTTCTCGTGGCGCTTCTTCCAGAGCTCCATCCACTGCGGATCCTCGCGCGGATCCTTCGACTTCGGCTCCGGCAGCGAGAACTCCGGCTTGTAGTGCGCGCCCCGGCTCTCGTCTCGCATCAGCGCGCTGGTGGCGATCACCTCGCCCAGCTCCAGCATGTTCCACAGCTGGTTGGTGAAGGACAGCGAGCGGTTGGCCAGGTTGCCAGTGTCGAGCACGTTGCAGCTCTTCCAGCGCACCTTCATCTCGCGGATCTTCTCGACCGTCTTCTTCAGGCGATCATTGTAGCGGACGACAGTGCAGTTCTCCGTCATCAGCTCGCCCAGCTCCTTGGAGATCTGGTACGGATTCTCCGAGCCCGCCATCTTCTTGAGGGTGGCGAAGCGATCGTCCCAGTACTTCTTCGCGTCGTTGAAGTACCGGTCGCTCTTGGCCTCGGCGCTGGTGGCGTTGTTCTTCGCGTAGGCCGCCATGGCCGGCCCGCCGATCATCCCCGAGTAGATGCAGGACAGCAGCGAGTTGGCCCCCAGCCGGTTGCCGCCGTGGAAGGCGTAGTCCGCCTCGCCCGCCGCGTACAGCCCCGGGATGTTGGTGGACTGGTTCTTCGGACTGCCGTCCACGGGCGTGAGCGTGCGCGGGTCCGCCTCGAAGTTCACGTACAGGCCGCCCATCGAGTAGTGCATGCCCGGGAAGATGATCATCGGCGTGTGGCGCGGATCGTCGCCGACGAACTTCTCGTAGATCTCCATCACGCCCTTGATCTTCGCATCGAGCGTGGCGGCGGGGATGTGCGTCACGTCCAGGTACACCCCGTCCTTGCCGCCGATGCCCAGGCCCATCTCCCGGCAGACCGTGAAGATCTCGCGGGTGGCCACGTCGCGCGGCACCAGGTTCTTGTACTTGGGGTACTTCTCCTCCAGGAAGTAGAAGCGCTCGCTCTCGGGGATGTCCCGCGGGCTGCGCGTGTCGCCCTTCTTGCGCGGCACCCAGACGCGGCCACCCTCGCCGCGCACGGACTCGCTCATCAGGCGCAGCTTGTCCTCTCCCGGGATGGAGGTGGGGTGCACCTGGATGAACTCGCCGTTGGCGTAGATGGCGCCTTCCAGGTAGGCCCGGCCCGCCGCCGTGCCCGTGTTGATGATGGAGTTGGTGGAGCGCCCGAAGACGATGCCCGGGCCTCCCGTGGCCAGGCACACCGCCTCCGCGGGGAAGGTGCGGATCTCCATGGTGCGCAGATCCACCGCCACGCTGCCGATGCAGCGGCCAGACTCGTCCTTCACCGTGCCCAGCCACTCCCAGAACTCGTACTTGGTGACCTTGCCCTCGGACTCGTAGCGGCGCACCTGCTCGTCCAGCGCGTAGAGCAGCTGCTGGCCGGTGGTGGCGCCCGCGAAGGCCGTGCGGTGGTGGAGCGTGCCGCCGAAGCGCCGGAAGTCCAGCAGGCCCTCGGACGTCCGGTTGAACGTCACCCCCATGCGGTCCAGCATGTAGATGATGCCCGGGGCCGCGTAGCACATGCCCTTCACGGACGTCTGCTCCGCGAGGAAGTCGCCGCCGCGCAGCGTGTCCTTCACGTGGATGTCCGGGTGGTCACCCTCGCCCTTGGTGTTCACCGCGCCGTTGATGCCGCCTTGAGCGCAGACCGAGTGCGAGCGCTTCACCGGCACGATGGAGAGGACGTCGACATGGTGCCCCGCCTCGGCCAGCTTGATCGTCGTCATCAACCCCGCGAGGCCGCCACCCACCACCGTGAACCGCGCTGCTGCTGCCATGAGTCGTCTCCTTCACTGCCAGGAGCCAGGGGGACGCAGGCTCGCCAGGATGAGCGAGCGCGCCTCCCAGGAGCACCCGGTGCGGGTCCTACAGGCTAGTTAACTTGGCGAAACTCCGCCGCAATTCGGGCGGCGCGCGCGATAAGCCCGCGCCATCCACGGCATAAGGCCCGCCCTACCCAGGGAGTTCCCAGGTGGGACGGGCCCGCGCTGCCGGACTACAGCTTGACGCTGTCGACCGTCTTCTTCACGGACTGGAAGGACTTCTCCAGGCTCGCCTTCTCCGAGTCATCCAGCTGCACGGCGATGACCTTCTCGATGCCGCCGGCGCCGATCTGCACGGGGGCGCCGAAGAAGTAGCCGTTGATGCCGTACTGGCCCTCGAGCAGGGCCGCGCCCGGGAGGATGCGCTTGCGATCCAGCAGGAAGCTCTCCGCCATGGCGATGGAGCTGGCCGCCGGGGCGAAGTAGGCGCTGCCCGTCTTGTAGAGGGCCACCAGCTCGGCGCCGCCCTCGCGGGTGCGCTTGACGATGGCCTCCAGCTTGTCCTTGGGCAGCAGCTCGGTGAGGGGTACGCCGCCCACGGTGGTGTGGCGCACCAGGGGCACCATGTCGTCACCGTGGCCGCCGAGCACCAGCGCCTCCACGTCCCGGACGGAGCAGTTGAGCGCCTCGGCGATGAAGCACTTGAAGCGGCTGGTGTCCAGCACGCCCGCCATGCCCACCACCATGTTCTTGGGCAGCTCCGCGATCTTGTAGAGCGCGAACACCATCGCGTCCAGCGGGTTGGCCACGTTGATCACGAAGGCGTTGGGGGCGTGCTGTTTGATGTTCGCCGCCACGTCCTTCATGATCTTCAGGTTGATGTCGAGCAGGTCCTCGCGGCTCATGCCCGGCTTGCGAGGCACGCCGGCGGTGATGATGACGACGTCCGAGCCGGCCACGTCCTTCCAGTCGGTGGAGCCGGTGACGCGGCAGTCATAGCCGTCCACCGCGGACAGCTGGTTGATGTCCAGCGCCTTGCCCTTGACGGTGCCCTCGGCTGCGGGGATGTCGAAGAGCACCACGTCGCCAAGGTTCTTCTGCACGGCGAGCAGCGCCAGGTTGCCGCCGATCTGGCCGCCGCCGATGAGGCCGATCTTCTTCTTGCGAGTCTGAGCCATGTGGGTTGTCTCCGTGAGGCACTACATGTTCTTGATGATGGCCTGCCCGAACTCCGAGCACTTGACCTCAGTCACAGCGCCCTGGCTCTCCATCTTCATCAGGCGGGCGAAGTCGTAGGTCACCGTCCGCTGCCCGATGGCCTTGTCCATGCCCTGGATGATGAGGTCCGCGGCCTCGTGCCAGCCCAGGTGGCGGAACATCATCTCGCCCGAGAGGATCACCGAGCCGGGGTTCACCTTGTCCTGGTCCGCGTACTTGGGCGCGGTGCCATGGGTGGCCTCGAAGACGGCGTGGCCGGAGACGTAGTTGATGTTGCCGCCCGGCGCGATGCCGATGCCGCCCACCTGCGCGGCCAGCGCGTCCGAGAGGTAGTCACCGTTGAGGTTCAGCGTGGCGATCACGTCGAACTCGTCCGGACGCGTGAGCACCTGCTGCAGGGTGATGTCCGCGATGGAGTCCTTGATGATGACCTTCTTGGCGGCGACGGCGGCCTTCTGCTCGGCGTTGGCGGCCTCCTCGCCCTTGGCGGCCTTGGTGGCCTCCCACTGATCCCAGGTGTAGACCTTCTCACCGAACTCGCGGGCGGCCAGGTCGTAGCCCCACTTGCGGAAGGCGCCCTCGGTGAACTTCATGATGTTGCCCTTGTGCACAATCGTGACGCTCTTGCGCTTGTGCTCCACGGCGTACTGGATGGCCGCGCGGACGAGCCGCTCAGTGCCCTCCTTCGACACGGGCTTGATGCCGATGCCCACGTCCTTGGGGAAGCGGATCTTCTTGAACTCCTTCTCGAACTCCTTCTGGAGCAGGCCGAGGAACTTCTCCGCCGCGGCGGTGCCCGCCTCGAACTCGATGCCGGTGTAGATGTCCTCCGTGTTCTCACGGAAGATCACCATGTCCACCTTCTCGGGGGCCTTCACCGGGCTGGGCACGCCCTTGAAGTAGCGGACGGGCCGCAGGCAGACGTACAGATCCAGCATCTGGCGCAGCGCCACGTTGAGCGAGCGGATGCCACCGCCCACGGGCGTGGTCAGCGGGCCCTTGATGCCGACCAGGTAGGTGCGGAAGGCCTCGACGGTCTCGTCCGGCAGCCAGTTGTTGACCTGCTTGAAGGACTTCTCGCCGGCCAGCACCTCGTACCAGGCGATCTTCTTCTTGCCCTTGTAGGCCTTCTCCACCGCCGCGTCGAACACCGCCTGTGAGGCGCGCCAGATGTCGCGCCCAGTGCCGTCGCCCTCGATGTAGGGGAGGATCGGGTTGTCCGGCACGTGCAGCTTGCCGTTCTCAAGGGTGATCTTCTGGCCAGACGGAGGCGCCATGTGAAAGAGCTCCTGGTGGGTGAGACCGTGTAAGCAGGGGGGCGGATAGTCCGGAACCCGCCCCCTTCAGTCAAGCGGTTTGCCACCCCCCCGGAGTGCCGGACTTATCGAAGCCAGAGCCACGACGCAGGTTGGGCGGCTCCCTCGAGGGCTTCCGTGGTTTCATGGCACCGGGAGGGTTGTGTGAACCCAACGTCTTCGAGTGCGCCGTTCCTGGCCGTGGTGCTGTCCTTCATGCTGGCCCCCGCCGTGGCCCGCGCTGACCAGCCTCGCGGCGAGGATGAGGCCGCGCTCCGCCAGCTGGTGGCCGCTCAGGCCGAGGCCTGGAATCGCCACGACGCCATGGCCTGGAGCAAGGACTTCGCCCCGGATGCGGACTTCGTGAACATCGTCGGCAGCGTCTTCCAGGGACGCGCCGAGATCGAGAAGCGTCACGCCGGCATCTTCGCCAGCATCTTCAAGGACAGCCGGACGAAGGTGACGGTGCGCCGGCTCGCGTTCCTGGGGCCTGACGTGGCCATCGTCGACACGGACCACGAGGTGACCGGGCATGCCGGGCTGCCTCCCGGTATCCAGAGCTCGGACGAGTCCGGAGTGCTCCGGACCCGGATGCGGTACGTGCTGCGGAAGAGCGGTGAGAAGTGGCAGATCGTCGCCGCGCAGAACACGGACGTGAAGCCCGCTCCCAAGAGCCCCAAGAAGTAGCCGCGCCTCCGCAGGACTGTCGCGGCGCGTCATGAGGCGGCATCGCGGATACGTTCAGTCGTCCGCCAAGGGAACGTCGAGAAGATGTCACCCCCCTCGTGTACCAACGCGGGGCGTCGTGATTTCCGGCATGCCTGCCTTCATCATCGCCGGCTCTTGAAAGTCTCAAGCGGGGGGTCGTCTCATGGAATGGCTCGAGTTCAACCGGTGGTCCCAGGACGTGCAGAAGAGCATCGCGCTCCAGGTGGCTCGCCTGAGTGAGGTCTCCCAGCACCTGCCCAAGACGCAGGTGACGGCCACGCAGGCCTACCACCTGCAGTCAATGCTCCGCCGGCACCCACCCACCAACCCCTGGGGCCACCCTTCCGCCGAGTCCTGAAGCTGTATGGATGGAATGCCAGGAGCCATGGGCCGTTAGGATGCAGGGCGGTGCACCTTCCCCCTGCCCGTCAGCACGCTGTCCGCTCGGCAGGCCATGGCCTCGCTCTCTCCTCGTCCCATCTCTCCCGGGGAGTGCTCACCGTTGGACGCATCGGAGGGAGTTCCATGCAGAGAACGGAGTCGCTTGAGGAGATGCTCGAGAGAGGCCAGGAGCTGTCGAGCCACGATGAGCCGCTGGCCGCTTGGAACGCGCAACAGAGCACGCATGCTGAGAGGTTTCACGTCATCTTCAATGGGAAGGTTTATTTCAACACCGAGTGGGTGGACGCGGTGCAATGCCCCGGGGACATCAACCTCGAGCTCAACCCGTGGAAGTACGAGCGCGATGCCACCAAGAAAGAGATGGCCAGGCTGGGCAACCCCACGAGCACCGCCCACCTCAGGGATCACCACCACCCCCTGAAAGGCTGACGATAGAGGACCGAAGCACCGTGCGCTCCACCTTGCCCATGGCGTTGCGTGGCAGCGCGTCCAACGACAGGAAGCGCGCCGGCACCTTGAAGCCCGCCAGTGAGTGGCGGCACCAGCCGTCGAGATCTCCTGGCATCGCGTGCCCGGCGCGCAGCACCATGAAGGCCACGGGCACCTCACCCCAGCGCGCGTCCGCCACTCCCACCACCGCGACCTCCTGCACCGCCGGGTGCGCGGCGAGCACTGTCTCGATCTCCATGGGGTAGAGGTTCTCCCCTCCGCGGACGATGAGATCCGTCCGCCGCGAGAGCACCGTCAGCCTCCCCCGCTCGTCCAGCATCCCTACGTCCCGCGTCCGCAGCCAGCCATCACGGAACGCCTCGCGTGTGGCCTCCGGACGGTGGAGGTAGCCGGCCATCACCGTGGGGCCGCGGAGCTCGATGTCCCCTTCCCTCCCCGCTCCCAGGAGCGCTCCCTCGGGCCCGACAATGCGCACCTCCAGCCCGGGCAGCGCTGGCCCCGCCGTGCGGCCGTCGGCCTCGGTGGGGCGCTCGGTCGTCACCTGTGAGCACGCCTCCGTCAGCCCATAGGTCTGGAGCGCCAGCAGCCTCGCCGCCCGCGCTCGTGCCAGCAGCGGCGCCGGCACCGGGCCTCCGCCGATCAGCGCGAGCCGGAACGACTCGGGCAACGGGAGATCCCTTCGCGTATCGAGGACGCGCTCCAGCGTGGTGGCGACAAAGCTCGCGTGGGTGGCGCCCTCGGTATCGATCGCCCGGTTCACGGCCTCGGGGTCGAAGCGATCGTGCAGCAGGAGGCAGCCCCCGTCGTAGGCGCAGCGCGTGAGCATCGCCAGGCCGCCGACGTGGAAGAGTGGCAACGTGCCCAGCCAGCGCGGCGCCGGGTGCGTCCCCAGGTTCGCTTCCGAGCACCGCGCCGACGCGCGGAAGTTGCCTTCCGTGAGCACCGCGCCCTTGGGCCGGCCCGTCGTCCCGGAGGTGAAGAGCACGACGCGCGCGGTGGACTCCGCCAGCGGCTCACACGTGGGTGCCGGCGTCTTCACGGCATCCGCCCAGGTCTCCAACGGCTCGGCTCCAGGGAGGTGGTCCGCCAGGGAGCTCAGGGCCAGGCGCAGGCGCGGGGCAACGTCCTCGACGAGTGGCGCAAGCTCCGCTTTGGTGAGCCGGGCATTGAGCGGAGCGAGCACCGCCCCCAACCGGCCAAGAGCGAAGAAGAGGAACACACAGGCCGGATGGTTGGCTGAGAGCAGCGCGACCCGATCCCCTGCCGTGATGCCTCGCGCCTGGAGCGCGGCCACCCAACGGCCGATCTCCACGTCCAGCGCCCGGTACGTCCATGAACGGCCAGCGAACGCCAGGGCCTCTGCGTCTGGCCTGCGAGAGGCCCCTTCTCGGATGGGACAGGTAGCGATCACTTGGGGAGCCCAAGGCCTGGCGCGTCTGGCAGGACGATGCGGCCTCCGACCGGGCGGAAGGCCCGCTCCGCCGGATCGTCCTCGTTGATCTTGAAGAGGCGCCCCACCCCCAGGCCCGAGGCGAGCTTCCCCCAAGGCAGCGCCGCCGCGAGGTGGGCCGCTCCCGCCCGTGACACGATGCCGTCGAGCGAGCTCGTCACGAACGCCCCCAACCCCTGCCGTGCGGCCTGACGGGCGAACATCAGCGTGGGCAGCAGCCCCCCGAGCACCATCGGCTTGAGCACGAAGATCCTGGCCGCGGGCATGCCCCCCGCGGTCCCCAGCAACACGGAGATGGCCGAGGGGATCGCGAGCGCCTCGTCCGCGGCCAAGGGGAACTGCACGCGCCGTTGAAGCCGCCACAAGGCCTGGAGATCCTCCGGCGGTACGGGCTGCTCGCACAGCTCCAGCCCGTACCAGGCCAGCCGCTCCAACGCCTGGTGCGCCTCCCGCTCTGACCAGCCCCCGTTCGCGTCCAGCCGGAGGTTCACCTCGGGCCCCACGGCCTCGCGGACGGCCCGAACACGCGCCTCATCCTCATCGAGCGGGCGTCCGGCCACCTTGAGCTTGAGCGTGAGATAGCCCTCGGCCACCGCCCGGCGCGCCTCCTCGGCCAGCTCCAGCGGAGTCTCCGAGGTGAGCAGCGCATTGACCAGGACCTCCGAGCGCGCGGCCCGGTTGAGCAGCTTGCTCAGCGGGATCTCCCGCCGCTGCGCGAGCAGATCCAGCAACGCCAGCTCCACCGCATGATCCGCGGAGGGAGCCTCAGGAAGATCCTCCTCCACGCGCAGGTGGACACCCCTCCACTGCGAGGGATCTCCCCGGGGGATCATGAAGGACTCTTCGATGGCATCCAGGCTGTCGCTGAGCACCTGGTCCCGCAGGGCCTTCAAGTGACTGCGAAGCACGAACTCGCACGTGTCGAGAGCCTCGGTGCCGAACTCCGGCAGCGGCATCGCCTCGCCCTGGCCGACCCGCCCCTCCTCGTCCACGAGCTGAACCAGGAAGCCTTGCCGGATCGTGTAGGTCGCCCGTGCCGTCTTCAACGGACGCACGAGCTCCAGCCTCGAGGGCGTTAGCCGCGTCTCCGTGATGTGCATGAGGTCCTCACCTCAGGAACAACCCCAAGGCGAAGAGTAGCCCGAAGACGAGCTGCAGGCGCGCTGTCCCCCCGAGCGCCGCATTGAGTGCCGCGCCCTGGGCTCCCAGCACGAGCTTCAGCGGACCCACCGCCAGCGGAAGGCTCAGGAGTGCGAGAAACACCCACGCGCTGGCCAGCCCGAGCCCGTACAGAATGAAGGGGGTGGCGAACGCGGCCGCCAGCAGCACGAGGTACTCCCCCTTGCCGGCGCCCGTGCCCAGCCGCACCACGAGCGTGCGCTTGTGGGCCTTCACGTCCGTGTGCGCGTCACGCAGGTTGTTGACGACCAGGAGCGCCGTGCCCAGCGCTCCCACGGGGATGGCGGCCCACCACGCCGCCGGGCTCACGGTGAGCGCCTGCACGTAGTAGGTGCCCGTCACCGCCACGAGCCCGAAGAACACGAAGACGAAGATGTCCCCGAGCCCGTGGTACGCGAGCGGCAGCGGCCCGCCCGTATAGGCATAGCCGCACAGCACCGAGGTCAGCCCGATGGCCACGATGGGCCACCCTCCCACCCAGACCAGGTAGATGCCGGAGAGGATGGCCAGCCCGAAGCACCCCAGCGCGGCGGCCAGCACCGTGCCCGGTGAGATCAGCCCGCTCTGGGTGACGCGCACAGGCCCCAGGCGCTCGGCGGTGTCAGCGCCCTTCTTGAAGTCGTAGTAGTCGTTGGTGAGGTTGGTGCCAATCTGAATGAGCAGCGCCCCCACGAGCGCCGCAAGCGCCGGCAGCCAGCGGCCCACCCCCGCGCCAAACGCCAGCCCCGTCCCCACCGCCACCGGCATGAGCGAGGCCGTGAGCGTCTTGGGGCGGATGGCCATGACCCAGGCCTTCAGCGTGGGGCGGGGACGGCCCTCGGCTCCCAGCACAGGAGCAGGCGGGCTCAGAGACGGCACGGAAACCTCGGCTTCATGAAGGGCTCACAGGGGGCTTCTCGAACTGCGGCGCTTCGTACCAGGGTGTGTGGAGAAAGGAGAGCACTTCGCGCGCGTAGTCCTCGGGCGCCTCCAGGTGGGGTGCATGCCCGCAGTCCGTGAAGGCATGGCTCCAGACCACGGGCAGCTCCGTCGCCATCTTGCGCGCGATCTCCGTGAACTTCTCGTCCAGCTTCCCGGAGAGCAGCAGCGTGGGCAGGCGCTGGCGGTACAGCTCCTTCCAGTAGCTCGGCTGGAACCCGAGCCCCAGGCACTCCAGCGCGCCGATCAGCCCCTCCGCGTTGCAGGACTTGCGGCGGGCTCGCAGCGCCTCGAGCCGCTCCGGCGGCAGCTTCTTGAGGCTCTCGAACATGGGCTGGGCCTCCCAGCGCTCCATGAAGGCGTCCACGCCCTGGGACCGGAGCAAGGAGGCGTGCCGTCCGTCCGTCTCACGCCGCTCCGCGCGCTCCATGCGCCGGCGCAGGCCGGGAGAGCCGCTCTCCAGGATGAGCCGGCCGAAGCGCTCCGGCCGGTGCAGCGCCGCCCCGAGCGCGATCCGGGCCCCCATCGAGTAGCCCAGCAGATCCACCGAGGACACCCCGAGCTTCTCCACCAGCTCGACCAGCGCGTCCACCGTCTCGATGAAGCCGTCGCGGCCCTTGCGCTGGGGCAGCGGCGTCTCTCCGTGCCCCGGCAGATCCACCGCGACGGCCTTCACCGCGCTGCTCAGCCACGGGCGCAGGTGATCGAAGGCCGTACGGTTACCCGTGAAGCCGTGGAGGAGGACAAGAGGCCGAGGCCCCTCTCCCCAGGTGCTGTATGCCAGGGTCACGCCCATGGACCTTCTCCGAGCGCGGCCGCCATCCGCGCGAAGAGCTGCCGGTGATACTCCACATTGTCTGTCCGGTTCGTTTGAACCTCAACCAGATGCAGCCCGCCCTCGAGTCCGACTTTCACGGACGCGCGGAGGGCCGGGGGCGAATCGGGGCGGTGGAGGTCCGCACCATAGAGCGCCGCCGCGTGCGAGAGATCCACCCCGTGCGGAGTGCCGAAGAGCGGCTCGAAGTGCTCCGTGGCCTTCGCGATGGGCAGGAAGGAGAAGATGCCGCCCCCGTCGTTGTTCACCACCACGACGGTGAGCGAGAGATCATGCCGGTACGCGGTGAGCAGCCCTCCCACGTCGTGCAGGAAGGCGAGATCCCCGGTGAGCAGCACCGTGGGACGCCCCGAGGCTGCGGCCACCCCGAGCGCGCTGGAGATGATCCCGTCGATGCCGTTGGCCCCGCGGTTGGCGAGGACCCGGAGCGGCATGGCGCTCCCGGGCGCGAAGGCGTCCACGTCCCGGATCGGCATGCTGCTGGAGATGAAGAGGTTCGCCCCAGAGGGGAGCGCGGCCACCACCTCGCGAGCGACGCGCGGCTCCGTCAGCGCCGAGTGCTCGGTGAACGCAGCCTCCAGGGCATTCCGGGCCATGCGCTCGGCCTGGAGGAAGCCCTGGGCCCAGCGCCCCAGGCCTCGGGACACCCCCCGGGAGAGCGCCTCACACGCGGCCACGGCCGACCCCTCGATGACCTGCGCCGCCCGGTGGGACGGATCGAAGAGCGCGCCCTCGTCGCTGAACAGGACGATGTGCGCTCCCGAGGCGTCGAGCCACTGCTGCGGCCCCTTGGGCGTCAGCCCTCCACCGAAGCGCAGCACCAGCTCCGGCCGGTGGGCCTGGACGAAGGGCGGGTGGCGCAGGAGCGTGTCATAGAAGGAGAGCGTCCCGGCGCCTCCGCCATAGCGGGCCTGCGAGGTGGCCTCGGCAATGACGGGATAGCCGGTGGCGTGCGAGAGCGCGGTGATGGACTCCGCAAAGCCGTCCTCCTCGTCCCGCGGGCCACAGACGATGATTCCCTTCTCGGCGCTGGCGATCCGGCGGCGGACTTCATCGATCGCGTGGGGCGCCGGCTGCCGCGCGGGCGGGGTGATGGCCGTCGTCAGCGCCCCGGGGCGGCCTTCGCGGGCGAGCGTGGAG
>Ga0190275_10001378_pt1 | contig 18136 bp, 13 predicted proteins | sample Popmic550T_FD_133745 | JGI IMG/M metagenome (GOLD analysis project Ga0190275, IMG submission 133745) | Populus adjacent soil microbial communities from riparian zone of Yellowstone River, Montana, USA - 550 T | ecosystem: Environmental > Terrestrial > Soil > Riparian zone > Trees stand | place...
AATCACGACAAGTGCTGTTCGAAGTTCGGTCTTCCCGTTTATGAACTTCTAAAGCAGGCTGTCGGCGATCGCGCCTGGCAGTGTTCGCATGTAGGTGGAGATCGATTCGCGGCAAACGTCGTTTGCTTTCCCTATGGCATTTACTATGGGCATGTCGATCTCGAAGATGTACCCAAGATCGTCGAAGCGTCGGCGCGTAAGGAAATCTACCTTAAAAATTACCGGGGTCGCGCGTGCTACTCGAAATGCGATCAGGTCGCAGAGTATTTCGTGCGCTCGCAATCCGGTCTGTTGGGATTGGATGACCTAACGCTCATTTCGTCGGGCGAGATGACAGCGGCGTTCCGTTCTGCTAATGGTGTGCACTCGGTGGAGTTTCGAGCGAAGGACGGTCTTTCGCAGACCCTCACGTGCAGGTCCGAGGTCGCAAAGCCTATCGTGCAGTACGAACTCGTGAGTTATGAGTTTCGTATAGGCGCGTGAGTTCAGGAGACGATCTGTTTTACAGGTTCTCCGTAGACATCCGTGAGCCGCATGTCACGCCCATTGAATCGATAGGTCAGGCGGGTATGGTCGAGGCCGAGGAGATGCAGGATTGTCGCGTGCAGGTCGTGCACCGAAATGGGTTGTTCTTCAGCTTTGTAGCCGAATTCATCGCTCGCGCCGATTACTTGTCCGCCCTTGATGCCAGCGCCTGCCATCCAGATGCTCATGGCGCCGGGGTTGTGATCGCGACCGACGCCGCGCTGGGAAATCGGCATGCGTCCAAACTCGCCATGCCAAACAACCAATGTCGAGTCGAGCAGCCCCCGCGCACGCAAATCGGTCAGTAGGCCCGAGATCGGCTGATCGACTTCGGCGGCGTGCTTGGTGTGATTGGAATGAACGTTCTCGTGCGCGTCCCAGGTATCGGTGTTCTGATTTCCGAGGCCGCCATGATAGAGCTGCACGAACCGTACACCGCGCTCTACCAGCCGCCGCGCCATCAAGCACTGCCGTCCGAAAGGTTCCGTGACTTGCTCATCGAGACCATATAGCTTGCGCGTCTCCGGACTCTCTGTGTTCAGATCGACTACTTCTGGAGCACAACCCTGCATGCGATACGCGAGCTCGTAGGACTCGATGCGCGCCGCAAGTTCGGAGTTGTTCGGGTCCTTCTCGAGATCCATGCGATTAAGCTTTTCAAGAAGATCGAGCCGCGCCCGCTGTTCTTCCGGTGTGATGCGTTGAGGCGGACGCAGATCGACGATCGGCGCTCCGCTTGGACGAAATACTGTGCCTTGATACTGCGCCGGCATGAAGCCTGCGCTCCAGTTAATGGGACCGCCGAAGGGCGCGCCCCGGCCGTCGTAAATCACGACGAAGGCGGGCAGGTTTTGGGTCTCAGCGCCTAAACCGTAGGTCACCCACGAGCCTACGCTTGGGAAACCCATGCGGATCATCCCCGTTGCCAGGGCATAGTGAGCCTGAACGTGATCGTTCGACTTGCTGAAGACCGACCGCAGAACCGCCATTTCATCAACGTGGGCGGCAGTGCGCGGGAACAATTCCGATACCTCGATGCCGCTCTGCCCGTACTTTTTGAACGTGAACGGACTCGGCATCAATGGCCCAGGATGGCCTTGACGGACCACGATGTCGCCCTTCCCTGTGAGCGGAGTACCCGCGAATTTACTCAAGGCGGGCTTGGGATCGAAGGTGTCGACGTGACTTACACCACCGCTCATGAAAAGCGAGATGACGCTTTTCGCTCGGGGCGCGATGTGGGGTTTCTTCGCAGACATGACTGCTCCGGGTGCTTTGTCGGCGCAACCGCTCGCGAGCAAGTTATCTGCGTTCAGAAGCCACGCCAGCCCAAGACCGCTCACGCCGCCGCAGCTTTCAAATAGAAACTTCCGTCTGGAAGAAAACTCCGCCACTCATTACCTCAGATATAAAAACTCGTTCAGATTGAGCAGCACGTGAACCAAGCCAGCAAGGTTGTGGTCGCGTAAGTACTCTTCGCCAATTTGCCGCTCCTTCGCGTCGGGAGCACGGTTCAACGCGATCTTGTACGCCGTATCGATCCGCTTGCTCGGGTCGGGCTGCGTCTCTCGGACACGATCCGCAAATAGTTCGGCTTGCCGCACGACGAACTCATCGTTCATCAACATGAGCGCTTGCGTCGGCACCGTGGACACCGCGCGAACACCGCAGGAAATGTTCTGATCGGGCAGATCGAAGGACTCGAGCATCGGGAACGGCATGCTTCGCTTGCGATAGATATACACGCTACGCCGCCACACCTTGGGACCGTCTTCTTCCCTGCGCCAGATACCGTTTGTTAGCTGGGTCAGGACTTCCGCCTCGAGCTTAGGGAAGACTGCCGGGCCGCCGATCTCGCGATTCAGTGCGCCACTCACCGCAAGAATAGAGTCTCGCACGGCCTCGGCATCGAGTCTGCGCGCTCGGAAGCGCCATCCCAACTTGTTCTCAGGGTCAGCCTGCATGTTCTTTGCGCTGGTGAACTGCGAGGACATCTTGTAGGCTTCCGACGTCATCAGCAAGCGATGCATTTGCTTGAAGCTCCAGCCCTTATCCATGAACTCGACGGCAAGCCAGTCGAGCAATTCCGGATGCGTCGGCACTTCGCCCATTTTGCCGAAGTTATCGACGGCGGCAACGATTCCGCGGCCGAAGTGGTGATGCCAGATGCGGTTGACAATCACTCGCGCGGTCAATGGATTTTCTTTCGAAGTAAGCCACTCAGCCAAAGCCAGGCGACGGCCGGATGTGCGCCCGTTGGCGGGCGGTAAGGCGACCGGCGGCTCGCCGAACGTCGCAACAGTGAGAAATCCCGGTTGCATCACCGATCCACGGCTGTTCACATCGCCGCGGATGAGGAAATGCGACGGCGGAGGAGAATAGCGGTCCGGACCTTCATGAAGGAAGCTTCCTTCTGTGGCTTCTCGCTTGATGCCCTTGCCTGGAGCGGGCTCGTCTCCGGGCCCGTCGGGAGTGAAACGATAGTCGCCGTCGGTGATTCCCATTGCGAGTGGTATTGGTGCGGGACGCTGCTTTTCAATCTCGACGACCTCCGCCGCGAGGCGCTTTTTCTCCTCAAGATCTTCCGGCTTCATGATCTTGTCGATTTCGGCGGGAGGCGCGGAAACGGTGCGAGTCACCTGATTAGCCAGCAGAACTTGACCCGGAGTGCGTTCGGCTTCGGGCGTTGCGATGGCTTGCTGTACATTGGCTGGGAACTTCTTATACCTCTCGGCCAGTATTACTGCGCGGTACGGCTGCTCGACCGTTCGGATTTGTGCTCGGATTTCGTTGACTCGGGCGTTCACTTCATCGAGTTGCTTACGATAAGCTGCGGCCTGTTCAGGCGATGTGAGTGGATGATCGACTTCAACATAGCCCCACAATGACGCTTGCAGCTTGTAGTAATCCTTCTGTGGAATCGGATCGAACTTGTGGTTGTGACAGCGAGCGCATTGAACCGTTAGGCCGAGAACGCCGCGTCCCACGGTCGCGATCATGTCGTCGAGATACTCGTAACGAAATTCAGGGTTGTCCTTCTCGCGGTATCCGACCTTTGCGTAACTTCGCAAAAATCCCGTAGCGATCAGACTGTCACTGGTGACATGCTCGATCTCATCGCCCGCAATCTGCTCGCGCAGAAAAACGTTGTACGGTTTATCGACGTTGAACGATTGGATGACGTAGTCACGGTAGCGCCAGGCGTTGGGTCGATCGAAATCATGCTCGTAACCGTTCGAGTCGGCGTAGCGCGCCACATCGAGCCAGTGGCGTCCCCATCGTTCGCCATAGTGAGGTGACGCGAGAAGCTTCTCGATGAGGTTTTGCCAGGCGTCTGGCGAAGAGTCATTCACGAACTCGGCAACTTGCGCCGGACTCGGAGGCATACCGATGAGATCGAAGTAAGCCCTGCGAACGAGGGTTGTTTTATCGGCCTGCGCGGCAGGGTCGAGGCCTCGTTCTTTCCACTTGACTCCGAGAAAGGCGTCCACGGGATGGCCCTTGCCGGGAACGGGTCGCTTGACTGGCAATTGATAAGCCCAGGACTTCCGGGCTTCAGGGGCAACGCCCCCTGCTTCAAGGTCGGATGGCGGGGATTTCGGAACTGCGGACGTTTGAACGGAGCCCGCGTCCCAGGTTGCGCCCTCTACGATCCAGCGACGTATGGTTTCAACCTCGGCCGGAGTGAGTTTCCCGTCCATCGGCATTGCAGGCTTCTCGGCGCCACTGACCATTCGAAATAGTCGGCTGCTGTCCGGATTGCCCGGGACCAGGGAAGGTCCATGGATTCCGCCGGTTAGAGCTCCTTGCCGGGTCCGCAGGTCGAGCTTCGAAAGCTGGATCGTCTGACCATGACACTTCCAGCAGGAGGCTTCGAAGATAGGCTGAATGTCCTTCGAAAACGAGACAGGAGTCTGCGCGGAGACAGCGCCGGCTGTCAGGATCGCGCCGGCAAAACAGGCGGCAAGCGTAGGGCGACGTGGCATTGCCTGGAGAAAACCCGTCCTCACGACGAGCCTAACCGATTATAGTGCTTTCCTCACGGTAGCGAGCAAGCGCAGACGGTCGCCGGCTGTGGCATAAGCTACGAAGAGCCCAATGAGCGCAATCGATTGGAGCGTGCTCGTTCTCACGCTGGGAGCAATTCTCGGCTACGGACTCTGGCGTGCGCGCGGTTCATCGACGACACAGCAGTATCTTCTGGCCGGGAAAGAAATGCCTTGGTATGCCATGGCACTGTCGATTATGGCGACGCAGGCCTCCGCGGTGACCTTCATTTCGACGACAGGCCAAGCCTATGTCGACGGTATGCGGTTCGTGCAGTTCTACTTCGGCCTGCCAATAGCCATGATTTTGATCGCTGAGACTGCAGTTCCCATCTTCCATCGATCGGGTGTGTATACAGCTTACGAGTATCTGGAGAAGCGATTCGACGTAAAGACAAGACTTCTGATCAGCTTGATCTTCCTGGTCAGCCGGGGCCTTGCCGTTGGCGTGACGCTTTCGGCTCCTGCCATCGTTCTCTCGGTGATTCTCGGGATCAGCGATACGTGGACGGTAATCATCATGGGCGCGATTATCACGCTGTTCGCGACGTTCGGCGGAATCAAGGCCATTACCTGGACCGATACACAGCAGATGTTGATTATGCTGGTCGGAATCGCGACTGCATGTCTGTGCGCAATTTGGCAGACCCCGGTTGGTTTTTGGGATCAGCTAACGCTTGCGGGGGCAGCGGGCAGACTCAATCCGGTCACCTTCAACTTCGATTGGGATGATCGGTTTAACTTTTGGAGCGGCCTGGTCGGCGGTACATTTCTTGCTTTAGCGTACTTTGGGTGCGATCAGTCGCAGGTTCAGCGGTACCTTACGGGCAAATCGATCACGCAATCTCGCCTGAGCCTGTTATTCAATGCAGTAGCAAAGATTCCGATGCAGTTCGGAATTCTCTTTACTGGCGCGATGGTCTACGTGTTTTTTATCTATACGCAGCCGCCCGCGAATTTCCGATCCGCAACGCCGGGCGGAATCGAATACGAACAAAGCCACAAGGCTCGTCAGGCCGCTGCTGATGCCGTCCTGCAGGGGAATACATCGCCGGCCGACTTCAAGAACCGGCAGAAGGAGTTCGACACGACGCGCCAGACTGCTCCTGGAGGAACGGACACGAACTATATTTTCCTGTACTTCGTGACTCATTATCTGCCTATCGGTGTCGCGGGACTCGCGCTGGCGGTGGTGTTTGGAGCGGCACTCACTACCAGTTCCGGGGAGTTAAACTCGCTCGCGACCGTTAGTGTGATCGATATCTATAAGCGTTACTTCAACGCGAATGCCACCGATGGGCAGTACCTTCTCGTGAGTCGTCTCGGAACGGTCTTTTGGGGGATTTATGCTATCGCGAGCGCTCAGTATGCCAAAACACTCGGCTCTTTGATCGAAGTAGTCAACATGCTTGGCAGTTTGTTTTACGGCGGACTCTTGGGAGTTTTCATTCTGGCGTTTTACTTCCCGCGCGTCAAAGGCAATGCAGCGTTCGTCGCGGTGTTGTTGGGGGAGGCCGTTATCTTCTCGTGTAAGTTTTCTACCTCGCTCGCGTTTCTCTGGTACAACGTGATCGGTAGTCTTGTGGTGGTATTTGCCGGATTACTGTTGTCTACGTTGCAGAGGGACGTTCCAAATCCTGCCGATTCGTAACGCATAGGAACTCTGACGCATCCATTGAGCATGCGCAGGACGACTGACTGGCGAGCGGCCGAAGCCGAGATTGTTGATGGCCAGGAATTTCGCCGGCAATCGACCAACAAGGAAACCGACGAGACAATCGAGAAGATTGCCTGGCTGATGGATCGGTCGATCCCGATCGGCAGTTATCGTATTGGCCTCGATCCGATCCTCGGATTAATTCCGGGTGTCGGTGATGTATTCTCCGGTGTGTTGTCGGCGGTGTTGATTTTGCAGGCCCACCGCGCGGGAATTCCTAAGGCTACTGTTCTGCGAATGGTGGCCAACGTCGGTATCGATTCCGTGATTGGGTCGATTCCGCTGGTCGGCGATCTCTTCGACTTTGCGTGGAAGGCGAACACCAAGAATCTGGAACTCTACCGGTCGGCTGCCGCAGGCCGTCGCGATCCGGGGCGTGACTGGGTTTTTGTCGCGATAATCCTACTCGGGGTCGGGCTGGCGGTCGCGATTCCAATCCTGCTGGTAATTTGGCTTCTCAACGCGCTCTTATAACTTTTCGTCGGGCTCGATGTGCACCAGAACATCGGCAACGCGGGGGTAGGCAGCCTTGAGCGCATCCTTTACCTGATGGGCGATGAAGTGGCCGCCGCGCACGGGCATCTTGCCGTCCACGACGACATGCAGGTCAACGTAGTATTCGAATCCCATCTTGCGCACATAGCACTTCTCTATGTCGATCACTCCCGGCACCGCCATTGCGATGGGTCGAATTTCGCCGGAGAGGCGAGTACCGGGTAGCGCGTCTCCTAGCTCCTGAACTGCAGGACGTAGGAGTAATAGCGCATTCACTGCGATGACACCCGATGCAACAAGCGCGGCCCAATCGTCAGCGCTTTCCCAACCGGGCCCACCGATCAGCGCGACCGAAATCCCGGCAAACGCGAGGGCCGATGTCAGCGCATCGCTGCGATGATGCCATGCGTCAGCTTTCACGGCGCCGCTGCCGATGCTGTTCCCTACGCGATTTGCGAACCGGAACATGGCCTCTTTTGCGATGACGACTACAGGTAGAACGAAAAGCGTGAAACCTGCCGGCATTGTGTGTGGAGTGCGGATCTCATGGATGCTTTCATAGGCGATAAAGATCGCTGCTGCTATCAGACTGGCCGACACAATCACTGCCGCCATCGGTTCTGCTTTGCCATGGCCGTATGGATGGTTCGCATCCGGCGGTCGCATGGCGACCCGGAGTCCCGCGTAGATGATGAGTGAACTCAGAACGTCCGTGAGCGATTCAATGCCGTCGGCAATCAGCGCATAGGAATTTCCAACGACTCCGGCGATTCCCTTTATCGCCGCGAGGCATAGATTAACGATGATGCCGGCTAAAGTAGACCGGAGTCCGTGCGCAGCTGGATGGAGTTGTTGGGAGGAAAGGGTCACAGGTGGCACAGCACAGCCACTATTGTCCTACTCGCGCAATCTCAACCCTGTTTGCCGCGCATACGTTCGACGTAGCTTTGCGCGGCCTGTCGAATTGCGGCTCCATCGTGAAACAGCCAGAGCCGGGTGGCATGTAGATCCACTCGGAACTCGCGCGCCGCGCCGTAGAATGACTTTGGCCGGCTCTCGAAAACATCGTGCAGCAGGACATGCAGGAGTTCGTGGACGCACGTGTTGACGGATAGGAAGGGCGCCTGATGGCCGTGCGCGAAGTTCAAGGCAATCACGCACAAATGATGTCTTCGATAGAGGGTGGTGACGCCGCTCAATGCTCGTCCTTTATCCCACTCCATCGGAAGGTGATCCGTAATGACGAAGTTGATCACTCCGGATTCGAGTCCGATGAAGTCGGGTTGGCCGCTGGGCAGGCGGCGAACTTCACCGGAAATCGACCTGGACTGAATCTCGATGCCGCAGCGGGCGAAGTCTCTGACAGCCTCGGGCCAGATATGAGACCAGAAACCGCTGAGCTGGTCCGGCTTGAGTTTCGCTCTGCTATCGATGATGTGAAGCACGTGAACGACGATTGGCGGATCGGCTGATGGCGCCGAGCGTGCGGCCGTCAGAAATAGAACCGCCCGTCGAGTCACGACTTAGCGGGTGGCGGAACAGCTAGCTTTTTGTCCTGCAGGTCACGCTTCTTCTGTTCTTCCTCCCGCTCCTTCTGCAACTTCTCAAACTCTTCGGGAGTGAACCGGCGGCGGGGCGGCGGCGGAACGGGCTTCGCGGTCACGATCGCACGGATGGCAGCCATCACTTTGTCCTTGTTGGCCGGATCGGCAACCAATCGTTTGTGCTTACCGGAAGCGTTTGCTGAGAACCGCATTTCGCCATCATCAAGCACTTCGAGCGATCCAGTCCCAGAGAGTTGGAACAGTCCGGAATCCGGGCGGGCGGCATACATGACGGCAGCGAGATCCTGAGCCGGAGCGTCATATGGCATTGGTTTATACGCGCGATAGAAGTCTACTACAGGATGCGCCGCGGCCCAGGCAAAGTCTTGTTCGATGCTAGAGGCCGGGTAGGGAAGCGCGTCGCCCACCTCACGTCCGCAGAAGGCGATGGGTGTCGGCCACTCCGCGAGAACTCTTCGCATGGCAGGAACATCCTGCTTACATTCGGAGACGATCAACAACTTTACTTTCGATTGGATCAGCTCTCGCGTTCCCGCGTAGTCGAGAGTTCGGGCAAGATATGTGGCTGGCGCGCTTAGAACGACTGTGACGAACCCATCGTAGAAGTACGCAAGCGAGTTGCGCATCAACGCAGTGACTTCGGCGGAATCGCTTACTCTGCGTATACCGGTCCTGTAAACGGGTTCTCCTTTTTCATCGACACGCCCGATCGCAGCCTTCACCATCGGAGAATCCGGCGGCAATGGCTTGTCTGCCGCCAAGCCGATGGGCAAAACGCGATTTGCATTCGCCAGAGGCCCAAGTTGATAGAAGCGATAGACGGCATCGACGAAGGTGGCGGCTCCCAGACTGTTCTCAGTCACGGCAATCGACGCGACTCGCGCTTCCCGTTTGCCTTCTATCCCGTAGAGCAGCGCCAGCGCGAGAGCCGCATCCGGGCGGCTCATGGTCGTGTTGTACACAATGCCGCCGATAGGCGTCTGACGGGCCTGCATACTAACTTAAGCTGAGATCGACCAGTTGTCCTGTGGAGTCACCCACATGGTCTGCGCGCACACCCGTCCGTTGCGCCATCGTTGCGAACAGGTTTGTCACAGGAGTTTCGCGCTGGTAGATGATATGCCTGCCCGGAGTAAAGAAGTTGCCGCCTCGGCCTGCGAGAATCGTCGGCAATTCGTCGTGCAAGTGCGTATCTCCGTCAGAGAGGCCGCTTCCGTAACAGATCATAGAATTGTTCAGGAGGTTAGAGTCGCCCTCCTTAGTCTCCAACAATCTATGAAGGAATGCGGCGAACAGTTTCACGTGGTAGGTATTGATCGCGCTGATCTTGTCCAGCAGAACGGGGTTCTTCTGATGGTGCGTGATCGGATGATGGCTGTCCGGTATGCCGATCTCCGGGTAGGGACGGTTCGAGCCCTCACGACCGATCATCACCGTGGCCACACGAGTGAGGTCGGCCTGGAAAGCGATGAAAAGCATGTCGGTCATCAGCTTGAAATAGTCGCCGAAGTCGGCTGGAACACCAAACGGCTTCTCGATTCCCGGGACGATTACTTTGCCGTCCTTTTCGGCTCGCTCGACCTGCTGCTCGACCTGTCGGACGGAAGAGAGATACTCGTCGAGTTTGCGACGGTCCACCGGACCGACGGAGGCTTGGACTTTCTTGGTCGATTCCATCACCGAATCGAGAATGCTGCGGCGCATTCCGAGACGGCGAGCGCGGTCTTCGGGACTTGTGAAAACATCTGTGCCAAACAGACGCTCGAAGAGAATACGCGGTTCGGAGACTGGCGGCAGCGGCTGGGTCGCAGTTTTCCATGCGATGTTGTAGGCGTAGGAGCATGAATAACCGTTGTCGCAGTTTCCCGCCTGGCGCGTTTCTTCGAGACCGATCTCTAGAGATGGAAGTCTGGTTTGTTGCCCGATGGCATTCGCGATGATCTGGTCCGCTGAAACACCCAGCTTCAAGTTCGAAACGGACTGATGAACGAAGCTTCCGGTCATGTAGGCGGCCAGAGCGCGGCCATGATCGCCTGCGCCGACTAACAACGGTCGACCCCAGTTCGCGGTCAGATTCGACAGCATCAGAACTTCACTCTTGAGCGAATCGAGCGGCTGAAGAATCGGCGGCAGTTTGGTCAACGGACCGGGGTCGGGAATGACCCAATTCCGCATGTCGATGCCATTGGGGACGTAAAACCACGCGACGCGGAGCGGCGCAGATGTGGCGGCTGTCAAAGCGGGTGTCATGGCGTCCAGGAATGGCAACGCAACAGTCGCGCCGAGACCTCTGAGAAAAGTTCGTCTCTGGAGCGCCTTCTTTGTGATCGGTGTCATTTCCTCGCCACCTCCCTAGTATTCTTCAGTTCCCCGCGGCGAGCCTGGAACGGAAGACTATGTACGATTTCCTGAACCAGCGTCTGGAATCGATATTCGGACTTTATCATTTTATTGACGATGTCCCGGATCACTACACGATCGTAGTTTTCGGCTCCCCGACCAAGCGCATAAATCAGCATCTTTTCTGTCAGATTCCGCGTGAATTCTGGTATTTCCTCGGCTAGCAGAGTTCGCAACTGTGCCGGTGTTGAGAACTCGACGCCGTTTGGAAGCGAGCCACCGACCTGAATGGGAGCTTTGTTTTCTTCCGTTCGCCAGCGGCCGATCGCATCGTAATTTTCGAGGCCGAAACCGAGCGGATCCATCCGACTGTGGCACGACGAGCAAACCGGATCAGCCCGATGCTTACTCAACGCTTCTCGCAAGGAAGCCGGCGTTCCGGCAACGGCCTCATCCAGAGCGGGAACGTCAGCCGGCGGCGGGGGCGGTGGAGCGCCGAGAATTACGTCAAGAATGTATTTGCCTCGGAGCACCGGCGAGGTGCGTACTGGATAACTGGTAAGGGTAAGCACACTGCCATGCGTGAAGATGCCGCCACGTTGCGCGGGATCGAGTTGGATACGCCGGAACTCCGGCCCCTGCACGTTCTGTATCCCGTAATGGCGGGCCAGACGCGCATTTAGAAAGGAGTAGTCGGCAGTGAGGAACTCCGAAACCGGCCGGTTTTCGCGCAAGATTGCGTCGAAGAACATACGCGTCTCGGTCTCCATGTCGGCCTGCAACTGAGCGTTCCACATGGGAAACTTTTCAACGTCAGGCTTCTGCGCGGCGAGCCCTCGAATCTCAAGCCATTGGCCGGCAAAGTTCTCTGCCAGCGCCTTCGATTTCGGGTCTGCGATCATCCGCACGATCTGCCGGTCAAGAATGCCCGGCTTGCGCAATTGTCTCGTTTCGGCGAGTTTGAGCAACTCCTCATCCGGAGTAGAACTCCAAAGAAAAAAGCTCATGCGCGACGCGAGTTCGAGATCCGATATCTTTGCGAATTTGCCCTTCGGATCCCGTTCGACACGAAACAGGAATTGCGGCGAAACCAGCATGGCCTGAATGGAGAACTGAACCGCCTGATCCGGCTTGAAACCGGCATCGAGTGCTTTGCGGGCAACCTCCACCAGAATGGCGACCTCGTCCTTTGTCACAGGACGGCGGTAGGCTTTGCGCGCGAGCGGAGTCATGATTCGCTCAATACAGGCGAGTCCGGTTGCCGGATCGCACAGCATAATCTTGGAGCGTGTTATGTGCTCGCCCTTGGCCGGGAAGGGCCCCTGGATGTCGAACTTCTCGGGATAGATGGAAAGCGGTTGTGACGCGCCCGGGACCGGCCGGCGCCCGACGGGTGGAGGGGGAACAGGCTTGCGGAATTCTTCACCGATCAGCTCTGCGCGGAATTTGTGAAGGCCTGCCGTTAGATAGACTCGGACTTCTTCCTTGCTGCGTTGAGCATCGCGTGCAACGGTGCTGGTCTCATTCTCGATGGTGGAGACTTCCACCGTGCGAAGGGGCTTGCCGTCCACAGACAGCTGGAGCTTCACAGGTTGGCCCTCGCGTCCCAGGTGGCCGCGAATCCAAACCCGGAACGAATACTCGGCGTTGTAATCGACATACTCTTCTACTTCAGTCGCTCCGATGTCGATACGCTTTACCTTGTCGGCCTTCTGCTCCATCACTGCAGGCTTGGGTAGCGGATCGGCCCCGATAGCCAGGGACGCGATTCGTTCGGCCGCAAAGATGTACTTTTCCATCAGTAGTGGCGATACCGTCAGCACTTCGCCAATATTGTCGAAACCAAGGATAGAATCGTCGGCGGGAAACTCCTCACCAGCTCGGAATCGAACGCCCAACAGGTCGCGAATCGTATTGGCGTACTCGGCGCGATTCAGACGACGCGCCAGGATTCGGCCGGGGTCCGGCGGACGGGCGCGATCGATTCGGTCGAAGGCGTCTCGGACGTAGGTCATCAGGCCCTCTGCCTGCTCCGGCGTCGGCTTGGGTGCGCCTTTGGGCGGCATTTCGCCGGTCCGCACCTTCGCCAGAATTCTCTCCCATGCGTGTCGACTGTTTTCAATTGACTCCGGCTGCGTGAACTGTTCGATGTTTAGCCCGCCGGAAGCCATGTTGGTGTTGTGGCAGACGGCACAGTTCTTGCGCAGAACCGGTTGGACGGTTTTCTCGAAAGACGGTTTCTCCGGAGCTGAGGCAATCGCTCGGGACAAGGTAAATGCCAGAATTAGGAGAAGACGCATGCGACGCAGCAGCAATCTCTAGAAGGCGGTCGCCAAAGCCATAAGATTACAGGCTAACGGCTCTTTTCGGAGCTCGCTTGATACTCCGCCCTGTTATGGAGCGCTTCGTGCACCATTCGCTCACTTTTTTGATGGTCTTCTGGCCGATCTATTTGGTTGTTAGGGCAGAATCTGAATGAAGTTTCGAAAACGCTGTCTCCACCCACTTTGACGGCAACTCATCGACGGCATTACGCATTCGCTCCTGCCACCATTCTGAGATGTGACTCAGGTCCTCCCTGGCGTAGCGATGTTCGACCAGTTCCAGGCTTCCGCGGCGATACAGGACAACGTCGATCGGGAAGTCGACATCGGAGGCGCACAATCGCGTGGCATCGAAAGAAAGTATGCCAAGTTTGAAGGCGTAAAGAAGTGGATCGACGCGAGTGAGCGATCGCTCGAGAATCGGTTTCCCGAAGCCAGAGTTTCCGATGATTTGGTAGGGAGTATCCGGCCCGATCTCCACCCAGTTGCCTTGCGGATAAACCAAAAATAGCTTGTGGGCAGAGTCTGCTGACATCTGACCACCGATGAGCGAGTGGATGTTGAATCGAAGGTCGGATTCGAGGAGGGCCGGACCATCTTCCAGCGCGACGCGTCGGACTTGCGCCGCATACAGATTGACGATTTTAAAGAGACGATCGCGGGAGGAAGTTTCCCTCGAGTAAGCGTCTTCAAAGTAGAGGAGAACTTTATCGCGCAGCGATCGCAGCCCGGAGTGCAGGATAAAAAAAGAGAAACCGGGGCCCTGATATGTGGCCGCTTTTTTCGCCATTAATGATTCGCTACCGGAAAGTACCCGAGTATCGGCGATGCCTACCAGCCCCTCTTCTACTGCGATGCCTAAACAAAAAGTCATGAACTTTCTATTCTACGCTTGGCCGTTGCCAAGGCGCGGAAAAGATCCAACTGCTCCGGGTAGCGGAAGATCTGATCTTCCGGGTGCCACTGAACGCCCAGAACGAAGCGCCGCTTCGGATGGTAGATGGCCTCGATCGTGTTATCGCGCTCGTCGACTGCGGCGACCCGCAGGTCGGGAGCAAGTGACTTGATGGCTTGATGATGACGTGAATTCACGGGCCAGATCTCAGCGTCTGCTATCTCGTTCAACAGCGTTCCACTTTTGATAGCGATATTGTGCGCCGGGAGTGAGCGGTCCTCCGTACGCTGCTGATGTCCCTCCATGTGTTGGACAAGCGTTCCGCCAAGAGCAACATTGAGTAATTGATGGCCTCGGCAGATAGCGAGGATGGGCATATCGCGTTCCAAGGCTTGGCGCACCAATGAAACTTCCGCAGCATCTCGATCCGGATCCGGCACATCCGTTTCGCGCTGCCGCGTTTCGCCATACAGAGCCGGATCGATATCGGTGCCGCCGGTAAGGATCACGCCATCGAATTCATCCATTGCGAATGATTCTTCGGGCAAAATCGACACTGGGATGAGATCGGCAGCTCGTGCAGCCGTCTCATAGGGGGGGAGTCGATCCGCCTCCCGATAAATAAGCAAAACTCGGGTAGAATGGGGGTCTAGCCTAGTCGCTCTCCTGCTTTGTCCGCAGTCAATAGGAACCATACATGTTGATTAGATTAGGGTATGACATTCAGTTTTCGATTCCGGCGCCAGTAGCGATGGTCGCCCTACTTCACGTCTATCCAGGACGCGCTGCGGACTTGCAGGAGCCCGATATCTTGAGCATAGATCCAGCTGTGCCAGTGGAGCAATATCTCGACGGCTTCGGAAACTTGTGCTCTCGTTTTCTGGCGCCGACAGGGCCGCTTCGTCTATCGGCAGAGACTGTGATCAAGGATTCCGGTCTTCCCGATCCCGTTTATCCGGAGGCTCGTCAGGTGCCTATCGACAAGCTGCCTGCGGAGACCCTTCAGTATCTGCTCAATTCACGCTATTGCGAGGTAGACCGCCTGTCAAATATCGCTACGGATCTGTTTGCGGATACCGCGCCGGGCTGGTCGCGCGTGCAGGAGATCTGCGATTGGGTTCATTCGAAGGTGACATTCGGGTATCATTTTGCGCGATCGAACAAGACCGCGCTGGATGTATACACGGAGAGACAAGGCGTCTGCCGCGACTTTCAGCATCTGGCGATCACGCTCTGCCGTTGCATGAATATACCGGCCCGTTATGCTACCGGGTACTTGGGAGACATCGGAGTTCCACCATCGCTTTCTCCAATGGACTTTAGCGCGTGGTTCGAGGTCTATTTAGAGGACCGCTGGTGGACATTCGACGCTCGGCACAATCAGCCGCGGATTGGTAGGGCGTTGATGGCGGTCGGCCGGGATGCTTCGGATGTAGCGCTGACGACCTCGTTCGGCTCATCGCAATTGACACAGTTCACGGTCACTACGGAAGAAATTATCACTCCGCCATCGCTAATTGATCTTGAAGGTCAGTCGCAGACCATCGTCGCTTGATAGACTGCCCGGTTCATACTATACGCTCCAGCAACATTCCTGGCCGCCGCACCTACTGGGACATACCGCTTGTTCCAAGGCATTTCGGGTCCTGAGCGTGCCTCGAGTGTCCGGCTTTAGGCGGTTTTGGTATGCCGGAGTCCGGATGACTCACGGATAGCTATGTGGTGGTTGGTAGGAGCCACGATGACGGTAAGACTGGTCCGACCGCGAATTCTCATCGCTCCGTCGGGACGTTCACGCCTACGATCCGACGCTGTGGCACGATCCGCAAAGGGCGAATGTGGCTGTTTCGGGCGCAAACGCCCGGTCAAGGAACGCGTCCCGAACACAGCCACAGTCGGCCGGATTGATTGGGGGAACGTCTTCATAACTAGTGATCGGGCCACAACTTTCACTCATCTTGCGCGGATGCTATCGACAGTATCTCGATGAGCACTCCGTCATTGAACGCGAAGACGGTTCATTTTTGGATGCTGCTACGTACAAGATCGGGAATTGCCGAGAGCGAATCACGAGAGCAAATCAGAGACGGCGGCAAGACATGGACGCCGGCTCACCGTCGCAGATTCCACATGTCAACTCGCGCTTCTTCATTCGCCGGTGGAGATCGGGAAACCTGTTGATGGACTGCCTCAATCCTCCGAACCAGAAGACCCGATCGTATTTGCCGCTACCTGAGCACTTACGAGGGGAGGTGGTGAAGCGAAGCAATGATGCTAGATGAATCGGACTGTGCGCAACGGAAAACCATCAGACAAGACTCCGCTTCACGTGCCCGTAATTCAGCCCCGGAGGAAAATAGCACGTTAGCGAATCGCTCCTGTGCGCGCGAGAGCCGCGTCGAGTTCCTGCTCGGAGGGGAAACGGTCGAAAGTCCGATCGAGCAGTTTGCCGAGGAGGTGTTTGTCCGCGAAGTCCATTAGAGCGGTCCAATCCTCGGCAGTGAACGCGTGGCCGTGTTTGGCGTAGTTCACTCCCAGCCGTTCTTTAGCGTGGAATAGCTCGTATGCGGGAAGGGCGCCCTTGATTGATTGCTTGACTGCTTCAGGCAGCGAAATTGTATCGGTATCACCTTCCAAGGCAATAAACGGACGCGGGGCGCAAAGCGCAAGGAACCAATGTTGATCGAAGGGTAGTTTCTCCCTTTGTCCCCAGAACTCGTGCAGATTTGGCGAGAACCAGTTGGGATACTTCTTCTGCATGATGTCTAGTGTTTCGCTTTTGCGCGGTCCCGCGAAACGATATGCGCCCATGCCTCCTCCGCCAGTCACGACCGGGGCTCCCATGAATCGTTCGTCGAACGCCGCTGCGATCATGGCGGCTTTTCCGTTGCGCGATGCGCCAGTGAGGACGAGTTTAGTTTTATCGATCGCCTTGTCTGTCTCGAGGTAGTCGGCCGCCCGCGAGCCGCCCCACGCCCAGCCCGCAAGGATGCCCCAGTCATAGCCCGGATACGCTGGATAGAAACGGGTGTTTCGGAAGGCCCAACTGCCGTCAGCGTTGCGCAATGTCGTATCTTCCGCGCAATCGTTAGGGTTAAACGTCACCAGTGCGTAGCCCCGGTGAAAGACATCTGCGTAACGATTCGCAAACGCCTGCGCTGTGACAGGTTCCCGTGGATTCGGAGGCGGACCGTGCGTTCCATTCGGCGGCGGACCCACCATCAACAGGACATTCTCACCCCTACCTTGATTGGGACCCAGCGGCAGTCGGGGCAGCGCGACTGCACCCGGGGGCGTGCCGCTCAGCAAAATGATGGCAGGGAAGGGGCCGCCCTCGGAGGGAGAGAAGAGGCCTATGCTCAGACCAAGGTTGTTCTGCGGACCGAAGGTGAGATGCACTAGACGGTACGTCACCTTTCCGTCGAGCACCGTTTCGGACTTCACTTGTTTTCCCTTGACGTTTTTTGGCGCCGGCGGAGCCTGTCCTACGGCGTAATACGCAAGGATGCGTTTCATCTCCTCACGCCGCTTCCGCCATTGCTGCTGAGAAGTGACCTTCGTCCCGCTGTTCATCACCATAACGTCGGGCATTTCCGTACGGACCGGCAACTCGTTTACACCCGGCATTTTTCCGACTGACGCTTTGATAGCTGGAATCGGGATCTCTCGCGGGTCAGGACCCGTTGCTACGGAAGTAACTTGAGCAAGGCCTGAGACAGCAATTGCGAGGAATGCTATGGAAAGGCGTGGTCGAATCATCACACGCCACTCTATCAATAGCGGATCGTTGTCGCTCGCCCTTCTTGTTCACCGCGGAACCACAGGAATAGCGGCGCTCTTGGAGTGGGAGATGGCCACGGCACCGGAATCCGCAACGATTGTTTACTGCCTTCACCTGTAATGGGGGCAGGTAATCCGAGCACGTCATGTCCGGAATTGGCGTCCCAACCGGTTTTGCCTACCAGCTCCAAATCATTGCCAGTTAAGATGCCGACGTAGATACCTTCGCCTACGGATTCCTCAGTGAGTTTGAAATCATCAATGCGAGGCAGACGCAACACGCGTCCGATTTCAAAGGGCGGGGAGGCGCTGCCCCGGCCATCTTCGAGGACTGCGGTGATGAGACACCCTCCGGGCCAAACACCGGGATCGAGAGACAGGAACAATGTCTCTTCGTGCATTTTGTTGAGTTTTACGCGTTCCTTCTCCATTCCCGCCTGGACCTTGAC
>Ga0190275_10001379_pt1 | contig 18120 bp, 14 predicted proteins | sample Popmic550T_FD_133745 | JGI IMG/M metagenome (GOLD analysis project Ga0190275, IMG submission 133745) | Populus adjacent soil microbial communities from riparian zone of Yellowstone River, Montana, USA - 550 T | ecosystem: Environmental > Terrestrial > Soil > Riparian zone > Trees stand | place...
CACGTTCTGCTTGAGAACGACGTTGATGATCCCCGCCATCCCCTCGGGGTCCTGCCGGGCACTCGGGTTGGGCACCACCTCCACCCGCTCGACGGTGTTGGCGGGGAGCTGCTTGAGGTACGCGGCGAGCTGCGCGCCGCGGATCGGCGAGGGGCGGCCGTTGATCTGCACCACCACGTTCTCGTTGCCGCGCAGGCTCACGCGCCCGTCGGCGTCCACCTGCACGCTCGGCACCGCCTCCAGCACCTCGCTGGCGGTGGTGGCCGCGGGAGCCACGGAGCGCGTCTGGTAGGTGTTGCGGTCGGGGGCGATGGCCACCGCCTGGCGCTCGCCGGTGGCGGTGATCCCGGCCAGCGCCACGGCGCCGCGCGCCAGGCGGATGGCGCCGGCGTTCACCGTGGGCGCGGCCGGCGTGACGGTGACGGTGGCGCTGGTGTGCGGGGTGTAGCCGATCATGCTCACCCGCAGGTAGTACGCGCCCGGCCGCAGCCCGTCGATGCGGAAGCTGCCGTCGGGGCGGGCGATCGCGCCGGCCACCAGCGCCGAGTCGGCGCGGCTCCACACTGCGACCGAGGCGGCCGCGACGGGCGTGTTGCCCTGCGCGTCCACCACGGTGCCGCGGATCTCACCGGGGCCGGCGGCGGGCGGCTGGCCCGCGGGCGGGCGGCCCTGCGGCGTCTGTGCGGCCAGCGGCGCGGCGGCCGCGAGCAACGCCAGCGCGAGCACGCCGGCGGATATGCGCTTGATCGGGGACGTAGCCGTCCGGCCGTCCGTTGCGGGTTCGGCGCTGAGGCGGTTCATCATCGAGTCTCCTGCGGGAAAGGCGGCCGGCCGAGTGGTCGACCACGATGGGGATGAGCATGCTACGGGCGGCCGTCCCGGAAGGTTTCAAGATGTGGCGCAAGGGTGCGCACGAGCGTCCGGCCTCGACCGTCCGGGGCTGATGGACGGCCGGATTCGCGGCATCCGGGTGATGGAATCCCCCCGCCGTGCTTGCCGCGGGAAGGCGGCGGTGCCAACATCTCCCGCTCCCCGTCCACTGATCGACATCCCCAACCGCCTTCTCCCGATGACCTCCAGGCTCACCCGCCGCGACTTCGTGCGCACCGGCGCCGCCGCGGCCGCCGCGGCCGCGCTCCCCACGCCGGCCTTCGCCGCGCCCGCCGTGCACCTGCGCGGGGCCGCGCGGCCGGTGGTGATCGCGTCGGGGAACGGGCACCACTTCAAGAACGGCGGCGACGCCACGGCGGTGCAGAAGGCGTTTTCGATGATGGCCGCCGGATCCGACGTGCTGGACGCGCTGGTCGCCGGCGTCAACATCGTGGAGCTCGACCCCGCGGACGACTCGGTGGGGTACGGCGGGCTGCCGAACGCGGAGGGCGTGGTGCAGCTCGACTCGTGCGTGATGCACGGGCCGCGCAAGCGCGCCGGCGGCGTCGCGGCGCTGGAGGGCGTCCGCACGCCCTCCCTCGTCGCGAAGGCGGTGATGGAGAACACCGACCATCACCTGCTGGTGGGCGACGACGCCCAGACCTTCGCGCGGCAGATGGGGTTCACGGTGGAGGACGACCTCAACACCCCCAACTCGCGCCGCCTGTGGCTGGAATGGAAGCGGCGGGTCGACCCGGCGCACTTCCTCGACCCCGCGCGGCGCGTGGAAGCCGGGCGCCGCGCGGGGGAGGAGATGGTGGCCGAGGGGCTGATCCGCGCGAACCACTACTACGGCACCATCAACTGCAACGGCATCAACGCGCGCGGCGAGATCTGCGGCGTGACCACCACCAGCGGGCTGGCGTGGAAGATCCCCGGCCGCGTGGGCGACTCGCCGATCCTGGGCGCCGGGCTCTACGTGGACGGCACCGTCGGGGCGGCGGGCTCCACCGGCCGCGGCGAGGCGAACCTGTACAACCTCACCTCGTACCTGATCGTGGAGAACCTGCGCCGCGGGATGAGCCCCAAGGACGCGGGGATGGAGGGGCTGAAGCGGATCGTGGCGAACACCGTGGAGCGCCGGCTGCTGAACAGCCGCGGCACGCCCAGCTTCGGCATCGACTTCTACGTGCTGAACGCCCGCGGCGAGCACGCCGGCGTCACCCTCTACGCCGGCGGCGGCGCCTACGCCGTGTGCGACGAGAACGGCCCGCGCCACGTGCCGATGGAGCCGCTGCTGCAGGGCTCGCCGAGAGACTGAGGCCGGATCTCCGCTCCTCGATCGTTCGATACCTGATCCGGCAAACGAGTTGTTTCACGCAGAGTCAGCAGAGTGAGCAGAAACAACTGCAGTTTCTCTGCTCACTCTGCTGACTCTGCGTGAAACATGTCTGAGATGACGTGTGAACGGCGAAGCTGGCCGGGGCGGGAAACGTCAGGAGTGTTGTGCCGACACGCGCTCGGGGACACTTTGAAGGGTGGACGCGCTTTTCTTCCACTCCCCCGCCATGCCAACGCCCGCCGCACTCCTCTTCGTGCTCCCCTATCTCGTCTCCGCCGCGATCTCGGCGGGGGTGGGCGCGTATTGCTGGCGGCGCCGGTCGCGGCCCGGCGTGGGGGCGTTCGCGGCGGTGGCGCTCGCCGAGGCGTTCTGGACCGTGGGGTTGGTGGCCGAGCACCTGGCGCCGGGGCTGCCGCGGAAGATCTTCTGGGACAACGTGCAGTTCCTGGCGCTGCCGGTGATCTCGGTGTGCTTCATCGCCTTCGCGCTGGCGTACGCGGGCCGTCGGCCCCGTCACCCGCGCCTGGTGTACGGGCTGCTCGCGGCGCCGATCGTGGCCTTGGCGGCGCTGGCGTTCACCGACCCGCTGCACGGGTGGGTGCGCGTGGCGCCCCGGCTGGACGGCGTGGGGGACGGAGCGCAGCTCGTGTACGGCTTCACCCCGCTGATGCTGGCGTCGGCGGCGTACCTGTACGTGCTGACGCTCGCCGCCATCGGCGTGCTCGCGGCCGGGCTCCCGCGCGCGCACCGGCTGTACCGCGCGCAGACGGCGCTCGTCATCGCGGGGATGCTGATCCCGCTGCTCGGCACGGTGGCCACCATGACGGTGCTGGCCGGCTGGTCCGGGCGCGACCTGTCGCCGGTGACCTTCGGGGTGGCGAACCTGCTGATCGCGTGGGGGCTGTTCCGCCGGCACCTGTTCGACGTGGTGCCGGTGGCCCGCCACACCGTGGTGGAGAGCCTGTCGGATGCGGTTTACGTGCTGGACCCGGGCGGCCGGCTGCTGGACCTGAACCCCGCGGCGCGCCGGGCCAGCGCCGCGCAGGCCGACCCGGTGGGCCACCCCGCGGCCGCCATCCTCCCGCTGGAGGCGGAGACGGTGCGGCGGCTGCTGGAGGGAGGGCCTTCCTGCCGGGAGGTCGAGACCACCGGGGCGGCGGGCGGGCCGGCCGAGCTGGGCCTGCACCCGCTCACCGGCCCGCGCGGCGAGGTGCTGGGGAGCGTGGTGGTGCTGCACGACATCACCGCGCGCAAGCGTGCCGAGAACGAGCTGCGCCTGCACCGCGACCGCCTGGAGGAGACCGTCGCCGCGCGCACGGCCGAGCTGCGCGACGCCGTCCAGCAGCTCCGCGGCGAGGTCGCCGCGCGCCACGAAGCGGCCGACGCGCTGCTCCGGAGCGAGGAGCGCCTGCGCCAGATCGCCGAGAACAGCAGCGAGCTGTTCTGGCTGCTGGAAGCCGGCGGCCGCGTGGCGTACCTGAGCCCCGCCTTCGACCGCATGTGGGCGGTGCCGCGCGCGCGCGTCTACGCCGATCCGCAGGCGGCGTTCGATTCCGTGCACCCGGACGATCGCGGCCGCGTGCGCGCCATGTGGGACGACGCGTACGGCGGCCGCCCCGCCGAGGCGGTGCACCGCGTGAACGGGCCCGACGGCGCCGAGCGCTGGCTGCGCACCCGCGCGGTGCCGGTGTACGACGCCGACGGCGTGGTGTACCGCGTGGCCGGGGTGAGCGCCGACGTCTCGCGCCAGAAGCGGATGGAGGCGCAGCTCCAGCACGACGCCTTCCACGACCCGCTGACCCGGCTCCCCAACCGCGCGCTCTTCCAGGACCGCCTGCACCACGCGCTCGACCTCTTCCGCCGCCACGCCGACCGCGCCTTCGCGGTGATGGTGGTGGACCTCGACCGCTTCAAGCGCGTGAACGACAGCTTCGGCCACGCCGCGGGCGACGCCCTGCTCGCGGCCGTGGCCGACCGGCTCCGCGCCTGCCTGCGCGAGGGCGACACCGTGGCGCGCTTCGGCGGCGACGAGTTCGCGCTGCTGCTGGACGGCGTGCCGGGCGCCCCCGCGGCGCTGCGCGGCGCCGCGCGCATCCAGGCGGCCCTGGAGGCGCCGTTCGCGGTGGAGGGGCACGAGCTGATCGTGACCTCCAGCATCGGCATGGCGCTGAGCGGCGACGACACCGACCCCGACGCGCTGGTGCGCCGCGCCGACACGGCGATGTACCGCGCCAAGGAGCGCGGCGGCGACTGCTGCGAGGTGTTCGACCGGGCCATGCACGCCCGCGCCCTCTCGCGCCTGCGGCTGGAGACCGAGCTGCGGCACGCCGCCGGGCGCGGCGAGCTGCGCGTGCTCTACCAGCCGATCGTGGCACTGGGCGACGGGCGGGTGGTGGCGTTCGAGGCGCTGGTGCGGTGGAGCCATCCCGAGCGCGGGCTGCTGGCGCCCGGCGCCTTCCTGGACGTGGCCGAGGAGACCGGGCTGATCGTGGCGATGGACCGCTGGGTGCTGCGCGAGGCGTGCGCGCAGCTCCGCGCCTGGCGCCAGCGCCACCCCGCGTGCGGCCTGCGGGTGACGGTGAACCTCTCCGCGCGGCAGTTCGCCCAGCCGGGGCTGGTGGACCACCTGGCCGCCGTCTTCGCCGAGACGGGGGTGGACGTGGACTGGGTGCGGCTGGAGATCACCGAGGGCGTGCTGGTGGGGCGCACCGAGGAGGCGGTGCTCGAAGAGCTGCGCGCCCGCGGCATGCACCTGATGATCGACGACTTCGGCACCGGCTACAGCAGCCTGGGATACCTGCACCGCCTGCCGATCCGCGCGCTCAAGGTGGACCGCTCGTTCATGAGCGGCGCGCCCGGCGACTTCGCCATCGTGGGCGCGGTGGTCACCATGGCGCACCACCTGGGCGTGGACGTGGTGGTGGAGGGCGTGGAGCGCACCGACCAGCTCGACCGCCTGCGCCACACCGGCGCCGACTACGCGCAGGGCTACCTCTTCGCCCGCCCGCTCGAGCCCGCCGACGCCGAGGCGCTCCTCCCGCAGCGCTTCACCGAGGGCGCCTGGCGAGCCGCGGAAGCGGTGCCCGTGGCGTGACGGGCGTCGAACGAGCGCCGCGGTGGTACGCTCTTTCCGATGCAGGCATGGGGATCGGGTCCACCGGAGATGAGGGAAGCGCGATGTCGCGGGCGTTCGTGAAGGAAGACGAGGGATACGTGCCGCCGGGGCGCTTCGGCCTGCCTCCGCGCGACGATCCGGGGTTCGACGCGGCGGCGGCGCAGGCGCTGCTCGAAGCCGCGCGCGACGCCAACACCGGCAGCGCCGAGATCGCCACCGGCTACCGCTGGGGCGAGCCGCGCCTCCACCGCCACGTGCGCCGCATCCTGGAGAGCGAGCTGGCGAAGCCGGAGATGGAGCAGGACACGCGCTTCGTCCGCGTCGCGCGGCGCTTCGTCGGCGATCGCTGACGGCGGTTTGCCGGCGGACCGGCCGCAGCATCCAACCTCTCACGGATGGAAATCATGCGGATCCCATGAACTCCGCTCCGCGAGCGGTTGCGTGAGGGATTCGCGCCCGGAGGGCCGAGACGCCGGCGCGCCCGCGTCGTGGCCGCGGGAACGAGAGAGCGGCCGTGGCGCGGCGGTGGCTCGGCGCCGTTGGCAACGGCGGTATCGTTGCCTACGGCGCGCGAAGCCCGGCCCGGAGCACAGCGGAGGGACACGCCCACATCCGGCTCTTTCGTTTCGGACGCAGGCAGGAACGTTTCGCACTCCGTATCAGACGCCGCCCGCGCTTGTGCTGCGGGCGGCGTAAGTGTATGATTCAGGCATACTTCCATGCCTTCGTTCCCCATCGCCCGCCGCACGAGTGGAGTTTTTCGTCCTCTGCCTGACGTCGTTCGCCATCTGCGGTGCGGGAGCGCTGATTCCCTTCCTGAACACCGAAGTGTACCTGATCGGTGCCTCGGCGATGGCGCCGCGCGCGCTCTGGGCGCCGCTGGTGATCGCGGGCACGGCCGGGGCGATGGCGGGCAAGGTGCTGCTCTACTTCGCCGGCCGCGGCGTGGTGACGCTACCCGGCGGCCGCGTGAAGCGCGGGATGGACGCCATGCAGGCGCGGATGGAGGCCCGGCCCGTCATCGCCAAGCTCCTCTACGCCGCCAGCGCCGTCGTGGGCGTCCCCCCGTTCTACGTCACCACCGTCGCCGCCGGCGCGGTACGGATGAACTTCGCGTTCTTCCTGGTGGTCGGCTTCTTCGGCCGCCTCCTGCGCTTCGCCATCGTCGTCGCCCTCCCCCAGCTCGCGAAAGCCGGCATCGGCTGACGTTTTGAAGCTTGGCCTCCCCGGCCTCGGCGGAGTTATCTTCCATCGACCCACGCAAACTCTCCATCGCACGCGCGGATGATGATCGACGTAAAGCAGGCGGTGAAATCCGCCGAAAGCTATGCTCGCGACCTCTACTCCGACGCTGACCTGCGGCACTTGGGGCTGGAGGAGGTGGAACGCGAAGACAGCCGATGGAAAGCAACCCTCGGCTGGGTCGAGCCGGCCGTCAGTGGCATGGTGCTGGCCGGCGACCTCGGGAAGCTTCCTCGCCTGTACAAGCTGTTCGAAGTCGACGCCGACACGGGCGAGGTCACGTCGATGAAGATCCGGGCCGTGGAATGACCGACAGTGATGCAGCGTACGCAGTCGATCCTGAACGCATGACCTCCAGACCTCACCGTCGCCCCCGCACCCTAAGCGCGCGCATGACGATGCTCGCGCTGCCCTTGCTCGTGGGTGCTTTGGGCGCCTGCTCGCCGGGGTACGTGCTGCGCGGCGCGTGGGAAGAGGGGAAGATCCTGGCGCGGCGGCGGCCGATCGTGCAGGTGATCGCCGACCGCCGCACCACGCCCGAGACGCGGCGCAAGCTGGAGCTGGTGCTGACCGCGCGCGACTTCGCGCGCGACTCGCTGGGGCTGCGCACGGGCGAGAGCTACACGCTGTACTCGGAGAAGAAGTCCGATACGCTCGCCACCGTCCTCTCCGCGGCGTACAAGGACCAGTTCCGCGCGAAGACGTGGTGGTTCCCGATCGTGGGCAGCGTGCCCTACAAGGGGTTCTTCCAGGAGGAAGACGCGCGGCGCGAGGCGGCGAAGCTGGAGGCGCAGGGGTTCGACACCTACATGCGGCCCACGTCGGCGTTCAGCACGCTGGGGTGGTTCAACGACCCCGTGCTGAGCACCCTTCTCCGCTACGACTCGGTGAGCCTGGGGAACACGGTGATCCACGAGCTGGTGCACAACACCTACTTCGCGCCGGGGAAGATCTCGTTCAACGAGAGCCTGGCCAACTTCGTGGGAGGCCGCGGCGCCATCGCGCTGTTCTGCGGCCGCGACGGCCCCGACGCGCCCACCTGCACCCGCGCGCGGCAGGAGTGGGACGACGACCTGGTGTTCGGCTTCTTCATGGGCGAGCTGATCCACGACCTGGAGTCGCTCTACGCCCGCACCGACATCACCCGCGAGCAGAAGCTGGCGCTGCGCGACGAGGTGTTCGCGCGCGCGCAACGGCAGTTCGAGCAGGAGGTTCGGCCCAGGCTGAAGGCGACCAGCTTCAGCAGCTTCGTGCGGGATCCGCTGAACAACGCCACGCTCATCTCGCGGCGCCTCTACTACGACCGGCTGGACCTGTTCGAGCGCGTCTACGACCGGCGGGGCGGGGACCTGCGGGGCACCATCGCTGCGATCATCGCCGCCGCGCGCGCCAACAAGAGCGATCCGTTCGCGGGGGTGGAGGGGCTGCTGCGGTAGGATTCGGGATGGTTTTCCAGCGACGACGACGGAGATGGTGCGGTCGCGGGCTGGGCCCCCACCCGAAGAATCGCGGACGGTACTGCTGTCCGCGATTCTTCGACCTCCCCCCAAAACTGCGGGGGGAGGTGGCTGGATGGCTTTGGTGCACGATCCTGGTCACCGACCGCCAGACGTCATCAACCGAGATGAGAAGGGGATGCCTCCCCGCGGAGGCATCCCCTTCGTCATACCAGCAGGCCAGCGGTCAGAGGTTTTCGCCGCTGCCGCTGCCGCTGCCGTTCCAGCCGGCGCTGCCACCGCCGACGTCGCCGCCGGGGTGCTGGCCGCCGCTGATCCCCGTCCCGCCGACGTTGCTGGAGCCGCTGCCGGAATTGGTGGCCCCGCCCGAGCCGCCGGCACCGCCCTGGTTGGTGGAGGCGCCCATCCCCTCGGCGCCGGAGCGCTGCGTGGTGCGGCCGCCTATGCCGCCGCCCATGCCGCCGCCGGTGCGTCCGCCGGAGCCGTAGCCGCCCCAGCCGCCGCCCTGCATCCCGCCGCCGCCGTACGAGCCGCCGCGCGACGGGCTGCCGCGGTAGCCGCCGCGGCCGCCGCCGGTGGGCTCGGAGATGCGCTCGATGGCGTCGTTCACGCGGCTCTCGCCGCGGTCGCTCTCCACGTCGCGCACCACGTCGGCCTGCGCCACGATGCCCACCAGCCGGCCCTCGCGGTCGGTGATCGGCACGCGGCGCACCTGCTCGCGCTCCATGACGCGCAGGATCTCGCCCACCGAGTCGTTCTTGTTGCAGTGCTCGACCTCGGTGGTCATCACCTCGCTCACCCTGGTGCTGCGCGCGTCCATCCCCTCGGCCACGGCGCGGATGGCGATGTCGCGGTCGGTGACCACGCCCTTCAGCCGGCGCCCCTGCTCGCTGTCGACCACGGGGATGATCCCAACGTTCAGGTCGCGCATCTTCGCCGCCGCGTCGGCCAGCGAGGTCTCGGGGGTAACCGTCTCGGGGTTCTCGGTCATGATGTCGACCGCGCGCAGGCGCCGCGTCTCGTCCTGGCCGCCACCCGTGCCCCCCGAGGTCCCGCCGCGGCTGCCGCCCATCTCGTAGCCGCTGTCGCGGGCGCCCCAGTCGTTGCCCATGCCGCCGCCGGTCCACGCGTCGCTCCCGCCGCCGTAGCCGCCACCGCCGTAACCGCCGCCACCCCCACCGCCGCCGTAGCCGCCGCCGCCGCTGTAGCCGCCACCCCCGCCGGTGCTGTAGCCGAAGCTGCCGCCGCTGTAGAAGTCGCCGCCGTAGCCGCGCATCAGCCGGCCCTCGTGGCCGTAGTTGACGCCGCCGGTGCGGCCGCCGGTGGTGTAGCCGCTGCCGCCGAAGTCCTGGTCATAGCTGCCGCCGCCGGTGCCGAAGCCGCTGGCACCGCGGTTGTAGCCGCCTCCGCCGCCGTAGCCCTGCGCGTCGGAGCGCATCCCGCCGTACTCGCCCCACTGGCCGCCCTGCTGCCCGCCAGCCCAGCCGCCGCCGCCGCCACGCTGCGGCGCCCCGAACCCTCCGCCGCCGCCGTAGAAGCCGCCCATGTCCTCGTCGTCGCGGCCCCACCCGCCGTCGAAATCCCGTCCGTAGCGTGCCATGCTCAGCCTCCCGGGTTGAGTGTCTCACCGGCGCCAGCGGCGCGGTCCAGCGTACCCATCCCCCGTCCCGACATGGGGGAAGAGAGGTCGCGGGGGTGCAAGATGCGCACCCTGATGCGAGTGTCTCGCGCGCGCTCCAGGGTGCACGGGCGCCTGTCCACGTGGACGCATCGAGAAATCGTCGGCGTGCCGGATTCGCGCGTAAATTAGGGCTTTCCGTATCGGGACGGCATGCGCTTGCGGCGAGGGCGCCCCACCGTGGGTCACGCACACCACAATTGCGAACCATATTCGGAGCCTAACGGATTTGAAAACGATTGTTGCCGCTCTCCTCAAGCCGTTGTCTTCTACGGACGTCCGCACGGAACGCGTGGCGGCGGCACCCGCCATCTGGCGCGGGGCCCGCGGGTTGCCACCGGCCCCACGACCGCCCGCCGGAAGAGTCCGGGGGCGGCGCGGCGCCATGGGGGCGCCTTTCTCTTTGTCTTCGAACGGAGATTTGCGATATGCGCAGCATGAACGACCTGGGCCGCCGACTGGCGGCCACGGGCGCCGCCCTGCTCGTCCTGGGGGCGTGCGCCGACTCGGTCACGGAGGCGCCGGCGCGCGTCGCCGCGGCGGCGGCGGCGGCGGTGGAGGACGTGAGCGTGGAGGCGCTGCCGTCGGTCAACTTCCGGTCGCTGATCGACACCATCACCAACGGGGTCATCGCCGATTCCACCAACCAGTACGACATCCCCTCCATCAACGCCGTGTCGGCATTCCGGCAGGCGGTCGACTCGGTGCTGGCGGGGCGCTGGGTGGGCGCCGACCGCCAGCTCGACTTCTACGGCTACGACGTCTACCGGATCCGCGAATCCGTGAGCGGCGACACGATGATCATCTTCCGCGAGCGGGTGAACGCCACCACGGGCAGGGTGCCGCGCGGATGGGGGACCTACGCCTACAACCCGCGCCACGTGCGCCGCACCGACATCGAGGTGAACCACCCGGTCAGCGACCAGCACACCGAGGACATCGGGGCCGAGCTGTACCGCGACTGCCGCTGCCGCTGGTTCGCCATGGCCGGCGCCGAGCGCGACGCCAACCACACCGACATGTCGTCGGACGTGGCGCACTATACCGGCGGCCCCACCGTCTTCAACCACGTGCACATGCACCTGCACTTCACCGAAGCCCACGAGAACGCGCGGGTGCTTTCGCTCCACGGCTTCCTCGAGAGCCGCCACGCCAGCCTCCCCGACAGCGTGGACATGGTGCTGAGCAACGGCCGCAGCGCGCGCTCCACCGTGCCGGTGTACGGAACGTCCGAGCCCGTGCTGAGAACGCGGCTGCGCAACGGCGGCTGGGAGGCGGGGCTGTTCAACGTGGACGCGGGCTACAACGAGCTCGGCGGCGACAACCTGCAGGGCAGGTGGGACAACAACAACCTGGGCTTCGGCCACTGGATGCACATCGAGATCGAGCGCAACGTGCGCGAAGACCCCACGCGCTGGCGGGCGATGAACACCATCATCCGCCAGTGGATCCTGGACTTCCCCACCTGACGGCGGGCGGACCTTTAGCCGGCGGCCCCGGGCGAGAAACGCCTCGCCCGGGACCCGCGCGCGTGACGCGGACATCCGGGAGACGGCGCAAACCCGCGCAGTTCGATGGTGGGTGGACCTGTCGGCAGCCCGACAAACGGAAGCGGCCCCGGAGAAGATCTCCGGGGCCGCTTCCGTTTCGTCGTCACGTGTCCAAAGCCCGACACATGTGTCCAAAGTGCAGACCAATATGACCAAATGCCCATGGCAGTCACCTTTGACACGCCGAAAACGACGAAGGCCGCCGGCGGTTCCCCCCGGTGGACGCGCAGAGATGGCTCTAGCTGTGTCCAAAGCTCTGGTGTTTGTGTCCAAAGCCGATTAGTATATGTCCAAAGCTTGGGCGTATGTGTCCAGCTCCCGGTGTGCCAGCCCGTTCAACTGCTGTCGTTCAAACCGTTTCCATCTCCGATGCCGCGTAAGTCAAAAGGCAGCATAGCGCTGGAACTCGACCGGATCATGGCGATCCTCGCCGCGCGTCCGGAGGGGCTCCGCTCCAAGGAGTTGGAGGAGGCGTATGCGCAACTCCATCCGGCGCTGCCCAGTCGCACGATCCGTCGCCGCCTTGCGGCGCTTGCCGCGCAGGGCAGGGCCGAGGCGTTCGGCCTTACGTTCGATCGCCGCTATCGCGCGACCGCCGGGGATTTCTCCGGGGCGGGTCCGAAGCATTCGCCAGCGCACGCTCCGCCGGCGGCGCAAGGCACTGCTCCGGATTACCCGATTCCGCTGTCGGAAGAGGGCGAGAACGTCCGGGCCATGGTGCACCGCCCGATCGCGGAACGAGAGCCCGTCGCCTACAACCCCGAGTTCCTGGAGCGGTACGAACCGGGCGCGACGTGGTACCTCCCCGCCGAGCTGCGGGCCGCCCTTCACGAGAAGGGACGCACCCCCGCGGAGGATCGGCCGGCGGGGACGTACGCGCGGGACATCTTCGAGAGTCTGCTCGTCGACCTCTCGTGGGCTTCCAGCCGTCTCGAGGGAAACCGCTACTCCCGAATCCAGACCGAAGAGCTCCTGAGGTTCGGCCAGGATGCTCCCGGGACGAACGACCGGGAGCGGCAGATGATCCTGAACCACAAGGCCGCGATCGAGATGCTGGTCGAAGACGTCGAGCACGTGCGCTTCGACCGCAGGACGATTCTCGGCCTCCACGGTCTGCTCGCCGAGAACCTGGTCGGCGGCAGGCACAACGAGGGCCGGCTCCGCACGACCCTGGTGAAGATCACCGACAGCCCGTTCATCCCGCTGGGGATCCCCCAGAAGGTCGAGGATCATTTCGACCTGCTGCTGCGGAACGCCGAGGCGATCCCCGACCCGTTCGAGCAGGCGTTCTTCGTGATGGTGCACCTGCCCTACCTGCAGCCGTTCTACGACGTCAACAAGCGCCCGTCGCGGCTCGCGGCCAACATCCCCCTGATCAAGGCGAACCTGAGCCCGCTCTCCTTCATCGACGTTCCCGAGAGCGCGTACGTGGAGGGAACGCTGGGCGTGTACGAGCTCAACCGGGTGGAGCTTCTCCGCGACGTGTTCGCGTGGACGTACGAGCGCTCGTGCGCGCGGTACGCCGCCGTGATCGCGAGCGTGGGCAAACCCGAGCCGATCCGCCTCGCCTACCGCGAGGAGCTGCGGGCTTTGGTCAACGAGATGGTGGTGGCGGGTGCTTTCCCGGACCGCGACGAGCTTAGGGAATGGGCCTGGAGGAATGGCGTGAAGCCGGAGGATACGCAGGGATTCGTGGACAACGCCCGGGCGGACCTGCTCAACCTCCACGCCGGAATCCTCAGCCGCTACCGGCTGCGAAACAGCCAGTTCGAGGCGTGGGAGGAGAAAGTGGAGGAGCAGCGTGCCCACGCCGCGTCCCAGGATGCGGCGACGGGCTCGTAGAGATGGACGAGTTCGGCTTGTCTCAAGGGGAGATGGGTGACCGATCGACAGGCCCATGCGTCCAAAGCCCGACTCATGTGTCCAAAGCTCAAGCCATTGTGACCAGGTGTCCGAAGGCAAGCCACCTTTGGACACATAGCCGAAACTGGCGAAGGCCGCCGAGGTTTCCCCCGGCGGCCTTCGCCACGATCATCCGTGCCGAGACTCCGACCCGCGGCCGCAGCCTCAGACGTCGAGGTTCTTCACGTACTTGGCGTTCTGCTCGATGAACAGGCGGCGGGGCTCCACCTCTTCGCCCATCAGCTTGGTGAAGATGGCGTCGGCTTCCACCGCGTCCTCCATCTCCACCTGCAGCAGGGTGCGCGTCTCGGGGTCCATGGTGGTCTTCCAGAGCTGGTCGGGGTTCATCTCGCCGAGCCCCTTGTACCGCTGCACGTGCACGCCCTTGGCCTCCTTGCCGTCCTCGCCGCCGCGGTAGCGCGCGATGATCTCGTCGCGCTCGGTCTCGGTGTAGGCGTACTGCTCGGTCTTCCCCTTCTTCACCAGGTACAGCGGCGGCTGCGCGATGTAGATGTAGCCGGCGTCCAGCAGCTGCCGCATCTGCCGGAAGAAGAAGGTGAGCAGCAGGGTGCGGATGTGGCTGCCGTCCACGTCCGCGTCGGTCATGATGATGATCTTGTGGTAGCGCGCGTTCTCCAGGCTGAACTCGTCCTCGCCGATCCCCGTGCCGATGGCGGTGATGATGGCGCGGATCTCGTCGTTGGAGAGCACCTTGTCGAAGCGCGCCTTCTCCACGTTCAGGATCTTCCCCTTGAGCGGGAGGATCGCCTGGAACTCGCGCTTGCGCCCCTGCTTGGCGCTGCCGCCGGCGCTGTCGCCCTCCACGATGTACAGCTCGCCGATCTCGGGGTTGCTGCTCGAGCAGTCGGCCAGCTTGCCGGGGAGCACGCCGGTCTCCAGCGCGCTCTTCTTGCGCGTGAGGTCGCGCGCCTTGCGGGCGGCCTCGCGGGCGCGGGCGGCGCTGATCGCCTTCTCGATGATGGCGCGGCCCACGCCGGGCTTCTCCTCGAGGTACTCGCCGAACTTCTCGTTTACGGTGGTCTCCACCGCGCCCTTGACCTCGCTGTTGCCAAGCTTGGTCTTGGTCTGCCCCTCGAACTGCGGCTCGCGCACCTTCACGCTGATCACGCAGGTGAGCCCCTCGCGCACGTCGTCGCCCGACAGGCCCTCCACGCCGCCCTTCTTGAACAGCCCCACGCGCCGCGCGTAGTCGTTGATGGTGCGCGTCAGCGCGCTCTTGAAGCCGGTGAGGTGCGTTCCGCCTTCGTGCGTGTTGATGTTGTTGACGAAGGTGAACGTGTTCTCGTTGTAGCCGTCGTCGTACTGGAAGGCGATCTCGATCTCGGCCTCGGGGCGGGTGGCCTCGATGTACACCACCTCGGCGTGCAGCGGCTTGCGGTTGCCGCGCAGGTGCTCCACGAACTCGCGGAGGCCGCCCTCGTAGTGGTACTCGTCCTTCCGCACCGCCTCGCCGTCGGTCACCGGCCGCTCGTCGGTGAGCGAGATGAACACGCCCTTGTTGAGGAACGCCAGCTCGCGCAGGCGGTTGCTCAGCGTGTCGAAGGAGTAGGTGGTCTCCTCGAAGATCTCGGTGTCGGGCTTGAAGGAGACGGTGGTGCCACGCTCCTTGGTCTTCCCGGTCACCGTCAGCTCGCTGGTCTTGTCGCCGCGGGCGAAGCCCATCTCGTGCACCTTGCCGTCGCGGCGCACGGACACCTTCAGCCACTCCGAGAGCGCGTTCACCACGCTCACGCCCACGCCGTGCAGGCCGCCCGACACCTTGTACGAGCCCTCGCCCTCGTTGTCGAACTTGCCGCCGGCGTGGAGGATGGTGAGCGCCATCTCGACGCCCGTCATCTTCTCGGTGGGGTGCACGTCCACGGGGATGCCGCGGCCGTCGTCCACCACGGTGATGGAGTTGTCGGCGTGGATGGTCACGTCCACGTGCGTGGCGTGGCCGGCCATCGCCTCGTCGATGGAGTTGTCGACCACCTCGTAGACCAGGTGGTGCAGGCCGCGCGCGCTGGTGGACCCGATGTACATCCCCGGGCGCTTGCGGACGGCCTCCAGGCCCTTGAGGACCTGGATCTGGCCGGCGTTGTATTCCTGGGCTGCGGAGCTAGAAGACATGCCCCCCTCGTCGCTGTGTTTTGCTCGAAAACTTGAACCCCGACAATACCCCGAAACCGGGCGGAAGTTCGCCCGGCTCCAGCGTTTCCGGCTTCGCGGTCAGGACGCGATCACGAAGACGATCGCGCGGATCCGCCCTTCCTTCTTCCCGGCGTTGATGCGCCTCATGAGCTCGCCCTTCATCAGGTTGAGCTCCATCAGCCACGCGCTGGTGGCCACGGAGACGAAGAGCGTGTCCTCGGCCATCCCCTTGGGCTTCGTGACGGCCGCGATCTGCGGGCCCACCAGCCTGTCCCAGTCGGTGATCGCGGTGGCGGCCTCCACCTTCGGAGCCAGCCCGCTCTTGTCCAGGAAGCGCGCGACCAGGTCGCCCACGCTCTGGGGCTGGCCGGCGGTCGTCCTGGATCGGATGCGGCTCACGGGCGCGGGGTGCCGGGAGAGGAAAATCGTTCGTGCGGCATCCCCCAATTTAACGTCTTCCGCAGGGGAGCGAAATAGCGTCGTACCACTGTGGATTGGACGTAGCGGACGAGCCACCCCCAACATCTCGCGATCCGCCCCCGCTGCGACCGCCCGGCGGATCAGCCCGCGGCGAGCGGCCGGACCGGGAGATCAGGATCCCTGGATCACCCCGTTCCGGATCCCCCACCTCGGCAGCGAGCCGCCGTGGACGTGGACGTCGGTCTCCTTGGGGGAGGTGAGGATGACCTGCCCTCCCTCGGCGGCGTCGATCCACTCGATGATGCGGCGGCTGCGGCCGGCGTCCAGCTCGGCGAAGACGTCGTCCAGGAGGATGACGGACTCGCGGCCGCGCGTCTCGCGGATGGTCTCGGCCTCCACCATCCGCAGGGCGATGGCCGCGGTGCGCTGCTGGCCGCCGGAGCCGTAGGTGCGCAGGTCCAGCGGCGCGCCCTCCGGCCCGGCGGTGGTGAAGCGCAGGTCGTCGCGGTGCGGGCCGGCCAGCGTCATCCCCCGCACCCGCTCGCGCTCGGCCAGCCGCTCCAGCTGCGCCTCGAAGACGGCGGCCACGTCGGCGGGGGCGGGCGTCTCTCCGAGGTCGGGGAGGGAGGGGGCGAAGGCGAGGAAGCCGGGGTGTCCGCCGGCGACGCGCGCGTAGTGCTCCGCGAAGCTCTCGGCGCGCTCGGCCACCCAGCGGGCGCGCGCGGCCACCACGCGGCTCCCCGCGGCGATGAGGCCGCCGTTCCACGAGGCCACCAGCTCGGGCCTGGCGCCCTGGCGGAGGAGGGTGTTGCGCTGGAAGAGCGCCTGCCGGTAGCGCTGCACGGCGGCGAGGTACCCCGGCTCGGCGAGGGAGAGGACGATGTCCAGGAAGCGCCGCCGCTCGCCGGGGCCGCCGGCCACCAGCTCCACGTCGGAGGGGGAGAAGATCACCGCGCCCACCTGCCCCAGCGCGTCGCCCAGCCGCTCGGGCTCGGCGCCGTTGACGGTCACCTTCTTCTTCTTGCGTTTCCGCTCGAACGCCGCGGAGACGGTGCGCTGCTCGCCCTCGGGCCCGCGCAGCTCGCCCTCCACGCGGAAGACCTCCTCGCCGAAGCGCACCAGCTGGTCGTCGGGGGCGCCGCGGAAGGAGCGGAAGATCTCCAGGTAGTAGATGGATTCCAGCAGGTTGGTCTTCCCCTGCCCGTTGTCACCCACGATGGCGACGCCCTGCGGGGGGAATTCGACCGTCTGCTCCGCGAAGTTGCGGTAGTTGCGCAGGTGCAGGCGGGCGAGGAACAAACTGAAGTGCGAAAGTGCGGGAGTGCGAACGTGCGAAAGTGCGCCCGGGGCGGCGCGCTTCGCTCCCGGCGTCAGATGCCGGGGACGCCCTCGTGGCGGAGGAGCCAGCGCTTGGTGTCGCGGTTCTTTCCCTCGCCGTCCTCGCCCGCGTAGCCGCCCAGGCCGCGGCCGGCGGTCACGCGGTGGCAGGGGACCACGATGGGGATGGGGTTGTGGCGGTTGGCCTGGCCGATGGCGCGCGCGGCCCGGCACTCCACCATCTCCGCCACGTCGCCGTACGTCCGCGTCTGGCCGTACGGGATCTCCCGCAGCGCGGACCAGACGCGCAACCGGAACTCCGTCCCCTCCGGCGCCAGCGGGAGGTCGAACTCCTTGCGCGTCCCCGCGAAGTACTCGCGGAGCTGCTCGGCGATGCGCCACCCCAGCGCGTCGTCGCGGGTGGGCTCCACGCGCGTCCCGGCCGGCGGATGCGCGCCCTGCGGCCAGTAGTGAATCCTCCGCACCGCCGCCCCGTCGTGCTCCACCAGCAGCGGCCCCACCGGCGAGGAGAGGAGGAGCCGGTGCATAGTCTCGGATGGCTGCAGCTTCTCCCTCATCGCATCACCCGGGCGGAATCGATTCGGAGCATCCGAGCCGCGGAAGCGCGAAAGCCGTCCCGCACTTTCGCACTCTCGCACTTGCCGTCTCAGCGGTTCTTGAACTCCGCCTTCCGCTTCTCCAGGAAGGCGTTCATCCCCTCGCGCATGTCCTCGGTGCTGGCGAGGAGGCCGAAGAGGTTGGACTCCAGCGCCAGGCCGTCGTCCACCGACATCTCCATCCCCCGCGTGGTGCACTCGATGGCGAGGCCGACGGCGACGGGGCCGTTGCGCAGGATGATGGTCATCAGCTTGCGCGCGGCGTCCATCAGCTCGCCCTGGGGGACCACCTTGTTGGCGAGGCCGATGCGGTACGCCTCCTGGGCGTCGATCATCTCGGCCGACAGCATCAGCTCCAGCGCGCGGCCCTTGCCGACGATGCGCGGAAGGCGCAGCGGACACGTGATCACGATCAGCTCCGTCGCGGGTCTGATCGGCCAGGAGTTCTGCGCTGCCTAC
>Ga0190275_10001380_pt1 | contig 18112 bp, 18 predicted proteins | sample Popmic550T_FD_133745 | JGI IMG/M metagenome (GOLD analysis project Ga0190275, IMG submission 133745) | Populus adjacent soil microbial communities from riparian zone of Yellowstone River, Montana, USA - 550 T | ecosystem: Environmental > Terrestrial > Soil > Riparian zone > Trees stand | place...
TCGGGAGTCCAATCCCTACTTGCAATCCTGCCCTCCTGAAGGTGTCTGCCAGGAGCCAAAACCTACGTCAAGTACGCTCACAGACGTGAGCATCCTCGAGTCCCCGGCATCGATCCGAATACAACGACGCATCGAGTGGAGCGACACCGACGCCTCCGGTCATTGGCACAACACGGCGGCTTTCCGCATGATCGAATGGGCCGAGACCGCCCTCTTCGAGCGCCTCGGGCTCCTCGACGACGTCTACGGACACCTGCCGCGCGTTCACATCTCGATCGACTTCAAGGAACTGCTCGACCACCGAGACCTTGTCGACGTGAATCTCGCGATCGTCGAAGTTGGCCGGTCCTCGATCACCTACGATTTCTGGATCGAGCGAGCCAACAAGGAGTGCGTCAAGGCGAAGGTCGTCACTGCGCTTCGAACACCCGACGGAGCCAGTCGCACCTGGTCCGACGAGCACAGACGGCTACTTGCCACGGCGGGGCCGCAATCACCGGAGCTGCTGATCGTTCCCGAGCGGGCGACAGCCGAGGAGACCTCGAGGAGGATCCGAACATGAGCATCGACCCCGTCGACTTCCTGGGAATCGACCGGCTCCTCAGCGACGAGGAGCGAATGATCCGCGACACGGCTCGGAAGTTCGTGGGCGACCGGATCCTGCCGGGCATAGAGAAGTGGTTCGAGGCGGGCGAGTTCCCAGTCGAGGTAGCGCCCGAGCTCGGCGAGCTCGGCCTTCTCGGCATGCATCTCGAAGGTCACGGTTGCGCGGGCACGAACGCGACCAGCTACGGGTTGGCATGCCTGGAGTTGGAGGCGGGCGACAGCGGGTTCCGCAGCTTCGTATCGGTGCAAGGCTCCCTCGCGATGTTCCCGATCCATGCGTTCGGATCCGACGAGCAGAAGGACGAGTGGCTCCCCCGGATGGCTGCGGGCGAGGCGATCGGCTGCTTCGGCCTCACCGAACCCGACAGTGGCAGCGATCCGGCGAACATGCGTACCAACGCCAAGCGAGACGGCGACGACTGGATCCTCAACGGCAACAAGATGTGGATCACGAACGGGGGCATCGCCGACGTCGCGATCGTCTGGGCGCAGACCGACGAGGGCGTGCGCGGCTTCCTCGTTCCCAAGAAGACCAAAGGGTTCACCACGCGCGACATCCATCGCAAGCTAAGCCTTCGAGCAAGCGTCACGAGCGAGCTGATCTTCGACGATGCTCGGCTTCCTGGCGACGCGGTCCTGCCCGGGGTCACCGGGATGAAGGGCCCTCTCTCCTGCCTTAGCGAAGCCCGATTCGGGATCATCTTCGGAACCATGGGGGCGGCGAGAGCATGCTACGAGACTGCGCTCGAGTACTCGAGGACGCGCGAGCAGTTCGGCCGGCCTATCGGAGCCTTCCAGCTAACCCAGGAGAAGCTCGTCAACATGCTCTTGGAGCTCAACAAAGGCTCGCTTCTCGCCCTCCACCTCGGTCGCATGAAGGACGAGGGGAAGATAACTCCGCAACACGTCAGCTTCGGAAAGCTCAACAACGTGCGCGAGGCCCTTGCGATCGCGCGCGAGGCGCGTACGATCCTCGGCGCCAACGGCATCACGCTCGAGTATCCCGTGATCAGGCATGCGAACAACCTCGAGAGCGTGCTCACCTACGAGGGCACCAGCGAAATCCACACGCTCATCCTCGGTCAGGCCATCACCGGTTTCCCCGCGTTCGGGGGCAGCGGTTGAGCCCCTTCCGGGCCTCTTCGCCCTTCACCAAGAGCTGGAAGCACTTCGATTTCGCCCTCGACGAAAGCGGCATCGCGACTGTCGCCTTCACGCGGCCCGACAAACTGAACGCGCTGACGTTCGACAGCTACGCGGACCTCAGGGATCTTCTCGCCGAGCTTCCGAACCGCGACGACGTCAAGGTGCTCGTCATAACAGGGACCGGGCGCGGGTTCTGCTCCGGTGGCGACGTCAACGAGATCATCGGAGCTCTGCTCGAGATGGACTCTCGCGCATTGCTCGATTTCACGCGCATGACCGGCCAGGTCGTACAGCGGATGCGGGAGCTTCCCATGCCGATCATCGCCGCGATCAACGGCATCGCCGCAGGTGCCGGCTCGGTGATCGCACTGGCCGCCGACTTGCGGGTTCTCGCTCGGTCGGCGTCGTACTCGTTCCTGTTCACGAAGGTCGGGCTCGCGGGTGCAGACATGGGCTCGGCCTACCTTCTCCCCCGTTTGGTCGGCCTGGGACGGGCAACTGAGTTGCTGCTCCTTGGGGACAAGGTCGATTCCACAACCGCCGAGCGAATCGGGATCGCCAATCGCGTGGTGGACGATGATGATCTGCCCGCTGTTGCCGGCGATCTGGCCCGGCGGCTGGCGACAGGACCGACTTTCGCCTACGGCGCGACCAAGATGCTCTTGACCAGGGAGCTCGACATGGACCTCGGCGGGTCGCTCGAGCTCGAGGCCACGACACAGGCGCTGCTGATGACGGCCGAGGACCACAAAGAGTTCTACGCCGCGTTTAAGGAGGGCCGGAACCCGGTATGGACGGGTCGATAGGCGAACGACCTCTCCAAAGCTCGAAGGACACCGTGACCTCCTCACACAAGCTGATCAATCCATCGACGCTGGCTCCCCCGCTCGGGTTCAGCCACGCGGCGATCGCCGCCAAGGGCATCACTGTTTATCTCGGGGGCCAAACGGCCCACGGACCAACCGGGATCCTCCAGGGAAGCGACATCGTCGAGCAGTTCGATGCGGCCGCGGCAAACGTCGTCACGGCATTGGACGCAGTTGGCGCCAAACCCGAGGACCTCGTCTCGATGCAGATCTTCGTTACCGATGCCGACGCGTACAGGGGGGCCACGCACGAGCTCCGTGACGTCTACCGCAAGCATTTCGGCCGCCACTACCCCGCCCTCGCTCTCTTCGAGGTAGTCGGTCTCTACGACCCCGACGCATACGTCGAGCTGATGTGCATAGCGGTGATCCCTGACGAGAAGCCGGACTACGACTCCCTGCCACTGAACGGCATCGCCTGAATTAGGCTCCCCGTTCGAACCTTCGCGCGCCTTGATCGCTATCCGATCATTTCGGCATAAACAAAGGCTGAAAGCCCAGAGCGCAGCGAATCTGATCCAACACATACTCTGGTCGTTCGATCAGATCGAACCAGGTAAACCGCAACACGGTCCATCCTCTGAGATTCAAGAAGTTGTCACGCTCGGCGTCCTTGACTCTCGCCCGGCGACCAGAATGCCAGCGAGTTCCATCGACCTCTATCACCACCCTTTGCTCGGGATACACGAAGTCAACTCGGGCGACCACCCTGCCCTTCTCGTGAAAGCGATGTTGAGGGAAGGCAACTGGAAGTTCTCCTGAACGGAGGAGCCTCACGAGTTTGCTTTCGAGGATCGTCGTTGGGGCCATCGCTCCGTCTCCTCGCACGTCTAGGAGACGGCGGAGCGCTGCCGTGCCCGGTTTATTGGGGATTCAGACCTGGATTGCCGGATGGACGCCGCTAGCGGTAGAGCTCTCTCGTGATGATCTCTCGCTGGATCTCGCTCGTGCCCTCGTAGATGCGCGTCGCTCGCACCTCCCGGTAGAGCTCCTCCAGCATGTGCCCCCTTTCGAGGGCCCGCGCACCATGGATCTGGATCGCAGCGTCGATCACCTTCTGCGCCATCTCGGTGGCGAAGAGCTTCGCCATCGCCGAGTGCCTCGTGACCCCCTCGCCGGAGTCGTAGCGGGAAGCGGCGGAGTAGACGAGCAGCCTCGCAGCCTCGATCTGCGTCGCCATGTCGGCGAGTTGCTGGCTGATTGCCTGGAACTGCCTCAGCTCCCGGCCGAAGGCCTCGCGCTCGCTCGCATACGCGAGCGCCGCATCGAGCGCGGCCTGCCCCATCCCGACCGCGAAGGCCCCCACGCTCGGGCGGAAGAGATCGAGGGTCTGCATGGCCACCTTGAAGCCCTCGCCCACCGAGCCGAGCACCGACTCGGGCCCAACTTGAACGCCGTCGAACGTCACAGTCCCGATGGAATGCGGAGCAACGAGTTCCAGCGGTTCGCCTCCGAGTCCGGGGCTGTCCCCCGCGACGACGAAAGCCGTGACTCCCGATGAGCCCGGTTCATCGGAGGTGCGGGCGAACACCGAGTACACGTCGGCGTGGGGGGCGTTCGAGATCCACTTCTTCTCGCCCGTCAGTCTCCACCCGTCTCCATCCGGTTTGGCCTCGAGAGCCAGCGCAGCCGCATCGCTCCCTGCCCCCGGCTCGGTGAGAGCGAAGGCCGCAACGGCCCGCCCCTGGGCGACCTCGGGAATCCAGCGAGCCGCCAGCTCCTTCGTGCCCGACCGCACGATCGGGTACGCGCCCAGCCCCTGCAGAGCGAGCGCTGTTTCGGCCGCGGGACATCGCCGAGCGAGTCCCTCGCGCAGGACGCACAGCTCCAAGGCGCTGACGTCCCCCTCACGTGAACCACCCAGCGAGGCTGGGAACAGCCGGGGTAAGAGATCGTGGGCGGCCAAGGCAGCGAGGAGGTGCCGGTTCGGCTCACCGGCGACTCCGGCGCTCGCCAGGGGTCGCAGGTCCTGGTCCGCGACATCGCGCGCCCGAGCCAGCAGCTCCTGTGATTCGGGCGGCAGCTCGAAGCGATTGGTCATCGGCCCACATTACGTCCGACACCCGAATCTCTACCGCCGCTCTCCCCGTCCGTGGCGACGTACTACGCTGCACGGGTCGACTTGAGATCCTCCAAAGGGGTGGGGCCATGCCGGATTCGCCGTTCTGGAACAAGCGTCACGAAACGATGCCTCGTGACCAGCTCGAGGCTCTGCAGGTTCGCAAGTTGCAGAACCTCGTCCAGTGGGCGACTCAACAAGTGCCCTTCCATGCCAGCCGTCTTGGCGATGCGGGCGTCACGCCGGATTCCATTCAGTCGCTCGACGACCTCCGGCGAATCCCCTTCATGACGCGCGAGGAGTGGATGCGCTCGCAGGTCGAGCATCCTCCCTACGGCCCGATTCTCGCAGCCCCCGAAAGCGCGGCAATCCGCTACCACATGACCTCCGGGACGACCGGTCGCACCCCCATTCGTGTGCTCGACTCGATGAAGGACTGGGAGTGGATCGCCGAGATGTGGTGCTACGGCTTCTGGGGCTTCGGTGTCCGGCCCACGGATACCGTTTTCTTTGCCTTCAGCTATGGAACGTTCGTCGGCTTCTGGGGAGCGCACTACGCGTGCGAGAAGATCGGTTGCCTCGTCCTCCCCGGAGGCAACATGACCACCGAGGCCCGCGTTAAGCAGATCGTGGACATGAACGCGACTGTGGTGTGCTCGACCCCGACCTACGCGTTGCGTATGGCGCAGGAGGCTCACAAGCTCGGCATCGACTTTGCGAACGGCCCCGTCGAGCGCCTGATCCTCTCGGGAGAGCCCGCCGGCTCGATCCCCGCCACGAAGAAACTCATCGAGGACCAGTGGGGAGCGGTCGCGGGCGACACCGCTGGTATGACCGAACTCGGGACGATCATGGTGTTCGAGTGCTCCGAGCAGCCGGGCGGCACGCACATCATCGAACCTCACTACATCGAAGAGGTAGTCGATCCAGTCTCCGGCGAGCCGGTAGGTTACGGCGAGCAGGGCGAACGGGTCGTGACCTCGTTCGGGCGCGGTTTCATCCCCGTTCTTCGCTACAGGACGCGCGATCTCGTCGTCAAGGTACCCGCCGACCGGTGCTCGTGTGGACGCACCCTCGATATCTACGAGGGTGGAATCGTCGGTCGCGTCGACGACATGAAGCTAGTGCGCGGGACGAACGTCTATCCGCGCGCGGTCGAGGCGATCGTTCGGGAGTTCGCAGAGGTCGACGAGTTCCAGATTCATCTCTTCACTGCCGAGAGCATTCGCGACGAGATCGAGGTGCTTGTCGAGATTCCTGACTCGAAGGCCGATGCCGACACCATTCTCAAGAAGATAGGCACCGAGTTGTCGGAGGCTCACGAGGGTTTGCGCTTCGGCGTCCGGCAGGTCGCCAACGAGTCCCTGCCGCGCTTCGAGCTGAAGGCGAAGCGTCTGAACGACGAACGAGAAGTGATCGGCTCGGCCGGCGAGAAAAGGAAGGCCTAGATGCCAAAGACCTGGATCGTTCCGCCAAAGGGTCTCAACGACGCCGAGCTCGCTCTCGTCGATGCTTACAACACACTCGTCAAGACACTCGAGGAATCGAGCGAGGATCTCGAGCCGTTCGAGAGACGAAATGCCCTAAAGGCCGTGGCGGCGTTGTGGCAGGTCATGAACGGCCTCGATCTCGACCCCGGCCACCTCTACGACATCGGCGCATGACACTGGCGCACGAGCGGTACCTCGAGGCCATCGACAGGGAGTCCGCGGCTCTGCTGGAGGCCGCGCGCGGGAACCTCGACGCCCATGTGCCGTCCTGCCCCGAGTGGAGCATGAGCGACCTGCTCGGTCACCTGGGTGAGGTGCACCGCTTCTGGAACGAGATGGCCGGGAGAGCTCTGACCAATCCGCGCGACAGCGAGGACCACGATCCTCCGGAAGGCGTCGATCTGATCGAGTGGTTCGGAGAGGGTCCCGGGCTCCTCGTAGGCACCCTGGCCGACGCGGATCTGGAGCAACCGATGTGGTCCTGGTCTCCCGTAAAGAAGGTGGGCTTCGTGCCGCGGCGCATGGCTCAGGAGACGGCGGTGCACCGCTGGGATGCGCAAAACGCGGTCGGCGATCCCTCCGGTATCGATCCCGACCTAGCGGCAGACGGAATCGACGAGCTCATGTCCGTGTGGCTTCCCGCCATGAGTCCTTTGAAGGAGCCGCCTAAAACGAGCGTGCACATCCACACGACGGACACAGACGGCGAGTGGCTGGTGGTGCTCGATGAGGAGCCGGTGGTAACCAGGGAGCACGCCAAGGGAGATGCAGCGCTACGGGGGCCTGCTTCGGACGTGCTCCTGTATCTCTGGGGGCGCGTCGATGCATCGCCACTCGAGATTCACGGACATCCGGCGGTGCTCGAACAGTTCCGCTCTCTCTTCGACCTCGAGTGAAACGAATGTCTTCGCCCGTCGAGCTTCCGGCATGGCGCGACCTGCGGTCTCACTTTGAACGCCTGCACGATGTTCACCTGCGAACGCTCTTCGTCGAGGATCCCCACCGAGCCGAGTCCATGACCGTTGATGCGGAGGGAATCCGGCTCGACTATTCGAAGAATCGCCTGACCGCCGAGACGATGACGCTCTTGTTGCGACTCGCCGACGAGACGAGCCTGAGGAACCGGATCGAAGCGATGTTCACCGGCGAGCGCATCAACGTCACCGAGGGTCGGCCGGTCCTTCACATCGCCCTGCGGGCTCCCCGCGATGCAGTCATCCAGGTCGGCGGGACCAACGTCGTCCCCGGGGTGCACGAGGTGCTCGATCGAATGGCGTCGTTCAGCGACGAGGTGCGATCCGGCGAGTGGGAAGGCCACACCGGACGGAGCATTCGGAACATCGTCAACATCGGAATCGGAGGATCGGACCTCGGCCCGGTGATGGCGTACGAGGCTCTGCGTCACTACAGCGAACGATCGTTGCGTTTCCGGTTCGTTTCGAACATCGACGGGACCGACTTCGTTGAGGCGACCCGCGACCTCGATCCGGCCGAGACGTTGTTCATCGTCGCGTCGAAGTCATTTACGACCCTCGAGACGCTGACGAATGCCCGAACGGCCCGCCGCTGGCTGCTCGATGGGGTCGGCGGTGACGAATCGGCGATAGCGAAGCACTTCGTGGCCATCTCGACGAACGATGAGCGCGTCTCGGATTTCGGGATCGACACGAGGAACATGTTCGGTTTCTGGGACTGGGTGGGAGGCCGGTACTCCGTCGACTCCGCAATCGGGCTTCCACTGATGATCGCGATCGGCTCCGAACGGTTCCGTGAGTTCCTCGACGGTTTTCACGCAATCGACGTGCACTTTCGCGCGGCTCCCTTTGAATCCAACCTCCCAGTCCTTCTGGGGTTGATCGGAGTCTGGTACAACAACTTCTTCGAGACGGCAAGCGTTGCGATACTTCCCTACGACCAGTACCTGCACCGATTCCCGGCTTACCTCCAACAGCTCGACATGGAGAGCAACGGGAAGTCGGTCGACCTGAGTGGGCGTCGCGTCGAGTGGAACACCGGCCCGGTGGTGTGGGGTGAGCCAGGGACCAACGGCCAGCACGCCTTCTACCAGTTGATCCACCAGGGAACCGCGCTCGTCCCCGCGGACTTCATCGGCTTCGCTCGGAGTCTGAACCTCGTCGGCGAGCACCACGACCTGCTCATGGCGAACTTCTTCGCCCAGACCGAGGCGCTCGCGTTCGGCCGCACCGAGCACGACGTGCGCGCCGAAGGCGGCACCGAGGAGCAGGTCGCCCACCGCACGTTCGAGGGAAATCGTCCGACCAACACGCTGCTGCTCGATGAGCTGACGCCTTATTCACTCGGATCACTGATCGCGCTATACGAGCACAAGGTCTTCGTGCAAGGAGCGATCTGGAATATCAACTCGTTCGATCAATGGGGAGTCGAGTTGGGAAAGGCTCTCGCGCAGCAAATCTCGACGGAGCTGGCGAACGGGGACGATTCGGACCTCGACCACGACAGTTCGACTAATGCGTTGCTTCGTCAGTTCCGGAGGAAGCGGCGCTGAGCTAGACGGGCACGAGGGCCAGCGCCCTCGCGGGACTACCCGAACCGTCGACGATCTTTAGCGGAGCCGCGACCAACAGCGCTCCCGTGGGTGGCAGTTGTGTCAGGTTGGCGAGCTGGGTGAGGCCGAACTTTCCCGCCCCGTGCATGTAGTGATGACACGGAAAAGCCGGATCGAAGCCGTGAGCGATTCCGGCATCGGTCCCCACGGTTTCGACGCCGAGGCCCACGAAGGGAGACTCCTGTGCAAGCCAGCGCGCGCACTCGACGTCCGGGCCCGGGGTATGGGGTCCGCTTTCGTCTGCGTTCAGGAACTGAACTTGGTCCGTGGCCCGATCGTCCCAGCCCGTCCGTAACAACAGCCACCCACCCGCCGGGAACGGTCCGTGCTCGGTCTCGAACTCCTTGAGGTGGTCCACCGTCAGTAGGAAATCCGGATCCGAAGCGGCCTCGGCGCTTTTGTCGATCACCACCGCGGGGCCGATCAGCTTCGCCGCGTCGATGGATGAGAGGTCGTCGGAGTCCCTCCCGGTGATCCAATGGATGGGCGCGTCGAAGTGGGTGCCGACGTGCTCGCCCATCTCGATCCGGTTCCAGTACCAGCCGGGCCCGCGGTCGTCGTAGTGGCTCAGCTCCTCCAGCCTGAACCCGGGCGTGTTCACGAAAGGCTCGGGCAACTGAATGATCGGAGTCGATTCGGACAACGGCTGGGTCAGATCGACGACGCGCACCGACCCCGAAGCGAGCGACTCGACCAAAGCACCAACAGCGGCCAATGCGTGCCTCCTCAGGCTTTCTCCGCGCGCAAGGCACGCGCGAACTCGAAGCGGTTCTCCAGCAACTCGAGGTCCATGTGGAAGCCCGCCGGCCCGATCGCCTCGACCTTCGCCACCAGGTTGTTCATCTCGTTGGACGCGATAGCCGATCTGGTCGCGGAGGCGACGTCGTCCACCGTCGTATAGGTCCCGGTGTTGGCGATTCCGGCTCCCCGGGCGATAGCGGCCAGGTCCGAGCCGGTGGAGGTTGCAGTCGGAAATCCACCGACGCTCAGAAGAGACTCATTGTCGAACACGATGTGGGTGAGGTTTCCCGGTGCGTACCGAGCCAGCGTCGTCAGCCCTCCCATGTTCATCAACACCGACCCATCGCCATCGATCACGACGACGCGACGCTCGGGTTGGGCCAGCGCGATTCCCAGGCCGACGGACGAGGCGAGCCCCATGGCATGCTCGAGGTAGAAGAAGTTGGCCCGGTGGCCGAGAGAGTACAACTCGGCAGCGACCGCACCCATGATCGTCACGACCGCACAATCGCGCAGGTCTTCGTAGATGGCATCCAGGCAATCGATCCGTTTCACCGAGATGACTCCCACATGAGGTCGCGCGTTAGTAGCAGGGCCACGGGCGACAGCGACGAATGCGCGAGAGTCATCGCCTCGGCGATCTGGTGTGGCGCGGTGTCCTGATCTCTTAGTTCCGAGTGGACGATTCGCAATGCGTCGAGGACATGGCGCGTGTAGCGACCACCCTCCGTCTGCCACGGGTCCGGCTCGCCGAGGTGACCGCGGTCGCTGATCAGCATGAGCAGGGGGATCTTGTAGAGCAGCGAGCACGACACGATGCCGTTGATTGACTGAAGAAAGCCGTGGTTCTGCATGAGCATCGCAGAGCGAACCCCCGCAAAGTGGGCACCAGTGGAGACACCGACTCCCTCTTCCTCTTTCGCAAGTCGCACGAGCGTCATCGCCGGATCGTCGTCGGCCATCCGGATCAGGTGAACCAGCCAGGTCTCCGGCAGAGCCGAGATAACGCCGACGTCAGTCGCCTTGAGCGCGTCGTATATGACCTTCGAGCTGGTCTCAGAGACCGGCACCCGTGCCCCCTCGGTTCTCGCGAGCCTGCCTGGGCCGCGCGGCAGGTCTTGACAAGAAACTATGCACGGGGCGTACGGTCAAGCTCGGTAGTCCGCCGCGCCAGAACAGGGGGAAGCATGCCGCGCACCGATATCGTCAAGATCGTTTTTCCCGAGTCCGACATCCCGACCGCCTGGTACAACATCCTGCCGGACCTTCCGGGCGAACCTCTTCCCCCGCTTCATCCCGGAACGGGCGAACCGGTGGGACCGGCCGACCTCGCTCCCCTCTTTCCCGAATCGCTCATCATGCAGGAGGTCTCGACCGAGCGGTGGATAGACATTCCGGGCGAAGTCCTCGACGTCTTCAAGTCGTGGCGCCCGTCACCGATGTACCGAGCTCACAGGCTCGAGAAAGCTCTGGGACTGACGTCCGGCAACCAGCGCATCTACTACAAGTGGGAGGGCGTGTCCCCCGGCGGATCGCACAAGCCCAATACGGCCGTGCCGCAGGCGTTCTTCAACAAGGCAGCCGGGACCAACAAGCTCACAACCGAGACCGGCGCCGGCCAGTGGGGGTCATCTCTTGCCTACGCGTGTGCGTTGTTCGACCTCGAGTGTGAGGTCTTCATGGTCAAGGTGAGCTACGAGCAGAAGCCAGGCCGCCGGACTCTCATGGAGACTTGGGGCGCAACCGTCCACGCTTCCCCCTCGGACAGGACCGAGTCGGGTCGCAAGATCCTCGCCGACCACCCGGATTCCACCGGCTCTCTCGGGATCGCCATCTCGGAGGCCGTCGAGATCGCCGCTCAGAACGACGACACGCACTATTCGCTTGGAAGCGTACTGAACCATGTCTGCACGCACCAGACGATCATCGGGCTCGAGGCCAAGAAGCAGATGGACGCCTTCGAGGACACACCCGACGTCGTCGTGGGCTGCGTCGGCGGAGGATCGAACTACGCGGGCCTTTCGTTTCCGTACGCGGCCGACGTGCTCGCGGGTGACGCCAAGACCAGGTTCCTCGCGGTCGAGCCCGAGGCCTGCCCGACTTTGACGCGCGGCACCTACGCGTACGACTTCGGAGATACCGCTGGGATGACCCCATTGCTGCCCATGTACACGCTCGGTCACGACTTCGTCCCGGCCCCCGTCCACGCGGGCGGGCTCAGGTATCACGGTGACGCCCCGAGCCTCTGCGGGCTCGTGAAGGCGGGCCTCTACGAGGCGAAGTCCTACCCGCAGGTTCCGGTCTTCGAGGCGGCGGTCATGTTCGCCCGGTCGGAGGGATGGCTTCCCGGTCCTGAGCCCGCACACGCCCTCAAGGGAGCAATCGACGAGGCGCTGGCCGCACGGGAGGCCGACGAGGAGCGCGTCGTGCTGTTCAACCTCTGCGGCCACGGGCACTTCGACATCAGCGCCTACGAGGCCTTCCTCGCCGGCAAGCTCGAGGATCTGCAACTGAGCGAGGAGGACCTGGCCGCGTCTCTCGCAACCCTGCCCCCACAGCCGGCGAACGCCTAGTCAGCCGAAGAGTCATGGGACGGATGCAGTGCATGTGCCTTCCCCAAAGTAGCTGGTGCTCGCGGTGCACCTGGTGCCTGCGGTGCTCTGGGGCACCACAAGCACCAGGTGCACCAGACGTTCGGGGAATTCCGGAGGGACACCTATATCGCCGGATCCGGATGGCGGCCTCCTTCGACGGCAGCGTGCCGGCCCTACCTCGCCGGGCTCGAATATCATGCGGGCTCCATGCCTGACCTCTTGCCTTTTCGCGGGATGCGCTACGCCGCGTCCGACCGTCTCAAGGACCTCGTGTGCCCGCCCTATGACGTGATCTCCCCCCACGAGCAGCGGCGGCTCCACGAACGCGACCCGGCGAACGCGGTCCACCTCGAGCTGTCACAGGCGCACGAGGATCGGGACGAGCGGAACCGCGAGGTCGCCGGGGTCTGGCGACGATGGATCGCCGAGGGCACCGTCACGCACGACCCGACCGAGTCCTTCTACGTCTACAGGCAGGATTTCGAAGCACAGGACGGCCGCCGTTGCAGGGTCTCAGGTGTCATCGGAGCGCTGAAGCTCGGTCCCTACGGTGAGGCCTCGGGCGTTCTTCCTCACGAGCGAACGATGCCGGGCCCGATCGAGGAGCGACTCTCGCTGATGAAGGCGCTGCCGGTCAACATCTCGCCGATCTACTCGATCTACAGGGGCGGAGGCGGCCTGACGCCCTACCTGGACGACCTCGAGAACCGGCCGACGGCCGCGCGCTTCGCCGACGAGCACGGGACGCTGCATCGGCTGTGGGTGATCTCGGCCTCCGCAGAGTGCGACATGATCTCGAAGGCGCTGCGACCGGGCCCCCTTGTCATCGCCGACGGGCATCACCGTTACGAGACGGCACTCGCCTATGCGCAGGCCGTGGGCGGCGACGGCGACCACCAGTCCGTCATGAGCTTCTGCGTCGATGCCGACGACGAGGACCTCGTTGTGTTCCCCTACCACCGGGCACTGAAGACGAGCGTCGACTTCGAAGAGATTGAGCGCCGGATGTCCGAGAGGTGGCCGGTCGAATCCATCGACAACGGCACGAGCGGCTCGTTGGCCCTGAATCACTCGAGCGCGGATCATCCCTTCCTCTTGCGATCGAAGGAGGGCGAGATCCTCGTCGAGGTCGGCGACTCCACAGTCGTCGAGCAAATCGGCGCGCGCGCCAGAGCGTGGAGGGATCTCGATGTGGTTGCCCTCCACGAGGCCGTGCTCCCCTTGGTGCTGCCAGAGGGGGTAGACGATCTGCGTTTCTCGAAGGATCCGGACGAGATACTCAGGCTGGTCGAGAACGAGGGCTGGACGGCGGGCGTCCTCCTACGCGCGCTGCATCCCGCACAGGTTGTCGAGGTGGCCCGCTCGGGCGAGCGGATGCCTCAGAAGGCGAGCTACTTCTGGCCCAAGGCGCTGACGGGCCTGGTCTTCAGGACTCTGAGTCGGCTCCCGAACTGACCTCTGCGAGCCGGGGTGGCTCGCACGACCGGCAGGGGGTCAGGCCCTCGGCTGCCGCCTGCTGCACGGTGATCGTCACCGCCGCGTCCTTGCCCTCGAGGATCCTGCAGCCCGGTCGGTGATAGACGGTGGCCCCCGCGACCACCTGCTGGGCCCCCGCCGCGCTGCCGTTGACGGTCATCCGGTTCAGGCTGCGCCCCAGCAGCGTCGCCACCTCGTCGAGCTTCTCGTGCAGCGCCCGCCGTTCACTCCTGAGCGTGGTCAAGAAGATCAGCGTGCAGCCCGTGATCACCAGCGCGAGGCCCATGAAACCCCCCGAGAGCAGATAGGGCACCTGGCCCTGCACGAAGTTGATGCTGGCGGCACCGTCCCACGCCTTGGCGATGAAGGCGAACCCCAGGGCGACGAACAGCAGGCCGAGGAGCTTTCCGCTGCGAGCACGACGCTCGGCGTCGTCGCGCATCGACCTCAGCAATGCGAGCAGCCTCTTCACGGGCATCCCTCCGGTCCCAATCGCCCAGTTCACCCTGGGAGAAATCACCTCTGGGTGCAGGATTTGACGCGCGCGGGTGGAACTCCTTGCCCTGAGGCCTCGAAAGATGGCGGAGGATCCGAGTGGAGGACGTGTGAGCGGCAAGGGCCTGGTCACGGGAGCGTTGGTCGCGCTCGGCCTAACCCTGTTTCCCGCGTCCCCGGCCCGGGCCGAGGTCGAGAAGCCCCCGGTCACCGCCTACGCGTGGTACTGGGAGCCGCAGACCCAGCGCAGCGTGACCGACCCCAGCTCGGGGGCCGACGTGGTCACCGTCGGACCGGGAAACGCCCACTTCTGCCCCGGAGTCGAGGGTGCCGCCAATCCCGGGCAGACCTGCAAGCCCGGGCGCCTGCCGGTAGAGGTCGTGGGGGGCGACTACAAGACCCCCGACAAGATCTCGGCGACCGCGTTCGATCTCTCGATCGCTCCGGTGGGCTCCAAGGTCAACCGCTTCACGGTGACCTACCTGGAGGCGAACGACGAGCAGAGCCAGCCCTACAACGCCGAGGGCAAGCGACTCCAGGCCTGCCCCATCAACAAGATCTTCGGCGGAGGCGAGGCCCGCCAGTACGAGGAAGCTCCGCAGTACGAGTGTCCCCAGAAGCCGATTCTCGGCACCCGCTCCAAGGTCAAGCCCGCCAAGGACGCCCCGCCCGTGGAGCGATTCCAGTGGACCTTCGACCTGACGGCCCCCGCCCGGAAGTGGGTCGAGGAGGGCTCCTTCGCAACGGGGGTCATGCTCCTCCCGGTCGAACCCAAGAACTCCTCACCCTCAGACGCCAACTGGAGGATCGTCCTTCAAGGTTCGGAGGACCTCAGAGGGGTCGAGACCAGGCTCGACTTCGTGCCTGCGGAGACAGCCTCCCCTCTCGCCGAGATCGGCGGCGGTAGCGGTGACCTCGGGTCGGGCGGAGCAGTCCTCGGTGACGGCTCCCTCGAAACCTCCGAGGTGAGTGGGGGCGCGACCGATGCCCCGGTCGTCGCCGAAAGCAGGCCTGCACCCGCGGACGAGGGCGACGCCGAGCTCGCTTCCGAGGCCCTTCCTGCCGTGCCGGGAGGCCTTCCCGGCTACGTCTGGCTCGGCCTGCTCGCCGCTCTGATCGGCTTCTCCGCGGTTCGCTCGGTGGTGTTCGAGGGGCGCGTCGGGGTGCGTCCCAACGGAGTGCTCGCCCAGATTCACAGGCTCAACCAACAACGCCGCGGTGGCGCGGACTCGGCGCCGGCGGACGCCGGTCCCCTGGCGCCGATTCTCGAGGGCCTGAGCTCGCTGGGAGCCAGGGCGCGGTCGGTCGCGGCCAGGCTGCCTCGGCGAAAGAGCGGCTGACCGCCGTGGTCAGACGAGCGCGCCTCCAAGCCCTTGCGGTGCTGTGCCTGATGTTTGTATCGCTGGTGGCCTGCGGCCAGAAACCCGGAGTGAGCGAGCTGGCGGGCCCCGCGGGAGCGTACGCGGACCTCGACGGAGACGGGGTTCCCGACGCCGGACCCGGGGGCAACGACAGCCTGACGGACCTCGGCGACGGCTCCGGGGCTTCGGGGGGTTCCGGCTCGGGAGCGGGGGCCGGTTCCGGCGGTTCCGGCACCGGTGAGAACACCGCTGCCGGCTCGGGCCGCTCAGGTTCCGGCGGTTCCGGATCCCCCAGCGGCGGAGATACGACGGGGGTCACCAAGGACACGATCAAGATCGGGCTGCACGCGCCCATCACCGGCGCGGCCCCGGTGCCTCAGGCGAGCTTCGAGAGGGGCAAGGATCTCTACTGGGAGTGGCTCAGGCGCAACAACCAGTCGATCAACGGCCGCAACGTCGTGGTGGTCTCGAAGAACGACAACTACAACCCCAGCCAAGCGGTCGCCCGTTGTCAGGAGATGGTCGAAGAGGACAAGGTCTTCATGATCTTCGGCTTGGCCGGCACCGACCAGATCCAGGCCTGCGCCCGCTACGCGGAGAGCGTCGGGGTTCCCTATCTCTCCGCCGGAGTCACCGAGTCGGGCCTCACCAGCCTGAGGACCTATTTCGCCCTGTGGATGAGCTACAAGCAGCAGGGGCCGCTGCTCGCGGACATGGTCGTCGACAAGCTCAGGGGCCGGAGCAAGGTCAACGGCATGGTGCGCTTCCAAACACCCAACTTCCAGGACGCGCACGACGCGTGGGTCTCCGCGATGCGTTCCAAGGGGGCCCGGGTGTCGTACGACCGCGCCGTTCCGAAGACCGCCGGAGCGAGCGACGCTCAGACGGTCGCAACCGAGCTTCGCCAGCGCGGCGTGGACATCGTCTACGTCCTGACCTCACCCTCCTGGTTCATCCAGCTTGCCAACGCCGCAGCGCAGCAGGGGTACAGACCGCAGTGGGTCGGGGTCGGCATCACCATGGGGCTCGACACGGTCGCCAACGTGGCCTGTAGGAACCAGAGCTCGATCCAGAACGCGCGCTTCCTGCACCCTGTGTCCGCCTTCGCCGACTCGAACCGGTTCGATCCCGACTTCCGCCGCGCCGGCGGTCGCGACGACATCGAGTGGGGGCTATGGGGGGGCTCAAAGGGGGCCGCCGCGCTGCTGAGGGCGCCCGGCAAGGACCTCACGCGCGAGCGCTTCATCCACTTCGCCGAACGAATGCGCTCGGTTAGAACGGGGGTCCTGCCACCCCTGTCGTTCTCGCCCACCGATCACTTCGGCGGGTCTCAGATGCATCTTCTGCGGGCGGACTGCTCTAACGGCCGTTTCGTAACCGAGCAGGCTTTCGTGAGCAACTTCTAGAACTGGATCAGCATGAAGCCACTCGTCGTGGGCCGCCCGTGAAACCGAAATGGGTAGCGGCTGTCATCGCCGCCGTGGTGGTAGTGATCCTCGCGGCCAGCATGGGCGACCGCACCGGACCCGCGCCGTTCGTGGTGGACGGCGTCATAAGCGGCGCCGTGTACGGCTTGGTCGCGCTCGGGCTCGTCCTGGTCTACAAGGGCGCGCGGGTCTTCAACTTTGCCCAGGGCGAGTTCGGCACCATCGCGGCCTACGTTGCCTACGTTGCGATCGACAGATTCGACCAGAGCTACCTCGTGGCCCTTCCCCTCGCTCTTCTCGCGACGCTCGTTCTTGGGCTCATCATGGAGCGCGCCATCGTCCGGCCTCTTATGAACCAGCCGCGCGTGACCCTGCTGGTGGCAACCATCGCAGTCGCGCTGCTCTTGATCGGCCTCGAGATCCTGATCTTCCGGATCGAGCCGCTCTTCCTCGAACCGCTCATCTCCCTGACCGGCGAGGGAGACGCGGTGCGCGGCATCAAACTCTTCGACTTCATCGTGGATCCGATGCGCATCGCGATGCTGGGAGTGCTCGCGGTGCTGGGCGTTGCGGTCGCGTACTTCTTCTCCCGAACCGACCTGGGACTGGCGGTACTTGCGACGTCGCAGAACGCGTTCGCAACCCGCGTCGTCGGCATCCCGGTCAAGCGTGTGTCGCGCTTCATCTGGGGAGCCGCCGCCGTACTCGGCGGGGTTGCGGGCATCCTCTACATCCCGCCGATCGCAGGTCAGCTCGTGCCGGCGGTCATGACGTCGAACGTGTTGATCCCGGCGTTCACCGCCGCGGTCATCGGCGGTATGACGAGCCTGCCGGGGGCGTTCCTCGGCGGCGTGGTGGTCGGACTGGTGCAAAAACTGTCGTCGTGGGCGGCCACCACCTACTACCTAGGCGAGGTCCCGATTCAGCAGACGGTTCCGGGGGCCGAGCAGGTCGCCGTCTTTGCGGTCCTGCTCGTGATCCTGCTGATTCGCCCGCAGGGACTGTTGGGGAAGGAGGCCTAGGTGGCCACCGCGACCCAGACGCTGGGCCCTTCGGCCGGCCGGCGCGCGGTCTGGAGGCCGGGTACCTGGGGATGGCTCGGCCGCCTTGCGCTCGGGGCCGCGCTCGTCGGGCTCCTGGTGAGATTCATGGCGACCGCGTCGAACGTCTGGGCGCAGCGCATCTCGCTCGCCCTCATCTACGCAATCATCGGTCTCTCGCTCAACATCGTGCTCGGGTACACGGGCCAGGTCTCGCTCGGCCA
>Ga0190275_10001381_pt1 | contig 18108 bp, 19 predicted proteins | sample Popmic550T_FD_133745 | JGI IMG/M metagenome (GOLD analysis project Ga0190275, IMG submission 133745) | Populus adjacent soil microbial communities from riparian zone of Yellowstone River, Montana, USA - 550 T | ecosystem: Environmental > Terrestrial > Soil > Riparian zone > Trees stand | place...
CGCGCGATCGAGCTGGTCACCCAGGCCCTCGGCGACTGGCAACGCGGAGAAGAACCGCCCCGCCCCACCGTCTCCCCGCGCCCGATCGCCGACTCGCGCATCTACGTCATCGACCGCCCCCAGGCCGTCCAGTCCGAAATCCGCGTTGGCCACCTCGGCGTCCCCCGCTCCACCGAAGACTACTTCCCCCTCTCCGTGATGAACGCCCTCCTCGGCGGCGTCTTCAACTCCCGCATCAACCTCAACCTCCGCGAACGCCACGGCTACACCTACGGCGCCCGATCCCAATTCGCCTTCCGCCGCCAGGCCGGCCCCTTCGTCGTCGGCGCCCCGGTGCGCAACGAAGTCACCCGCGAATCCGTCTCCGAAGTGCTCTCCGAATTGCGCCGTATCCGCACCGGCGACATCGAAGACCTCGAGCTCAACGACGTCAAGAGCTACCTCATGGGCGTCTTCCCCGCCACCGTCCAAACCGCCTCCGACGTCGGCAGCCGCCTCGTCGACATGGAGCTCTACGACCTCCCCGAGGATTACTTCGACCGCTACCGCGAAAACATCGCCGCGGTGAGCACGGAGGAGATTACGCGGGTGGCGAGCAAGTATCTGGATCCGGATCGGGTGTTGATTGTGATCGTGGGAAATGCGAGGGAGATCCGGGAGCCGTTAGGTGGGCTGGGGATGCCGATTCATGAGTTGGATATTGATGGGAATGTAGTCCCAGTGGCTTGATGCGTCCTCAGAGATTAGCCAGGCTTCTTACGAGTACGTCCGCCAGTCCTGGCGTGATGAAGAGACTCCGGCAGGCGTAAACTCCAGCGCTCCCATCTCGATCCTCTCGGGTCCTGGAGACGGCACTACGCCCCGGGTACGATCGGTTCCCACGCCTGGTCGCGATACCTTCGAACGAACTCCCGTGCTTCGGCGAGCGTCTCCGGATAGCGCGTGTACTTCCCGCGCGGATCGCGAACGCTGAAGAAACGGAAGCCGTGTTCCAGGAGAAATCGCACCTTTTCCCACTGCTGCAAGTCCGACCGTTTCGGTGGCTTGAACTTGCGGCTCGTACGATGGGCTGTTCCGCCACATTCAGGACATTTCATGGTCAGCGCCTCGGGGTCGTTGTGACGTTTGAACGCCTTACGACAACCAAGACATGCGTACGGAACGAGGTATGCCGGAAACGTAACCCGGGTGGGCGGTGTAGGTTGTGGTGTCTTCACGAAATTCGTCCTCTGAGCCGTCGAAGGACCACCGCTCAGGTGCGAGGCCCGCACACGAAATCGTAGCATCGGAAGACGGGCCTGTCGGGCCTCCTTCTTCGGGCAACGAACGAAGCTCTGACCCCACGACGATGCTCACCCGTCATCCTGACAGGCTGTGAAAAAATCGAGCACCTTCATTTGTAAGTAGCGAGGTACCGCAGCCGCCGTAGGCGGCGGAAGATCTGTAGGCCCGCCCTTCAGGGCGGGTATCGTGCGGCCCCACGAAGGCGAGTCCGCGAAGCGGGCGACAGAACAGGGGATGCGCGGAAAACCTACGCTGTCGCCCGCTTCGCGGACTTGCCTTGTCTCCTCGACCTTTACCCGGCCTAAAGGCCGGGCCTACAGATCTTTCGCCGCCTACGGCGGCTGCGGCGGATCGCTCTTGCGAGGCCTCCAAGGCGATTTCTTCACAGCCTCTGACCGGTCGGTCTTTTCATCAACTCGAGCGACTATGATTCGCTCGCGCGCTACGGAAGGTCGGGTGGAACGAGCTGCCGCCGGCGATGCGATGAAACAGGCAAACTCGGAGCTTCGCGGCTCTGAAAATCAGGGCCGCGATACGAGGATGTCGCTTCGCGAGGCGACAATCTTGTCGAGCTACAAATCCGCGGCCGTTCGGGCACCTTGCTCCAGCAGCCAGTCGACGAGTTGCTGCTCGCCGCTCTCCTGTGAACCCGATCGGCGATCCCGAGGGCGGCACTCTGCCAGAGCGTGGTTTGCGCTCCCCGCTCGAGTAACTGGCGAGCGGCTTTCCACTGCGCGAAGACGACGGCGTCCGACATGGCGGTGCCGCCGGTGAAGACGGCGCCCGGAGCTTCGAGGTCGGCACCACCGTCCAGGAGCGCGTCGAGCACGGCGACGTCGTCGCTGCTCGCCGCCCAGTGCAGTGGAGTCTCCACGGCGCCGTCGCCGGTTGGCAGTTTCACGACCGCGTTCGGGTCGGCACCTGCGCCGATCAGGATCGTTACGGAGGCAGCGGCATCCGGGAAGTGACCGGGCCAGTCGGAGGCTATGTGGAGGAGAGTCCGGGCTACGCCCTTCCCGTCGACGATCCTGGCTTTGGGGAGATCGGGGTTGCTGGCGAGCAGGTTCCGCAGGTCGTCGAGACGGCCGGCGTGGATCGCGGAGATGACGGTGAGAGCCAGTGGGTCGGTTGCGGAAAGTTGCATGGGTGGGTGGCCATTATCCATATGGACCCACGTTCCCTGGCGGCGAGACGCCGCCGGCGCCGGGACGGCGCCGGACCAGCCGGCGCGGACGCCGGCGCTCCGTTGGTTGCGCGCCGGAGGCGCTACCGAAAGGTAGCCAGTGGCAAGCGCGAAGCACGCGGCTACCGGATCGACGACGCCGGTCCGCCGGTCCAACGGAGCGCCGGCTTTCAGCCGGCCGGTCCGCCGACCTTCGGTCGGCAGTGTGCGGGAAGGCGTCCCGAGAGACGGCCGGCAGAATGTCGGCGGACCGGCCGGCTGAAAGCCGGCGCTCCGGCAGCAGAGAGGGCACCTTTCAGTCCCCTTCGGGACGGCGCGATTCCTGCCACGGGACAGGGTGTCATCAACGGAGGTGTGCGCGATGAAGCTCTACACGCATCTGAACTTCGGCGGGAACTGTGAAGAGGCTTTTCAGTTCTATGCGGAGCTCCTCGGCGGAAAGATCGCTACGATGATGCGGGTCAGTGACTTGCCGGCTGACGTTCCGGCGCCGTCCGGCTCGGCCGATGCGGTGATTCACGCCGTCCTGAGCGTCGGCGAGGGCGAGTTGATCGGGAACGACGTTCCGCCGGACCATTTCAAGCCGGTGCGCAGCTCGTATCTGTACCTCGCCGTCGACTCGGCGGAAGAGGCGGACAGGATCTACGGTGCGCTCGCCGAGGGGGGCGAAGTGAGCATGCCGATCGAGGAGACGTTCTTCGCGACCCGGTTTGCCCAGCTTCGCGACCGCTTCGGCACGCTCTGGACAATCCTGCATCAGCGGCCTCGTTGATTTGTCTTTACGGACCGCCTCCGCTCGTATCGGCGTCGCGCTGGCTGCGCGGCCGCATGTCGGTCCAGACTTCCTCGATGTAGCGCAGGCAGTCCTGTTTCGGGCCCTGGAAGCCGGCGTCGGTCCAGCCGGGAGCGTTTTCGCGGTCGGCGGGCCAGATCGAGTATTGCTCTTCCCCGTTTTTCACGACCTTGTAAATCGTGGTGTCGTCACTCATGACGGCATCCTCCTCTTTCTTCTCAAAGCGCGCCATCACCACCACGGCCGCAGCGATGGCCTGCAGGGCAAGCAGCATCATCGACAGGCCGTGCAGGGCGCCGAAGCGGCGGCGGACGGGGTCGGTGGGGTCGAGGTCCGAGATGGCGACCGGGGCGGTGGCGCGGATGGCGCGGATGCGCAGGTCGACGAAGATCTGGCCGGCCGCGAGCAGGACGGCCGCGAACAGGAGCACCTGCACGAGACGGCGGAAATTGCGGCCGACGACGAGCAGGATCAGCGGGGCGACGAGGGCGATGTAATGCCAGCGGGTGAGCATGGAGCCGACCACGTTCGCGGCGACGGCCGGGTTGCCGGCGGCGCGGAAGGCGGCCGACGCGGCCAGCATCAGGAAGATCGCGCTACCGCACCAGACGGCGGCGATCAGGCGCTGAAGACGGTCCGTATGGCCTCCTCGTACGGCGGACGGAGCACGCCCCGCTCGGTGATGATGGCGCCGATCAGGCGGGCCGGGGTGACGTCGAACGCCGGGTGGCGGGCCCTCACGCCGCGCGGGGCGATGCACGAGCCGTGCATCTCCGTCACCTCGTCGGAGCTTCGTTCTTCGATCGGGATCCCGGCGCCGTTCGGGCAGTTCGGGTCGATGGTCGACACCGGCGCGGCGACGTAGAAGGGGACGCCGTGCGCGTGGGCGAGGACGGCCACGGTGTAGGTGCCGATCTTGTTCGCCGTGTCGCCGTTCGCGGCGATCCGGTCGGCGCCGACGATGACGGCGTCGAACTGTCCCTGCTGGAAGAAATGGCCGGCCATGTTGTCGGTGATGAGGGTGACGTCGATGCCGTCGCGCTGCAGCTCCCACGCCGTCAGCCGGGCTCCCTGGAGGTAGGGCCGGGTCTCGTCGGCGAAGACGGCCACGTGCTTCCCGCCCTCGATGGCGGCGCGGATCACGCCGAGGGCCGTACCGTAGCCGCCGGTGGCGAGCGCGCCGGCGTTGCAGTGCGTGAGTACGGTGGAGCGGGCGCCGAGGAGCTCCGCGCCGTGACGGCCCATGGCGCGGTTCGCCGCGACGTCTTCTTCGAGGATGCGCTCGGCCTCGGCGGTGAGGTCGCCGTCATGCGCGGACATCCTGTCGACGGCCCAGGCGAGATTGACCGCCGTCGGCCGGGCACGCTTCAGATGATCCGCGGTCGCTTGCAGATCCTCGCCGGCGCTGGCCGCCATAGCCATGCCGAACGCGGCACTGACGCCGATGGCCGGCGCCCCACGGACGACCATGTCGCGGATCGCCTCAGCGACTTCTGACGCCGTGCGGCACTCCACCCAGACTTCCTGGCCCGGCAGCAGCCGCTGATCGAGGAGAAACAAGGTGTTGCCCGCCCACCGCAAAGGGGTGACGTGCATGGAACTCGCAGTCGGATTCACGTCGATATACTAGCGCGCGCATTAGCAGGAGACCGTTTTCATGGTGAAGGTTGGAGTCAACGGGTTCGGACGCATCGGTCGTAACGTGCTGCGCGCCGCCCTCGAGAAAAAGTACGACATTGATTTCGTGGCGGTGAACGACCTCACCTCCGCCGATACGCTCGCTTACCTCCTCAAGTACGACTCCGTGCACCGCACGATCAGGAACGAGGTCAGGAGCGCCGAGAAGAGCATTTCCATCGACGGCAAGGAGCTGCGCGTCTTTTCCAGCCCCGACCCGGCCGAGATTCCGTGGGACGAGCTGGGCGTCGAGATCGTGGTCGAATCGTCGGGCCGCTTCACGACCAAAGACAAGGCCTCGCGGCACATCAGGAAGAGCGTCGAGACGGTGATCATCTCCGCTCCGTCGAAAGACGCCGACGCGACGTTCTGCATGGGGGTCAACGAGAACGACTACGACCCGCAGAAGCACAAGATCATCTCCAATGCCTCGTGCACGACGAACTGCCTGGCACCGGTCGCGAAGGTGCTGCACCAGCGGTTCGGCATCACCATGGGGATCATGACCACCATTCACTCGTACACGAACGACCAGGAGATCCTCGACCTCCCGCACAAAGACCTGCGCCGCGGCCGCGCGGCCGCGCTGTCGATGATCCCGACCAGCACCGGCGCCGCGCAGGCGGTGGGCCTGGTGCTGCCGGAGCTGAAGGGGAAGTTCGACGGCATCTCCGTGCGCGTCCCGACGCCCAACGTCTCCCTCGTCGACCTGACGTTCCAGACCGAAAAGGAGACCAGCGTCGACGAGATCAACCAGGTGCTGCGCGATGCCGCGGACGGGGAGCTGAAAGGCATCCTCTCGTATTCGGACGAGCAGCTCGTCTCGATCGACTTCAACCACAACCCCAACTCGTCGATCGTCGACACGACCTTCACCCGCTCGGTCAATCCGCAGATGCACAAGATCCTGGCGTGGTATGACAACGAGTGGGGCTACAGCAACCGTATCCTCGACCTCATTGCACACGTGGCACGGGTCCGTAAGGAGGCGCTGGCGGCGCGGTAAGAGGAAGCGATGAGCGATGAGCGATGAGCGATGAACCGCTCCGCGCTCCGGCGTTCATCTCTCATCTCTCATCGCTCATCGCTCGTACTCGCATGATCACGATCCGACGAGTCGAAAACCTTCCACTCACGCAGAACGCTCGTGTCTTCTACCGCGTCGACTACAACGTGCCGCTGGAAGGGACGCGCATCACCGACGCCACGCGCATTGAGGAGACGCTGCAGACGCTGCAGTATCTTCGCGGACGGGGCGCCGCGATCGTCCTGGCATCGCACCTCGGCCGCCCGAAAGGGACGCGCAACGCGAAGTACTCGCTGCGTCCGGTACGCGACAAGCTCGCCGAACTGACCGGAGCGGAGGTGCAGTGGGCGGACGACTGCGCCGGCGCCGACACCACGAAGCTCGGCCCCGGCGAGATGCTGCTCGTCGAGAACCTCCGCTTTCACGATGGGGAGGAGAAGAACAACCCCGCCTTCGCCGAGCAGTTGCGCACGCTCGCCGACTTTTACGTCAACGACGCCTTCGGCGCGTCGCACCGCGCCCACGCGTCGATCGACGCCCTCCCGCGGCTCTTCCCGAAAGAGAACACCGCCGGCGGGTTCCTCCTGGCGAAGGAGATCAAGTTCCTGCAGAAGGTGACGAACATTACCGAGCGGCCGTTCGTGGCGCTCATGGGCGGGGCGAAGATCGCCGGCAAGATCGAGCCGCTCGAGGCGCTGGTGAAGCTCGCCGACAAGATCCTGATCGGCGGCGGCATGGCCAACACCTTCCTCGCCGCGCGCGGCATACCGATGGGCGGGTCGCTCGTCGACCGCGAGTCGCTCGAGGTCGCGCAGCGGATCATGGAGAGCTCCGCCACCGGCGGAGCGCGCGCGGAGCTGGTGCTGCCGGTCGACCTGGTCGTCGCCGATTCGCTCGAGAATCCGACCGAGATCGACGAGGACGCCGACGTCAGCGACGGCTACACCGACAACGAGAAGGCGTTCGACATCGGCCCCAGGACCATCAAGGAGTTCGAGGCCGAGCTGAAGGAAGCGAAGCTGATCTTCTGGAACGGCCCGATGGGCGTCTTCGAGAAAGAGCAGTTCGCGAAAGGCACAATGGCCATGGCCCGTGCCGTCGCCCAGGCCGACGCCATCACCGTCGTCGGCGGCGGCGAATCGGTCGAAGCGATCAAGGCCTCGGGCTTCGCCAGCAAGATCACCCACATCAGCACCGGCGGCGGAGCGAGCCTGGAGTTCATCTCGGGGGAAACGTTGCCCGGAGTGGAGGTACTTCGCGAGTGACGAGAGGTGAACGATGAGAGATGAGCGATGAGCGGGAGACCGGCATCGTTCATCGCTCATCTCTCATCGCTCATCTCCCTCTTACCCATGGCTCAGGAAATCGAGATCAAGTTCGCCCTCAAGGACCGTCCGGCCCTCGTGGAACGGCTCCATGAGATCGGGGCCCAGCGTCTCTACAAAGAGACGTTCGAGGACAACATCGTCCTCGACCGCCGCGGCGAGCTGCGCACCCGCGGGGCATTGCTGCGCGTGCGCAAGTTCGGGCGCTACGCGCTGGCGACGTTCAAGGGGCCGGTAGCGTTCGACGGCGGCGTGAAGACGCGCGAGGAAGTGCAGACCGGCGTGGAGAGCTTCGAGCTCGCCATCCAGCTCTTCGACACCCTCGGCTACAAACCAGTCTTCCGCTACCAGAAGTTTCGCGAGGTCTGGCGCGTCCGCGAGGTCGAGGTCGTCCTCGACCGCACTCCCATCGGCGACTACTTCGAGATCGAAGGGCCGCTGGAGGTCATCCGCACCGTCGCCGACGAGCTGGGGATGAACATGGATTCGGGAATCCGCCAGAGCTACGCCGATCTCTACCGCCAGCATCGCCGCACCCGGGCGGACCTGCCGGAAAACATGGTCTTTCCACCCGACCAACTGCCCACCGCATGAACACGTTGCGCACGATGTTGTCGGTTGTCAGTTGTCAGTCAGGGGCCAGTTCTCGCGCTGAGGGACCCTTGACTGACAACCGACAACTGATAACAGCCAACCCGCTATGAAAGGCTTCATCCTTGCCGCCGGCTTCGGGACGCGTCTCCGTCCCATCACCTACACCCTGCCGAAGCCGCTCGTGCCGCTGCTCAACCGGCCGCTGATCGGGTGGGCCGTGGAGTCGTTCATCGCCGAAGGCGTGCGCGACCTGATCGTCAACCTGCACCACCTGCCGGAGCCGATGGAGCGCTATCTCCGCGATCATTACGGCGACAAGGCGGACTTTTTCTTCTCCCGCGAGGAAGAAGAGATCCTCGGCACCGGCGGCGGCATCCGGCGCATCCGGCCGCAGCTCGCCGAGGAGGCGGAGTTCTTCCTCGTCAACGGCGACACCGTGCAGTTTCCCCGCTGGGCGGAGCTGCGGCACGCGCGGATGGAAAAGAACGCCCTCGCCGCGCTGACGCTGCGCCACGCACCGCCGGACGATAAGTTCACCCCGGTCTACTTTGACGACGGTGCCGTGACCGGCTTCGGCAGCGGCAGCGGCGAGGCGATGATGTTCGCCGGCTCGCACGTGATCAGCACGCGCGTCTTCGAACACCTCCCCGACCAGGAGTTCTCCGGGATCGTGGAGCACGTCTACATGCCGATCCTCGCGAATGGGAGCGAGAGGCTCGCCGGGATCGTCGACGACGGCCTATGGTTCGATATCGGGACGCCGCAGCGCTACATCTCCGCCTCGGCCGCGCTCCTCGACGCCACGATCCGCGGCGACCTCGCGCCTGCGGAAGGGTCGCATATGGCGGGCAATTCGCTGGTTCACGAAACCGCGGAAGGCTCGGCAGAACACTCCACGATCGGCGCGCGCAGCGTGATCGAAGGGGAGGTCCGCGAGTCGATCGTCTGGGACGACTGCCGCATCGCCGCGGGCGTCCGCCTCGACCGCTGCATCGTCGCCCACGGCGTCGAAATCGCCGAAGGGGAGTACCGGAACGCGGTCATCGTGCCCGACCACGAAGCGATCCCGGCCGAGCTCGAACGGAGCGGCGGTTTGGTGATCGCACAGTTCCGGGGCTAACATCGTCGTACTCCCATGGCACAGGCGGGCCCGAACTCCGCGCGGCGGCGCGTCATCTCGGTCTTTCTCATACAAGGACTGGCCGGGCTGATGGTGATGCTGTGGCTGACCTGGATCCGCCACGACCAGACCGCCGGAATCCTCCGCACGCTCGGCAGCGACGGCCCGATCCTGATCGTCATCTTCGTCCTCTTCGCCACCGCCCTGGCGCTCCTCAAGTTCGCGCTCACCGAGTTCACCTACGTCGCCCTGGTGATCATCGCCTTCATGGCCATGTTCCCGCTTCTCGGCATGGTGCTGTCGTCGTGGCTGGCCGTGCTGGTCTCCGTCGGCATGCGCCTGCTGGCGGTCCACCAGATCGGGCCGGTGCACATCGCGCGGCAGGATCCGGTGACCGACCACGTGAAGGCATTCGGCCTCTTCGGCACTTACGGCATCCCGATCGTCGTCGCCGCGACGGTCTACGAGCTCCTCGGCGGCGTCTTCCCGGTGATGGAGGCGACGCCCGCCAACGCCGCCCGGGTCGCCGCCGGCGCGGCCGCATTGGTGTTGATGAACACCCTGCTGATGTTCTGGCCGCAGCGTGCCTACGGCTATTCGCTCGAGAAGATCGTCCGGGCGGCGGCGATCGACATGTCGATCTCCTTCGTCGCCCTCCCGTACTCCATCGTTACCGCGTTGTCGTTCGGCACGATCGGCTGGGGCGGCGTGGTGGCCCTTGCATTCACCGGCATCGTGGCGAACTCCATCGCCCGCAAGCTGGCCCTCACCCGGTCGAAGTCGAACGACCTCCTGCAGCGCCTCGCCTCGCTGACCAACATCGGCAAGACCATCTCCCTCCGCTTCACCACCGACGAGCTGCTGATGGCCATCTACACCGAATGCAGCACGGTGATCGACGCGTCGCTCTTCAGCATCGCCCTGCTCGACGAGCACACGCAGGAGCTCTCGTTCGAGCTCGACATCCGCGAGGAAAAGATCCTGCCGAAAGAGCGGATCCCGCTCGGCGAAGGTCTCAACTCCTGGGTGGTCCGGCACCACCAGGCGCTGCTCCTCGGCAGCACCGCCGAGGAGCGGCGATTCGGGTTGAAAGCGGTGAAGGACACGAAACCGACCGAGTCGTGGCTGGGCGTGCCGATGATCGCCCGCGACCGCGTCATCGGCGTCGTCTCGGTCGAAAGCTACCGGAAGAACGCCTTCACCGCCGACGACCTGATCCTCCTCACCGCCATCGCCAACCAGGCCGCGGTGGCGATCGAGAACGCGCATCTTTACAAGGACCTCGAGGGCCTCACCTACGCGCTCGAGCAGCGGGTCATGGAGCGGACGAACGAGCTGCGCGAGACCAACCTCCGCCTCCTCGCCGCCGACCGCTCGAAGAACCAGTTCCTCGCCAACATGTCGCACGAGTTGCGGACGCCGCTGAACTCGATCATCGGCTTCTCCAGCGTATTGATGGACGCGACCCGCGGCCTGATCCAGCCGCGCCTGCACCGCTTCCTCGAAAACATCCACACCGCCGGCAACCATCTGCTGGAGCTGATCAACGACATCCTCGATCTCTCGAAAATCGAGGCCGGGAAGATGGAGCTGCGCGCCGACCTGTTCGACCTGCACGAGACCATCGCCGCCGTCGAGCGGGTCATGAAAGGCTTCGCGGCCGAGGCGCGGGTGCAGATCCTTTCGAGGATCGACTCGGCGCTGCCGCGGGTGCGGCTTGACGAAGGGCGCCTCAAGCAGATCCTCTTCAACCTGCTCTCGAACGCCGTCAAGTTCTCGCCGCGCGACGCCGTGGTCGCGATCCACTGCCGCCTCGTGCCGAGGTCCGACTCACCCCTCGGTTTCGACACAGTCCGCATCGACGTCGTCGACCAGGGGATCGGCATCCCCGCCGACGAGCTGCAACGGATCTTCGTCGAGTTCTACCAGACCGAGGATGGCCGGCGGGCGCGCGGAGGGGGAACGGGTCTCGGCCTCTCGCTGACGCGCAACTTCGCCGAGCTGCACCATGGGAAGATCGAGGTGAAGTCGAAGCCGGGGGAGGGGTCGACGTTCACCCTCTACCTGCCGCTCGACTACGTCGAGGCGAGCACGGCTCTGGCGCTCCTCGGCCAGCCCGGCGCTTCGCACATCACCGTGCGCCGGACTCCCGTATAATCCGCGCCCCGTTAACGCCACACCCCACACAGGGAAGGAAATCGATGTCCAATCGTACGTTCACCATCATCAAGCCGGACTCCGTCCGCAAAGGCAATTTCGGCAGGATCATCAGCCGCATCGAGAGCGAAGGCTTCACTGTCCTCGGCGTCAAGAAGGTCGGCCTCTCCCAGCGCCAGGCGGAGGCTTTCTACGCCGTCCATAGCGCCCGCCCGTTCTTCGCCAGCCTCGTCGAGTACATGACCTCCGGCCCCGTCTACGTCGCCGCCCTCCAGCGCGACAACGCCGTCGCCCACCTCCGCCAGATCATGGGCGCCACCGACCCGACCAAAGCCGACGAAGGGACGATCCGCAAGGACTTCGGCGAGTCGATCGAACAGAACGCCATCCACGGCTCCGACTCGAACGAAAACGCGAAAAGCGAGATCGGGTTTTTCTTCGCCGAGAGCGAATTGGTTTAGCGAACTCCTAGGTCCCATTAGTCCCATTGGTCCCATTTGTCCCATTTCCCATGGGACCTATGGGACTGATGGGACCTATGGGGGCCCCCCCGCCCCCCTACTCTGCCAGAATCATGGCGGAGATCCCCGCCGTTTCCAGCGCTTCGCGCGCTTCCATCGCCTGGTCTCTCGTCGGGAAAGGGCCGATGCGCACGCGGTAGAGGTCGTTGCGGTCGATGAACGAGCGGTGGCCGATGGCGGTGAGGCGCTCCTGCAGCGCCTTCGCGTTCGCCTCGACGGCGAACGCGCCGACCTGCACCACGAACTGCTTCGGCGCGGCCGCTTCGCGGCGCTGCCTCGCGCGCTGCTGCTCGTCGTACGAGCTCGCCGTCGTCGCTTCGCCCCTGCCGACCGGGACTTCCTCGAACGTCCGTCCGTCCGGCGTGACCTGCTTGCGCGTGAGGACGTCGCCGCGCTGGGTTTGGACTTCGACCCGGTCGACGACCGCCTCGGGTGGCCGCGGCGGCGCGGGCGCCGCCGGCAGCGGGAAGGCTACGTTCGGGGCATCGCTCGGCGGGACCACGGTCACGGTCTTCGGTGCCTCGGCGATGGTGGCTTCGAACGGCACCGGCGGCTCGCGCTCGCCGCTGCCCATCCGGACGACCTGGATGGCCACCGGTCCGACTCCCGGCTCGATCAGCCCGATCCGCTGCGCCGCGGCGTACGAGAGGTCGATGATCCGTCCGCCGATGTACGGCCCGCGGTCGTTGATCCGGACGCGCACCGTCTGCGACGTCTTGGGATTGGTGATGTCGAGGACCGTGCCGAAGGGGAGGGTCCGGTGTGCGGCCGTGAGGAGCGTCGGGTCGAAGATCTCGCCGTTGGCGGTCGTGCGGCCGGCAAACTCCTCGCCGTACCAGCTCGCCACCCCCTGAAGCATCTCCGCCGGTTTCGCAGGGGCGGTGGCGGTCGATGCGCAGCCGTACGCCAGTACGACGATCGCGATGATGCTCGCCACCTTCGATCTCATACCCGCACTTCTCCTACCTCGTCGCGGATCTGCTCGTGCTCCGACTCCAGCACCGGGTCGACCTCCTCGAGGAGAAAGCGCTCCGTCTGCTGCTTCGCCAGACCAGTGTAATCCTCCGGCCGGGAAAGCTGCTCGATCGACGCCCGGTCGATGCCGAACAGCTCGTCCGCGGCGATCCGGTCGAAGAGGTCGTTCTTCGCCGCTCCCGCCTTCAACGCGTCGGCCGCCGCCTTCGCATGGATGCGGATCCGCTCGTGCAGCACCTGCCGGTCGCCGCCGCGGCTCGCCCCTTCCATCATCAGGTTCTCGGTCATCAGGAACGGCAGCTCGCGGGCGACAATGGACGCGATCACGTCCTCGTGCACCACGAAGCCCGCCGCAATATTGTCGTAGATCAGCGCGACCGCGTCCGCGGCGAGGAACGCCTCCGGGATGGCGATGCGGCGGTTCGCGGAGTCGTCGAGCGTCCGCTCGAACCATTGTGTCGCCGCGGTGAATGCCGGATTCAGCGCGTTCACGATCAGGTGCCGCGTCAGCGCGTCGATCCGCTCCGCGCGCATCGGATTGCGCTTGTACGGCATCGCGGAGGAGCCGATCTGTTCCTCCTCGAACGGCTCCTCGATCTCCCGCAGGTGCTGCAGCAGACGCATGTCGTAGGCGAACTTCGACGCCGACTGCGCGAAGCCGGAGAGCGCGTTCACCACCTGCGAGTCGACCTTGCGCGAATACGTCTGCCCGGAGACCGGATAGCTGCGGCGCATCCCGACCTTCTCCGCCACCAGTTGCTCGAGCCTGTGCACCTTCGCCTCGTCGCCGCCGAACAGATTGAGGAACGACGCCTGCGTCCCCGTCGCCCCTTTCACGCCGAGGAGCGCGAGCTGCGATTCCCGGAACTGCAGGTCGCGGTAATCGAGCAGGACGTCGTGCAGCCAGAGCGTGGCCCGCTTCCCGACCGTCGTCAACTGCGCCGGCTGGAAATGCGTGAACGCCAATGTCGGCGTCGCGCGCCACTTCCAGGCGAACTCCCGCAGCTTCGCCATCAGGTTGACGATGCGCCGCCGGATGATGCGCAGCCCCTCGGCCATCTGGAGGATGTCGGTGTTGTCCGTGACGTACGCCGACGTCGCGCCGAGATGAATGATCCCCTTCGCCGAAGGAGCCTGCAGTCCGAACGCGTGGACGTGGGCCATCACATCGTGCCGCACCTCCCGCTCCCGCTTCTCCGCCTCGTCGTAATTGATCTCCTCCGCATGCGCCCGCAGCTCCGCGATCTGTGCATCCGAGATCGGCAGCCCCAGCTCCTGCTCCGCCTCGGCCAGCGCAATCCAGAGCCGCCGCCACGTGCGGAACTTGAAGTTGGAAGAGAAGAGGTAAGACATCTCCCGCGACGCGTAACGCTCCGTCAGCGGGTTCGAGGCCGTGTCATGCTTCACGCCACGATTATAGGTTGACACTCATCGTGTTGACTTGTTGCTTGCTACACTACGCCCGGATGCTCCCTCCGGTCTCGAATCCGATGTCCCGCCGTGCGTCGCAGGTCACGCTCAAGGCCGTGGTCCTGCTCGCCGGAGTGCTGTTCATCGTCTTCGCCGTCTCGTTCTTCTTCAGCGACCGTGGACTGCACGAGCTCCAGCACGCCCGCACCCGCGTCGCCACCCTCCGCGCCAGCATCACCCGCCTCGAAGCCGACAACGCCCGCCTCCGCGCCGAGATCGACAGCGTCAAAAAATCCTCCTACGCCGTCGAACGCATCGCCCGCGAAGACCTCGGCATGTCCCGCAAGGGCGAGGTCGTTTACATGCTGCCGAAGAAGTAAGACCGACAGGACTCCTGGGACAAACAGGATGGTCCTATCCGCCGGTCTTCGACCGGCCCCGGTGGGAGGCGCGCGCCTCGCGAGGCCCGGCGTTCCGGCGTTCAACCGGTCCTCACCGCCCAAACCGCACTTCCCCTGTCGCAACGTTCACCGCAAACCGCACCCATTCCGCCCGCCACCAGTGCCGCGCTTCACCCACGAGGGCGTGGCCGGTGAAGCGGAGCCGGCGGAACCCTCCCGCGCTGATGCGGTCCGCCTTCCAGACCCGGCCGGTCCGGTCGAACGCTTCGAGGCTCCTGCCGTCGTGATCGACCACGAGCAGCGTCATCGGCTCGTCGCACATCACTCCGGCGACGTCCGTACCGATCCTCTCCACGAGCGTTCGGGAGCTCGCCTCGATCACGTACCCGGCGCCTCCCGCGGACACGAACAGGTGCTTCCGTCCGGCATCAGGAAGACCGTGCTGACGCGCTGATGCCCGCGCTCGAAGCTGCCGATCCACGACGATGCGCCGGTGCCGATGCGGAAGAACATGCGTTCGCGTCCGGAGCCGCCGCCCTCCGGCGGAATGGCCACGACCGGCTCGTCCGGCGAGGGGGGAGCGGCCAGGAGCTCGGCTGCGCTCACCGCATTGCGTGCTTCGATGGAAGGATCGGAGGCCAGAGAGACGGCCCCCGGAGCGGGGCGGCCCCGCTGCCGGCGCCGCCGCGAGTGCCACTGCCCGCCGAACCACCCGAGGAGGAGCAGTTGCTGGTATCGCTCGGCTGCCGCGCTGCCGGGACCGGCTTCTTCCGCCGCCCGCTTCGTATCGCGCACCAGCGCATCGAGCGCCGCCCCGACCGCGGGGTCGTTCTCCTCCATGACGCGGCCGAGCTCCAGGGTGATTTGCCGGAACTCCTCGACGGCCTGCTCGAGAATCTCGTCGCGGCGAGCGGTTCGTTCATGGACGTCGGCGAGCTCCTCGGACGAGTGGAGGTTCACATACCGTGGCCGTGACTTGCCGGCCCGCAGGCGCGCGGCACTGCGGCGCAATTGCCGCCGGCCCTTCGCCGGGACGAACGCGCTCACTGGCGAGGCCGGCGCGTGGATGGCCCGCTGCAACACGTCGAGAGCCTGGTGGACGAGCGCCGCGGCACGATCGGATGCATCGTTTTCTTTCATTTGCGTCAGAAGGAGCCCGGGCGCGTCCTCGGACGCGCCCGGGCTCGCAACCTCCTTTACTCTACGCCTGCGGTGCGGTGGACGGCTTGTCGACCGACGGCACCGGGGTTACCGGAGCGTCCGGCGCCGGCTTGCGGCGGCGCGCGACGCTCTTGAGCCGCTTGACCTCCTCCAGGTGCGGGACGAGAGCGGCCTTGTCCGGGTCCTTGGCGAGCTGGGACGCGATCGCGTACGTCTGGCTGGCGATGAGTGCGAGCCGTTCGCGGCGAACGAGGTTGGCTCCCTCGAGGACTTTGAGGAACGCCCGGGTCTGGTCGGCCGCGGCCTCCCAGCGGATCGTTTCGTCCTGCAACTGACGGACTTCGTCGAGCGGCTGGCCGATGGCCTGGGACACGTTGCCGAGCACGCCGATGACGTTGATCGACGCCTCGACGACGCCCTTCGGGTGGCTCCGGATGCGCTTCCTGAGCTGCTTGCGCTGCGCCTTCGTCAACGGAGCGACGCCTGCCATCTGCGACTCCATGGTGCGCAACTGCACGGTCACGTCTTCAGGGCCGAGAGTGGAGGAAACGGGAACGGCGTTGTTCATGAGAAAACCTCCATTGCGAGCGGTCAGGCCGGAGGTTGCGTCACGACTCGTCGACAAGTGCGAGGCGGCCACCGGCTGGAAGACCCGGCTCCGCGCCGATTCTTCCGGTTGATGTGCTCGAGGTGTGTACACACCTCAAGTGCCCGCGGCAGGAGGAGCAAGCTCAACTCCCGCACCGGTACGGATCTGATGTGCTATCCAGCACGTCCGCACCGCCGACAGCCGCCAAAGCCGACGATCTCACGATCTTCGGCTTTGTAGCATCAATATACGAGCTCGCTACGGAATGTCAAGGGAAAAATGCACGCGCCCCGCGGCGTGCGGCGTTCCACGCCGAGCGTGCGGCATTCCGCGCGGAGCATGCGGCATTCCGCGCCGAGCGTGCGGCATTCCGAGCGGAGCGCGTGGCGTTCCGCGCCGAGCGCGTGGCATTCCGCGCGGAGCGTGTGGCGTTCCGCGCGGAGCGTGTGGCGTTCCGCGCCGAGCGTGTGGCGTTCCGCGCCGAGCGTGCGGCGTTCCGCGCAAGGCGTGCGGCGTTCCGCGCAAGGCGTGCCGGCATTCCGCGCAAGGCGTGCGGCGTTCCGCGCGAGGCGTGAGGCATTCTGCGCGAGGGCGTGTGGCGTTCCGCGCGCGTCGTGTGGCATTCCGCGCGCGGAATGCGGGATTCCGCGCGGGGCGCGTGGATTTCCGCGCGGGGCGTGCCGCGGTGCAACACAGAGCGTGTTGCGTTGCCGCGCGGGCATGCTGCGTTGCAACACGGAGTGCGTTGCGTTGCCGCGCGGGTGTGCGGCGATGCAACACGGAGAGCGCGGGCTTGCCGCGCGGGCGTGCTGGGTCGTAACACGGAGAGCGCGGGGTTGCCGCGCGGGCGTGCTGGGTTGCAGCACGGAGAGCGCGGCGTTACCGCCTAGGAGTGTGGCGTTGCGGCACCAGCGTGTGGAGTTGCAGCACGGGCGGAGCGGCTACGTTGCACGGTGTGGTTCCTGAGATTCTGCCGGTGCTCTTCGGAAATCCGGCCGGTTCCGCAGGGTGGTGGACTTTGCGACGACGGCCGCACGAGCCCGTCCCGCAACGCGCGGTGAAGAGTGCAGCGACCGAGGCCGTTTCGACAGGCGTGTGACCCGTCACCTCCGCCATTCCTTCGCCACCCACGTGCCTGGGGCGCGGCCACGACACTCGCACCGTACCGGAGCTTCACGGCACACCGGCGACGATGACCTACACAGACGTCCTCCGGTACGGTGCGCAGGGGTTGTCCGCACCCCTTGCGGCGATGCAGGCGAGCGCCGCTCGCCCGGGATTTCGCAGCGCGCGCTCGAAATGCCGGCCCCGCTATACGACACCCGCCCGCGATGGAACTTCCCGCGCTATGCCCCTCATGCGCTCCCGTTCCCCGCGCTATCCTTCATTTCCGCCGGGTAGCACGGCAGGTTCGATCTCTGACTGCGGCCGCTTCGCTCGTCCGACCGCGCTACGTAGACTTGCCGAAGTACAAGTTGGGCGCGCCGAACATGCCTAGTCCCAAGACCGGCATGACGCCCAGTCGAACTTGTGGGATCATGTGCACAGATGGACCGCGACGCGGTATTCGAGGGACTCTACCGGCGTTTCTACGCGCGCCTCATTGGCTATCTTAGCCATTCTTTTCGCCTTTCACGCGACGAAGCGGCAGACGTTGCTCAGGACGCGTTTCTGCGCGTGTTCGAGTCGTTAGATCAGTATCGCGGTGAGGCGAAGTGGGCCTTCGTTCAATCCGTCGCGAAGAGTGTGGCTCTTAACAAGATCCGGGCTGTCGGCGACCGCATGAACGCGTAGCAAATTGAACCGACTCGGTGTGAAGACAGCATCATCCGCGCGGTAGCGCGGCGGGTGGGCGGTATGCTGAGGGTGGCGGGGAAAGAGAAAAGCTCCG
>Ga0190275_10001382_pt1 | contig 18097 bp, 14 predicted proteins | sample Popmic550T_FD_133745 | JGI IMG/M metagenome (GOLD analysis project Ga0190275, IMG submission 133745) | Populus adjacent soil microbial communities from riparian zone of Yellowstone River, Montana, USA - 550 T | ecosystem: Environmental > Terrestrial > Soil > Riparian zone > Trees stand | place...
GGGCGTCACTGTGCGAGAGAAAGCAATCTACAACCGCGTGGGCGATGTGAAGAGTGAGGTGATCCTTGAAGTGACGCCGACGTCGGCTGGCGGGGGCGAGGTATGCTATCTCATCGTTTTTCAGGCAAATAATACGGATGGCGCGAGTGCGAGCGTCGTCTCCAAATCGTTACCGACCGACGAGGCCAATGAGCGTATCAGTCAACTGGAGCAAGAGTTGACCGATATGCGGCAGTATCTTCGCAACCTCAGCGAAGACCACGAAGCGCATTCGGAGGAACTGCGGGCCGCAAATGAAGAAGTTCGCAGCTCAAACGAAGAATTGCAATCGTTGAATGAAGAGCTCGGAACCACGAAAGAGGAGCTTCAGTCTGCGAATGAAGAGCTGACCACTGTGAATGAGGAGCTACAGAACCGGAATCAGGAACTCGGGTATACCAATAGCGATCTCAAGAATCTGCTGACTGCGGTTCACCTTCCGATTCTGATGGTAGATACCAATCTTCGACTGCGCCGCTTTACAGTGGCAGCCGAGAAGCTCTTTGACCTGAATCCGATTGACATCGGAAGGCCTGTTGGATATCTACGAGGCAAACTGGAGCTGCCGGAAATCGAAGAGTTGGCCAGGAGAGTCCTTGACACGTTGAACGCCGAGCAACTTGAGATTCAAGATCGAGATGGATGTTGGTTCTCGATTACGGCTCGTCCCTATCGAACCGTGGATAACCGGATCGAAGGCGGAGTAATCACCTTCGTCGACGTCGATCTTTTGAAGCGTTCCCTCGGCGCCGCGGAAGAGGCGCGAGATTATGCGGAGGGCCTGATCGAAACGGTTCGCGAGCCTCTGCTGGTACTGGACTCCGATCTGCGCGTCCAACGCGCGACTTCCTCCTTCCTCGAAACATTCCAGACCACGCGGGAAGAAGTTTTGGGACGTTTTTTCTACGATCTGGGGAATGGCCAATGGAACGTTCCGCGATTGAGGGAGTTGATCGGAAACGCCCTGTTCCGGGACGAGCCCTTTGCGGACTTTGAGGTTCAGCACGATTTTCCATATATCGGACGGCGGAGCATGCGTGTGAACGCGCGCCGAATTCCCCTACCGGTCTCCCATTCACGTTCTGTTTTGATCGCGATAGAGGACATCACGCAGAGGCGGCAGCAGGCCGAGATCCGGTATCGACGGCTTTTTGAAACGGCAAAAGATGGGATGCTCGTGATGGATCCGGAGTCGCGCACTATCGAGGACGCCAACCCGTTTCTCAGCCAGCTTGTCGGTATGCCGCGGGAAGCCATAATAGGCAAGAACGTGGCGGACATTCCGAAGTTCGAAAACGGGCTGAATGGTTCGACTATTCTGACTCGCGCTATGGACGAGGGAGTGGTCCGATACTCACAACTCTCAATTCCTAGAAGGAGTGGCGAGACAGTGTGGGTGGACGTGATCGCAAACCGTTACGAGTTAGGCGGCAGGACTGTCGTTCAGGCGAATTTTCGAGATGTCAGCGAAACCCAATTAGCACGCTTAGAATTACAGGCGAGCGAGGACCGCTTCCGCCGCTTCGTAGATAGCGTCCGAGACTACGCCTTATTTCAACTTGATTTGCAGGGCCGCATTGTGGCCTGGAACTCCGGCGCCGAGCGGTTGCTGGGATATGCGGAGCAAGAAGCTCTAGGACAGCACGTCAGTGTCCTGTTCACGCCTGAGGATATTGCCAGCGATCAGGCCAACGAGGAGTTGAGACGCGCCCGGGAGACAGGCCGATCGGACGACACGCGCTGGCATGTCCGCAAAGATCAGTCCCGCTTCTTTGCCACAGGCGTGATGACCGCAGTCCTCGATGATGCAGGTCGACTGCAAGGTTTCGCAAAGATCCTGCAGGATATCACGCAGCGTAAAGCCGCCGAAGAGGAACTTCGCCGGTCGTTGCGAGAAAAAGAAGTGCTGCTTCGCGAAGTGCACCATCGCGTAAAGAACAATTTGCAGGTGATCACAAGTCTCTTGAATCTGCAAGCCGCGCATCTCCAGAGCGCCGAAGCCGCATCCGTGCTGGAAGAGATGCACGCTCGCGTCCATTCGCTGGCTGCAATCCATGAACTTCTCTATCAGGCTAAGGATTTTTCCTCCATTGATTTTGGCGAGTATCTTTCGAAATTGGGGCACGATCTGGCGTCGCTTTACGGGCGTGATGCCGGCCGCATAAAGATCGTCGTCGATGCGCCGGCAGTGAAGATTGACATCGCGCATGCAGTTCCAGGAGCGTTGATCGTGAACGAACTGGTAATGAACGCGGTGAAACACGCGTTTCGAGACATCGAACACGGAACGATCAATATCCGAATGCGTCATAGCAAGGTGGGCTATATTCTGAGTGTTTCCGATGACGGAATCGGGTTGCCGGCGCATATCGATCCAATGAACTCACCTACAATGGGCCTGCAATTGGTCACACTGTTGACAGAGCAATTGCACGGAACGCTATCGATCAAGCGACAAGGCGGGACGATACTTGAGATTCGCTTTCCAGCGAAAGCCCCCCCCCCCCGGGTAATCCTGGTCTAACTTGCAACATCTAATTTGCAACATCTAACTTGCAACATCGAGTTACCATCGAGAATCCATACGCTATGGTGACCGACTCAGAGCAGACGTCAGCCGACAGGGTTCGGTTCGTCGTGGTCGACGACGAAGTACTTATAGCGCGCGATCTCGCCAATCACGTGCGGAACCTTGGCTATGAGGTAAATGGTGTTTTCACTTCTCTACCTAAAGCAAATGCTTTGATTGCATCAAACCCTCCGGATATCGTACTGATGGATATCCAACTCGGGACCGCACAAGACGGCATCGAGGCTGCTGAACGCATCTACGCAGACTTTGGAATTCCTACGATTTACATAACAGCGTATTCGGACGAATCTACGCTCAACCGCGCGCAGAAGACGCATCCCCTCGGCTATATCCTAAAGCCGTTCCGTATGCGGGACGTTAAAGCGACATTGACAATGGCTGTCGCGCAACACAAACTGTCGCGGTCGCTTGAAGAGAACCGCAGTTGGCTTCACGCGCTTCTTTCGAGCGTTCCGGATGCTGCGATCGCAATCGACACGAACGGCGTGATTCGTTTTGCGAATCGATCGGCTGAAAAGATGCTGGAATCGACTGAACTTGCGAGCCGGCCTTTAGACCAGGTCCTGCGTTTGCAGGATTCAGGACTCCAAGAACTCCATCTAGGTCAGAACTTCACTTTCGGCGGGGGCGCGAGGAAGAACCGCGCAATGCTTATCGGAGCCACAGGGCGGCAAATACCGGTCGAATTTACACTCACAAACGTTCCTGCTACAAGAATGTCAGGGCAGAGTCAATTGCTGCTATTTCGCGATGTCTCCGAGCGTGATCGAATCGACCGGCTTCTTGCCCGAGAGCGCGACTTGCTGGCTGGGCGGATCGCAAGCGCCGATTCCGAATTGGACAGAACCAAAGAAGAACTTCGCAAGCTCAACACCGAGCTGATGTTGGTTCAGGACGCTGAGCGGCGCAGAATCGCCCGAGAGTTACATGATGATCTGGCGCAGCAGTTGACCCTTCTCGAAATGGAGACAGGGAGGATTGCTCACCTTACTCCCGCGGGCAGCGAGGTGTCCAACCGAGTTGCTCGATTGACCGCCGCACTGAAGATCGCATCGGAAAGCGTGCGGAACGTTTCGCACCGGCTCCATCCATCCGTCCTCGATCATCTCGGGATCTTGGCTGCACTCCGGGAGTTGGCAGAAGATTTTCGTGCTAATGAAGACGTTCCGCTACGTTTTCGGAGTAATGTATCGTCGCTCATCGTTCCCGCGGGAGTCGCTTCCGGAATCTACAGGATTACGCAGGAAGCGCTAAGGAATGTATCGAAGCATGCGCATGGTTCCGCTGTCGCAATTAGGATCTCTGCGGCAAGGAATTGCTTGCGGGTATCGATTCGAGATTATGGTCCAGGATTCGACGCCGCAGACGCTCGCTTTAACAGCGGCCTCGGGTTGATCAGTATGCAGGAACGCGCTCGCGCCATGGACGGCTCTTTAGCCATACGATCAACTGTCGGCCGGGGCACGCTCGTAGTGCTACAGGCGCCTCTCCACGAAGCAAAGCATGAAGCAGAGGTGTTGGAAGGCGCAGGGCATCTGTAATCTCTCCCTTCTGCCTGTTCCGATCATCCTAGTAGTTTTCCCAGTTCCATCGAGAAAGATCCTTTGCGAGGCTTGATTAGCCGACGAGCGGCCGCCTATACGCGGTCGCGACTGCTTTGCCCGTCGACGGAGAACGATACCACTTATTGAGGGATTCGAATCATGTCAATTGCTGCAGTCCCGGAGCCAGTTCATACGCCTTACGCAGTGGAAACACCCATCACTATGCCGATGCCGGACGAATCGGCGTCTACAGAAGACCTAACGGATGACACGACGACGAACACGGACGATATTTCGCTCCTCGCATACGCTCTATGGCAACAAAGAGGGTGTCCGGACGGCAGCCCGGAAATCGATTGGCTTGAAGCTGAATCACAGCTAAACGATAAGCCGCAGGAATAAGGTCAGTAATTCGTCTAAGTTAATCTGCCTGGCGCACCGGTGGCGCCACGCATCGCCGTCTCTGCCTAGGAGAATTCCCAGGTTCCCGTAAAGTTACTCGAATGCGCTGTGAGCATCTACTTGTCGGTATCACTGTAACGGTAGGTAACACTCACCAACCTCAATGGCAAAAAACATCCTAATTACAGGCGGGGCTGGGTTCATCGGCGCTCATGTTGCGAATGAACTGCTTGCCCATGGCTATGCTGTGCGGGCATTGGACAGCCTGGAACCACAAGTCCATGGAGTTGAGAGAAGGCGGCCGAGTTACTTAAGTCCCGATGTAGACCTTATCGTCGGCGACATACGCGACTCTGACGTTCTTATAGGAGCGCTGGAAGGAATCGACGCCGTAATCCATCTCGTGTCGTTAGTAGGCGTTGGCCAAAGCATGTACCAGATTGATCGCTATACAAGCGTGAACAATCTGGGAACGGCGGTTTTATGGCAGACGCTAAGCACACACCGGGTGGAATCCGTGGTGGTGGCATCTAGCATGAGCGTGTATGGAGAAGGCTTGTATCGAAACAGCAGGGGCGAAGTCGCTGCTGCCCGTGACCGGTCGATCGAACAGTTAAAAGCGGGTGACTGGGAGATCCGCGATGAGTTTGGGGAGCCATTGATGCCGGTTCCAACGACTGAGGACAAAGTTCCGGCCATTGCCTCTATCTACGCTCTATCGAAGTACGACCAGGAACGAATGAGCCTGATCGCCGGCCGCGCATACGACACGCGTGTTGTGGCGCTGCGATTCTTCAATACATATGGCCCGTATCAAGCGCTTTCGAATCCGTATACGGGAGTGCTGAGTAACTTTGCGGCTCGGGTGTTAAACGGCAATCCGCCCTTGATCTATGAAGACGGGGAGCAGCAACGCGATTTTATCAGCGTGTACGACGTGGCGTCTGCTTGCAAGTTGGCTCTCGAGTGTCCTTCCGCCAGGGGCCTCGCGATCAATATCTCGAGCGGCCAGGCAATGACGGTCAAGGAAATCGCTGAGCGAACGGTCCACGCTATAGGGCGGCCAGGCTTAGAACCGGAGTTGACCGGCGCGTATCGCTATGGCGACATACGCCACTGTTTTGCGGACATTTCTCTCGCGCGGAAGACGCTTGGCTGGGAACCGCGCGTAAGCCTTGAGGCCGGGCTGGAAGATCTCGCATCGTGGCTTGAAAATCAAAGCGCCGCCGATCGAGGAATGGAATCGAGAGCAGAGCTGTCTGCTCGCGGATTGATGCTATGAAGCGATCATCCATCGGCGGGGGAGCGAAGAAGGCCCGAGAGCCGAAGATTGGCCTGGTGGAATGGTTTCAACCCGGGGACTACGAGCGGGTTGAAAATGTGCTTGCTGAGGCCTCCGTCCTCGGCATTCGAGAGCTCCGAACAGGCATTTCCTGGGCTGATTGGTACACATCGGAGGGTAACGGATGGTACGCGTGGCTGCTCCCGCGCCTGACGCAGGAAGTGAACATTCTGCCGTGCTTCCGATACACGCCCCCCTCTCTTGGTGTCGCCCCGAAGTACTCCTCACCGCCAAGGACACCGAAGGCGTATGCGGATTTCATCGATGTGATGATCACGCAATTCGGAAGCTTCTTCGAATGGGTCGAGTTGTGGAACAGTCCCAATCACCCCAGTGAATGGGACTCGCGGATGGATCCGGACTGGCAGATCTTCAGCGAGATGATCGGAAGCGCCGCGTATTGGGTGCAGCATCGTGGCAAAAAAGCGGTTCTACCCGGGCTGTGGCCAACTGATCTCGATTGGCTGACGCTGATGCGAGACCGCGGTGTCTTGGCGTATATCGATGCTGTTGGAGTTCACGGCTTTCCGAGCGCAACGGAAGTTTCCTGGAGAGGCTGGGACACAGAGATCAGCGATGTCCGAGACCGCCTGAGACAACTTGGCAGCGACGCCGAGATCTGGATCACGCAAACCGGCTTCTCGACATGGCGAGGGGACGAGCGCTCTCAGGTGCGAGCGTTGGCCGCTGCAGTAGATGCGGACGTTGATCGAGTGTATTGGCATGGGGTTTACGATCGACACTCCGGCTTTCCACACTTCGACTCTCTCCAGTCGGATGAGCGCGAGTCTCACTACGGCCTTAAGCGGGGACCGGCGAGTCCTAAACTTTCCTTTCGTTTGTGGTCGGAAGGCGGTCTCGAAGCGGTACGTGAATCGGCGCGCGGTGGGTCAGGACTCTCCCGTTCGGCTGCAAAGCGCCACGCGCTCATCACGGGCGGCGCTGGATTCATCGGAACGAATCTGGCTGCACGCTTGTTGGCTTCCGGTCAACCGGTACTTGTGTTTGATGACCTTTCGCGGCCTGGAGTAGAACGCAATCTGGCATGGCTGCGTGAAACCCACGGGGAGAGACTGCGGGTGGAGATTGCGGATGTACGCGACCCACTTGCGTTGAAGACCGCAGTCCGATCGGCGTCCATGGTCTTCCATCTGGCGGCCCAGGTAGCGGTGACAACGAGTCTGCAAGATCCTCGCGGGGACTGTGAGATCAACATCGGCGGAACTTTGAATGTGCTCGAGGCAATTCGCGCGGTGGCGGAACCGCCACCGCTTATTTTTACCTCGACGAACAAGGTTTACGGCGCGCTTTCCGACCTTTCCTTACACAAGAGCCAGTCACGATATCAACCTTTGGAACCGACGCTGCGGAGTGGAATCGGTGAAGAGCGCCCGCTTGATTTCCATAGCCCCTACGGTTGTTCGAAGGGGGCAGCCGATCAGTACGTTTTGGACTACGCCCGCACGTTTGGAATACCGGCCATTGTTTTTCGGATGAGTTGCATCTATGGTCTCCATCAACAAGGAAATGAAGATCAAGGCTGGGTAGCGCACTTCCTGATACGCGCCATCGAAGGCGCTCCCATCGCGCTCTATGGCGACGGAATGCAAGTCCGTGATCTCCTGTTCGTTGAAGATCTTGTCGACGCCCTCCTGCTGGCTCAGGCGAATAGCCATACATTGTCGGGTCAGGCTTACAACATCGGCGGAGGGCTTGGGAACACCGTCAGTTTGCTTGAGCTGATAGACCTGATTGCCTCTCTTCAGGAGAATAAGCCTGAGATTCGCATGAACGATTGGCGTCCTGGAGATCAACGCTACTACGTCTCCGATACAAGTAAATTCAAGGCCGCAACCGGCTGGGCGCCCAAAGTCAGCGTGCGGGAGGGTGTGGAGCGACTCTATGAATGGTTGAGTCGCGCTCGTGGAATTGCCGTGCGACAACGCGCGCTCCAAAGCAAGGATTTCCATGCGATTCTCACTTGTTAATCCTCCGTGGACTTTCGAACACAGCGTATATTTCGGTTGTCGTCATCCGCATCTGCCGCTCGAGTATGGATACTCGAAAGCGCTTCTTGAAAAAGCCGGCCATACTGTTCAGATCGTCGATGGACAACTCGATGGTTTGACTTACGAGCAAATCCGGCAATCGATCGTTTCGTTCCGGCCGGATTTTACGGTGATTACAACCGCCCCGAGCTATCTTTTTTGGCGGTGCGCTCCGCCCGAACTGCGGGTCCCGCAAGAACTGGTACGCGAAATCGGAAGCGCGGGAGGCACGCTCGTCGCCGTGGGGCCGCATGCCTCGACAACTCCCCGGAGTACTCTCAACAAACTGGGCGTTGACATCGTCGTAATGGGGGAATGCGAAGAGGTGCTCCCGCGTCTGGCGTCGGAAGGAGAGGCTGCGGATTCCACGTGCTATCGCTCTCTGGACGGTGTGCGCCTGCAGGGTAGCGTCCATGCGTCCGATATGGCGGCTCTTCCGGCACTGCACTGGGACCGTCAGACCCTCGCCAAACACTCGCACCACCATCACCGTTTTGATGCGGAGCCTCAAGGACCGGGAGCCGAGATGGAAACGTCCAGAGGGTGCCCGTATCATTGCACCTTCTGCGCGAAAGACAATTTCCGAAACGTGTTTCGCCGGCGCCCCATGGATGTGATCGCGGAGGAATTAGACGGCTTAGTTGCGAGTGGCGTCGAATACATTTACTTCATTGACGAAATCTTCCTTCCCTACCGCGACGTGCTGGAAGTTATCGCGAGCCGAGAAATAAAGTTTGGCATTCAGACTCGCATCGATCTTTGGAAGGAAGACATGATCGACCTTCTGGGAAGAGCCGGCTGCGTGTCGATAGAGGCAGGTGTGGAGAGTATCACTGAAGCGGGAAGAAATCGATTAGACAAGAAATGCAAGATTTCAACTGCCGAGTTGACGGATCGACTCCTCTACGCCAAGCAGCGAGTCCCGTTTGTTCAAGCGAATCTTTTGGACTCACAGGACGATGACCCATCGGAAGTGAAAGAGTGGCGTGAGCATCTACGGGCACATGGGGTTTGGGCAAATGAGCCTGTACCGCTTTTCTCCTACCCGGGCTCTCCCGATTACACGAAGCAATGGGGAAATCCCGATGATCACGCATGGGAACGAGCGCACGAAGAGTACCTGAAAACGTTCAACGAATTTAGCGACGTTCAGGATCAGCAGCCAACTCCGCTTGTGCAACTCGAGCTTGCATCGCCGCGACATGACTAGCACCGGTTCACTCCGTATTCTGATGACAGGCGACACTGTCGGGGGCGTATGGACTTTCACCATAGAACTGGCAAGCCAACTTGTCCGCCGGGGCGCTGAGATCAGTCTGGTAACATTCGGCGGGAAAGCATCAGCTTCTCAACGAGAGGAAGCAGCGGAGATACCGGGGCTGGATTGGTGGGACTCGGACAGGAAGCTCGAATGGATGGAAGATCCGTGGCAGGATCTGGCAATCTCCGGCGAATGGCTGCTGAGTCTGGAAAGGCGCCTGCAACCAGACGTAATCCACCTGAACTGTTACGGTCATGCTTCGTTGCCGTTTAAGGCCCCAGTTGTCTTGACGGCTCACTCCTGTGTCGCCTCCTGGTGGCGTGCCGTTAAAGGCGAACCTTTGCCTGATGGCTGGCGGCGGTATCGCGAGGAAGTCGAAAGATCGTTAAACGCGGCCGACATCGTAACCGCTCCGACCAACTCGATGGCAGCGTCGCTGCGTGAGAACTACGACTTCACAGGGAACGAAATCGCTGTAGTGCCAAATGGTCGAAACGCGTGTCTCTTTCCTAAGGCGCCGAAGCAGCCCATCATCGTAACCGCGGGTCGACTGTGGGATGAGGCAAAGAATATCAGCGCCGTTGCAGATATCGCCTCAACCTTGCCGTGGCCTGTTTATGTTTTCGGCGAGCAACGCGGTCCCGATGGGAATTCGAACACCTTTCCCGGTTGCGCTCTCCTGGGTAAGCTATCGACCACAGAACTGGCTGACTGGTATTGCCGGGCATCGATTTTCGTTCTTCCCGCAAAATACGAGCCGTTTGGACTTTCGGCGCTGGAGGCGGCGTTATCCGGCTGCGTCCTGGTGCTAGGTGACATTCCAAGCCTGCGCGAAGTTTGGGGTGAGAGCGCAATCTACGTGGAACCCGAGAACCGGGAACAGATCCACAGTGCGCTCCGTCGACTCATCGATCAACCCGGGTTACGGAAAGAGATGGCGCGTCTGGCGGAGAACCGTGCCCGGTCGTATTCGACGATCCGAACGACCGAACGTTACCACGACTGTTATACACGGGCTATCGAACGGAGATTCGCTTGCGCATCGTAATCTTCAGTCATTCGTTGGTTTCGGACTGGAATCATGGCAACGCTCATTTCCTTCGCGGTTTCAGCACGGAGTTAGTGTTACGCGGACATCAGGTGGATATCTTCGAACCAGCAGATGGTTGGAGCCGCACAAATCTCATTCAGCAGCACGGTCCTGAGGCGCTTCAAGAATTTGCGCGGATCTATCCACACATCACTAGTCGCCTTTATGATCTCGAGTCTCTAGACCTTTCGCGAGCGCTGAGTGGCGCCGATCTCGTGATCGTTCATGAATGGAACCCGGTCGAGCTGGTGGCGGCAATCGGCAGGCATCGAGCGATTCATGGCGGATATCGACTGTTTTTCCACGATACACACCATCGCAGCGTTACGAAACCGGAGGAGATGGAGAGCTATGATCTCCGTCACTATGACGGTGTCTTAGCCTACGGCTCTATCATTCGCGACCTTTACCTGAAGAGCGGATGGACATCATCCGCCTGGACCTGGCATGAGGCGGCAGACACGCGCGTGTTCCGCCCACGTTCTCTGAGCAGTTATGAGGGAGACCTGGTTTGGATCGGGAACTGGGGAGATGGCGAGCGTTCGAAAGAATTACGTGAGTTCCTGATTGAACCCGTTAGAGCACTCAAGCTCAAGGCTCGGATCTATGGGGTTCGTTATTCCGGCGCCGTGCTGGAGGAATTTGCGGCAGCGGGTATCGAATACGGAGGTTGGCTTCCAAACTATCGTGTTCCCGACGTATTCGGCCGGTACAGGGTGACGGTCCATGTCCCGCGCGGCCCTTATGCGGATGCCCTGCCCGGTATTCCAACCATCCGACCATTTGAAGCCCTCGCCTGCGGCATACCGTTGATCTCCGCGCCGTGGTCTGACTCGGAAGGATTGTTCCGACCCGGCCGCGACTTTCTGACGGCTGGTGACGGTAGGGAGATGATTTCATCTCTAAGGAATGTGTTTTCCGATTCAGGGTTGGCGAAAAGTCTAACTGCCAGCGGACTCGAAACCATCCACGCAAGACACACGTGCGGCCACCGAGTGGACGAGTTGCTCGGCATAGTCCAGGGAATGCCTGAATTCGCGCTTACGCAGGGAACGATCTGATATGAACGTCGCCTTCTTTGTATCCAGCCTTGTTTCTGCATACTGGAATGGCGCGGCTACATACTACCGGGGAATCGGTCGCGCGATGTATGAACGCGGGCATCGACTTACGTTTTTCGAGCCCGACGCATACCAGCGCCAGCAGCACCGCGACATCGAAGATCCTGACTGGGCCAAGGTGGTTGTGTATCCCGCCACGGAAGAGGCTGTGTACGGAGCTATTCGTGAGGCTGGTAGCGCGGATTTAATTGTGAAGGCAAGCGGCGTAGGCGTCTTCGACGAATTGCTCGAAGCCGAACTGCTGGAATTGAAGAAGCCTTCGAACCTCATCGTCTTCTGGGACGTGGACGCTCCAGCAACTCTCGAGCGGGTGTTGAGTAACCAACTGGATCCTTTTGCTCCCTTAGTTAGACGTTATGATGCTGTGCTCACTTACGGCGGCGGTTGTCCGGTTATCGATGCCTACCGCTCGTTGGGCGCTCGTGAATGTATTCCGATCTACAACGCTCTTGACCCTGCAACGCACCATCCTGTGAAGCCTGACTACTATCGCTTTTCGGCTGACCTTGCGTTTCTCGGGAATCGCCTGCCGGACCGGGAAGCGCGTGTCGAGGAATTCTTCTTGAAGCCCGCCGAACGGCTTCCGAGCATGTCTTTTCTGCTGGGCGGAGCAGGTTGGGACGACAAGCCGAGAAGCGCGAACATCAAATACCTCAATCACGTTTACACTCACGATCACAACGCATTTAATGTCACCCCTCGCGCTGTCCTCAACATATCTCGCGACAGCATGGCGCGTTACGGATTCTCACCCGCGACTCGTGTCTTTGAAGCGGCAGGAGCAGGTGCTTGCCTGATCACTGACTTTTGGGAGGGCATCGACATGTTCCTGGAGCCAGGCCGGGAAGCGCTGGTCGCCAGAAGTGGCGATGAAGTGGTCGAATCGATTGAGTCACTGTCGATCGACAAAGCTCGGAAAATCGGCCAGGCGGCTTATAAACGTGTGTTGTCGGAGCATACTTACGCCCACAGGGCAGCGCAGATCGACGCCGTGCTGGACACAACTCCTGTATCCATGGAGGTTACCTTATGAATCGCGCGTTCGATATCGTCATCCTCGGGCTATCGATCACATCGTCGTGGGGGAACGGACACGCGACTACCTATCGAAGTCTAGTCCGTGGCCTCAGGGACAGAGGGCATGCGGTTTTATTCCTGGAGCGAGACGTGCCATGGTACTCGGAAAATCGAGACATTCCAGCCCCGCCCGGAGCTCAGACAGAGCTCTACCGCGACTTGGAGGACCTCATCGCGAGATTTGAATCAGCAGTTCGCGATGCCAAATTGGTGATTGTCGGCTCATTCGTGCCGGAAGGCGTCTCTGTCGGCGAATGGGTAGTTTCGACTGCGCACGGGAGGACCGCATTCTACGACATTGATACTCCGATCACGCTCGGCAAGCTTGCGGCCGACGATGACGAGTACATTAGTCGCGCATTGATCCGAAAGTACAACGCCTACTTCTCATTCACCGGAGGGCCGACACTGCAGATCATTGAGCGGAAATATGGCTCTCCGATGGCGCGAGAGCTGTATTGCTCTGTTGATCCTACAAGCCACTATCCTGTGCATTGCCCTTCGCAGTGGGACTTGGGGTACCTGGGAACGTACAGTGAGGATCGCCAGCCGATGTTGAACACGTTACTGCTGGAGCCGGCGAAAGAGTGGGATGACGGTAGATTTGCAGTTGCCGGCCCGATGTATCCGGACTCCATCGTTTGGCCAAACAACGTTAGCCGGATCGTTCATCTCTCGCCGCAGGAGCATCCGAGCTTCTACGGTGCACAACGGTTCACTCTCAACCTCACGCGAACGGCTATGAGACAGGCCGGGTATTCTCCGAGCGTCCGGTTGTTTGAGGCCGCCGCATGCGGTGTCCCTATCATTTCCGACTGGTGGAGCGGCTTGGACGAGATCTTCGAGATCGGTGAGGAGTTGCTGGTTGGCTCAGATCCTGAAGACGTCCTGCGACTTCTTTGGGATTTACCCACTTCGGAGCGATTGCGAATCGGCAACGCGGGCCTGCAGCGCGTATTGGCCGAGCACACATCCGAGCGACGGGCGTGCCAACTCGACCACTATCTGAAGGAACTGAATGACAACCTTTCTCCTTATACGCCACGCCGAAACAGACTCGATGGGCAAGATACTGGCGGGATGGGCCGAGGGATCGCACTTGAACGAGCAGGGACGGCAGCAAGCGAAAAGGTTAGGTCAACAGTTGTCGAACATGCCGATTCGAGCGGTCTATACGAGCCCGATTAGCCGCGCGTTCGAAACCGCGGAGTTTGTCGCTGAGCCGCACGGACTTACTCCACAAATTCGCGATGATTTCGGTGAGTTTCGGTTCGGAGCATGGGAGGGAATGTCGATCAGTGACCTCGACGAAACCGAGCACTGGCGCCGTTTCAATACCTGCCGAAGTACGGTTGGCGCGCCCGGTGGAGAGCTAATGCTCGAAGCGCAAACCCGCATGGCACGCCAAATGAACACATTGACTTCAGAACACGACGCGCAGCACATTGCAATCGTAAGTCATGGCGATCCGCTGCGATCCTTGATCGCCTTTTATCTCGGCGTTCCTCTGGACTTGGCGGCGCGACTGGAGATTGGCGCGGCATCTGTAACCACGGTAAAGCTGGGCGAGTGGGGACCTAAAATTCTATCCGTAAACACACAATTCTTAACTCCCAATGAATACTGAACTTTCAACGGTCGCATTGAGCCGGCGTGAAATCGAGAAACGCCTTGGCGAGCTCGGCGAGTGGTTTCACAATCTAAACCTCGGTGGAGTGCAGACAGCCCCGGAACACTTTTTAGGCGACTATCCCGCTTGCAAGTTCCGCGCCTTTCAAAACGCCATTCCCAAAGACCTTTCCGGAAAAACCGTCTTAGACATCGGCTGCAACGGCGGATTCTATTCGATCGAAATGAAACGGCGCGGCGCGGCGCGCGTGGTAGCGATAGATTCCGATCCGGTTTATCTGGCGCAGGCTCGTTTTGCCGCGGAGGTGAATCAGGTCGACATCGAATTTCGCCAGTTGGATGTGTACCAGATCGCAGAGCTCAAGGAAACCTTCGACGTTGTGCTCTTCATGGGCGTTCTCTATCACCTACGTCACCCGCTGCTTGCGTTGGATTTGCTTTATGAGCATGCCGTGAAAGACATGCTCGTGTTTCAGTGTTTGTTGCGCGGCTCGAAAGACATCAAGCCGATCGAGAGAGACTACCCATTCTCGCAAGTCAGGGTGTTTGAAGAACCCGGCTATCCCGCCATGTATTTTGTCGAACATCGCTATTCGAACGACCCCACAAATTGGTGGATTCCCAATCGAGCATGTGTGGAAGCGATGTTGCGTAGTTCGGGATTTGAGATCGTAGGCAGGCCGGAGACTGAGGTCTATTTCTGCCGTCGGAGGCAGACGGCATGATCGAAGCCGTGATGTTTTGGAACGAGCCGAACAACTTGTCTCATTGGAACTATGAGGCCGACCCGGACTGGAGCATCTTTGGACGCATGGTAAACGAAGCCTCGGATGCAGTGAAGGCCGAGAACTCAAGTCTACGGCGCGTTCTTGGCGGGATATCTCCGATCGATCCTGACTTCGTAAGGACTTTGCAGCGGCACTGTGTCCTCAAGCATATCGATGTTTTCGCCATCCATGGCTTTCCTCTCGATTGGAACCATTGGAACATCTCCGAATGGCCAAACAAAGTCCAGGAGATCCGCGCAGTAACAGGTTTGCCGGTTTGGGTTTCTGAAGCTGGCGTCTCCACATTCGGGGCTGAAGAAGTCCAAGTTTTCGGCTTGGCTCGTACCGCAGAACTCCTCGCCGGCGAGGTGGAACGCGTTCACTGGTATAGTCTCTACGACCTGCCTCGCGCCTGGCCCGCCACTACGAGACATCGCGAGGCGGAAGGCTCGTCCTATTACCGACATTTTTATATGGGTCTGCTCCATGAGGATGGCACTCCCAAGCTTGCGGCCAAAGATTTCAGCAACTATACACCTGCGCTCGGCATATGTCAGTGGTTTCATTTCGAGGATCATCGACTCACGGATGCGGTGAGATGGTTACAAGATCTGGGCGTTACGTATGTGCGTACCGGACTAAGCTGGGCGGACAGCTTCCGGCCGGGAGCGGAAGCATGGTTCGATCGTCAGATGAAGGCGCTGGAACCGTTTGACGTAACGCTGACGTTTTGCTTTACGCCCGAACACTTGGGAATTTTGCCGCATCATACGAGTCCACCGCAGGAGGTGGCGTTATTTGCAGATTTTTGCGCACGCATGACACGACGCTATGCCTGAAGCAGTGTCGCTCTTTGCAAAAGCCCAAAGATGCTTGAGCGAGCGCAGAATTGCCGAGGCGCTGAGCCATTTTGACCAAGCAGCAGCAGCCGGCTTCGACATCAATGAGTGCGCCGCGGGTCGCTGGACATGCTGGATGCTATCCGGCAGTTTCGAGCGCGCCTGGGAGGAAAGCACCCTCATCGAGCAGAACTCCAACCACGACCCTCATCGTTTTTGGAATGGTCAAAGCTGGGCGGGCAAGCGCGTGATGATCAGATGTCTGCATGGGCTCGGGGACACGATCCAATTCATTCGCTATGCTCCCCTGATCCGCTCTGTGAGCCGGGAACTCACCGTCCAGGTGCATCCGCAGCTCGTCACGCTAATCGAAGGTGTTCCGGCGATTGATCGCGTTATCACCTGGGATGGCGGCTGTGATCAGGATGATCGAGACTATTGGGACATTCAAATGGAAGTTACGGAGCTTCCTCGCGCATTCAAAGCGCGAGTGGACTCAGTGCCGGCGGATGTTCCCTATATTTTTATTCCGAAGGAGAGGATCAACTGGAGCCGAAGTCTTCTTGAGGACCGCTCGGGCCTGCATATTGGGCTCGTTTGGGAGGCGGGGGCGTGGAATCCGGGGCGCTCTCTCCCCTTTGAAAGTTTGGAACCTCTTCTAGGCAAGAGCGAGCATACTTTCTACAATCTGCAGAAAGATTCGGACCTGTGCACGAGAACTTCCAACTGGCCCCTACGCGAGCTGGAGGCGCACGCGCGAGACATCCGTGATACCGCAGCGTTGATGCTGCAACTCGACCTAGTTATTACAGTAGATACAATGTCAGCGCATTTGGCCGGCGCGCTTGGCCGTCCGGTTTGGATTCTACTCCCGTATGAGGCCGATTGGCGATGGATGCTGAACCGGTCGGACACACCGTGGTACCCCACCGCCAGGCTTTTCCGGCAAGAAAGACCGGGCGATTGGGGTTCAGCGCTAAGAAAGCTGCTCAACGCGATCACAACACCTACAATCCTCCCCTCATCGTCAGTGCCGCACAAATAAGGATTTGCGTTGATCAAGGACATCGATGTCACAATGTCGACTCAGCAGGAGTCATTTAAGGCGTGGCAGAACAGAAGCCGTCGCCCTCGGCGCGTGAGAATATCGAGACTGTCGTAAGGCTCGAGCGTGAGTTTCTGGAGCAGCGGACGTGGGCTGAACGCCTCGGGGATGGGATTGCAGACTTCGTGGGCACGATGTCGTTCATCATCGTGCATCTGTTCGCGCTGATCGCATGGGTCGCAATCAACACCGGCAAAGTCGGCGTTCCATTGTTCGATCCCTATCCTTTTGTGCTTCTGACGATGATCGTTTCGATGGAAGGCGTCCTGCTGGCTACCTTCGTCTTGATGAAACAAAATCGGATGAGTCGGCGGGCTGACCAGCGGAATCACCTGAACTTGCAAATCGACCTTCTGGCCGAGAAGGAGATCACCAAAATCCTGCAACTTCAGCGGGCGCTGTGCCAACGGCTAGGCATTCCCGAAGGGGTAGATGACGAGGTCCGCGAGCTTTCCGAACACACCGCCGTCGACAAACTGGCTCGCGAACTCGCCAAGAAACTACCCCAGTAACCTGCGGCAGGTCGGAGCACAACGAGAACGCAGGCCGCTTACAACGGTGCACCTCGGGTGCGTTACCAGACCGACAGTGGACGCGACACTGAGCATCAGTAGGCCGAAAGCCCGGCGGCGCGAAACTTCTCGCAAACACTGTCGACTAGCTCATTGGATGGCGGCTCGATGCCCTGCAGCTTGTACTCTACGCCGAGCCGTTCCCATTTGTGCGCCCCCAGTTGGTGAAAGGGCAGCACGTCCACGCGTTCGACATTACCCAGGGATCCGGCGAAGGCCGCGATGCGTTCCACATCCTCAGGAACGTCAGTCAGACCTGGTACCAGGACGAAGCGAAGGGAGATAGGTCTTTTGTGGGCCGCCAAACGACGTGCGAAAGCCAGAACAGGACCGATATCAGTGCCGGTGAGCTGACGATGCCGCTCTTCGTCCCAACCTTTGATATCCAGAAGGACCAGATCTATGGTTTCGAGGTCGGCGTCCGTCAGGCGGTTGGCAAGATAGCCGTTGGTGTCCAGAGCTGTGTGAATACCAAGACCCCGCGCGGCGGAGAAGATCTTGAGGACGAACTTGTGTTGCATTAGGGGCTCGCCGCCGCTGATGGTGAGTCCACCTCGCATTACTTTCAGCCCTTGCCGATACTTGCTCAATTCCTCGACAGCACGCGCGAGCGGTACTGGTATGCCATTGGTGAGTGTCCATGTGTCGGGATTATGGCAGTAGAGGCA
>Ga0190275_10001383_pt1 | contig 18094 bp, 18 predicted proteins | sample Popmic550T_FD_133745 | JGI IMG/M metagenome (GOLD analysis project Ga0190275, IMG submission 133745) | Populus adjacent soil microbial communities from riparian zone of Yellowstone River, Montana, USA - 550 T | ecosystem: Environmental > Terrestrial > Soil > Riparian zone > Trees stand | place...
CGACCCGGGCGCCCGACGCACCACCTACGGGCTCCAGCGCCAGCCGATCCGCAACGGCGCCCTGGCCAACCTCGCGCTCGACCTGCTCGACCTCGACGCGGTGCCGGGGAGCGAGCACAATGCTGGTCAGGACATCGACCTCCAGCTGTCCGACCCGGAGTGACCCCAAGCCACGACCGTCGCGCCGGAGCGATCGAGAGGAGAGTCCCCATGCTCAGGAAGATCGCGCTCACGATGGTCGTGGGGGTGGTGGTGGCCACGGCCGCGCAACCGCCCGTCCAGTCGGCGCCCCTGCCCTCCCGCGCGACCGCACCTGCTGCCTCGCCGCCGGCTGACGTCGGCTGGCCGCCGGCGCCGCCCAGCCAGCTCGTCATCGACACGGTGGGTCAGCCCATCGACCGCGACGACTACGTCGAAGGCACGGTCACCCTGGACGGCGTCACCCGCGCCACCGAGGTGCGCGGCCGGGGCAACTCCACCTGGACGTGGCCCAAGAAGCCGTACAAGCTCAAGCTCGCCGAGGACGCCGCGCTCGTGGGCACACGCGAGTACGACGAGTGGGTGCTGCTCGCCGGCTACGCCGACCGCAGCGCGCTGCGCACCGCGGCGGCGTTCGCCGTCGCCTCGCAGACCCGGCTCGGCTGGACACCGCAGTTCCGCTTCGTGGAGGTCGTCCTCAACGGACAGCCGCAGGGCCTCTACATGCTCTCCGAGCAGGTCGAGAAGGGCAGCGGCCGGGTGGACGTCCCCGACGACGGCTACCTCCTGGAGATCAACCGGCGCTACCTGCGCGACGACGAGCCCGGTTTCCGCACGTCCCGCGGCACGCCCGTCGCCTTCAAGGACCCCGACGAGGTCACCCGGAAGCAGCGCCGCCAGGTGAGGAGGGCGGTGACGGCCTTCGAGAAGGTCCTCTACAGTCCGTCCTTCGCGCACCCGACGCGCGGCTACGCAGCCCACATCAATGTCCGCAAGGTCATCGACTGGTACCTCGTCGAGGAGCTGTTCAGCAACCAGGACTCCAACTTCCACTCCAGCGTCCACTTCAGCTGGGTCCCCGGCAAGAAGTTCGTCTTCGGTCCGGTGTGGGACTTCGACCTGAGCGCGGGCACGCGGTGGCGCGCGACGTCGTCCCCCGAGGGCTGGCTCACGCGGGTCGGCGAGCACTGGGTCGCCCGCATGCTCGAGGACCCCGCCTTCTCGACCCGGGTCAAGAGCCGCTGGGCGCGGCTGCGGCCGCTCGTCGAGGCGGTCGTCGCGCAGGTCCCCGACGCCGCGGCCACGCTGGCCCCGGCCGCCGCCACCGACTGGCAGCAGTGGCACGCCGCGGGCGACCTCGACTGGACCCACCACGCGCAGACCCACGCAGGGGAGGTCGCGTTCCTGCGGGACTGGCTGACGCAGCGGGTGAGGTGGCTGAGCCGCAACGAGGTGCGCCTCGGCGCAAGGCGCCTGCGCACGCAGGAGCGGGTGCGGACGGCCTGGGTCCCGGTGCAGCTGCAGAGCCCGCCGGGCGCCGCGGTCACCGTCACCTACTCCGTCACCGGCGGCACCGCCACGCCCGGGACCGACTTCGCCGCGGCCAGCGGCGAGCTGACGTTCGCACCCGGACAGGTGCAGCGCTACATCCCGGTCTCCATCCTCGACGACACCGAGGCGGAGACCGGCGAGACCGTCTGGGTCCGGCTGGGCGCCGCGTCGCAGGACGTCGTCGTCGGCTCCCCCGACCTGGCCACCGTGGTGATCGGGGCCAACGACGCGGGCTGAGCCGAGGACTAGGCCCAGAGCTGCCCGTCGAGGCGGTCCTCGGCCTCGTCGACGGTGCCTTCGTAGGCACCGGTGGAGAGGTACTTCCAGCCGCCGTCGCACACGACGAACGCGATGTCGGCGCGCTCGCCGGCCTTGACCGCCTTGGCCGCCTGGCCGAGGGCCGCGTGGAGGATCGCGCCGGTGGAGATGCCGGCGAAGATGCCCTCGAGCTCGAGCAGCTCGCGCACCCGGCGTACGGCATCGCGCGGACCCACGGAGAAGCGCGAGTCGATGAGCGAGGCGTCGTAGAGCTCCGGGACGAAGCCCTCGTCGAGGTTGCGCAGGCCGTAGACGAGCTCGCCGTAGCGCGGCTCGGCGGCGACGATCCGTACGTCCGACTTGGTTCTCCGGAAGAAGCGGGAGACACCCATCAGCGTGCCGGTCGTGCCGAGGCCCGCCACGAAGTGCGTGATCCCCGGCAGGTCGGCGAGCAGCTCGGGTCCGGTCCCCTGCTCGTGCGCGAGCGCGTTGGCGTCGTTGCCGTACTGGTAGAGCATCACCCAGTCGGGGTGCTCCCCGGCGATCTTCTTGGCGACCCGGACGGCCTCGTTGGAGCCGCCGGCGGCGGGCGAGGAGACGATCTCCGCGCCCCACATCCGCAGCAGCTGGCGCCGCTCCTCGGACGTGTTCTCGGGCATCACGCAGACGATGCGATAGCCCTTGAGCTTGGCCGCCATCGCCAGCGAGATGCCGGTGTTGCCGCTGGTGGGCTCGAGGATCGTGCACCCGGGACGCAGCGTGCCGTCGGCCTCCGCCTGCTCGATCATCGCCAGCGCCGGGCGGTCCTTGATGGACCCGGTCGGGTTGCGATCCTCCAGCTTGGCCCAGAGGCGTACGTCCGCGCTGGGCGAGAGCCGCGGCAGGCCCACCAGCGGGGTGCTGCCGACCGAGGCCAGCAGATCGACAAACCTCGTCATGGGCTCGGGGTCCCCGCGGCGTTGTTCAACGGAGGAGCGAAGCGGAGGAGGCGAGGAACGTCGTGGGGTGAGCTGAACCACCGGCGACGGCGGGGAGCACGACCACCTGGTCGCCGTCGGCCAGCTCGGCGTCGAGGCCGCCGATGAACCGGACGTCCTCGTCGTTGACGTAGACGTTGACGAACCGGCGGAGGTCGCCGTCGTCGATGAGCCGTCCCTTGATGCCCGGGTGGTTGCCCTCGAGGTCGTCGATGAGCGCCGTGAGCGTGGACCCCGTCGCGTCGACCGACTTCGCGCCGTCGGTGTAGGTGCGCAGGATGGTGGGGATGCGGACCTCGATGGCCATCAGGCTCTGCTCCTCATGAGTGGGGACTCTCTTCCGTAGGCGTGATCGTGACGTCTTCCTCGGTCACGACACCGTCGATGATTCTGTAGGACCTGAACTCCACGGGACCGTCGATATTCCCTCCGGCCTCGTCGAAGCAGTCGCGGGTGCTCACGAGCACGTAGTGGGCGTGGGGCTCGCTGGCGAGCCGGATGTCGGTGCGGCTGGGGTAGGCCTCGGTGGCCGTGTGGGAGTGGTAGACCACGACCGGCTCCTCGTCGCGGGCGTCCATGTCCTTGTAGAGCGCGAGCAGCTCGGTGGAGTCGAACTCGTAGAACGTCGGGCTGCCCGCCGCGTTGACCATCGGGATGAACCGCTCGGCCCGGTCGCTGCCCTCGGGCCCCGCCACGACACCGCACGCCTCGTCGGGGTGGTCGCGCTTGGCGTGCGCCACGATGGCGTCGTACGTCTCCTGGGCGATGGTCAGCACGGTGCCAAGGGTAGGCAGCGAACCGATGTGACCTCGCCCCGTCTCACCACATAGTCTTGACGTCGAGACAGTTGTGGGGGGAAGGACATGGATGGCGCTGCGTGAGGTCCCGCCGCCGTTGACGCGACGCGGCATCCCGCTCGAGCGCGACCTCCGGGTCCTGGCGCTCGGTTCGTTCGCCAACCGGTTCGGCGCGGGCGCGGTCATGACGACCAGCGCCCTCTACTTCACCCGCCAGGTCGGCTTCTCCGCCGCCGAGGTCGCGCTGGCGCTGTCGGTCGCCGCGATCGTGGGGATCGTCGTCCAGGTGCCGGCCGGTCACCTCGGCGACACCCACGGACCCCGCCGCGTGCTCACCTTCTGCATGACGGGCGCGGCCATCACGAGTGCGCTGCCGGTGCTCGCACGCACGCCGTGGCAGCTCGCGGTCCTGCTCGGGCTGCTGGCGCTCTTCGAACGCTCGGCCGGATCGGTGCAGCAGGGCGTCATCGCCCAGCTCGCGACGGGCGGGCGCGGCGTGCTGTTCAAGGCCTACCTCCGTGCGGTCACCAACACCGCGATCGGGCTCGGCTCGGTGTTCGGCGGTGCGGCCCTGGTGATCGACGAGCCGTGGGCCTACGTCTCGGTCTTCGTGCTCAATGCGGTCTTCACCGGCTTCGCCGCCTGGAACACCACCCGCCTGCCGGACCTGCCCCCCTACCGCCGCGCCGCGGGGGAGCCACGCCTCGCCGTGCTGCGCGACTGGCCCTACGTCGTGGTGGTGGCGGTCACCGGGCTGTTCTCCCTGCACTTCTTCGTGATGGAGCTCGGCCTGGCGCTCTACATCTCCGAGCGGACGTCGGCACCGCCCGTCATGGTCGCCGCCCTGCTGATCATCAACACGGCTTGCGTGGCGGTCTTCCAGGTGCGGCTCTCGCGTCGGGCCGACTCCGTGGAGGCCGGCGCCAAGGCGCTCGTGCGCGGGGCCGTGTGGATCGCGGCCGGCTTCGCCATCGTGTCCCTCGCCGACCGCGGTGACGCGACCTTCGCGGTCGTGGTGCTGGTGGCGGGGTCGCTGGTCCACGTCGTGGGCGAGATGATCGGCTCCGGAGGGCAGTGGGGGCTGCAGATGGGACTCGCGCCCCACGAGCGGCAGGGCCAGTACCAGGGCTTCGCGGGTCTCGGCTTCAGCGTCATCGCCGTCGTCGGACCGCCGGTCGTGACGCTGCTCTGCGTCGACATGGGCGAGACCGGGTGGCTCATCCTCGCGGCACTGATGCTGGCGATCGCCCTGGTGTCGGTGCCCGTCGCCCGCTGGGCACTGGCGTCACGGGAGCGCTACGGCGTGCTGACGCACTCCGGCTGAGGCGCCCCGGGATCAGACCCAGATGGCGGCCGGGATCCCATCGGAGAAGACCTCCGGGGCGGCGGGGAGCGACTCCGCGGCGCCGAGGTCGTGGCGGGCCGCCGTCCAGGCAGCAGCACAGGCGTCGAGCAGGTCGTCCTCGCCGAAGCCCGCGCCCCTGAACCACGGCGGCGCCGTGATCCCCTGCGCGGCCAGCGCCTCGCGCCGGGCGGTGACGCCCTCGTCGTCCTTCTTGCGAGCCAGGAGCGGAGCGCCCGCCATCCGCGCGAAGCTCACCTCGGGGTGCACCTCGATGACCCGCACGCCGGGCCGCGAGCGCACCCACCCGTCGACCTGCAGGACCTTCTCGCGCAGCGCGTACGCCTGGGCGGTGACGCTGGTGCGGCCCTGGGTGGCGACGAGGTTGGCCGCCCGGCCCTCGGCGTAGGTCTCGGCCTCGAGGGCGGAGCGGACGGGCGTCGAGAAGATCGAGGACGACTTGCCGACGAGCAGGCGCCGGGCCTCGGCGTCGGCCTGCCGCCCGCTGCTGTCCGGGAGCCCGATGGGGATGTCGATGGCGACGACCGAGACCTGCGTCGTCTCGCCCACCAGCTCCAGCAGCTCGGTGATGTCGCGGGCGACGTAGACCCTCGGGCGGCCCTCGGGGCCGAGCAGCACGCCGACCCATCCGGTGCTGCAGGCGTCCACGCCGAGGACGGGCCGGTCGGGTCTGAGCGGCTCAGGCGCGGGCTCGGGACCGGTGGCCGGCGCGGTCACGAAGCGCGCCTCGCGCTCGCCGCTGAGCGCCGCGTCGATGCGGTGCCGCATGAGCTCGCTCATCGGCGGCAGGCCGTCGGCCGGCCACCAGCGCACGTCGGTCGACTCGTCGTCGGCGACGTGCGCCTCGCCCTCGAGCCAGGTGCAGGCGAAGGTGAGGTCGAGGTAGGCGGCCCGGTCACCGTTGCCGTGCACGATCTCGGGGTGGGCGCCGGTGGAGGCGAGCCGGTCCACCCGGACGCGCACGCCGGCCTCCTCCCACACCTCCCTGGCGGCGGCCACCGCCGGTTCCTCCCCGGGGTCGACGATGCCCGTCACCGGGGTCCACCGGCCGTTGTCGGAGCGCCGGACCAGCAGGACGTCCGTGCCGCGCCGCACGACCGCAGTGACGGCCGGGAGCCAGAGCGGGTCGTGGCCGATCTTGCGGCGGACCGCGACGATGAAGTCGGGGACCGGGCTCATCGGGGCCCCATCAGGTCGGCGCCCCTCACGTCAGGGCCTCGACGACGCTCTCCTGGAGGTAGCCGACCCACTCGTAGATGTCGTGCGCCTGCGCGCGCGGGTCGTCGTCGGGCAGCGAGTGCCAGTAGTCCTCGTCGCCCGCCTCGACGCCGAGGCGCGTGGCCAGGGCGAGGCGGATGTCGGTGAAGGCGCGCATCCAGGTCTCGGCCTCGGACCGGGTGAGCTCGACGTCGATCACCAGGCCGTCCTCGGACAGCTCCGGCGGCAGGCCGGCGTCCTCCAGGGTGTCGATGATCAGGCCGGCCGCCGCCGCCTTGCCGTCGCGCAGGCTGCCCTCGGTGAAGCGGCGGAAGTCGGCCGCGGACTCGTCGTCGTCGACGTACGCCGTCGGGAAGAGCCGCGCCAGCACGGGGTCCTCGGGGATGGTGGTGGCCCCGGAGAACTCCGACATCAACGCCTCGAAGGGATCCGCGGTCGGCCCGGGCGGGACGGCACGCTCGTTGCGCAGCAGCTCCACCATCTGCGAGGCCAGCGACCGCAGGAGGTCGGCCTCGAAGCCGGTGAAGGTCGCGATGACCCGGTCGGACTTGCGGTGGTGCTCGAACCCGCTCACCTCAGGAGGCCTTCTCCATGGTCGCCCACAAGCCGTACTCGTGCATCGCCTGGACGTCGCGCTCCATCTCCTCGCGGGTGCCGGTCGAGACGACCGACCGGCCCTCGTTGTGCACCTCGAGCATCAGCTTCTCGGCCTTGGCCTTGTCGTAGCCGAAGTACTTCTGGAAGACGTAGGAGACGTAGGACATGAGGTTCACCGGGTCGTCCCAGACCAGGGTCACCCAGGGCTTGGCCAGGAAGGTGATCTCGTCGGGGGTCAGGGTCGGCTCGACCTCTACGGGACTGGCGGCTGACACGGCACCATCGTGGCACAGTGTCGGTCGTGACGAGCTCAGCGGCGCTCCTGACCGACCACTACGAACTCACCATGGTCCAGGCCGCCCGGCAGGCGGGAACGGCCGAGCGGAAGGCGGTCTTCGAGCTCTTCCCGCGCCGCCTTCCGCAGGGTCGCCGCTACGGCGTGGTGGCGGGCGTCGGGCGGGCGCTCGACGTCATCGAGTCGTTCCGGTTCGACGCGGCGGCGCTCGCCTCTCTGGAAGGTGTCGTCGACCCGGACATGCTCGACTGGCTGGCCTCCTACCGCTTCTCCGGCGACGTCTGGGGCTACGCCGAGGGTGAGGCCTACTTCCCCTACTCGCCCCTGCTCGTGGTGGAGGGGACCTTCGCGGAGGCGGTCCTCCTCGAGACCGTGCTGCTGTCGATCTACAACCACGACTCGGCGATCGCCTCGGCCGCGTCGCGGATGACGCTGGCCGCGGCGGGTCGCCCGTGCATCGAGATGGGCTCACGCCGCACGCACGAGCAGGCCGCCGTGGCGGCGGCACGAGCGGCGTACGTCGCCGGGTTCCACGCGACGAGCAACCTCGCCGCGCGGCAGCTCTACGGCGTGCCGTCCGCGGGCACCGCCGCGCACTCCTTCACGCTCCTCCACGACTCCGAGGGCGAGGCCTTCCGGGCCCAGGTGCAGACGCTGGGCGTGGGCACGACCCTCCTCGTCGACACCTACGACGTCGCGGAGGCGGTGCGCCTCGCGGTGGAGGTGGCCGGCACCGGCCTCGGAGCCGTGCGGCTCGACTCCGGAGACCTCGGCGAGATCGCCCGCGAGGTGCGCGAGCAGCTCGACGGCCTCGGAGCCACGGGCACGCGGATCGTGGTGACCAGCGACCTCGACGAGCACTCGATCGCCGCCCTCGCGGCCGCCCCCGTCGACGCCTACGGCGTCGGCACGCAGCTCGTGACCGGCTCGGGGCATCCGACGTGCGGCTTCGTCTACAAGCTCGTGGCGCGCGAGGGCGAGGACGGGGAGCTCGTCTCGGTGGCGAAGAGGTCGACCGACAAGGCGTCCATCGGCGGACGCAAGTACGCCCTGCGTCGCCGGTCGTCGTCGGGCACCGCCGAGGCCGAGGTGGTCGGGATCGGCACACCGCCCGAGGACGACGGGGACGACCGTCCGCTGCTGGTGCCGCTGGTCGCACGGGGCGAGGTCGTGGGCCGGGCCACCCTGGAGGAGGCCCGCACGCGCCACCGCACCTCGGTGGCCGAGCTGCCGCGGGCGGTCACGATGATGTCGGCCGGGGAAGCGGTCATCCCGACGATGCACCTCGGCGGCTGAGCGCCCGGCGCGGATTCCCGGTGCCGGGCCGGCCCTCCGGCTGACATCATGCCGAGATGGGACTGGTCGCCCGCGAGGCCGAGCTCGCCGCGATCGCTGCGGTGCTCGACAGCGACGCCACGTCCGTCCGCGCCCTCGTGCTGGAGGGTGAACCGGGAGTCGGCAAGACCAGCCTGTGGGAGCAGGGCGTCACCGGCGGGCACGAGCGCGGCATGCGCGTGCTCGTCGCGCGGGCCAGCGAGTCGGAGACCGGCCTGCCGTTCGCGGGCCTCATCGACCTCCTCGACGGGGTGTCCAGCGACGAGCTGGTGTCGGTCCCGGCACCCCAGCTCCGTGCGCTCGAGGTGGCGCTCTACCGGGCCGAGCCCGGCGAGGACCCGCCGACGGACCACGTCGTGTCCCTCGCCCTGCTGTCGTCGCTGCGCTGCCTGGCCGCGCAGCAGCGACTGCTGGTCGCGGTCGACGACCTGCAGTGGCTCGACCCGCCCTCGCAGGCTGCCCTCGCCTATGCGTCGCGCCGCCTGTCGGAGGACGTGACCGTGCTGCTGGCGCGACGCCCCGGCAGCCGTACGGTCCTCGAGCGGGCCCTGGCCGACGACCGGGTCGAGCGTCTCGTGGTCGGCACGACCAGCCTCGGCGGCACCCGGCAGATCCTCGCCAGCCGGCTCGGCCTCAGGCTGCCGCACCACCTGCTGCGGCGTGTCTACGACACCACGACCGGCAACCCGCTCTTCGCTCTCGAGGTGGGCCGGATGCTGGCCGCGCGCGACCTCGACAGCCTCGGGGACGAGCTCCCCGTGCCGGACGCGGTCGAGGACCTCCTCGGCCTCCGGGTGGCCGACCTGCCCCCGGAAGCGCGACGGGTGCTGCTCGCGCTCGCCCTCGACGCCGACCTGCGCGTCGCGCAGGTGCGCGAGCTCGCCGGTCCCGAGGCTGTCGCACAGGCGCAGGACTCCGGCGTCGTCCACGTCGACGGCGAACGCATCCGCCCGGCGCACCCCCTGCTCGCCGAGGTGGCCAGGCGCTCTGCCTCCGGCGAGGACGTCCGCGGCCTGCACGCCGACCTGGCGGCCGTCGTGGCCGACGACCAGCGCCGCCCGCTCCACCTCGCCCTCGCCGCCACCGAGCCCGACGCCCGCCTCGCCGAGCAGCTGGACGACGCCGTCTGCCGGGCGTCCGCCCGGGGCGCCACGCGGCTCGCGGTCGACCTGGCCGCGCACGCCCTGCGCCTCACCCCACCCGGCGACCCGGACTCGGCGCGGGTGGTGGGCCTGGGGCGGCTGCTGCACGCCGCCGGCGAGAAGCAGCGCCTCACCCGGTTGCTCGAGCCGCGCGTGGCGACCCTGCCCGACCGGGCCGACCGGGTGCGCGCGTGCCTCCTGCTCACCGGCGGGGTGGTGCGCGACAACGACGACATCCTCGCCCTGCTCCAGCGGGCGCTCGACGAGGCGGGCAACGACGCGGCACTGCGGCTGCGGGTGCTGTGCCACCTCGCCGAGAACGAGGCGGTCATCGAGGTGCGCCACGTCGGCACCGCGGACGAGCACGCGGCCGAGGCCGTCGACGCGTCGGCGGGGAGCTCGGCCGGCGCTCGACGGCTGGCGCTCTACACGCGCATCTGGACGTCCGCGCTGCGCGGGCTGCCGCTGGCCGGCCTGGTCGAGCAGTACGACGCCCTGGCCAGCGAGTCGACCTACCTCGCCCGCACCCCGGCGCGTGTCGTCGGGCAGTCGCACGTGTGGCGGGGCGAGCCGGCGGAGGCCCGCGAGCGGTTCGAGGCGTTCCGGCTGCTGGCGGCGGAGCGCGCGGAGCCCCAGCCCTACGCACTGGCGCGGCTGCACCTGTGCGAGCTGGAGCTGCGGGTGGGCGACTGGGACGCGGCCGAGGAGCGGCTGGACGAGTGGGCGGCCTCGACCGACAGCAGCCTGGTGCACTGGCCGATGTACGAGCGGTGCCGCAGCCTGCTCCTGGCCGGCAGGGGCGACGCTGCTGGAGCCCGCGAGTGGGGCGTCCGCGCCGTCACGCAGGCCGAGTCGATGGGCATCCGCTGGGACTGGCTCGAGGCGACCCGGGCGCTCGGCCTCGCCGCGCTGCTCGACCACGACGCGGAGGAGGCAGTCGGGCACCTGCAGACCGTCTGGGACCACACGCGCCGCGAGGGCGTGCTCGACCCCGGGGCGTTCCCGGCGGCGCCCGACCTCGTCGAGGCGCACGTCGAGCTGGGCCGGCTCGACGACGCCCGTGAGGTGGTCGCGGTGCTCGCGGAGGCGGCGCAGGCGCAGGACCACACGTGGGCCCGGCTCGCTGCCGTCCGCGGGGCGGCGACCACGGCCCTCGCCGCCGGCTGGTCGGAGGAGGACGCCCACGCCCTCGCGGCCGCGGCGACGGCGTACGGCGACCTGGGGCTGGCCGCCGACGGTGCCCGGACATGGCTCGCACTGGGCCGGGCGCAGCGACGGGCGCGCAAGTGGGGCGGCGCGCGTGAGTCGCTGGAGCGTGCCGTCGGGCTGTTCGAGCAGCTCGGCTCCCCCGGCTGGGTCGCCGTCGCGCGGGCCGAGCTCGAGCGCGTCGGCGCCCGCCGCCCGAGCGCCGCCGGACGGCTCACCGTGACCGAGCGGCGAGTGGCCGACCTCGCCGTCCAGGGGCTCGCCAACAAGGAGATCGCGCGTGCCCTCGTCGTCACGGTGAGCACCGTGGAGTTCCACCTGCGCAACGCCTACACCAAGCTGGACATCCGGTCCCGGATGGAGCTCGCCCCACGCCTGCAGGAGCTCGACGAGACGGTCTCCTGAGGCGATCTCCGGGTCCCGCCCGAGGTCGCTGCCGGTGTCAACTGGGGTTCCTCCGGGGTCACTTCCTCGGGTCATCCGCAGTTTCGGCACCCCGGTCCGGGCGAGCACCGTGGGGGTCATGGCCGAGTACCTCGTCGAGCTCTACGTCGCACAGGGCGACCACACCGCAGCGCAGCACCACGTCGCGCTCGCGGAGCAGGCCGGCGCCGACCTCTCCCGCGAGGGACGAGCGGTGCGCTACCTGCGGTCGATCTTCGTCCCCGAGGACGAGACGTGCTTCCTGCTCTACGAGTCGGACTCGGCCGACCTGGTCACCGAGGCGGTGGCCCGGGCCGGACTCCGGCTCGAGCACGTCTCCGCGGCCACCACATCCGTCGCCGGCGCACAGGAGTCGCCGGACGGCACCACGAAAGGAACCAGCATGACCAGCACCACCACCACACCGGACCTCACCGAGCTGCGTGACAAGCAGCAGAAGGTCTGGAGCAGCGGTGACTACAACAAGATCGCCGCCCTCACCGTCCCGGTGTCCGAGCACCTCGTCGACCACGTCGGTGTCGGGCCCGCCGACCGCGTGCTCGACGTCGCCACGGGGACGGGCCACGTCGCCCTTGCCGCTGCCCGGCGCTCGGCCGAGGCCGTCGGCATCGACTACGTGCCCGCGCTCCTCGACATCGCCCGGCGCCGCGCGGAGGCGGAGGACCTGGCCGTCGAGCTCACCGAGGCCGACGCCGAGCACCTCCCCTTCGACGACGCGTCCTTCGACGTCGTGATGTCGGCCATCGGCGTCATGTTCGCCGCCGACCACGACGCCGCCGGCCGCGAGCTCGTGCGCGTGACCCGCCCCGGCGGGCGGATCGGGCTGGCGAGCTGGACGCCGGAGGGGTTCGTCGGGGGCATGCTGCGCACCGTCGGTGCGCACGTCTCGCCCCCGCCGGGTGCACAGCCGGCCACGCGCTGGGGCACCGAGGAGGTCGTCGCCGGACTGCTGGGCGACGGCGTCACCGACGTGCAGTCGATCACCGCGACGGTCACGCAGCGCTTCGCCGACGCGGAGGCGTTCGCGGACCTGTTCCTCACCTACTACGGACCGACGTATGCAGCGGCGGGCCGGCTGGACGACGACGGGCGCGCCGCGCTCCGCGCCGACCTGGTCGCGCTCGCCGAGTCCCACGACCGCGGCGACGGGGGCCCCGGCCTGGTGTGTGAGTGGGAGTACCGCATCGTCACGGCCACCCGCCGCTGACGACGTGGACAGGGTGACTCCAGGGGTCACGCCCACCAGGCCGCCGAGGCCGCGGTCCGGGGCAGTTCTCTCGCCACGTGGCGGGAGGGCTGCCCCGGCTCCGTTCCCCCGCTAGCCTCGTGGCATGGCACGAGCCCTGATCGTGGTCGACGTCCAGAACGACTTCTGCGAGGGCGGGTCGCTGCCCGTGGCCGGGGGGGCCCGCGTCGCCGCGGACATCGGCGAGCTCCTGCACCGCTGGTCCCACCAGGAGCCCGGCGCGCCGTCGTACGACGTGGTGGTCGCCACCAAGGACCACCACATCGACCCCGGCGAGCACTGGTCGCTCAAGCCCGACTTCGCGCAGTCGTGGCCGGTGCACTGCAAGGTCGGCACCGAGGGCGCCGGCTTCCACCCCAACCTCGACCCGCAGCCGTTCGACGAGGTCTTCTACAAGGGCGAGCACGCGGCGGCGTACTCGGGCTTCGAGGCGCGTACGTCGTCGGGGGAGCCGCTCGCCGACTGGCTGCGGACCCGCGCCGTGTCCGCGGTGGACGTGTGCGGGATCGCGACCGACCACTGTGTCCGCGCGACCGCCCTCGACAGCGCCGGGCAGGGCTTCGAGACCCGGGTGCTCACCGCCCTCTGCGCCGGGGTCGCCGAGGACAGCACGGCCTCCGCCCTCGTCGAGCTGTCGGGCGCCGGCGTCGAGATCGCCTGAGGTCGCTCAGCACCACTTCTCGGTGACGGTGCGGAGCACCTTGATGGTGCGGGCCGTGCCCTTCCCGAGGGCGGCGAGCTCCTTCGAGGCGAGCAGCCGCGAGGTGTGGATGTTGCCGTCGAGCAGCACGAAGGCCGCACGACCCTCCACGACCACCGTCTCGCCCTCGCGCTCCAGGGCGTGCGCGGCCTTCACGGCGGCGGCCGAGGGCGGCGAGGCGTAGAGCGTGACGTAGTGCTGGCCGCCGGGGTCGTGCTCGGCGTGCAGCTCGTCGCCGCGTGCGGTGATCGCGGCCAGCTCGGCGGTGGTGAACACGACCGTGGGGACCTCGAACCCCGACGCGTCGGCGTACGCCTGCTCGAGCTGCTGCTGCACCTTGGCGACCGAGCGTGCCGAGTGCGTGAGGCGTACGTTGCCGGTGTTGATGTAGGTCTCGACGTCGCGTCCCCCGGCCGCCTCGGTCGCGGCCTTGATCGCGTCCTTGGCGAACTTGCGGGTCGCGCCGAGGTTGATGGCGCGCAGGAAGGCGACGTAGGTCGGCATGGCGCGATTATCGCGTCCACGGCGCGCCGGAGGTGGCACGCAACGCCCCCGGATGCCGGTGGGGATACGGTGGGCGCATGAAGATTCGTGCTCTCGCCACCGCCATCAGCGCCGCCGCCCTCGCCCTCACCGTGGCGGGCTGCGCCAAGGACGACACCTCCACGACCACCGAATCGGGCATCGAGCTGGTCAAGGAGGGCACGCTGACCATCTGCACGCACCTGCCCTACGAGCCCTTCGAGTTCACCGAGGGCGGCGAGGTCGTCGGCTTCGACCCCGACGTGCTGAAGATCGCCGCCGACGCCGAGGGGCTCGAGACAGAGGTCCTCGACGTCGCGTGGGAGACCATCACGACGGGCGAGGCGCTCAACACCGAGAAGTGCGATGTCGGAGCCGGGGCCATGACCATCAACGACGAGCGCGCCGCCGTCATGGACTTCACCGACCCCTACTTCACGGCCACCCAGGCCCTCATGACCAAGACCGGCTCCGGCATCACCTCGCTGGAGGACCTGGCCGGGAAGAAGATCGCGGTCCAGGACGGCACGACGGGCGCCGACTACGTGCGGGAGAACGCCCCCGAGGACGCGGAGATCATCTCCTTCGAGGACTCCTCGCTGATGCAGCAGGCGGTGCGGACCGGCAAGACCGACGCCGGCGTCAACGACAACGGCCTGCTCAACTACTTCGTCAGCCAGAACCCCGACGTCGAGGTGGTCACGGAGTTCGAGACGGGCGAGGAGTACGGCTTCTCGGTGAAGAAGGACGGCAACGCCGAGCTGCTCCAGGCCATCAACGACGGGATCGCCAGCGACGAGTACGACGAGGTCTACGAGAAGTGGTTCGGCACCGCGCCCGCTGAGTGACACCTGCCCCTGACCCACCGACGAAGGTGATGTGAGTCCATGGCGAGTCCTCGTCAGCGTGCCGCCAGGTGGCGCTACGTCCAGTACGCCGTGCTCGTGGTCATCTTGCTGGCGATCATCCTCGTCGCTGACTGGGACCAGATCCAGCGGGCGTTCTGGGACTGGGAGCTGGTCAAGGAGCAGTTCCCGGACGTCATCACCATCGCGCTCAAGAACACGATCATCTACACCGCGTGCGGCTTCACGTTCGGCCTGCTGCTCGGACTGGTGCTGGCGCTGATGCGCCTGTCGAGCGTGGGGCCCTACCGGTGGATCGCGACCGGCATCATCGAGCTCTTCCGTGGGCTTCCCGCCCTCGTCGTCTTCATCGCGCTCAGCGTGGGCTTCAACCTCGCCTTCCCGCGGTACGAGATCCCGTTCGGCAACCTCGGTGTCGTGACCCTGGCCCTGGGCCTCGTCGGTGGTGCCTACATGGCCGAGACGATCCGGGCCGGCATCCAGGCCGTGCCGAAGGGACAGATGGAGGCCGCACGATCGCTCGGCATGTCCCACGGACGCGCGATGATCAGCGTGGTCGTCCCCCAGGCGTTCCGGATCATCCTGCCGCCGCTGACCAACGAGCTGATCCTGCTGACCAAGGACTCCTCGCTGGTCTACATCCTGGGCCTGTCGCTCTCGGGCTACGAGCTGACCAAGTTCGGTCGCGAGGGCATGAACTCCGCCTCGAACCTGACCCCGATCATCGTGATCGGGCTGTGCTACCTGCTGATCACGGTGCCGCTGTCCATCGTCGTACGTCGCATGGAGAGCCGCGCGGAGAGGGCCCGCTGATGACCGCCGAGACGACCCACCGCGCCGGTGCCGACCGCTCCGGGGCGGCCATCGACGTCCAGGACCTCCACAAGTACTTCGGCGACAACGAGGTGCTCAAGGGCATCGACTTCCACGTCGGCAACGGGCAGGTCGTGTGCGTCATCGGGCCGTCCGGGTCCGGGAAGTCGACCCTGTTGCGCTGCGTCAACATGCTCGAGACCCCCACGAGCGGGAAGATCTTCGTCGAGGGCGAGGAGATCACCGACCCGGACGCCGACGTCGACAAGCTCCGCGCGCGGATCGGGATGGTCTTCCAGCAGTTCAACTTGTTCCCGCACATGACGGTCCTCCGCAACCTCACCATCGCGCAGGAGAAGGTGAAGGGGCGCAAGAAGGACGAGGCAGTCGAGATCGCCCGCGCCACGTTGGCCAAGGTCGGGCTCTCGGAGAAGGAGTCGGCCTATCCGGCCCACCTCTCCGGCGGCCAGTCGCAGCGCGCCGCGATCGCCCGGGCGCTGTCGATGAGCCCCGACATGATGCTGTTCGACGAGCCGACCTCCGCGCTCGACCCCGAGCTGGTCGGCGACGTGCTGGCCGTCATGAAGGATCTGGCCGCGGAGGGCATGACGATGATGGTCGTCACCCACGAGATGGGGTTCGCTCGGGAGGTCGGCGACAACCTGGTCTTCATGGACGGCGGCGTGATCGTCGAGGAGGGCGACCCACGGGTCGTCCTGGCGGATCCGCAGCACGAGCGGACGCAGCTGTTCCTGTCGAAGGTGCTCTAGGGAGCAGACGGGCCGGTCAGATCCGCGTGCACTGGGTCGGTGGGGTCACGGCCGGATCGAAGACGTGCTGCGGAGGAACGATGTTGGCGCCGTTCAGCGACTCCTTCATCGTCATCGCCCACCACCCGGCGCGTCGCGTGTCGAATGCGGCGTGCTGCTCCTTCGAGAGGTCGTTCCACAGGCTCACCAGGTCGACACCGACCTCGACGAGGTGGCCGTGCGGGGCGATGACCGCCTTGGCCTCCGTGTCGTGCGGAGCCGTGGGAACGATCGGGAAGAGGCCGCGCGGCAGGCCGCCGAGGATCTCCTTGAAGGGGAGCCTCACGGCGACGTCCTCGCCGTCGAGCGCGACCGGACGAGCAGCAGTGAGCACCCAGCTCGGGTTGAGGTCGGTCGGGAGGGCCCAGGTGCGAGCCGCGTCGTCGGTGATGTCGGCCCAGCAGTCGGCTGCGCCCGGGCCCCAGACCTCGCTGTTGAAGTAGCTGCGGCCAGCGACGACCAGGTAGTCGACCTGCTGGACGTCGCCGTCGATGGTCGAGTCGAGGGACAGCTCGCTGTAGCCCGTGGACGGGCTGAACCGGCCGCTGAGGTCGAGGAGGCGCTTGCCGCCCTTCTCCGGGTCCTTCGTGAGGAGCTGGCCGTGCCACTCGACGATGCCCATCTTGTCGACCTGCTCGACCATGCCTTCGAGCTGCGGGCCCAGGCGCGCTGCGTCCTGGGTCTTCCCGGAGGCCGCCGTGCCCGAGCCGCCGCACCCGGTGAGGGCCAGGAGCAGACCGCAGGCGAGGGCCGCTGCCCACGAGGCGTTGTGTCGTGTCACGGGTGTCCCCATCCGGTCCTGGTGCGAGATGAGCTGCGTGCTCCCGCGGGGCAGCCTAGGTCGCCCGTCAGGACGTGTCAGGGAAACCGAAGATCTCGTAAAGCGGCCATCCAGCGCCTGGCGGCGTCGACCACGGCGTCGGTGAGGTCGGAGACGAGCGACGACCCGAGCCGCCAGTGCTGCCAGAAGAGCGCCACCTCGGGGCGTCGGCCCGGCACCAGCTCGACGAGCTCGCCGCGCCGCAGCTCCTCGGCCACGTGCGACTCGGGCAGCAGCCCCCACCCCATCCCGACGCGGATGGCGCGGTCGAACTCGCGCACCGACGGGACGTAGGTGACCGGCGGTGCGAGGTGCCGGCGGGTGACCCTGCGCACGAAGTCGTGCTGGAGGGAGTCGCTGCGGTCGAAGGCGACGAGCGGCGCCTCGGCGAGCGTCACCGAGCCGACGCCGTCGGCGAAGTGGCGGGCGTGGAAGTCGCGCGTGGCGACGGCGGCGTAGCGGAGCCGACCCAGCCGCACCACCCTGCAACCGGGCACCGGCTTGGGCTCGCCGGTGATCGCGGCCACCACCTCCCCGCGCCGCAGCCGCTCCGCCGTGCGCGTGTGGTCCTCCCGGACCACCTCGAAGACCACCCGGTGCCGACCCTGCACCTCCGCGAGCGCGTCGACGAACCAGCCGTAGAGGGCGTCGGCGTTCACGGCGATGGGGAGCGAGGCGTACGACGTCTGGTCGCCGTCGGTCTCCTCCACCAGCTCGGCGACCGCCTCCCGCTCCAGGATCTCGGTCTGGGTGGCCAGTCGCACGAGCACCAGACCGGCCTCGGTGGGCTCCAGCGGCTTGACCCGGTGGAGCAGCACGCGCCCGATCCGGGTCTCCAGCGCCTTGATTCGCTGGCTGACCGCGGAGGGCGTCACGTGCAGCTCGCGGGCGGCCGCCTCGAAGGTCCCGAGCCGGACGGCGACGGCCAGGGTGCGCAGGGCAACGGGGTCGAGCTGAGTGATGTCTTTCATAATGAGACATCCTAATGATTCGTGAAAATACTTCGCTGGATTGATGCAGTGAGGCGACCTAGCGTTGTCCTCATGTTCCAGGTTGCCCTCACCGGTCTGCTGACCGGACTCGCCCTCATCGTCGCCGTCGGCGCGCAGAACGCCTTCCTCCTGCGCCAGGGGATCCGCGGCGAGCACGTCCTGCC
>Ga0190275_10001384_pt1 | contig 18094 bp, 13 predicted proteins | sample Popmic550T_FD_133745 | JGI IMG/M metagenome (GOLD analysis project Ga0190275, IMG submission 133745) | Populus adjacent soil microbial communities from riparian zone of Yellowstone River, Montana, USA - 550 T | ecosystem: Environmental > Terrestrial > Soil > Riparian zone > Trees stand | place...
ACGAGGCGCACCCGATCTCCGAGAAAGCCCTCTGGGACGAGTACCAGACAAGCGTCCTGAAACTCTCCGCCGCGCTATCCCAGGGGGGTGACCGGCAGCGGTGCGAGGCGTCGCGCGACGCCACCGCCGCGTGGAACTTCCTCCGCTCGCTGTACCCACACCGGTGGACGGCCCCGGTGCACCGCAGCCTCATCGAGTTGAACCGGCGGGTGTACGCGGCCATGGGCCGCGGCGACCTGCGTGACGCCGTCGGCGGGCGCGTCCAGTACGGCGAGCAACTCGCGACCGACGAGGCGTTCCGCCGGCACGCCATCAGCCGGCTCGTCCGCAAGGCGCCGGCCCAATCGCCACACCCGGACGATGCCGATTCGACCCTCGAGTTCGATTCGTTCGAACTGCCTGTTTTCGAGGCGGTCGTGGGTGAACGCCGCCTCGCACGCGCCCGCGACCTCGCACGCGCCCGCGACGGAATCGCTCGCGTCAGTTACGACGTGCGCGACTACGTCGTGAGTGAACGCCGCCTCGTACGCGCCCGTGAGCCCCGCCCCGCACTCGCCCGCTAACGACCGCCGCACCCCACCCGGAGGGATTCAGATGGGTACGGGTCGTCGGAAACTGCTCTGGATCGGGACCACGGACGGGTTCCTCCGCGACGCGCTCGCCAGCGCCCACAATTTCGAGATCGAGACGGTCGTGCCGTCGGACCTCTCCGCCAAGCTGCCGGCGCGCCTCGACGAAGCCGCGGCGGTGGTCTTCCCGGCCGGCGAGCCGGCCTCAACCCTTCCCGAGATCGAACCCCTCCTGTTCGCCATGAGCGAGCAGCGGCAGGCCGCGGTCGACGGGGCCGGCCACCCGCTGCCTACGCCGTGGGGGCGCCTCGTCGTCGTGACCCCGAGGGGGGGGGCCGGCCGGCGTCGGGGATCGCCGGACGTACCTGCGGTCGCTCCGCGCCGCCGTGCCGTTCGAGGTCCGGCGGGCGGAACCGACCGTGGAGAGCGTGACCCAGGCGGTGGACCCCTCGACGCCCCTAACCGGGAGTCGGACCAGCCGGAACCTGCTGTTCATCCGGCGCACGGCCGAGAAGCTCGACCGGTGGCGGCGGGCGACGTCCGAGTCGCAGCTGTACGCCGCCCGGAACCGCCTGGTGATGGGCCTCAAGTGGGTGGTCGAGGAGGCCGCGTCGGCCGAACAGTTGGACGGGGCGGCGGCCGTCCGCGGGTGGTGCGACCAGGTGTTCGCCACCCACTGCTTCCTGAAGCCGTGGCCGGTGCTGTTCCTGGAAGCATACCGGTCGGGGTACGTGACCGTCGCGGGGAAGCGGTGGGACGAGCCGGCCGCCGTGCCGGACGTGGCCCTCCCGCCCGGGTTGCTGGTCAGCATCCTGGTCGAGGTCTGGGCGTGGGCTCTGGGCATGGGGGAGGACGCGCCCGTGGCCGGGTGCCACCTGTCGCATCCCCCTGCCCCCCTCTGCACCATCGAGCCCGCGGGCGCGGACGTGACTCTGACGTTCCGGCCACTGGAAGGGTCCGGCCTCGTCGCCCCCACCCGCCCCCCCCAGTTTGGGGGGGTTCTCCGCCACCTGAAGGAGACCGGGTACGCGAAAAACCCGTCCGCGACCGACTCGTTCCAGTTGACGCTCCCCGCCGTGCCCGGTTCGGCGTAGTCGTGCGCCGCGCCCGCCGGGACCGAGCCGCAGCCATTTTTCCCTACACGCCTCATCGGGCGGGTGATATAAGAGAGCCTGTCCTGGCACTACCGTTTAGCGCCGTGATGCGCTAGACGTTCTGTCACGACTCCGCCCTTCTCGGTCGGGCCTCGGGCCTACCGGGTGAGCCGTTGCACAGCCTTTCCCATGATCCACATCGCCCACATCGACGCCCGCCAGCCCAGGGTCAAGTCGGACAAGAGCGGCCAGGCCGGGAAGGCCCAGGACCGGGGCGCGCCGGTCCGGCCGACCAACGTCTGCGGCTACCTGGAAAGCATCTACAAGGTGCACGGCGCGGGCGGCGGGACGACCGAGTCGGCGCCGGTTCCCACCGCCAAGGACCCGTGGCCCCCGGTCGCCGAGCCGGACGTGTCCCTCCCCGTGCCGGCGATCACGAGGTTCGACAAGTACAACCTCGAAACCCTCGGGACGCTCCGCGAGGAGCTCGAGAAGGACGAGCGGAAGGGGCCGGGGTCGGTGCCGGACCGGCGGTGGGTGCTGTTCCTCGAGCTCGCGTCCGAGGAGCAGTTCAACGGGGTCTACGCGAGCCTGTATCAGCTCGGCGACGTGTTCGGGTCGCCGGCGGACGGGGAGTCCCGCGCCCCCGAGTTCAAGGGGACGCGGAACGCCGCGGTGGACGGCCTCCGGGACGAGATCATCCCGTTCGTCCGCCTGATCGCCATGGTCGAGTCGTTCCAGCGGCAGGCCGCCCCCGCGCCGTGGGGTTCCGAGTGGCTCAAGCACGCCCCGTACCACGCCGTCGTCCTCCTCGCCCCGACGCTCCGGGGGGGGGGCGCCCGAAGCCGCTCGAGATCAACCTCACCGCCCTGTCCGTCGAGGACGCCGACCGGCTGGACCGGCCGCTGGTCGAGGAGGTCCTCAAGTCGATCGGGCGGAACGAGAAGGGGAAGGAATTCCGGCCGGTGGCCGGGCTGGAGTGGGTGCCCGAGGCGGTCCGCAACCTGGCCCCGAGCAACTGGGGTGTTCTCTCGGTCCAGGCCAAGGTACTCGCCAAGACCTACCCGGCCGCCGCCCGGTTGGTCACGGCCAACGAGGCGGCCAAGTTCTCGGCCGACACGTCGAACCTGGACGTCCAGCGCACCGCCGAGGAGTTCCGGAACCCCGAGGCCCGGCACAAGTTCGTGGAACTCCGCAACGCGTTCTGTCCGATCGACAAGTCCGTCCCGGACGCCGCCCTGACCGTCGCCCAGGTGCGGGAGAACACCCTCCACGTCCTGCAGGTCTGCCGGCAACTGTCCACGTTCACCCTGGAGGGGTCGCCGTTCGTGTGCAACGTCCTGGTGACGCGCGGCGGGAAGGTGAAGACCGAGCCGCCCCGCACCAAAGGGGGCACCGCCGTCTCGTGTTACTCGTGTCTGCGACCCCAGACGCAGACGCCGTTCGTCTTCTCCGGCCGGCTGATCCGGGCGTACGCCGAACTGGCCCAGTCCGAGCAGATGGTCCTGGTGGTCGACGCGGACACCTGCCAGCTGACGGAAATCCTGGTCGTCCGGTGCAACTCCCGGGAGCACACGCGGCGGTTCGTCCTGTGCACACTGGCCAAGGCGACCAAGGGCTTGGCCGTCCACGTCCGGGGGAGCGGGCTGGTCGAGGTGTACGACGAGGCCGACCTCCAACTCGGGTACGACGGGTTCCGGTGGACCCGCCTCCCGTACGCGCTGCTGACGGCGTGCCTGAAGAAGTTCTTCGGCGTGCCCGACGAGGCCGACGAGGCCGACGAGGAGTTGATGGGACCGGTCCGCCGGGTGATCGGCGGGGTGATGAGCCTGATCGACCGGCGGGCCAGCAGCATCCTGGTGTTCACCACCTACAAGGGGTGGAGGAGGCTCACCACGACCAGCGAGACCGAACCCCACCTGGTTCACGTCGACCCCGACCGCGTGGTCGAACCGTCCCACGGGGGGCCGACCGACAGCCGGCTGCACGTCAAGAACGAGTTCGCCCTCGACGCCCTCGTCGGGCTGCTCCACGTCGACGGGGCTCACGTCCTGCTCAACGACGGGGGGGTGGCCGGGGTCGCGTACCGGGTGGTCGAACCGGTCCCGGCCGGGCCGGCGGGCGTCGCGGCCGCGAGCGGGACCGGGAGGGCGGCCGCCCTCGCCCTGTCGAAGCGGCTCGGCGGGCCGGGCTGGGCGGACGACGACCACCCGAAGTACGCGCCCGGGTTCGTCGTCAAGGTGAGCGCCGACCGCCAGGTCCACATCTACTGGGACGAGCACGAGGTCTGACCCCGGCCGGGAGGGGCCCGTGTTCCTGACCGACGCGTGCGACGATGGTGAAGCCGGGGCGCCGCGCGACGGTGTGAGGCCGGGTCTGACGAATCCGGCGGCGTCAAGGAAAACGTCCATTCGGGCGGAAATCATTGTTTCCGGCGCCCCTCCCACCGGGTTCCGGAAACAAGTGCTTCTGCCAGAAGAATCGCCGTCGGAGCGACGCCGCCGGGTCGGTTCTGCCGCGAATCGTTACCCGGCAAGCAGTTGTGACACGGGGTTCACGTCGGGTCCGTGTCCGCTGACTGGGGCCGGGGGCGAGCACGACCAGTGGTTCGCGGCGAACGAGCGGGAGAGCCGGGAGGGAAGCGGGTGGCGGCTGTCGCTCCCGGACCTGCTGACCGCGGGTGGTGAGCAGCTATCCCACCCACCACCGGTACGCCAGCCCGGCGACAACGAGGTAGCAGACGCCGGCAGCGCCGGCGATCACCCACGCCGGGGCGGTGCTGCCCCGGTCGTCGTCGCCGTCGTCGAGCGGCTGGGCGGGGAAGTCGAGCATGGCGGGCGCTCCGGGCGGCACGCGGAGGGGCGGCGCGGCCGGCGGGGCGATTCTACGGCGCGGGCGCGAATCCGATCTGTCTGGCGGGGTTGTCGGCCCGTGTCGTCAGATCGGCTCTCAACGCATCGAAGAGGAACTCCGCAGCCCCCCTGATCCCGGCATCCGGGACGAGTTCGTCGGCCGCGTCAAGCACCTTGAGGACGAACTGAAGCGGGTCTCCCCCGACGACTCCCGGCTGGTCGGGGAGGCGGTGGTCTTCGCCCCTCGACTGGGCCTTCCTGCTCGACCCTGGTGCCCCCCGCGCGGCCCGGTACCTTCGTCTCGCCGATGCCATCGATTCCGAAGTCACCCGGAACACGGAGCGGCGGAAGGTCCGCTCGGTCGCCCTGACCGACCCGCTGGCCGCCCTGACCGGCGCCGCGGCCGTCGGCGTGCTCCTCGAGGCCGCCCCGCCGGGCCGAGAACCCGCCAAGGTGGCCGTGGTCGGCGGCGCGGCTGCCGCGGCGGGTGCCCGGGGCGCGGCGGTGCCGGCGGCCGACCCCGGCATCGTGTTCCTGCTCGCCGCACACCTGGCCGCCGTCGGCCGTCACGACGAGGCGCGGGTCGTGCTGCGGGAGGCGGTCGACGCCACCCGCGACGGGTTCCCGAAGGCGTGGCGGCCGGACGAGTTCGACCCGTTCTGGGGTGCGAGACGTTCGCCAAGCAGTGCCCGCCCGCCCCGGGTGAGGGCCGCCGGGTCGCGGTGCTGCTGGCGGCGTGCGGCGGCCGCGTCCCGGCGGGACCGGGGTCGTGGTCGTTCGACCGGTACCATCCGGTCGTCCGGCTCGCCTGCCGGTACCGCTACCACGAGGTCTTCCCGGCGGGGGACGGGGCGGTCCGCGTTCCGCCGGAGGTCTGGGCTTCGCTACTCAAGCCGTGGGCGGGGTGGTGCCTCCAGGCGGGGGTCGAGGACCGGACCGGCTACGACAAGTACGTGGCCGCCTACGGCCGGTCCCGGTGGGCGTTCGCGGCCGAGTTGGCCGGCGCCTGGGCGGCCGGTGGGCGGACGCCCGCGCCGCGGCCGACGGCCTGGAGGAGGGCTACCGCACGTCAGACCGCCGCGAGGCCGGGACTCGGGCCGAGCAGGTCGCCCGCCTGCGGGCGTACGCCCGGCACCCGGTGGTCGGCGACTTCCTCGATCAGTTGAAGCGTCGTGACCCGGCACTCGCGCGGCGGCTTCACGCCATCGACCCGAAGCTCAAATGGGATGCGCTCCCGGACCGGATCAGCCGACTCTCCGCGGACGGCGGCGCGGTCGTTGGCGCACCAGGCGATGGGGTACGGGGGCGGATGCCCTGACTGGGGTTCCCCGTCTCGTACCGTTCGGAAGGAAGCCGGAACACGATCCCAAGACGACAGGCCTTTGTGAATCGGGACACGTCTCCGCTGCCGCGGTGTCTAGCGGCCGCTCTGCGGCCCACCCCTCCGCGACGCCGTCGAGGGCCACGCCGCAATACGCGGACGGCGAGGTCGGCCCGCCGCGCGACGCCGACCTCGCCGACCGGCGGCCTCACGTCGGTACGTCCGGCAGCGACGGGGCGGGCGTGGTCAAGAGGTCCGGGAGCGACAGTCGCCGCCCGCTCCCGTCCCGGCTCTCCCGCTCGTTCGCCGCGAACCACTGGTAGTGCTCGCCACCGGCTTCCGGCTGCGGCCGCACCCCCGGTTGCGGCGGCGGGTAGCGGACCGGCAGGTCCGGCCACCCCGCGGCGGCCACCCGGAACGCCTTCAACAGATCGGGGTGGGCGGCGGTCATCGCCTTCTCGAACTCGGCGGCCAGCGACGACGGGGCCGCGTCGTCCGGCGGGTCGGGGGCGAAGGCGGCCGCCGCCCACGCCGCCCCGTCGGCGAGCCGGCTGGCGACCACCTCGGCCCGGACGCTGCCGAAGCCCAGCGGCTTCCCCAGCCCCAGCCGGAGGAAGTGCCCGGCCGGCAGCGACAGCAGCCACAGCAGCCCGCCCAGCTCGAACGCGGTGAGGTTCGTCACCGCCAGGTCGAACTCGAACACCACCCCGGGCTTCACCCAGCCGCGGACGGAGCGGTTCTGGCTCGACCGCTCCCGCCCCCGCCACGTCTCGGCGTCGAGCCCGCGCCGGTGGTGCGGGTACACCTTCGGGCCGCGGACGCGGTTCCCCTCCCGGTACCCCGCCTTCTCCTTGTCGATGCGGTCCGGCAGCGCCCGGCCGTCCGCGCCGCCGAGGTAGAACCGCCCCTGGGCCGGCTTCGGCTGGCCGAGGATGGCCAGCGGCACCGGCTCGGGGAAGTCCTCGACGGCGTTCGGCGTGACGCACCCGACCGGCCCGACCCGGACGTGCCCGCGGTGGGCCGGCTCGGTGCCGCCCGGCGCGACCTGCTGCCGCACCCAGCCGAACACCCGGTCGGCGGGGGAGAGTTGGGCTTCGGACACGGCCGGGAGGAGGTTCTTCGGAACGAGGTCGAGCGGCGACCGCGGGTGGAGCCGGCGGGAGATCATCACCGGGTAGAGGGCGGCGACGACGAGCCGTCCGCCTTCCGACCTCAGCGCGGCGTAGGCGAGTGTCCCGTCGGCCGCCTCCCGTTCCGCGGCGGCCACGTGCTTCAGATCGTGGGTGATGTGGCGGGAGAAGCGGCAGTCGGCCTTGAGCGCCGGCGGGCGGGTGACGCCGCGGCGGAGTTCCTCGGCGTGAACCTCCTGGTAGTCGCGGATCAGGTGGGCGTAGTCGGCGGCGGCGGCGGGGCCGAGGTCGGCGTAGCGCGGCTCGCCCTCGTCGAAGAAGAACCGCTCGTCGTGCTTGCCGTCGATGTTCCGGTGCGTGACGCACACCCACCCGCGGCACCACCGGGCCTCGTCCCAGTCCGACTGCCCGGCCCGCTGGCGGCCGGGGCGGAAGGTCGTCGGCGGGCGGGTCGGGCGGTCGGGGCCGACGTGAACCGCCTCGACGTTCCAGAACCGGAACCGCTGGTGCTGCCACGGGCCGACGAACGCCCACCCGGCGTCGCCGTGGCGCAGGGCCGCGGCGTTCGGCACGTTCCAGTCGCGGTTGTACATGGCCACGCACGCGGCCGGCACCGGGGCGCCGTTCGCCGGGCGGCCGTCCGCCGCGAGGGGGGTGGTGCCGGCCAGCACCCGCGCCCGCAGGCCGCCGGCGTGGGCCTCGACCCGCACCGGGACGGTGATCAGCCCGGACTGCGCCGGCGGGCGGAGGCCGAGCCGGCGGGCGTGTCCCCCGGCGGTGTCGGGGTCGAACGGGAAGACGCCGAACCGGGAGTTGGTGACGGCCTCGAACGCCGCCCGCAGCGCCCCCCGGACCGACGACGACGCCAGCCGCGGCCGGTCGCCGTCCTTCCGAACCGCGAACGTCTTGTGCCCCTTCTTCTGCCCGGCCGGCACGCCGTCCTGGTTGCACTCCTCCACCGTCGTCGGGTCGGTGTCGCAGACCAGCAGCGGCGTCTCGGTGGTCAGCCGCACGCGGACGGTGCCCGAGTACCGGCCGGGCTCGTAGCGGGCGTGCCCGGCCGGGGGGCCGTCGGCCAGTTCGCCGGCGAACGACGTGCGGTCCTTGAGCGGGAGGAAGTAGTACGGGTGGGCGAACACGTCCGGCTTCAGGGCCGGTGCCGCCGCGGCGGCCGTCCGCGGCGGGGCGGCGGGGACGTACTCCTTCCCGCGGTAGCGGACGCCGACCGGCTGGTCGCCGCTCAGGTCGTACTCCACCTCGTAGCTGCCGGCCGCCTTCTCGGCCTGGATGTCCTTCGACAGCTCGGCCCACGGGGCCGTCTGCGGCTGGCCCTTGGCGTTCGTCCGCCGCGAACGGAGGTAGTGCTTCAGCCGGCCGTTCTTGTCCACCTCGACGTCGAGGAAGTCCGGGTGGAACGACGACGCCGGCGCCGCTCCGGCGGGTGCGGGCCGCGGCTCGCCCAGGGTGCGGCGGAGCCAGTCCCGGCCGGCGTCGCACAGGGTCGCTTCGGCCGCGCCGTACCCCTTTGCCGCGCCGAACCCGACCGGCACGTCGCCGCGGCACACGTCGCGCAGGGCCGCGGCCAACAGCTTCTCGGCGGTCGGGTGGAGGCCGGCGGTGTCCAGCACCAGGGTGGTGCGGAGGGTCGGGCGGTCGGCGAAGGTGGCGTCGAACTTCGCCCCGTCGGCGGCCCCGCCGGTGAACCGGTCGATCGCCACGAAGTCCTGGTGGCGGAAGGCGCACCGCCCGACCTCCGCGAACTCGGTGAGCGTCAGCCGGGTCCGCCGGCCGGTGTGCCCGAACAGCGTCTCGATCGGGCCGCCGGGTATCGGCTTCGCGTTCGGGTCGCCGCTGGCGGCGGGGTCGGCGGAGCGGAGGAGGAACTCGGCCCGCTGCCGCAGCGCCCCGCGGAACGAACTCGCGGGGAGCCACACCGACCCGTCGGCCCGCCGCAGCGGCGTGAAGTTGGTGCGACCGTCGTCCACGTCCGGTTGCTTCGCCCGCGACGGGTCGTTCACCAGGAACGGCCCGCGGAACGCCAGCGTCAGCTCGAAGCGGTGGTGAGTCGGCGCGTCGGCGGGGGTCGGCCCGCCCGCCGTGACGGCGTTCGGCGTCCAGCGCACCCGACCCCAACCGTCGGCCCCGTTCGCCCCGAACTGGTACGGGTGGCTGGCGTGCGCGGCCCCCTCCGCGAGGACGGCGTGCAGGAACGCGCGCTCGCCGGCCGACAACCGGGTGTCGTCGATCTCGACCCGGAACGACACGCCCTCGGGCACGAACTCGTGGTAGAACAGTTTGCCGTGGTGGGCGGTGCCGGTGACGCGGTCGAGGCAGACGTTGCTGGCCACGGCAGTCAGCCGGTCGGCCCGCCAGTACGGCAGGTGCCGGGCGAACCGGTCGAGGTCGGTGGCGGACGGCGGGTCCACGAACGCGGTCAGGAAGTCGGCGCGACCGGATTCCGCGTCGGCCGCGTCGGCGTTCGGCGACCCGAACACCCGGTCGATCGCCCGGTGGTTCGGGAAGAACCGTTCGGCCCACGCCCGCAGCACGCCCTTGACCGCGGTGCCGGGGACGCAGGGCTTGTGGCGGTAGTCCGCCACCACCGCCTGCACGTCGCTCGGCTCGGGCTTCTCGCCCGAGTCGTCGATGATGTCCGGGTGCGTGGTCGGCAGCCCGCAGCCGACGTGGAGCGGGGCGGTGGTGGTGAACCGGCCGGTGATCATGATGGCGGCTGGTGTTCGGGGTCGGTGTGGCAGTCCAGGTCGATCGCCACCTCGCCGAACCCGGCGTGCGGCAGGAACGGGCACGTCTTCCACAGCGGCTCGCCGTAGCGGACCTTCACCCAGCCGGGCAGCGGCAGGCTGCGCTCGGCCCAGCCGTCGAGAACTGCGCCCGGGTCGCCGGTGCCGGTCGCGGTGAGGACGAACACGCTGCCGCGGTCGGTGACCAGGAACGGCTCGTACCCGCCCCGCCCGAACCGGTGGGCGAGGTAGCCCCCCTGGAGCGCCTGCCGGGCGAAGAACCGTTCGAGGCGAAGCGCCCCTCCGGACGCCTCCGCCCAGAACGCGGCGTACACGTCGCGGAGCGGGGCACCGTCTTTCAACAGGTCCGGGTCGGTCATCAGGAAGTCGGTCTGAAGGGTGACGACGTGCGGCCCCTCGGCGTGACGGCTCGCGACGGCCGGGGCCGTCGGCCGCGGGAGCCACGTCACGGCGGCGACGGCCCGCGTCTTGCCGACGTGCGGCAGGCCGTGGGTCAGGAGCCGGGCCAGTTCGGCGGCCACCCCCGGTCGGTCGCCGTCGGGCACGTCGTGCAGGCCGATCACCCCGTCCCACGTCAGGTCGTCCGGGACCACCAGGCCGTAGGAGAACAGCTCCTCGTCGGCGGCCCGGCCGGTGTCGGCGTTCACGGACGTGCGCGTCCGCCGCTCGGTCCGCACCGGTGGCCAGCCGAACGCCGCCCGAACGCGCTCCTCCTCGTCCGGCTTCCAGTCCGCGACGAACCGCGGCGCGAGCCCGCCGATCAGCCGCGGTTTCGGTTCCCGGGCCACGTCGTACCACTTCCCCTTGTCCTCGTCGGCCGACGACACCACCACCGACAGCGGAGCCACGACGGGCCGGGAGCGGCCGGGCGCGACGGGCCGGGCTTCGCCGAAGCGGACGAGTGCGAAGTGCCGGCCGAGGAGCGGGAAGTGTCCGTCGGTGGCGGCGGGCGTGACCTCCGTGCCGGCCGCCCCGCACACCTCCAGCAGCAGCCGGGCCGCGGCCCCCTTCAGCACCGACCCCGGGATCGACTCCAGCGACTCGAAGTGGTTGCGGGAGTGCTTCGGCCCGACGAGACAGAGCGGCCGGTCGGGCGTCCACTGCACCGCCAGCACCGGCCCCACGGCCGGCGTGCCCGCGGCCGACACCGGCACCGCCGCGACCGTCACGTCGACCTTCTGCGTGCGGCCGAACCCGACGGTCTTCAGCGCCCCGAACGCCGGCACCGCCGCGAACGCCTTGTCCAGCAGATCCCGCAGCGCGTCCGCCTCGCCGGCGTCGCCGACGAGGTCCACGGTGCCGCGGAAGGCGACGGGTTCGCCGTACCCGAACGGGGCTTCGAGCATCATCAGCATGCGGCCGGCGGCGGCGCCGGTGTCCGGGTCGATCCGCACCCGCTCGATCACCCCCTTCTCGTTCCCCTTCGCGGCGGCGACGAAGTCGGAGAAGCGCACCCGCCCGCGGTCCGGGTCGTACCCGCCGTCCGCCGTGGCGTTGCCGAACCAGTCGGCGAGCCGGCGGTCGCTGGCGCGGAACTTCGGCTTGCGGTTCACGTCGCGGCGCTCGAACGCGCCCGGGTGGAGGCGGCGCAGGGCGTCCACGACCTTCCCCTTGACGAGCGAGTACGGCAGCATCGGGAAGCCGTCGCTATTGCGGGCGACGGCGGCGTCGAGGCCGGCGCGGGCGGCCTCCCCGCCGCGGGTGAGGATCGGGCCGAGCAGGGTGAGGGTGACGTCGAGGCGGTGGTGGGTTCTCATTCGGCGCCCTCCCGCACGGGGACGTACGGGAGCATCTGAAGCAGGTGGAGCCAGCCGACCTCCGGGTCGCCGAACCCGGCCAGGACGGTCTCGAGCGCGGCCCCCACGCCGGACGCCGTCAGCCGCTTCCGGTGCGGCTCGGTGGGCTCGCCGGTCCGCCACGCGTGGGCGAGGAGGTACAGCTGCCGCATCGGGAAGTCCGGGGCGGCGGCGACCGCCCGGAGGGCGGTCCAGAACGCCGAGTCCTGAGCCGGGTTGATGGTGAGCGGGTCGGTGGATGCCTTCGTGCTCGGGGGGAGCCAGCGGCGGCGGTGGGCGTCCCAGTCGCCGGTGATGTCGTCGAACGACTCGAGCACCTCGTAGGCGAGGCTGTGCCCCTCCCTCGCCTTCTTGGCCTCGTCCGCGAGCCGGTGGGCGAGCGTGACGACGTTGTGGATCGGCGTTCGGGTTCCGCAGAAGACCAGGCCGGCGGCGTAGGTGAGCGGCCGTTCCTGGACCGTGTGCGGCTGGCCGAAGAACCGCTCGACCAACTCCCAGCCCTTCCAGCCGGGCACGACCCAGAGGAGTTCGTCGCCGCCCCAGAGGAGCGTTTCGAGGCGGATGGCGCCGCCGTTCAGCCACGCGGGGTCGTCCTTGGCGTGCGTCACGAGGCCGGCGAGCAGTTTCTTGTGGTGGTTCTGCAGCGCGTCCGACCACTCCTTGTACTCGCCCATTCCCGCGGCCAACTTCTCGCGGCCGATCGCCCCGAACTTGTTGCCGTCGGCGTAGAAGACGGCGAGCTTGTTGTGCGTCGGGTGGGGCGCGAGGCCGGTGCGGTCGCTGATCCCCTCGAACGTGTCGGTGAAGTCGGCGTCGACGCCGATCACCTCGGGGTAGAACCGCTGTCGTTGCTCCCGGCCGTACTCGTGCCGCCGGTACACCGACTCGCACACGTCGTGCTGCCGGTCCTTCCGCAGTTGCCGCCCGCGGACCGCCGGCCGGACGCAGTTCTGCCAGCACTCGCCGGCGGCCGCGTCCCACACCCCGGCCAGCGACACGGTGGGTTCCTGCCACTGTCGCCAGCGGTTCGCGGCGGTCGCCCGCTCGACGGCCGACCCGTCCGCGCGCACCACGTCGACCACGAACGTGCCGTGGCGGAGCGGGAGGTGGCCCGTCCGGGTCGCCGCGTCGTTGAGGGGGTATTCGAGGTCGTCGTCGTGGAAGTGCCGGCGGACCCGTTCGGCCACCGCCTCCGCGGCGCCGTCGTCGGCCGCGTCGAGGGTGAACAGGCCGACCGACGCCCCGGTGGCTTGCGGGGTCAACTCGGGGAAGGAGGGGGCGAGTTGTCGGACGGCGTAGAGGAGCATGAGCCCGCCGCCGCGGCGGGTGCTCAGGTCGTCGGTGTCGTCGATGACGTTGGCGTGGTTGACGCCCTCGACGCGGAGCACGTACTGCGGCATGGGCGTGCCCCGGCGACCGAACGGGCGGATCGTTGACGAGTGGGCAGGTTACCCCACCGGTTCCGCGGTCGCAAACGAATAGTAGTCGGAATCTCCCGGTCAGTCGAACCGACGTGCGAGTCGTCGGCGGGGCGGGTGGCCGGTCTGGAGTTCCGGCCGTTGTCAAGCGCCAAACCGGCCGCGAGCGACAGTTTGAGCGAGATTATTGTTTCCGCCGCCCCCCACCGGGTCGCGGAAACAAGTGTATTGGTCGATGTGACGAACGCAATCGGTTGCGCCGTCGCGAGCTACTCCCATTCCCTCCACCTCCGGGCCCACCTCCAAACCCGCCTCCACACCGCCCGCAGCGGCTTCGAGAACGCGAGTAGCCCGCCGAACAGCAGTGCGGGGATCAGCGTCCAGAGACCCAACCGGAGGTAGAAGTCCGCGTGGATGGAGTCCGGGGTCGGCTTCTCCGGTTGCGACGGAATCACGCTGGCGAACAGCACCGACAGCACCGACAGGGCGACCGACAGCGGCAGGACGATCGCGGCGATCTTGGCCAGCTTCTCCTGCGACCGGCTCAGCTGCCGGGTCTCGTGCTCGGCGAGGCTGGCGTGGAGCTGGGCGCTCGTGTCGCACACCTGGCGGAACAGGGTGTCGAGGCTCAGATGGGCGAACCACTTCTGGTGCAGCTCGCTCCCCTGCTGCTGGTTCGACACCTCCGGGAACCACGACCGGTTGCGGAACTTCAGGAACCGCGTCTGAATCTGCTGCACCTTGTCGCGGAACTTCGGGTTCGACCACTCCGTCAGCACGTCCCCCTCGCCCTGGAGCAGCTTGATCGCCTCCGCGAGTTCGTCCGCGAAGCCGAGCAGACTCGCCCGCAGGTAGTGCGCGAGCAGGCCGAGCTTGAAGTAGTGGTGCCGGAAGTGCCCCTCCAGGACCGTGCCGAAGAAGTAGTCCCCGACGTTCCCGACCGTCGTGAACCCGTACCCGCTGAACAGGAACCGCGTGCCATAGTGGGCGAACCGTTCGTAGGTGTGACGCTTCCGGTGCTCGTCCAGGAACCCGCGGTCGTACGGGAAGTCGTCGGCCCCGGCGGCGTCGAAGAAGGTGAGGCGGTCGAGGTCGCCGGGGGTGATGGCCGCGCTGTCGTCCACCCCGACGTAGCTCAGGGCCGGGATCCGCTCGTCCATGATCTGCTGGTAGCACAGGGTGTCGGCGTCGATGTCGTGGCGGGTGTGGAGCGGGCAGAGCGGGGCGAGGAAGTACCGCCAGTGGGCGAACACCGGCGGCTCCGCCCCGTCCGCAGTGAAGTCCTTGAAGGTTCCGGCCCGGGCGGTGCAGTCGTGCGGGACCAGCGGGTCGATCTTCGGCGGTATCGGCCCCGCCTGGGCGAACCACTCGACGGACTTCATGCAGAGCCCGGGGTTGGTCGCGTCGTCGCCCTTCGCGGGGGTGTCGTACCAGAACGGCGGGTAGATGCGGCGGAACTGGTCCTGGAAGTCGAGCACCTGGGCGAGCGTGACGGGCCGGGTCGGGTCGGCGTCGTGGACCGGGGTGCTCACCTCCACCACGAACAGCGCCACGTTCGGCTTGCACAGGTAGAGCTCGACGCGGTCCACCGTCAGTCGCAGCGTCACGTCCTCCTGGCACGGCGCGAAGCGGAACGAGGTGAACGCCACCCGGACGGTTTTGGCCTTCGGGTGATTGAGGCGGTGGATGGCCCGGTCCTTCGGCTCGGTCGTCCCGTCGCCGTACAGGAAGTCGCGGACGAACGGGTGGAAGTACACCACCTCCTCGTACGGGTTCCCGGCCGGCACGCGCCACACCTCGCGGCCGTTCTGGACGACCTTCGTCGGGTGGTTCGCCTCCCACCCGGCGTCGGTGAACACCTTCGACCAGCGGGCCAGGGGTGGGCCGTCGCCGGCCGGGTTCCCGCGGAGGAGCAGCGGCCAGATCAGGATGTTGCGGTACTTCTTCACCGGCAGGTCGAACGACGGCTGGGTCACAGGGCCGGCTCCAGGGTGCGGAGGAGGTCGGGGAGGGGGAGCGGGCGGCCGACGCCCCAGAACCCGCGGGCCGGCAGCTCCCCGCCGTACCACCCGTCGGGGTGCGCGGCGCGGAGGGCCGCGACGGCCGCCCCGGACCCGAAGAATACCGTCTCCCCGGGGCACAGCGCCACCAGATTCTCGTACCCCGGACCGCCCAGCGCCGGGTGCAGGAAGTCGGTCGCCACGGCCGTGCGCGCGTGCGGCAAGCGTACCACCGTGAGCCGCCCGCCGAGGTGGGATTCGGCCGCGGCCGCCGCTTCTTGCCCGGACGCCTCCTCGTCGGCCGTGACCCCCTGCGCCCGCCGGTCTCGCGCGCGAATGTCCCGCACCTCGGCCGCCGTCGCCCCGGCCCGCAGCAGGCCGGCGATGTGGCCGCGGTCGTTGGCCGCCACGAGCTCCCGGTCGCGCGTCCACTCCCCGGCCGGTCGGCCCAGCAGCGCGAACACCTGTTCCAACGAGGTCGGGCGGTTGGCCCCGGCGAGCGGGCCGTGGTGGTCCACCCACGTCAGCCGGTCGCGCGGCAGGTCGGCCGGCAGGTCGTCGGCCAGCTCGACGAGCACGGCCCGCCGGCCGGCGGCGAGGGCGGCGCGAAGTTCGGGGAGGTAGGCGGACGCCCGCACGCCCCAGGCCGGGCCGTGGTCGCACACGGCGACGCCCGGCCGGCCGGCGAGGAGCCGGGCGATCTCGGCCATCTCCAGGTCGCGGCCGCCGAGGAAGACGGTGAGGGGTTCCACGTGTCGCTCCGAGAGGCCTGACTTCCGCCGACGGGTTCGGGACGGTAGAATTCACCGGCACGGAGGTTCCCGCCCGTGAGCCAGCCCGGTATCCACGTCCAGCACTGGGCGCTGACGACGCTCATCCGGAGCCACGGGAGCCGCGAGGTCTTCGACCTGTACGAGGTGTCCTACGAGCTGACCGTCCCGGCCGACACGGAGTTCCCGCGGACGGTTCCGCGGATGGACATGTTCCTCCGGGTGTACGCCTCTGACGCCGGGCCGACCGAGTTACGGATCGGCGTGTATCACGAACACCGTCCGGGACGATGGCAGTACCGGAGCGAGTACAGCGGCCCGCGGCTGGTCCTCGCGCTGCCCGACCCGGGTGAGGTGGTTCACAGCCGGTCGGTCCGGTTGCCATACTTGTCGTTGGGCGGGGTCGGGCTGCACGCCGTGGCGCTGTTCAGCCGACCATCGGCGGACGCCGCGGGGGACGACGAACCGCCCCCGTGGAACCCGGACGCCACCCCGTGGGATCCCGACGAATCGGGCTGGACGTTCGCCGCCGTCGAATACTTCTACGTCGTGAGGCCGACATGAGCCGTCCGCACCGCAGGTACGTGATCCCCTCGCGGGACGCCGTCGTGACGACGGGGGAGATGATCGTGCTCCTCCCCGAGGACGACCGGACCGGGAACGCGGTCGCGCACCCCCCGCTCGTCGATTACTGCTGGGGCCGCCCTGTGCCGCCCGCGAGCGATCCCGCCCCCGCCGATGTGGCGGACCCGCCGGCCGCCCCGTAGGTCGGGTCGAGTCCGCGAGACCCGACGCGGGGCGCGAATCACGCGCCCGTCGAAGCGGGTCGGTGTCGCCCGTCGGGCCTCGAAGACTCGGCCCGACCTACGGCGGAAGCGTCAGGCCGAAGTCAAGCCCACGCCGTGTCGGCTCCCACCCCAACTCGAGCGCCTGCCTGATCGCCGTCGCTACCTGTGACGGTCGCACCGAGACAACGGGCGAGCCGAACACGCGAGCCACGGTCGGGTGCCGGCGAGGGCTGCACAGAGCCAGGACCGACCCGGCGCACCCGGCCTGCTGCACGGTGACGGTGAGGCCGGTGTTGCCGTCCCAGGCCGCACGGGTCGGCCGGCGTGGGACGCGCCACAGGTACACGACTCCGTCGACGACGATGCGGCGAGAGCCCGTCTTTCGAACCGCCATTGTGTCCCCTCACACCGCCGCGCGGCGGCCCGGCTTCACCATCGTCGCGCTCGGCTCGGCGCAGCCGCCGGCGGTCGGGAACAGCTTCCCGGGACTGCACCGGTTCTCCGGGTTGAACGCCACCCGCAGACGCAGCATGAACGCCAGGTCGGCCGGCGCGAACAGCTTGGGCATGAAGTCCAGCTTCTCCACGCCGATGCCGTGCTCGCCCGTCACGCTGCCGCCCAGGCGGATGCACTCGTCCAGGATCTCGTGGCTCGCGTCCAACACCTTCTGCGTCTGAACGGGGTCGCGCTCGTCGAACAGCAGCACCGGGTGGATGTTGCCGTCGCCGGCGTGGAACACGTTGGCGATGCCGACGCCGTACTTCGCCGACACCGCCCGGATGTGCCGCATGATCTCGGGCAGCTTCGTCCGCGGCACCACGCCGTCCTGCGTGCAGTAGCTCGGGTAGCCGAGCCGGCCCACCGTGCCGAACGCCCCCTTCCGCGCCTTCCACAGCGCCAGCCGCTCCGCTTCCGTGTTGGCCTTCCTGACCTCCCTGGCGCCGTTCCGCAGCGCCAGCGCCTCCATGCTGTCGGCCTCGGCCTGCAAGCCGGCTTCCAGGCCGTCGGCCTCCATGATGAGGAGGGCGCCGGCGTCGAGCGGGAAGCCGAGCCGGTACGCCGCCTCGATCGAGCCGATGAACATGTTGTCGAGCATCTCCAGCGCCGCCGGCACCATCCCGGCGCCGATGATGTCGCTGATGGTGTTCGTCGCCTGGTCTACAGTGTCGAACACGCCCAGCAGCGTGCGGTACGCCTCGGGGTTCCGCGTGATCCGCACCCACACCTTCGACACCACGCCGAACGTCCCCTCCGAACCGACGATGGTGCCGGTGAGGTCGTAGCCGGGGGCGTCGGGGCAGGGGCCGCCGGTGACGACGACGCGGCCGTCCGGCAGCACCAGCTCGACGCCGAGGACGTGGTTGACGGTGACGCCGTACTTGAGCGTGTGCGGGCTGCCGCTGTTGGTGGCGACGTTGCCGCCAATGGTGCAGGCGCCCTGGCTCGATGGGTCCGGCGCGTAGTGGAAGCCGTGCGGCTTCAGCGCGTTGGTGAGCCACACGTTCACCACGCCCGGCTGCACCACCGCGTAACGATCGCGGAGGTTAATCTCCAGAATCTCACGCATTCGCGTGAGCACCAGCATTACGCCGCC
>Ga0190275_10001385_pt1 | contig 18092 bp, 19 predicted proteins | sample Popmic550T_FD_133745 | JGI IMG/M metagenome (GOLD analysis project Ga0190275, IMG submission 133745) | Populus adjacent soil microbial communities from riparian zone of Yellowstone River, Montana, USA - 550 T | ecosystem: Environmental > Terrestrial > Soil > Riparian zone > Trees stand | place...
GCCCGGCCGCCGGAGGCGCGCAGCCCGAGGGCGTCCCAGTGCCGCCGTCGATGCGAGCGCCGCCAAGCGCTGCTCGACGTCCGCGCGACCCGGCCGGACCTGGCGTCGCCAGGACGCAAAGCGCGTACCGAACCGCGGCGGTCGCCCACGTGCGGCGACGACCGGTGGCGAAGATCGCGCGCACGACGTCGGCGCGGCGCGTCTGCACGAGCCGCGCGAGAGCGTCGACCGCGCGCGAGGCCCTCGGCTCTCCCCCGGCGTAGGCGTAGCGGCCGTCCTCCTCGCCCACGACCAGCCCGTCGCGGCGGAAGCGGTCGAGGCGGTCCCGCGCCCACGGGGCGGGACAGCGCAGGGCAGCGCACACCTCCTCGACGGTCCAGCGGCGGTCCTGATCGGCGTGGAGGAGCAGCAGGAGGTCGAGGTCCCCGACTGAGCCGACGGATCGAGCCACGAGCCGCCGGGCATCGCGGCCGAGCCCATCATCGGAGCGCACGCGTTCGACGCTAGCGGCGGTGACGGTGCTCAGCCGCGCATGGTGGTCACGGCGGGCGCGAATGGAGGACGGCCACCACGCCCGCGGGGGAGCCCGAGGCCTCGGACCGCTACGGGTGTCCGTCGCCCGTATGCCATGCCCCGGGGGACCGGCTGCACATCGCGGCCGCCGAGGGACGGAGAGCGCGCACATGAACCTCGGATTCGCCGAAGCCCTCACGATCGTCGGGACGCTGCTCGTCGACGCCGCGGCCGTATCCGGACTCACGCGCCGGTCGGTGCTCTCGACCGCGGTGCTGTCGGTGGCCGCCGGCATCGGCCTCGCGCTCGCGGGGTGCTCGAGCTGTCGGCCGGCGAGGAGGCGCTCGTGCTCTTCGTCGAGGTCGTGCTGCTGCTCACGCTGTTCTCGGACGGCCTGCTCGTCGAGCGGGATCTCTTACGCCGGCACTGGCATCCCGCGGCCCGCGCGCTCGTGATTGCCATGCCGATCAACGCGACGCTGCTCGCGCTGGTGGCGAAGGCGGTGTTCAGCGAGCTGTCCTGGATCGAGTGCTTTCTCGTCGGCTTCGCCCTGTCGCCGACGGACCCCGTCGTGACGTCCTCGGTGGTCGCCTCGGTCCGCGTGCCGGCGCGCGTGCGCCACACGCTCAATCTGGAGTCGGGGCTCAACGACGCGCTCGCACTCCCGTTCGTGCTCTTCCTCCTGGCGTTCGCGGGCGAGGACCAGGCGGGCAGCGCGGTCGCGTCCGCCGGCGAGCTCGCCGTCGAGAGCGTGCTCGGCGTCGCCGTGGGCGGCGCGCTCGCGCCGGCGGCTGGCGGTCTGATCGGCCGCCTGCCGGCGTGGGCGCTCGCCGAGCGCTACGAGGGTCTGTACGCGCTCGGCCTGGGCCTCGCCTCGTTCGGCGTCGCGGATCTCGCGCACGGCAACGGCCTCATATCCGCCTTCGTCTGCGGCGTCGTGTTCGCGGTCGTGCGCCACGAGATCCCGGACGTGTTCCATCACTTCAACGAGAGCCTGTCGAGCGTGCTCCAGATCGTGGCGTTCCGGTGTTCGGCGCGCTCGTCGTGGCCACGGGCTGGGAGCATGGCGTGTGGCCGCTGGTGGGCTTCATCGCCTTCGCGCTGTTCGTCGCCAGGCCGGCGTCCGTGCTCGTCTCCTTCTCCGGGTTGCAGCTTGCCCGCCCGGAGCGGCTGTTCATCGCGTGGTTCGGCCCGAAGGGCATCGCGTCGATGCTCTTCGCCCTGTTCATCCTGAACTCGTCGGCGCCCGACCGCACGCTCGTCTTCGACGTGGCGGCGTTCACCATCCTCGCCTCGATCGTGGCGCACGGCCTGACCGACACGGTGGCCGCCGGCTGGATCGAGCGCCGCATGAACGCCCGCGCACAAGGGTGAGCGAGCGCTTCAGTGCTCCTCGGATCCGTGCGGGGCGCCCTCCGCGAACGTGCGCTCCGCGCGCTTGCGCGGCGTGTCGGGCTGTGCCTCGGCCCCCTCGGGGAAGCGCCCCTTGCGCGACGAGGGATCCCGTCGGGCCAGGCCGCGTGCGAAGTCCGGCTCCGCGCGCCGTGGTGACCTAGATGGAGGAGGAGGCGCGGCGCGTTCGCGCGCGGCAGCGCGACGTTCATGCGCAACTGGCCGTACGCGTACGCGCTGACCAAGCGCTCGGGGTCGCGGATCCGCGACGACTTCGCGGTCGCGCTGCTGCCGGCGTTCGAGGGCGGCGGCACCGCCGGGATCCTCGGCGGCCACAACCTCGTGATCTCGGCCTACACGGACAACCCCGGGCGGCGCCCTGCGGCTCGTGCAGTACCTCACCTCGCCCGAGGTGATCGAGCGCGATGCGGCCGAGTACTCGCTCGCGCCGCCGCTCGCGGCCACCTACGAGGAGCCGGCCGTGCGGAAGGCGCTGCCGTTCGCCGCCGAGCTCAAGGTCGCCGTCGAGCAGGCCAAGCCGCGACCCGTGACCCCGGTCTCCCCGCAGGTCTCGCAAGCCATCTACGAGAACGTCTACGACGCGTTGCAGGGCCGGGTCTCGCCCGCCGACGCCGTCCGGCGGGCCGACCGCGAGATCGAGCAGGCGCTCAACACGTTCTGAGGAGTTCACATGCACCGCGACCACGACAACGCCGCACACCCAGCGGCACCCGAGCAGCCACACGACGGCTTCGCGACGGGAGCCGAGCGACGACCGGACGCCCGCGAGGACCGGGGCGGCGCCGCTCTCGATACCGTCGACCATGAACTGCAGTGCCTCGACGTTCTCGGGCGAGTCGAACGCCGCCGTCCTTCCGTCGTCGGACAGCACCCGCCCGCCGTTGGCGAACGCGATCTCGAGGAAGTCGACGGTGAGCCCCTCGTACCGCGCTCCCTGATAGACGATGCCGGCCTCCCGGCGTGCGGCGGCGTAGACCTCCTGCCACGTCCCCGGCTGCTCGTCGACCTGGTCGGTGCGGTAGTAGAGGAGCCCGGCGTCGGTCTGCTTGGGCACGCCCCAGTACTTGCCGTCGTAGTGCGCGGTGGCGAGCGTCGACGGGATGAACTCGTCCTTGCGCTGCTCGACGATCGGCGTGAGGTCGTAGAGCCACTTCTGCGAGGCGAACTCGGCGGTCCAGATCACGTCGGAGTAGAAGACGTCGCAGTCGGCCGAGCGCGCCTGCTGGCGCTGGATGAACTGGGCGCGCTGCTGGTCCGCCGACGTGGGAAACTCCACGAGCCGCGCGCGCAGCCCCTCGTCGGCGAAGCGGTCGTTGAACTCCCGCAGCGACGCGCGCTGCGCCCCCGAGGTGTCCTTCCCGGTGCAGAGTCGACCGTTCCCGTCGCTCCTTCGGCGAGCGACGGGTCAATGACCTTGGCGCCCTCGGTGGTGGCCTTCGGCGGGGCGCCTGCGCTCCCGTCGTCGCCGCCGCAGGCGGCGACGAGAACCGCGGCGATGAGGGTCGGGACGATCAGGGCTCGCATCGGCGTCCTCCGAAGCGGGTCTCGTGGAGGTTCTGTGACGCCAAGGTCGAGGTTGCGTGGCCTCCGTACGGCGTCGGACCCCGGCGCCGGCTCAGCCCTCCAGCTTGCCGCGCGCGGCGCCCACGGACAGCTGCCCGAGGTCGAGCCCGCCCTCGAGGACGTCGATGCCGAGTCGCTCGTTGATCCGCGCGACGACGTCCTGCCCCAGGTTCGAGGCCCTCGCCTCGATGACGACGCCCTCGCCTGACGGCGAGGTCTTCGGCACGCCGAGGTCGAGCCTGAGCAGCGGTACGCGCCGGCCTGCCACGTTCGCCGTGAGCACGCCGTCCTCTGGCCGGATGACGAAATCGGTGGCATCGACGCTCTGTCCGGCGGCGGAGAAGCGCAGGCCGCCCTCGTGCTCGATGCGGCCGCGCGGCGGCGCTGCCTGCAGCGTCCCACCGCTGATCGGGAAGGCGTAGCGGCCGTTCTCCAGGCGCGCGCCGCCGATGGCCTCGAGCTCGATCCCGACTGCACCGAGCGCCCGGCGCGCGTCCGCGTCGACGGTCAGCCGGGTGATGCCGCCCGTCAGCGGTCGCGCGGCCTGGCGGTCGATCGCGGGTTCCGACCCCGCCCGTGGTGTCGGCGTCGCCTTCGCGGTCGATCCGCTCTCGTCGTCGTCACCGCCGCAGCCGGCGGCCGCCAGTGCACCGGCCACAAGGAGCGCCGTCGTGCGCTGCCAGAGCGAGGGGGACATCGGGACCTCCCGTGTCGGTTGCACCTGACCGCGATGCTGCCCCGGCCCCGAACCGCACGGCGGCCGCCGTCCGCCGGCGGACGGCGGCCGCCTCGCCCGCTCAGTCGGGCACGGCGCCCGACGTGCACGGCGAGCGACGGTCCAGCGTGAGCCGGTCGACGAAGACCGCCGAGTCGAATTCGCGGTCGCCCTGGTCGAAGATCGACAGGTAGAGGATGTGCCGGCCGGGCGTGACGCGCGTCGACGCCCGCAGGATCCGCGTCGCGGCGTCGTAGGTCGTGCCGCGCGCCCGCCACGGCCGCACGGTCGTGTTCCCGATGGCGTTGACCCGGATCGGGTTGCCGCGGGCGTCGGCGGCGAAGTTGCCCGGCGCCTTGATCGTCGGGTCGTCCTTGTCCCCGGCGGTCCAGCTCGACGTGTCGAGCTCGGCGATGAACGCGTCGTTGTACGCGTCGTTGACCCACTCGGGGAACTCCTCCGAGAGGAACTTGAAGCGCACCGACAGGCAGCGCGCCGGGCGTGGCACCTGCAGCACCATCCGCATGATCGTCACGTCGCGGGCGCCGCGCACGGACGGCCCGCCGAGCGACGTGCTGCGATCGCCCGTGTCGTTGGGGTCGTCCGCGCGGGTCGCGGAGCCGCTGGAGAGGATGCCGAAGCTCGATCCGTGGCGCGGGAACCCGGCCAGGCGCTTCGTCGAGATCGCCGCCGGGTTGGCGAACGGCGGCAGGGCGGAGAACGAGGCGCGGCGGATGACGTCCGGGTCCGTGGCGATTGCGCGCGCGAGACGTAGCGCGGCGCGCCGCTGCTCGCCCGAGCGGTCGGGCACGGGGACGACCTCGCCTGGATCCTGCGCGCGCGCAGTTGTGGTGAGGGCCGCTGCGGCGCTGACCGCGGCGACGGCGGCCAGGCACACGCGGGGACGGCGGACGGGCACGGCGAACCTCCTGGAAGGACGATGGGCCCGCGCTCCCTTCCCACGGTTCCACGATCCGGCCGACGACCGTCATCCGGCATACATGACCGCGCCGTGAGCCAGCCGGACGGGTCAGAACGGCGGCCGTGTCCGCGCTCACGCGCCCCACGGCCCGAAGCGGCCCGGCGCATCCGCGGGACCCGAGCTGGCTCGTGCTCTACCTGGCCGGACGCACCGCCGCCACCGCGCTGTCCGCTGTGCTGATCGCGTGGGGCGGGTTGCGCTGGCCCGACGCGGCGCTATTCCTCTACGGTCCGCTCAGCACGGCCCTCCTCGCCGCTTCACCGAGCCTGCGCCGAGTGCCGGTCGTGTGGGCCCTCGACTCGCTCATCGTCCTGGCGCTGATCCTCGCGTTCGGCGACTGGCGGAGCCCGTTCTACCTGCTGTGGCTCGCGACACTGGCGCTGCCGGCGGTGTCCATGCGGCTGTCGGCTGCCCTGTGGCTCGGTCTCGGCGCGTCCGTCACCTACCTGCTCGTCGCGCTCATCGGCGGCCCGGTCCCCGGGCGGTTGCAGCTGCTCTCCGCCGAGACGCTCGCGATCCACCTGTCGCTGCCGTTCCTGCTCGTGGCGTCGCTCGCATACGCCGCCGACGCGCTGCGCCGGCTCGCGGTCGAGCGCGCACGCCGCGAGCGGCTGGCGATCGAGGCCGAGCGCCGCCGGATCGCCTGGGAGCTGCACGACTCGGCCAAGCAGCGCCTGCACGCCGCCCATCTCCTCGTCTCCTCGCTGCGCGGCCGCGTGCCGGCGGCGCAGGAACCGGTGCTCGAGCGCGCGACGGTCGAGCTCGTGTCGGCCGCCTCGGACCTCGACACGAGCCTGGCCGAGCTGCGCTCGCCGCTCGAGGGCCGTCCGCTCGAGGAGGCGCTGCGAGCGAGAGCCGCCGAGCTCACGCCCGGCGACGGGCCGTGGATCAGCGTGCACGGCCACGCCCCGGCACTGCCGCCGCTCGTCGCCGCGCACGTCTACCGCGTCGGCTGCGAGGCGATCACCAACGCCCTGCGTCACGCCGACGCGCAGGAGATCGACGTGTCCATCGCCGGCGACGCCCGCGCGCTGCGGCTGCGGGTCCGCGACGACGGCCGCGGCCTGCCGGCGGAGCGGCGCCCGGGCGCCAGCGGCCTGCTCGCGATGCGCAGCCGCGCCGAGACGATCGGCGGCACGCTCGCGATCGGCCCCGGTCCGGGCGGCCGCGGCACCGACCTGCAGCTCCACGTCCCCCTCGACCACCCCGGAGGCCTCCAGTGATCCGCGTTGCCATCGTCGACGACCACCCGGCGCTCCGCGCCGGCCTGCGCACCATCCTCGAGGCGGAGCCCGGGATGGCGTTCGCCGGCGAGAGCAGCGGCGAGCCAGAGAGCCTCTGGCCGCTCCTGCACCGCGCGTGCCCCGACGTCGTCCTGCTCGACTACCACCTGCCGCGCGGCGACGGGCTGCAGTTGTGCTACCGCATCAAGCGCGAGGTGCCGAGCCCGCGCGTGATCCTCTTCTCAGCCTACGCCGGCGCGGCCCTGGCGCTTCCGGCGGCGCTGGCCGGGGCCGACGGACTGCTCCCCAAGGGCGTCGACGCCCGAGAGCTGTTCGAGGCGGTGCGCCTCGCCCACGCCGGCGAGCGACTCATCCCGCCGGTCTCGCGCACCGTGCTGGCGGAGGCGTGCGCGGACATGGAGCCGCCGGATCAGGCGCTGGTCGGGATGCTGCTCGACGGCGCCTCGGAGGCCGAGGCAGCGCGGACGCTCGATCTCGACGCCCCCGCGGTGCGCCGCACCGTGCAGCGCGTGCTCGGCCAGTTGCGCGTCGAAGTGCCCGCGCCTCGTGCCTGACGCCGGGTCAGGGTCGCCGCCCGCGGAGCGCCAGCCCGACCGCGACGAGCCCGATCAGCGCCCGGGCCGCGCGCGGGACGGGCGCCCGGGGCCCCGTCGGGGCGGGGGCGGTCGGCTGCGCCGGTGCGGGCCATCGGAGCCGCCGGCCCGGCCAGCCGCCGACCGGCCCCACGAGGGCGATGACCGACGGGACGAGCAGCGTGCGCACGAGAAATGCGTCGATGACGAGACCGCAGGCCATCGCGAAGGCGAGCTCGCGGAACGCGCGGACCGGCACGAGCGCGAGGAGCGCGAACGAGGCCGCGAGCACGATCCCGGCCACGGTGATCGCCGAGGCGGCGCGCGCGCCGCCCACGGCCACCGCCTCGCGCAGCGGCCGCCGCTCCGCCTCCTGCCAGATGCGCCCCGTGAGGAACACGTTGTAGTCCGAGCCCAGCGAGACGAGCAGTACGGAGGCGACGAACGGCACGTAGTACGTGAGCTCCCCGTAGCCCGCGAGGTCCTCGAAGACGTACACGGTGAGCCCGATCGACGCCGCGAGCGCGAGGACGCTCGACGCGACGAGGTACAGGGGCGCGACGAGCGCGCGCAGGAACGCGACGAGGACGAGGAACACCGCGACCACGACGACGGGAGCGACGCGGGCGAGGTCGTCCGCGGTCAGGCGAACGGTCTCCTCGGCGAGCGCCGTGTCGCCGGCGAGGCTGACGCGGACGTCTGGCAGCCCCGCGCTCGCGGCCATCGCCGGGAGCGCGGCGCGCAGCCGCCGCAGCGCCGCGATGCCGCTCGCCCCCAGCGGGTCGGCGTCGAAGACGACGAGGTAGCGGACGGCGTCCTGCGATGTCGAGAACACGGCGCCGAGCTCGACGCCGAGCCGCTGCTGCGCCGGCCCGGCGACGAGCGCCACTCCCGGCACGTCCTCGATGGCGGCCTGCAGTTTCCGCAGCGCCGCGCGCCGGCGGACGACGCCCGGGGCCCCCACGAGCACCATGGTCGGCGACAGGACGCCGGCGGTGAACCCGCGCGAGGCCTGGACGTACGCCGCGTGCGCGGCGTCGTCGCGCGGCAGGCCGCGGATCAGGGTCTGCCCGACGTCGAGCCGCAGGAGCCCGGAGGCCCCCGCCAGCAGCAGCACGGCGCACGCCGCGGCGGTGAGCGCCGGCCGCCGCGTCGCCCAGCGCAACGCCCGGGCCCGCACCGGGCGCCGCCGCGCCGGCTCTGGCATCTCCTCGGCTCCCTCCGCGGCGGGCACGTCGCGGCCGGGCCGCTTCGGCCAGTACACCCGGTCACCCAGGATCGCGAGCAGCGCCGGGATGAGCGTCACCGCGACGCACAGCGCGAGCAGCACCGCCAGCGCGAGCCCGGGTCCGAAGGCCTGGAAGAAGCCGAGGTCCGCCACCACCAGCGCGGCGCCGGCCGCAGCGACGGTCACACCCGCCGCGACGATCGTCGCCGAGAGCTCGCCGATCGAGCGCTGCGCGGCCGCGCGCGGCGGATCACCCTCGGCGAGGCGCAGCCGGAAGCGCGACAGGTAGAAGATCGCGTAGTCGGTGAGGATGCCGAACAGCAGGACGACGACGACCGGCTGGACCTCGCTGGGCACCGCGATCCCGGCCCGCTCGCCGATCCACGCGACGACGCGGATCGTGATGAGGTAGCTCACCGCAATCGCGGTCAGCGTGACGAGCGGGGCCAGCACCGCCCGGTAGTGCAGCCCCACCGCGAGGAGCACGAGCAGGACGGTGCCGAGTTCCACGAGCGGCAGTCGGTCGCTGATGATCCGCGATTGGGCCTCGCGCGCCGGGATGGCGCCCGTGACGCCCGTGAAGCTGCCGGGCTGCCGGCGCTCAGCGATCGCCGCGAGCCGCTCGGCGAGCACGACACGGTCGCGCGCCCCGACGTCGGACGGGTACAGCAGGTAACTCAGCGCGGTCGTGCCGGTCTCGCGCGTGAAGGGCGGAATCGAGAAGCTGTTCACGAGCGGGAGCGCGCCGCCGACGCGCTCCAGGCGCGGGACCGCATCGCGGTTGATCGCGACCGCCCGCGTGGCGGTCGCGAGCTGGGCACCTCGGCTCAGCCCATCCGCGTCGCGCTGGACGACGATCGCGCGGCTGAGGACGGGGAAGCCGAACAGCTCGCTCGCCCGCAACTCGGCATCGATCGCCTCGGCGTCGTTGGGCACGAGGTCGCCGAGTGCGCCGCTCTGGGACTCCTCGATGCTCGGCAGAAAGGCCGTGGCGAACACCGCCGCCGCGATCCAGGCCAGCGTGATCGGCCAGCGCAGCGCGACCACGGTGGCGCCCAGCCGGGACGGGCGAGGCATCACCGCGCGACGGGCGGCCGGGGACCGGACACGGGCGGCGGCCTACCCCGCAAGCGCAGCCGCGCCCGTGCACCGTCATCCCCCGTACGGCCGCGCGCCGTCAGCCGGGCGACGCCGCCATCCCGCGCCTACGGAACCGGGGTACGTCGCAGACGATGCCGCCGCGTTCCCACAGCCGACGTGCCGTCAGGGTTCGATGAGTCCGCGCCGGACCGCGTACAGCGTCAGCGCGACGCGGTCACGCAGGTCGAGCTTCTCGAGGATGTTGTGGCGGTGGCGCTCGACCGTGTTCGCGCTGATCGAGAGGATGTCGCCGATCTCCCGGCTCGTGTGGCCCTCCGCGATGAGCTTCACGACCTCCGTCTCGCGCGGCGTGAGGACGTCGGCAGGGCTGAGCTCGCCCCGCTCAACGCGTCCGAGGTAGTCGCGAACCAGCGCGCCCACGGCCTTCGGATACAGGAATGGCTCGCCGCGGAGCGCGGTGCGGCAGGCGGCGACGAGGTCGGCCTCCGCCGAGGACTTCAGGACGTACCCGGAGGCCCCGGCGCGCAGCGCCTCGAACAGGAACTCCTCGTTGTCGTGCATCGACAGGATCAGCACCCGGACCTCCGGACGCTGCTCGAGGATGCGGTGCGCCACCTGCAGCCCCGTGAGCTTCGGCATGGTGATGTCGAGGATCGCGAGATCGATCGGCGTGCGCAGTGCGAGGCTGAGCGCCTCCGCGCCATCGCCGGCCTGCGCCACGACGGTGAGGTCGACCTCGTCCTCGAGGATGCGGGTCAGTCCGGCCCGGACGAGAGCGTGGTCGTCGGCCAGGAGGATGCGCGCCGGCACGGGTCAGCCTCCGTCGCCGCCGATCGGGATGCGCAGCCGCACCTCCGTGCCGCCGCCCTCGGCGCGCCGGACGTCCAGCCGCCCCCCGACCGAGAGGGCGCGCTCGCGCATCCCGCGCACGCCGCCGGTTCCGCGCAGCGCCGCGCCGTTGGAGGGCCCCGCGCCGTCGTCGGCCACGCGCAGGCTGACCGCGCCCGGCTCGGTCTCGAGCGCCAGGTGGGCGCTGCCGGCAGCGGCGTGGCGGACGACGTTCGTCAGGCTCTCCTGTGCCACGCGGTAGATCACGAGCTCGTCGTCCTCGCTCAGCCGGGGAAGCGTCTCGGGCAGCGTGCGGTGGACGACCAGCCCGGTGCCCGCGGTGAACCGGTCGCACAGGTTGCGCAGTGCCGGCACGAGCCCGAGCTGGTCGAGCACCTCGGGGCGCAGCCGGTGGGCGAGCTCGCGCACCTCCTCGAGCGTCGCCTTCGCCGCCGCTGTCGTCTCGGCGATCTCCCGGCCGAGCGCCTCGGGGGCGCGCCGGCTCAGCCGATCGAGCTGGAGGACGAGCGCCGTGAGCTGCTGGCCGATCTCGTCGTGCAACTCCGCCGACACGCGCCGGCGCTCCTGCTCCTGGGCGGCCAGCGCTCGGCGGCCGCTCTCGCGCCGCTCCGTCTCGAGCCGGTCGAGCATCTCGTTGAAGACGTGCGCGAGCTGCGTGAGCTCGGACTCGGGCCGCAGCGCGGGCAGGCGGCGGCCGGGCTCGAGCGGGTCGATCGCCGGGATGAGCGAGAGCAGGCGCGCCAGCGGGGCGAAGGCGCGCCGCATGAGCACGAGATTGACGGTGAGCATGATCGCGAGGCCGCCCGCGAGCGCGACGACCCGGCCGTTCGCCGGCTCGATGAAGAGCACCACGCACGCGGCGAGCAGGACGGCGGCGTTCGGGATGAACAAGCGCCAGAACAGCGGGATGGACACGGCCGAGGCAGGTTCGGGACGAGCGGGAGGCGAGGCGGGCACGGACGTTGCGGCGATGATCGCCGGGACGATACCCAGTGGCTCCTGGCGCGGCCCGTCGCCTCCAGGACCGGTGACGTGCGCCCATGAGCGGCCGCGCGATCGTGCGCTATGCCCTGGGCTGGCTCGCCGCCGGCCTCGCCGTCGCCGCGCTCGCCGTCGTCGCGCTGAACGCCACGGATGCCCAGCCCGAGCGGCGCGCGGCCCGCCCGCAAGACCCATCCGGCGCCGTGCTCGCCTCGCACTGCGTCCTCCGTCGGCCCGGAATCGACGCGCCGGCCTCGACCCGGCCACCGGTGTCGGGCCCGCCCGCGCCCGCCGCACCCGCCGGCGTCTACGTGGCAGCCCCGCCGATGCGCGAGCTGATCGGGGCGCTGCGCCGCGGCTCGGTCGTGCTGCAGTACCGCCGCACGCTGAGCACCCGCGTCGTGGAGGCGCTCCGCAGGGGAGTGAAGGCGATCGGCACCCGCACGATCCTCACCCCGGACGCGTCGGGCATGCGCTTCGTCATCGCGATCACGGCGTGGGGCCGCCTGCTCGGCTGCGATCGCGTCGACGGCCGTGTGCTGGCGGCGCTCAAGGAGTTCGCGCAGCGCAACGTCGGGCGCGGCCCGGACGCGACGGGCTGAGTGCGACTGGTGGGCCGAGGGGCCTGCCGTGGAGGTTGTCCCCCATGGGACGGGCGCCCATGCGGATGACACTGGGCGCATGGTCGTATCCGCCGCCTCCAACCCTCCGGACGCGTCACAGCTCGCCCTGAGCCCCGACGGCGCCGACGTGGAGGGGCTGATCGATCGCCATCGCGGGCTCGCGCGCGGCCTGGCGCGTCGCTTCTCGCGCAGGCCCGACCAGCTCGAGGACCTCGAGCAGGTCGCCTACCTCGGGCTGGTCAAGGCCGCGCAGCGCTTCGATGCCGACCGCGGCACCGCCTTCTCGACGTTCGCCGTGCCGACGGTGCTCGGCGAGCTGCGTCGCTTCTGCCGCGACACGCACTGGCCGGCGCACGTGCCGCGGCCCGTACAGGAGCGCGTGCGCGGCGTTCGCAAGGCCGAGGACGCCCTGCTCGCGCGCACCGGCCGGGCGCCGGGCGTCGCGGAAGTCGCTGCGCTGGCCGGGCTCACGGAGGAGGAGGTCCTCGAGGCGCGGCTGGCTGCCTCCTCGCGTACCTGCCTGTCGCTGACTCAGTCGCCCGACCGCGACGACCCGCAGGGTGACCGCGGAGCCGAGGTGCTCGCCGTCGACGACGACGGCTATCAGCGCGCTGAGGACCGCGACGAGCTCGAGCGGGCACTCTCCGAGCTGGATCCCGACGCCCGCGCCGCCGTGCGGCTGCGTGTCCTCCACGACTTCACCGTCGCCGAGGTCGCCGACCGCCTCGGGCTCACACCCTCCCAGGCGTCCAAGCTCCTCGCACGCTCGCTTGCGGACCTCCGCACGACGCTGAGCTCGGATGCCGCGTCGGCACCGCCGCGGCATGCACGCCGCGGCGCGACCGGGTCGTCGATCGCGCTCACCGACGTCGAGCCGGAGCTCTTCGAACGACTCACGCGCGAGGAGCTCGCCGTCGCCCGCCGCACGGCGATCGCGCCGCGCGTCGAGCTGCAGGCCGGCCCTTGGCGCGGCACCCTCGGCGACGTCGACCACGGGCGCGGGCTGGGGCTGCTGGTGGCGAGCGGCGTCATGCTGCGCAGCCTCGCCCTCGACGAGCGCCCGCGATCGGAGATCATCGGCCCGGGCGACCTCATCCAATCCGACAGCGGCGCCGGTCCCGCCGACTCGACGCCGGGCACGACGTCCTGGGAGGTCGTCGTCCCGACCACGGCAGCGTTGCTGGACGATCACGTCATCGACCGTCTGTGCCGCTGGCCGAGCGTGATGAACGCCCTGCTCTCCCGCGCGGTCCGCCGCTCGCATGAGCTCGCGTTCCAGGTCGCGGTCGTCGATCTTCGCCGTGCCGAGGACCGCCTCATGCACCTGTTCGCCCACCTCGGTGATCGCTGGGGCCGCCGGACCCTCGACGGGATCGTGGTGCCGATCCCGTTGACGCACGAGATGCTCGCGCAACTCGTGGGTGCCCACCGGCCGACCGTCACGACATCGCTGCAGCGCCTCGGCAGCGCCGGGGCGCTGCTCCGGCGGCCGGATCGGACCTGGCTGTTGCCCGACCGCGACGCGTCGTCCGCGCGCGTCGCCGCGTGAGGAGCCGGCATGCGCGCACACGATGTGTGGAGTCCGCCCGAGCCGGATCCGCGCCGCGTGCGCAACGCCCGCGTGAAGGTGGCCGGGGCCGTGCTGCTCTTCACCCTGCTCGCGGCGCTCGTCCTCGTCGCATCAGTCAGGTGAGGGGCTGTTCGTGAGACGCGCGCTGCTGCTCGGCGGGATCGCCGGCGTCGCGGCCGTCGCCCTGGTGGTGTGGGCGCTCACCGCGGTGATCGGCGTGGGCGAGTCGGCCGGGCGCGAGTCCGGCGTGACGCTCAACCAGGTCGCCGCCGATCCCTCGCGCTACGAGGGCCGGGAGGTCGTCGTGTCCGGCGAGATCGCGGAGAACCGCTATTTCTCACTCGCGGACGCCCCGACCGCCTTCGTGATCGGCGACGACGCGCGCGGGCGCATCATCGTGCTTCCGCAGCCGGGCACGGAGCTGCCACCCCTCGACGAGAACACCGCCGTGCGGGTCCGCGGCGAGGTCAGCGCCACGCAGCCGACGGCACCGGGCGAGGAGCACGGCTACCTCGGCCAGGGCGGCCTGCTCGCCGGCGCGGACGCCGACGCGTTCATCCTCGCGCGCGAGATCGAGTGGGCGGTGCCCCGCCCCGGTCCCGCACCGCCCGGGCCGCCCCCGCCGACGCGGACCGACGTCGCGCAGCTCGTCGACGAGCCCGGCACCTGCGGCGACGCGCCGTTGGTGGTCGCCGGGCGCGCCTGGCGGCTCGGCGACGCCGGCTTCGTCCTGCGCGGCGACGAGCGGTCGATCTTCGTCGGCGCGCCGCTGTCCGAGCTCGAGCGGCTCGAGGACGGCCAGCGTGTCCGGGTCCGCGCCGAGCTCTGGCGCCTCAGCCGCTGGCGCGCCGAGATCGTGCGCGACGCCATGGCGAGCGCCGCGACCGAGGGCGTGGCCCTCGGCGACGTGCCGACGGCCCGCGGTGAGCCGTTCCTGCTGCTGCGCGCCCTCGGCGGGGAGCCGCCCGACGAAACCCGGGCCGGCACGCGGGGTGGCGGTGGGAGCGGCGTGCGCGCGCGCGAGGGAAACACCCTGCAGCTTGCGGGGCTCGACTACCGCGTGGTGATGTTCCGGCAGCTCAACACGTACGGCGAGCCCGACGACGCGCTCTACGGCGGCGAGCCGCCGCCCGCCGGACGCGGCATCTACATGGCCACGCTCGTCGTGTGCAACTACAGTCTGCAACGACGCACGCCCACCGCGGACCTCCACCTCGAGGCTGCGTTCGGCGAGCGCTTCGAGCCGCTTCCGGCCGAGGGCAACCCGTTCGCCTACCGGCCCAAGGCGCTGCAACCGGGCGAGTGCGCTCCGGGGCCCGGCAGCGCGGCGATGCGGACCGTCGACGGCGCGGTCGTCCTCTTCGAGCTGCCGTTGGAAGCGCTCCAGGAGCGGCCGATCGTCCTCGAGATCGCCGCGGGCGACGAGCGTGCGCGGGTCGAGCTCGATGTCTGAGCGGGCGGCGGGAGCCTGATGTTCCGGCAGGGCCCGCTGCCGCCGCTCATCCACGGAGTGCTCGACTACCTCGTCGCCGGCGCGCTGATCGCCGCGCCGTTCGCGCTCGACTTCAGCTCGGACACGGCGACCGCCACGGCGGTCGCGCTCGGCCTCGCCCTGCTCCTCGCCGCCGCCTCCGCCGATCTGCCGACGGCAGTCGTGCACTCCGTACCGCGGGCGCTGCACGCGCTCGTCGACTACGCCATCGCCCTCGCGCTCGTGGCCGCGCCGTTCGTGCTCGACTTCACCGGCGACGACCGCGCGGCCCCCGCCTTCGTGGCGATCGGCGCCGTGCAGCTCATGCAGACGCTCGCGACGCGCTTCCTCAAGCCCAAGCACACGCCGCGCGCCGCGCGCTGAGGCGCTCAGCGCATGAAGTCCACAGCGTCGACGAGATCGCGCGCGAACGCCTCGCGCAGCGCCTCGGCCTCCGCGGCCATGCGCCGGCGCTCGAGGCGCTGCAGGTCGGCGGCGACGGCGGCGATGCCCGCGTCGAGCTCGTCGGCGAAGCGCTCTGCCTCGCGGTCGTGCGCGACCCCCTCGCTGCGCGCGCCGCAGTTGCCGCAGCGCAAAAGCAGCCACCAGCTCTCGTGGTCGTGCTCGATCCACTCGAGCGGGACGACGGTGTCCGAGCGACACGACGTGCAGGTGGTCGACGGCCGCATAGTTGGTGTTGATGTGCCTCGCCGCCACGTCGGGCAGATCGGCGACGTCACCCGGCTGACGACGCAGCAGCGCTGCCTCGGCGGCGCGCGGCGGTCACGCCTCCGGTCGGACGGCGGCACTGGCCGGCGCACAATCCCGCAGCCGGGCCGGAGGCCTTGGCCGAGGAGGAGCGCGAGCCCTGTTCCCGCTTCTCGCAGGAGCTCGTGCACGGGCCGTCCGGCGCCTCGAGGGTAGGACCGCTCGCCCGTGGCCACTTGAGCGCTCTTTGCGGAACCCTATGGTGGCCATCCACCATGGCGGTCCGGCGGCACGTCCGTCACGGTGCAGAGGCGTCCCCCCGCAGAACGGACAGCGATCCGCACGGACGTCGGTCGCAGGAGATGCGCCCCGGGACACGGGCGGACTGGACCGGCACGGAGGACGTGCGCCGTGCTTGGCGTCGCACACGGTCCGCCCGCCGCCGCAGGGACGCGACAGGCATGGCGATGGGCGTCCGGACGTCGTGCCGAACCGCCGGCCGGCCGGCACCCCACGCTCGCCGCGCACACCGCGGTCGAGCGCCGGCCGGCCGGCACCCCGCTCGCCCACCGGCGAGTGCTCCAGGCAGCGAGCGCCGCCCGCGTTGACACGGCGGCGCGTCTGGCGGCGGCGGGAGCTACGAGATCACGTCCGCCGGGCTCTGCGTGTGGGGCGGCCGGTGCGACGCGGGGCTGATCCGAGGCGACCGCTGGATCGTCGGCAACGGCGTGGTGGAGTGCCGCGAGCGAGCGCGCGCGCCTGGGGTCACACCGCGGGCGGCCCGTCCTTCACGTCCGGACAGCGCACCAGCGACTCCACCACGAGGGAGCGTTGTGGCCGCCGCGCCGTCTCCCTCACTGCCTTGGCGGCGTCCTGGGCGGCCCGGCGCTGCGCGGTCGCGGCGGCTTCGTCGCGGCTCGCCCGGGGCCGAGTCATGGCGGGCCGAACATCTCGGCGGCTAGGGCTCATACAGGCCTTATGGCCCCGATGACACCGCGCCGCCGCGGACGGACACCCTACCGACAGGGTCACATCCCGGCGACACTCATCCGTGTGACGTCCGGTGCCCGGGTGCGCGCTTTGAGGGACCCGGGCGCCGTGCATTCGGCTACGTACCGCCGCGCCCTGCGATCGACGCTCGCCGGGACCGCGCTCCCATACGGCTCCACCGCCAGGGTCTTCGGAGCACGCCAGACCGTGATGCACATGCACGGCACGTCGCGTATCCATCTCGTGCTCCTGTTCGCCGTCGGTGCGGTGGCTCGTCTCCCGACGTCCGCGCGAGGGTTCGTCGTCAGCGCTTTGGGCCGACCGTGCCGGTCGGGGTCGCCGGACGTACTCGGCGAACTCGCGCTCGAACTGCGGCCACCAGTTCGGGCTGGCGTCGCCGGGTTCCGGCGGATCACGTGGCACGACGTCGAACGGAAGGCCGCCGTCGCCGCCACCCTCGTCGTCGCCCTCGTCGCCCTCGTCGCCGGTTCGCGGCGCTGCGGCCATCGCGATCGCCACGAGTCCGAGGATGCTCGCAGCGAGCCACGACACGACGACCCACGGTTGCTCGTCCTCCGGCCCATAGCCCGCGAGGCCTACGAGCGCGACGGCGAACACGGTGGCGGCGGCCCCGAGCGCGGCTCGCGGGACGCTGGGCCTGGATGCCAGGACGACGACGAGGGCGCCGAGGACGGGCGCGGCGATGACAAGTGCCGTACTCACCATGCCGTCAGTTCCCCCGGCGTGCACCGCCGGCCCCGAGCGCGTCGGTCGGCGAACAGATGGCGAGCGCGGCCATGACGCGATCTCGAGCGAAGGCGGCGGCACCGCGCTCAGCTTCGCGCGCGTGCGTCCGCCGGCGGACGCACCGCCGCCGGCCGGCGCGCGGCGTGGTAGGGCACCGACATGGAACCGATCGTGTGCGGCGTCGACCTAGACGAGCACGGCGGCGACGTCGTCCGAACCGCTGCGGCGCTTGCGGGCCGCCTCCACGGCGGGCTCGTGCTCGCGCACATCGTGCCGCCCGCCACGCTGCCGATGGCCACGGCGCCCGGGGTTGCGCCCATGGTGGTCGAGCGTCCGGCCCTCCCCGACGCGGACGCCTCCGCGCGCGCGGAGGCTCAGGAGCGGCTCGGGATGCTGGCTCGCGCGTGCGGCGTCGCCGACGCGGCGGTCCGCGTGCGGATCGGCCACGATCCGGCCGAGGAGCTGCGCGACGTCGCGGCCCAGGTCGACGCCCTGCTGCTCGTCATCGGACCGCCACGTCGCGGGCGTCTCGCCGCCGCCGTCCTCGGCAGCACGTCAAGGACGCTGTGCACGGACGCGCCGTGCCCCGTCGTCGTCGGGCCCTGGTCAGACTGAGGGCGCGACCGGCCGCGCCACGAGCGCGCTTCCGAACGTCTCGTCGGTCAACGCGCGGTGGTGATCCGCGCGCCTCCTGGGTCCAGAGCTGGTCGGAATCCTTGGTCCAGTCGTGTGCGAATGGAGGCATGCCCTCGACGGCCCTGCCCCAGGGGGGCACCCGGCCGCCGGCCGATCGTCGGGCGGCGTACAGCCAGAAGCGATCCC
>Ga0190275_10001386_pt1 | contig 18081 bp, 15 predicted proteins | sample Popmic550T_FD_133745 | JGI IMG/M metagenome (GOLD analysis project Ga0190275, IMG submission 133745) | Populus adjacent soil microbial communities from riparian zone of Yellowstone River, Montana, USA - 550 T | ecosystem: Environmental > Terrestrial > Soil > Riparian zone > Trees stand | place...
CCATCCGGCCAGACTACCTCGATGCGCTGCACAGTCTTGGCGGTCCCAAGTCCGAAATGCAGATCAAAGGAATTATGTGAGTAGAAGCCGCCGCCGCTCAAGACCGGCTGCATTTGGGTATGACCGTTCGTTGCGATAGAAACTCGGGCGCCAATGGTTTGCTTACCCTTCAGCACGATGGAGACAAAGTTCCCGATTGGCCCTGTATTCTTCAGAACGGTCGGCGTTGCATTCATGTTTGAAATGATGATTTCTGGCCGTCCATCACCGTCGAGATCCCCTATCGCGAGGCCGCGCGAGACACGAGAGGTTTGGAAGGGGGCTCCTGCCTGTTTCGTGATGTCAGTGAATTTGCCCTTCCCGAGATTGCGATAAAGAAGAGTCGACTGCGCATAGGTCTCTCCCGTTTTGGCGCGCTCGATCTCAGGGTAGACATGACCGTTCGCCAAGATGATATCGGCCCAACTATCTTCATCGACGTCGACGAATGCGGCGCCCCATCCAAGAAGCTGATTGGCTCCCAGCCCAGCTTGGCGAGCCACGTCGCTGAAGTATCGGCCATCTTCGTTCTGATACAGAGACGGCAAATCTCCCGAGAAGTTCGTCTTGACGATATCGAGAAACCCATTACCATCGAAGTCGGCTGACGCGACTCCCATACCTGCCTGTAGCTGCCCATCGAAATTGTAGGCGACGCCTGCCTCCGCTCCACGCTCGATAAACGTCCCGTCGCCTCGGTTCTGATACAGCAGGCTTGGAGTCATATCGCAAGCTACATAGATGTCTTGCCAGCCGTCATTGTTAAAGTCCGCCGCGAGTACGCCGAGACCGTAGCGTCCGCCGGGCTTAAGAATGCCTGCCTTCTCCGAGACGTCGCGAAATGTCCCATCGCCCTCATTGTGATAGAGAACATTGCGCGCAGCGGGGAGGCCACGTGGACCACACATGACATCGATGCCCTTCCACTTGCACTCCGGGCGATCACCCGGCTTCGGAGCATTGGCGAGATCGAGATCCACGTAGTTCGAGAGGAAGAGATCGAGATGTCCATCGCGATCGTAATCGACAAACGCGCAGCCTGCGCCCCAGCGGGTTCCCGTCACAGGCAGACCCGCTTGTTTCGTGACATCTAGAAACTTAGAGCCGTCACCGTTCCGATAAAGCGCGTTGTGACCATAGTAGGTGACAAGCAGGTCAAGGTGACCATCGTTGTTGTAGTCACCCGCGCAAACGGCTTGCCCCCAGCCGGTACGCGTCAATCCTGCCGATTCGGAAACATTGGTGAACTTGCCGGCGCCGTCATTGCGGTACAGCATTGAGGGCGATGCTTTGTCGCCTTGAAGTGTTGTCCCGTTAACGAAGAGAACATCATTCCGGCCATCGTTGTTGTAGTCGAATATGGCTACTCCGCTGCCAGTGGTTTCAAGTATGTACTGCTTTTTATCCAACCCGCCGTACACGTTAGGCGAGCGGAACCCGAGATCGCTCGCCACATCCACAAACCGAAGTTGCGTCGGTTGGCTTACAAGAATCATCGTCAACGTGACCAGAAGAAGCCATCTTTTGCTGCTTAACATTCTTGTCTAGATAAAAGAATTCTAAAACTAGTATGAAACAGCTATCTTTTACAGTTCCTGCCTTGCAAACGTTGTCGTTACGGGGGTATCATGCACCAGGTTTTCTCTCCTGGGAGGAGTAAGGCATGAAGTACGCTATGTTTGCGCGTTTCCTGGCCACCGTGTTGCTCGTGGCCGGTCCAGCAGTTGCCCAGCGTGACTTGGGCTCGATCCTCGGAACGATCACGGATCCTCAAGGCGCAGTCATCGCAGGCGCCAAGATTCTCATTACAGAAGACGCCACGGGTTTGAAGTACACGGCAGAGAGCGACGAGAGCGGGAACTATATCCGGTCGTTGTTAAAAGCGGGTACTTACTCGATTGAGGTCGAAGCTTCTGGCTTCAAAAAAGCTGTTCAGCGTGGAATCCTGCTGGGGGGCGGTGATCGCGTCGGCGTCAACTTACAGCTAACGGTCGGCGAAATAACTCAGTCTGTGGAAGTGGAGGCGATTGCCCCTCTTCTCCAAACGGAGAACACTACTCTCGGCGACACCATGCAGGCGAAGACAGTTAGCGAGCTGCCTTTGGGCGGTCAACGTAAGTTCACATATCTTGCTCGATTGGCGCCGGGCGTCGTCCCGTCCGAGCAGGGAGCTCGTGATGCGGCGGGCGGCGGCTTCTCCGCAAACGGCGTTCGTTCCAATGGGCAGAACAACTTTCTGCTGAACGGCGTCGACAACAACGTTAACGTTATCGATTTTATCAACCAGACCTCCTATGTCATCGGACCGTCGGTCGAGGCAATCGGCGAGATGCGAGTGATGACGAACGGTTATAGCGCCGAATATGGCCGCGGCGCCGGCGGCGTCGTCAACGTAACGATCAAGTCCGGAACAAACGACATTCATGGCACTCTGTTCGAGTTCCTGCAGAACGACAAGGTAAACGCGAACATCTGGGAGAACAACCGGGCAGGAAAGGATCGTGGCCCGTTTAAGCAGAATCAGTACGGTGTGGCGATTGGCGGACCGCTCATCAAGAACCGAACGTTCTGGTTCGCGGATTGGCAAGGGACACGCATCCGGTCGACCGGTGGCGCGGTGCCCGGACTGGGCAACACGTTCGTAAAAACCATTCCAAGACCCGAATTCAAAAACGGCGACTTCTCCAGTCTCCTCACTGGTCGGGTTGTAGGAACAGACGCCCTCGGCCGCAACATCATCGAGGGAGCGATTTACGATCCGACAAGCACTCGTTTGGCCCCGAATGGGCAGTACGTACGTGACGCATTTCCTGGCAACGTTATTCCAGCAAACCGGTTCGATCCGGCGGCCAAACGCTTGATTGATTTGTACCCAACTCCAAACCAGAACCTTGCGGATCGGATCCCGGGCAACAATTTCATCAACGTAACGACAGGAGCCCAGGACAACGATCAGTTCGATGTCCGCATCGACCATCGCTTAACGGACAAAGACATGTTGTTCGGTAGCTTGAGCTGGTCGAACGAAAACAAGGCGAATACTCAGCCTTTTCCCGGAGCGCTGGACGGAACCGACTTCGGTGGACGGGAAGAAATGAATCTCGGCCGAAACGCCATGTTGAGCTACACGCGAGTTTGGACGCCAACGTTCCTGACAGAGACGCGATTGGCGTTCTCGCGTCTTGTAACCGAGCGCGTTCAAGCCAATTCCGATCAGGATCTGTTCACGGAATACGGAATCGGTGGTCTGAACCCGACTGGACCTCTGAATGGTGGTTTGCCCAACATTCAACCTGAGGGTTATTCGAATGTCGGTGGCGCGGAATGGCTGCCGACAAAAGAGTACTCAAACGTTTGGGACTTCATTCAGAATGTCTCGATTAACAAGGGAACGAATTCATTGAAGTTCGGCTATGAGTATCGGCCGATTGAATTTCCCTTCTACCAGGTGCCAACCCCGCGCGGAACATTTCGGTTTCAGCGGAATCGAACGAATGTTCAGGAAGCGCCGGGCCTGACTGGCGACGGTATTGCCAGTTGGTTACTCGGCTATCCGGGTGATTCGACGATTACAACCCAGAACTTTATCTCTTCAGAAAAGGTCGCGCACGCCTTTTACTTCCAGGATGACTGGCGCATCAACTCGAAACTAACCATCAATCTCGGAGTTCGCTATGAACTGTTTTCGCCGATTAGTGAAAAGTTCGGACGACAATCCACTTATGACTGGGATCGGCACGTCTTAGTAATCCCCGAAGGGAAGGATCAGGATGCGCCGCTACCTCCGAATTTCGCCACCTCTTTCCCGGATATCGCCGTCGAACGAGGGCTTGTTTCCAAGTATCTTGTGCCGTGGGACAAGACCAATATCGGACCTCGCATTGGAATCGCATACCGGCCCTTTGACAGGAGCGTATTCAGAATCGGCTACGGAATCTTCTACGGTGGTGAGGAGAATCAAGGTGGAAACCCGAATCGCGGGGAAGGCGTACCGTTCAACCAGACACAAAACCTGAATCTGGAGAATCAGTGGACGTTGAATCCGTTTTTGACCACTTTCACGCAAGGCTGGCCTACGAACGTATTCAATCTTCCGGCGAACATCAGCTTCCGTACCATCGATCCAAACTTCCGCAATCCAATGGTACATAAGTGGAATTTCACTATCCAGCAGGAACTCGGGTGGAACACAGCGCTTGAAGTCGGCTATATCGGATCCCATGGGGCTCATCAGGTGATCAACTGGGACTCCAACTCGCCGACCAATGATCCCCGGCCTGGTGTCGATGTCAATTCGCGCCGGCCGCAGCCGTTCCTCCGTGGCGGCATTCAGCGCACCTCGTCTTTCGGCCGGTCCAACTATCATGGCCTAGCGACGAAGCTCGAGAAACGTTACTCGAGCGGGTTAGACTTCACTGCGTCATACACGTGGGGACACGTGCTGGCCGACACCAACACCCCGCTCTCCGGTTCCGCAGGTTTTGCGTTGCGTGACGTGAATTGCTTCGCCTGCGAGTACTCTGACGCCGCGTGGGATGTCCGCCATCGCTTCGTTTACAGTGCTGTTTACGATATTCCGTTTGGCCGCGGAAAAGCTGGGAGTTCCGGGAACGCCGTAGTGAATACGATTTTCGGAAATTGGCAGGTGAACAGCATTGTCACCTTCTCAACCGGTCAACCGTTTACTCTTCGGACACGCAATGCTGTAGGCTCGTTCCTTAGCACCCGTCCCGATGCCGTCCCCGGCAAACATCCAAATCAAGCACCTGAAGGCGGTCGCACACCGGATCAGTGGTTTGACATCACGGCGGTGACTCGACCGGTTCCCAACACGCTTGGCAATTTGGGCAATCAGACCAATCGCGGTCCCGGGATCAGAAACCTGGATCTGTCCTTGTTCAAAGATTTCCCATTCACGGAGCGGTTCAAAGTACAATTCCGCGCCGAATCCTTCAACTTGACCAACACTCCGCAGTATTCCGTTGCCGGTATTGGCAACGAGGAAGGGTCCGGTAACTTCGGCCGAGTTGCGCAAACTCTGCCGGGTACCGCGAGAAACCTGCAGTTTGCGCTCCGCTTCATGTTTTAAGCCGGAGTCACGGGGGGAGGCCGAACCTCCCCCGCGTCCTGCCATACTTTCCTTGTGTTGTGTGTGACCCTCAGCCTGTTCTTATTCGCCTTCCTGCAAACCCCATCCAGCACCCTCGATTCCGCAATCGCCGCCGTTAAGAACGAAGACTCTGCTCAGAATCGAAACCGACTCGGGAAAGCCTATGAGGCCAATGGACAGACCGACAAAGCCGTCATGGAACTACAGGAAGCCATCAAAAGGAATGAGTACGAGGAATCGTACTACTTCGACCTGGCGCACGTCCTGCTTCAACATCAGAATTTCGACGCCGCAATCCAAGTGCTCGAAGCGAGCCGACGCATCTTCGCAAAGAGCGCACAACTCGAGCTCGCGCTCGGCGTCGCCTATTACGGACAGCGACGTTTCCCCGAAGCAGTGGACAGCTTTCTGCGAACGATCGCGATAACGCCCGGTATCGCGCAGCCCTATGTCTTTCTGGGACGGATCCTAGAACATGCCGACAAGCGGCTCCCCGAGATTGCCGACTTATTCCAAGTCCGCGCGAAGGCGCTTCCGAAAGACTTCATGGCGCAACATCTCCTTGGGAAGGTCCTGGCCGCCCAAGGGCATCAACTCGACAAAGCCGAAGCAGCGCTACGCTCCTCGATTGAGCTTAAAGGTGATTATTGGGAATCCCATTATGAGCTGGGATTACTTCTCGAAAAGGCGCGCAAGTTCGACGAAGCCGCCAAGGAGCTCGAACGGAGCGCGACCCTGAATCCTACGGCGCCGACACCGCATTATCGTCTGGCCCGCGTATACGATCGCCTGGAGAGAGGAGACGACGCCGCGCGAGAGCGCGCCTTGCATGAGAAGCTGACAGCAGAAGAGAAAGCAGCCATGGAAAAGCACGCAGCCGGGATCAAGCGGCTTGTCTTAAAATGAACACGCCGGGAGAATTACGATGATCAACCGCCGAACCTGGCTAGCCGCCGTGGCCTCTGCGTCTCTCAACGCCCAGAACAAGAAGCTGCTTCTGCCCAGCGATCAGCCGGACGAACATCACTTTCGCCTCATGTGGTACAACCCGGTCGCGCCGGTTGATCAGGCTACTTGGCGGCTGAAGATCCGCGGCCTCGTGGAAAGGCCGGTTCAATTTTCGATTGGCGAACTTCGAAAGCTACCCCATGCATCGCAAAGCTCGCGGATGAAGTGCGTTCAGTGCTGGTCGGCGCGCACAACATGGGGGGGATTCCATTTCGTCCATCTCCTCGAGTCCGCGAAACCGAAAGCGTCTGCCAAAGCGGTACGCATCGACTGCGCCGACAAGTGGTATGAATATTTCGACATTCGCGACTTGCTGTCGGAACGGGTCCTGATGGTTACCGAGATGGCTGGTAAGCCCTTGCAGGACACACACGGCGCCCCTCTGCGGCTCATCGATCCCAGCCGTTACGGATACAAGTCGGCCAAACTGATCACATCCATCACGTTCGTCGAAGAGGGCAAAGGAAGCATGGCGTGTGACATCGGGCCGTATTATTCCGCTCATGGAACGATCCTTGCTGGTTACGATACACCACTCGATCTCGGCGGACCGAAGCGGAAAATCAAGGGTGGCGAGATCTCGGAGTATTGATGACGCGCTTCACTAAGCGTCGATTCGTGCAACTTGCCGGTCTCAGCATCGCAAACCGTGTACTCCCGGCTTGGTCATGGCAAAAGCGTGAATCCGCCTCGTCCGAGGGACGAAAACTCATCATCGTGACGTTCGGTGGTGGCGTCAGATACTCGGAAACCTTCACGCCTGAAGGCGAGCGGAACATTCCGCGTCTTGTCGAGTTGCGGCCCTCGGGTTACTTCTACAAACACTGCACTAACTCAGGTGTCCTGTCACACTTCAATTCCACAGCAAGCATCGTCAGTGGGAATTGGCAGCGCGTCGACGACTTCGGTTTCCAGCCGCCGGCAGGACCCACGATTTTCGAGCTTTATCGTAAGCAGACACGAGCCAACGTCATGGATGCATGGGTGATTGCGACGAATAAGAGTTTCATGAGCATGGGCTCAGGGTCCGATCGCGATCATGGCCTGCCCTTCGGCGCAAACGTTGTTCTACCGAAGCAACTCCTTATTGAAGCGGTCCAACAGGTCGTGCGAAAGAAGGTCTCGCAAGGCGTAGCGGATCGTGAGAATGTTCAGCGACAACTTGAAAGCATCCTCAGCGAAGGCTACGAAGGCGTGGGTTGGACGATCTTCAAGGCCGACCGCCAGTTGGACTCCAAAGTTCGCGACACTCTGACACACGCGTTGGTCGAATACATCAATGGACCTGAGGCGCCGGCGTCAGGAGACGAGTTGACATACTTCATCACACGCGAAGTGATGCGTGAGTTCGCACCGCGATTGATCCTCGTCAACTTCTGGGATATGGACGTCGCACACTGGGGATCGTACTCGCTCTACCTGCAAGCGATCACACGAACCGACCGGCTCACCGGAATGCTTTGGGATGAAGTGCAGGAAAATCCGAAGTACAAAGACAAAACAACAATGCTCGTTTTGCCGGAGCTAGGTCGCGATGGCGACCAAAACACTGCGAACGGATTCCTTAACCATCGAAGTGGTGATCCTTCCTGCAGAAATACATGGTTGCTTGCTTTAGGAGGCGGCATCGCGCGAGGTGAATCGGATCGTCCAGTCGCACATGTCGATATCGCCGCGACGGCCGGAGACATCCTCGGGTTCAAAGCTCCTGAGGTGAAGGGATCTTTGTTAAGCGAGATTCTGTAACCATGTATGACGGCAAGTCAACGCTGTCGCCCAACATCCGGGCGCTTATTGACAAGGGCCTGCTCGAACGCTTACCCGTCACATTCTCAACGTTCTTCTTCGATCAAGTAAAGGATTGGGGCCTCTTATTCCCCGCCGAGAAGAGCTACTTCGAACGGCTTCTTACGCTGATCGAGCGGATCGAACCAGAAGAGGTTTCCCTCCTTTTCGGTCCCATGCGGGAGGCCGAGCGGAACATGGGAATCAACGAGCAGACGTTTCCTCGCAAAGAATTCACTCTCAACCACGTCGATTTCCTGAATCGCAATCCGTACTACCCCGAGTGGCGCAAAGCGGTGGCCCAAGTCTTCGCGAAACTCGATCCCGTGCTGGAACAGGACATCGTCCGAAGCGGAAAGCCTCGGCTGGTGATCGTCATTGCGCCCGCCGATCTGCCGGCGGGCCCGGACCGAATGTGGCTCCGTATTGCATCGCGTGGAAAACGCATCCCATTGACGGTCCCGTCTGAATCGGCGGACTATCTGGCGTTATTGCTGACGGCCTCTTCGGCAAATGCTAAAGCTCAGACTCTCGCTGATCTTTACTCCGAAGCGCACAAGGCGCCGCCATATCAGGCATGGACCATTGAATCTGGGGAGACTTTGGCCTCGATGCAGCAAGGCTCCACTACGTCGATTGCCTATGCCCGCCTCGACCAGTACCGGAAGCGGTTGATGTCGGAGGTTAACCGCATCGTGGATCAGGAGAAGATCCGGGGTCCACGGCAACTCGGAAGCCGGCTGAAGGACCTCAAAGTAGCCGCATCGGAGAGCGATGTCGCCCGCGATCCTGTAATGGCAGAGTATCTGCGTGCGGTCCTGCTCGCGGGAAATGGCACACTGCTCGTCAACAACACCTTCGTCGAGTGGGCGACCGTGCAGGCCGTCCGACGCGCCCGGCCCTCCGTCATTCAGGTCGCCTTTGGCATTCGTAATAAGGTAAAGCCGTTCAGTAGCGTCTTGATCTACACCGACCAGGAAGCGGCCAACCCTATCCCCACGCAAATGGATACCTTAGGTTCCTACGTTGATCTCGAAGTGTTTTACCAGTATGTTTGGCAGGAATTCGAGAAGTATGCCGAATACCGGAGGAACACGGTTTACCTCTTCGTTGGCGATGGCCTTGATGAGCTACTGGCCATCGCGCCCCCTGACTTCGCGCTCTTGCATGAAACGGGGCCGGTAGCGCTCGACACAGTCCATCAACACGCGAGATCGTGGCTGGGACTCTAAGGCGGCATCTAAGGTCCCACCAGAAAAAAGATTGCTAATTGCACTCCAACACGCGAAACTGGAAACTTCTGCCGCACTGCGCCTTCTAACAGGTGCTAGAATTGTGATCCTTAAATGCCCCCAATAACCGATACCAATCTGAGTGTCGGCCAGTTCGCGGAACGGCATCGCCGTGAGATGATTCCGTTGCGCAAGCCGTTTTCTTACTATTTCGCGGCTTTGCCACTCACGGAAGAAGATATCCGTGAGTATCTCGACGAGCCGATTGCGGCGCTCCCGCCGTCCGTAGTTTCGCAACTGCCGAAGATCTCCATCTTGCTCGTGCCCTATCTCGAAAAGACCAGGGAACGTGGGCAAGGCAGGTCAGGCGAGATGGTCCGACTGGATCGCCCCACCGAAAGTAAAGTGTCTTGGACCTCGTGCGTGCTCTCCAAGGAAGAAGCCGTACTTGCCTTCGCCGTGAAGGAGCAGGAGGTAGCGGACTACCATTACCGCTTCTATCATTGCCTGGCGAAGCTGGTAGCCGATCACTGGCCTGCGGAAGTCCAGCAACAGTACAGCGCATTGCTTCGTGAAGAGCTCAATGTGAAGGTAAACGGCGAAGTTGACGAGCATAGCTGGCGCTTGAAACAGGCGATCGTCCGACGCTACTCAGCCGCGAGACGGGAAACGAAGGCATTTCAGGAGTACGCGACTCAGTCGTTTGTCGACACGTTGACCTTGTACATGCATGGAATTTGTTGCGACATTGACGTCGAGACCGGACCCAGACAGTTACCTAGCCGATATCTTCGAAAACGGCTGACGTTGCTGCGCACGTTATATACTCCTCCCGATGGCTATCCGGTATTCCCTGAGGAGATTAAGGATAAATAGCCGTCTGCGGCTGCATTCGAGCCGCGTGTAGGCTCCATTCGGCCCGCGAAACTCGCCTTCTGACTTCAGATGGGGCGATTTCGGGATTCGGCGCATTACAATTAAAGCTTGTATCAAGGGTATGGTGGATACTAGGCTCAAAGGCAGAAAGCCTCTTACTACAGCCAGGCGTCGCGCACGGGAAATCGGCATGATCCTCAAGGGACTCGCGTCGACGGATCACCCGATCATGGCGCACCTCATTCCCATTCGTCGATGCAATCTGTCCTGTACGTACTGCAACGAGTACGACGATTTCTCGAAGCCAATCTCTCTTGAGACCATTCACGCGCGAATCGACAAGCTTGCCGATCTCGGCACGTCGATCGTAACGCTGAGCGGTGGCGAGCCGTTATTACACCCCGAGCTCGATGACGTAATCCGTCGGATGCGCGAGCGCGGCGTCATCGCCGGCATGATCACTAACGGTTACCTGCTGACCGCTGACCGAATCAAGCGGCTGAATGACGCGGGCCTCGATCACATGCAGATCAGCATCGACAACGTGATGCCGGATGACGTATCGAAGAAAAGCCTCAAGGTTCTCGACAAGAAACTGCAGCTTCTGTCAGAGCATTCCAACTTTCACGTCAACATCAACTCGGTACTCGGCGGCGGCATTCACAACCCGAACGACGCGCTCGTCGTCAGCAAGCGCGCTTTGGAACTCGGCTTCACGTCCACGGTCGGAATCATCCATGATCACGAGGGTCAGTTGCGGCCTTTGGGTGAGACGGAACGGAACATCTATCTCTCGATTAAGAAGCTCGAAAAATCCAATTATTCGCGCTTCAACTGGTTCCAGGAGTCGATTGCGTGGGGCAAATCCAATGACTGGAAATGCCGCGCCGGCGCCCGCTATTTGTACATCTGCGAAGAGGGCCTCGTTCATTACTGCTCGCAGCAGCGTGGCTATCCCGCCAAGCCTCTCCTCGAGTACAGTATCGAAGACATTCGCCGCGAGTATCTGACGGAAAAAGGCTGCGCTCCCTACTGCACCGTCTCCTGCGTGCACCAAGTCTCGTATCTTGATTTCTGGCGCTCTCCGCAAACCATCAAAGGTCCTGAGCCAGTCAAAGAAACGCGCGACGAACTTGTGCAATTACGGTAGACCTGCCCACCCTCAAACGGCCAGCGCCTTCCGAACACAGCCGATCACTCCATCCAATCTCTGGGGCTTAGGCGCCCTATGACGGTTAGATTCGAACGATGAATCGTAATGACGAACGTTCTGAAGCAGGACTGCGCTCGAAGTCCGGCGAGGAGCCAATCGTTAAGAACGTAGTCGGTCGAATCGAATCTTACTGGTATCTTAGTTGTTAAGATTGCGACGAGAACATCCGGCCTCTCGACAAGATAGATCGTTGGCTATGACAACCGCAGGACGTACCTTAGTCTCGACAGCTCCAATGAGCGTGCCAACCACCACATCGCCAGGTTTCAATGGGATTCTTCGTCCGCATCGAGCCGCTCTATTGATTGCCTCCTGAAATCGTTCAGGTCTTCCTCTGACCAAGCGTCCGTCCAGTCGATGCGCCGAGCAGGAGAGACTGTCGCCAATCTGAGAACGAGAGCAGAAAGCTCATCTGCGGCGTTGGCAGGAAGTCTTCGGAACGCTTCGAGCAGAGTAGTTTCCTCAGCAGTAAGCTGCATTGCGTCTCCTCTGAATGACAGTATACGAGGGTTTTGAACTGCCACTTCCGTCAAAGCCCAAGCCCTACTTGCTACAATCAATAAATATTTAGCAACGAAGGACGGACGCCAGTGGCCTTGACGCCCGGCAGATCGTTAGCAGCCATCTATCCCGGTTCTTTCGATCCGATTACCAACGGACACCTGGACTTGATTGAACGCGCCAGCAGGCTCGTGGACCGCTTGATTGTTTCCATCTTACGGAATGAACGCAAGCAGCCGCTGTTTTCCATTCAGGAACGAGTCGATATGCTCCGTGAAGTCACAGCCGGACATTCCAACGTAGAGATCGATTTCTTCGAAGGACTATTGGTAGACCATGCATCAGCCCGAGGCGCAACTTTGATCATCCGGGGCATGCGCGCAATCTCGGATTATGAGCATGAATGGCAAATGGCGCTGATGAACCGCCGCCTCCAGCCCGAAATTGAAACCATGTTTCTGATGGCCGGAGAAGCGCATTCCTTCATAAGTTCTCACTTGGTGAAAGAGGTGATTCGCCTGGGAGGCAATATCTCAGACCTGGTGCCGCCCGCCGTCGAAAGACGGCTTAAAGATCGTATTCTCGGAGTTAACGCCTAATGCAAGCAGCCCTTGACCTATCGGAACGAATTGCCCTGATTAGCGTATCATCCACTATGAAAGTGGCCGCTGACGCCGATCGTCTTCGCCGCGAAGGTGTGGATGTCGTCGATTTCGGAGCCGGAGAGCCGGACTTTCCCACTCCCGACAACATCAAGCAAGCGGCCATCCGCGCCATTGACGCGAACTTCACGAAGTACACGCCGGCAGGCGGCACTCAAGAATTGAAGCAGGCTCTGGTGGACCGGCACAAGCTCGATTACGGGACCGGTTACTCTGCCGCGGAATGCGTTGTCTCGGTCGGCGGAAAGCACATCATCTTCAACCTCGCGCAGGTTCTCCTGAACCCTGGGGATGAAGTGATCATTCCGGTTCCCTACTGGGTCACCTACAAAGACGTCGTGAACTACACGGGAGCCAAGTGTGTGTTCGTCGATACCGATGAGGCAAATGGTTTCACACTCACCGCGTCAATGATCGAACCGCACTTGAACGACAAGACGCGCATGGTGATGATCAACTCCCCATCGAATCCTAGCGGGGCTGTGCTGGCGCGGGAAGAGTTTGAGAAGATCTTCGCCTTAACCTCACGGCGCAACATCTGGCTGCTGACGGATGAATGCTACCACCGCTTCGTCTATGATGGTGAGCCTTATTCCATCGCCTCCTCCAAAGGCGCGAAGGATACCGTACTTGTCGCCGGTTCCCTGTCAAAAACGTACTCAATGACTGGTTGGCGCATCGGCTTCGGACTCGGGCCGGCTCCGGTGATGGCATCGGTAAACAAGCTGCAGAGTCACAGCACGTCGAACCCGACCTCCATTGCTCAGAAGGCTGCGGTGGAAGCTGTACGCGGTCCGCAAGAATCTGTCGGCGTCATGTTAGCCGAATATCGACGAAGGCGCGACTTCGTTATCGATCGCCTCCGCCAGATACCCGGTGTAAAGATCAATGTGCCTAATGGCGCGTTCTACGCCTATCCGGATATCAGTTGCGCGATGCAAAAGGACGGAATGCGCACGTCAATGCAGTTCGCCGAGCAGTTGCTTTCCAAGGCTCACGTCGCTGTTGTTCCGGGAGAGGCCTTCGGTACCGAAAAACACATCCGGCTTTCCTACGCTGCGTCCATGGAAGACCTTAAACGGGGCCTCGACCGGCTGCACAAGTTCATCGTCGAAGCATGAGCGTTCGACTTCTCCCGCCGAAATTTGTCGAACGGGTATGGGGAACAACGCGCCTGTCGCCGCTGTTCCCCGACCAGGACAATAAAATAGGCGAAGTTTGGTTTGATGCCGGGACGGATTTCCCGCTCCTGATAAAATTTCTTTTCACATCCGACAAGCTTTCCGTCCAAGTTCATCCCGACGATGTTTATGCCCGTGAGGTTGAGAATTCGCGCGGCAAAACGGAAATGTGGCACATCCTGTCGGCTGAACCCGATTCAACGATCGCGCTCGGTTTTCAGGAGGAGTTCACGGCTGATCAGGTGCGGGAAGCGATCACACGCGGCAAACTGGAAGGGATGCTGAACTGGGTTCCCGTGAAGGCTGGCGATACCTTCTTTGCTACGGCGGGCACGGTTCATGCGATTGGAGCCGGCATCACGCTCTGTGAGATTCAACAGAACTCCGACATAACGTATCGCCTGTACGACTACAATCGACCTCGCGAGTTGCATGTGGAGAAAGGTTTGGCTGTTTCTAATACCGGTCGGTACGAGGGTCGAAGACAGTTCCCCGTAACATGCGATCACTTCTCGACGGATCTGCTCGACCTCGATCAGTCCACGCAATGCCTTACTCGGTGTGATGGCGTACTGATCGTTCTTGATGGTGCTGGCACGCTTGATGGCGTTTCCGTTTACTCCGGAGAAGTAGCTTTAATCGGGGAACAGCCGTCCGTCACAGTCTTCCCGGATGGCCGGATCAGATTGCTTCATGCCCAGTGCAGCGTTTGAATCTTAACCGAACCCCAACTCGTCTACACTTTCAAGGGGCGTGCCGCATCGGCGGCAAATCAGCGCGCCGCAATCGCCGCATGCCAGTGGATCAGGGATCGGCTGCGCGCAACGTGCACAATAGAATTCGGGGGGAGATGATTCACTCACGGTACTCATCCAGTTAGAGGGGTTGTCAGACTAAGTCTTGCACGCGAGGATGCCCGTCCGTATTAAATATTTCATACTCCTGGTAGCATGCGTCACCTTTGCGCCATTCCTGACTGGATGCAGAAGGCAAGCTGCTAACGATCCCAGCATCGGTACGGCATTTTCGGGTCCGATGACGCTAAAGCTGCGCGCCGAGATTTCGCCGGCTTCTCCAACCATTGCGACTTCACCGCACGGGGAAAAACTTGAGATTCTGCAAGTCCGTCGGAGGTTTGTGCGAGTCCGCACTCCCTCGGGCCAAGTTGGATGGACTGACTCGCGAAGCCTCCTCTCCAACAAACAGATGGAAGGTTTGGCGGAACTCGCCGAAAACTCCAGGAAGCTGCCTTCGCAGGGCGAGGCTACCGTGTTTGACGCGCTGAACATGCACGTGGAGCCAATGCGAGCCTCCACGAGCTTCTATCAACTTGTCGAAGGTATGCGCGTTACCGTTCTGGCTCATCGAGCATCCCCGCGAGCGCAACCTGGCTCGACTCCTCCTGCCAATCCTCTGGATCTGAAGAAACCGGAGCGGCGGGTTCGAAAGAAGAAGGAGCCCGAGTACCCGCCGCCGCCTCGCCCGGCCGCTCCACGTCTCCCTGCGAACTGGATTGCGCTGTCGAAGACGCATCTTCCTCCCCCTCCCCCGCCTCCACCTGAGGATCCGGCAGAAGCGCTTAGAAAGAAAAAAGGCCGCGCGAAACAGCGTCCTCCGGGGCCTCCCATGGAGGATTGGAGCCTCGTCCGTACCAAGGATGGGAAGGCAGGTTGGGTTCTCTCCCGCATGCTTATCATGGCAATTCCTGACGAAGTGGCTCAATATGCGGAGGGCGCCCGTATCACGTCGTACTTCCTCTTGGGAACCGTAAACGATGAAGGCGTCACCAAGCACCATTGGCTTTGGACCACGGTTCGAAGCGACGGAGCGCCTTACGACTACGATAGCTTCCGGGTCTTCACGTACGTCGTCCGTCGGCACCGCTATGAAACTGCCTATATTGAACGGAATATCGAAGGCTTCTATCCGACCGACGCGAAGCCCGGAACCGTGCCCAGGTTCTCGTTGATCCTGCGAAACCTTGAAGATGGGAAGCTTTACAAAAAGACCTGGATCATGGAGGGTTATCTAACGCGCAAGATCGCGGACGAGCCTTATGTGCCAGGTAAAAAAGAGGACGACGCGGCGAAGCCCGCCGATTCCCTCACAGACAAGATTCGAACGCTTTTGGATCAATAACGTCCTAAACTCGGTCCATCGCCAGGAATTCCTGGATGTGCGGGTGGTCAGATTGTTCGAGCTCGGATACGGGGCCAAAGTAAATAACCCTACTCTCAAACAGGAAAACGACCTTATCCGCCACTTTGCGCATCAGGTCCAGGTCGTGCGTCACGACTACGGAGGTCAGATTTAGCTGCTTCTTCAGCCGCAGCATGACATTGCCGAGGTGAGTTGACATGATGGGATCAACCATCGTCGTCGGCTCGTCATAGAGAATGCATTCCGGCTGAGCGGCCAAAGCGCGGGCGATCGCAACCGCACGACGATGACCCGTTGAAAGATCGGCGGGAGACTTGTCTGCTTCTTCCTCCAAATCCACCATGCTCAGTAATCCTTTGACTACGTCTTCCTTGTTCTGTTCGTCGTAATCCTCGCGCAGTTCCAGCGAAAACAGAATATTCTCAGCCACGGAGAGCGAGTCGAACAAGGCGCCGCTCTGGAACACCATCGTCACCTTGCGGCGAATCTCGCGCAGTTCCGGCTCGGTCATGTCGGTAATGTCCCGATAGGAGGCGATAATGCGGCCGGAATCAGGTTTCAGAAACCCCATCATGTGTTGTAAGGTAACTGACTTTCCTACGCCGCTGCGGCCGATGATAGCCATCGTCTCCCCGGCGTCGACTTGAAAGCTGCAGTCGACTAATACAGGCTTGTCGAACGTCTTAGAGACTTGGCGGAACTCAAGGTAATGAGGAAACTGCTCGTCCTGGCTCAAGGCTCAGGCCTCCTGTCGCATGAAAACGTTCCAGTCCTCTGGAGTATTCAGATTAACCGACAGTTTGTCCGATTCGATGCGCCAATAGTCCGCATCGAGTTGGCTTATGGCCGCTTGAAGCTTCGTTTCACCGGATTCGAAGGCCCTACCCAGGACTGCGCACGCGTCACTCCGATAGGCGGCGCAAAGAACCTGCCTGCGGCCGTCCGGGGTCACTGGAATAACGGCTCGAACGTCGAGACTCCGAATGCGATTGAGGAGGAGTCCAAAAAACGCCGCCGATACCTCGGGAAGGTCGCACGCCGCCACCAAATTCCATCGTGTTCGGCTAGCTCGAAGAGCAGTCACCAGGCCCCCTGTTGGTCCAGCGCCAGGATATTCGTCTCGGACGACTGTGTAGCCGAGTCCTGCATATCGCCCCGGATCGCCAACAAGCGAGACAGTTCCGGCAATGGTCGAGAGTTCACTAGCGATGTGGCCCGCCAAGGTTTGGCCATGGTAGATGATCAGAGCCTTATCCGTCCCCATACGGGAACTTCGTCCGCCGACCAGGACATATCCCGAGACATCTGCGAGCCCTGCCATGAGAGAATACTATCATTCGACACGTGTCAGACCAGTTCTCTTAAAATGCGATTCCGAGTATAATCAGGTGGAAAACAAGAGAATGTATTTTTGTTCAGAGCATAAATCAGGGGCGCGTTCAGTCTGTTTGGCGCTGCTACTGGCCGGCGCGGTTTCCGCCGCGGCGCTGCCCCCCACTGGTCCACGCATCCGAAGCGTGGTCCGCGCCGATGCTCAAGGACGTCTCATAAGATCTGTTGTGGTGCTGCAACCAAACGTGGTTACGTTAGATCGAGCGGCGGAACCTGACTCCTCGCAAGCTGCGGAAGCACCTTCCGTACCAGATTTGGTCGAAGCTGTTGCCAAGCGGTATGACGTAGATCCGTTGCTTGTGCATTCCGTTATCCAGGTGGAAAGCAGCTACAATCCGTACGCTGTGTCCATCAAGGGCGCCCAGGGGCTGATGCAGCTTATGCCCGCCACAGCCCGCCGGTTTGGCGTCCGTAACTCATTCGATGTAAAAGAAAATATCGAGGGCGGCGTTCGGTATTTAAAGTACCTCGATTCCCTGTTTCCGAACGACCGCAACCTGACGATCGCGGCTTATAACGCCGGCGAAGGCGCGGTGTGGAAATATGGCAACAAGGTTCCTCCCTATCGTGAAACCGAACAGTATGTGCAGCGCGTGGGTATGAGATACGGAAAGGCGCGCCGGGAAGCCGATCGGAGGAAGGTTTCGACGAGGCCTGCCGTGCAAACCGCTCAAGTGTCGGAACCGCCTCAAGCTCCCGTCGAGGCGTTTGTCGACTCGGATGGCCGCTTACACCTCCGTAACGTCCCCACAGCAGATCCCTCCTCGGAGCAGCACCCATAAAATGCGCTATGGAGTGTAGGCCTAAGTCTCGGACGGTACTAGCAGGCTTCCTCCTGTTGGCGCCGGCCTGCTTCGGCGCTGCACCCGCTCCCAAGACGGCGGTTACCGCAGTCAGGTATTGGACCTTAAACGATGCGACG
>Ga0190275_10001387_pt1 | contig 18080 bp, 17 predicted proteins | sample Popmic550T_FD_133745 | JGI IMG/M metagenome (GOLD analysis project Ga0190275, IMG submission 133745) | Populus adjacent soil microbial communities from riparian zone of Yellowstone River, Montana, USA - 550 T | ecosystem: Environmental > Terrestrial > Soil > Riparian zone > Trees stand | place...
ACCCCGTGAGCGCCGTGAGCGAGCGGCCCTCCGTGTTGAGGATGAGCTCCACCTTCTCCTCGGCCGGGCCGGTGCTGAAGCGCTGGCGCAGCAGCTCTCGAGCAGTGCGCCGAATGCCCTCGGGGATGTCCCGGTCGATCGTTGCCTTGTGCAGCTCCATCAGCCGTCGGCCGCTCCACAGGCGCCGGAACAGGCCCGAGGGAAGCTGAGGGTTGCGCACCAGCCAGCGCCGCACACCGCCGTCCACCGCGAAGGCCGCGCGCGCGCACACCGCCTCCAGTCCCACGGGGTTGCGGTGGTGGCGGACAATGAGCCGCGCGTGCGCCAAGCCCGTGCGCGGGTTCTCCATCACAGACTTGATGACGGCGGGCACCGGATCGAAGCAGAAGGCGGACAGCTCCGGATCCTCCGCGCTCCGGGCGCGGGCCTTGCGCTCGTCCTCGGTGAGCGGATGGAGCCGAGTCTCGAAGAGCTGGCGGTAGTTGCCCAGGGCCTCCTCGGGCTCGTCGTCGAGGGGCTCGGACTCCTGGGAATCGGAGGGCTCTGGGGAGGCTCCTTCCGCCGGCTCCGGGACGGAGGTTCCGCCCTCGACTTCTTCGGGCATGGCCTCGAGTGTGGGGACCTCCGGAGGAACGGCATCAGTGGCCCGGGAAGCAGGAGGCGCCGCCGCCCGGGGCGGTGCACTCGGGGCTGCCTGGGCTGGGTGGAGGGCGCCTTGCGCGACGAGCCGCGCGAGGATGGCCTGGATGCGCTCTGGGGGAAATCCCGTCAGGGCGGGGAGGTGGTTCGCGGAGGTGTGCCCGTCCAGGCGCGAGAGGACGAAGCCTTCCTCCGCGGTGAGGGATAGGCGCTTGAGGTCCACCGTAAGGTTGGGCTTGGGAGTCCAGTCCGCCATGAGCGATAACTATTCCATGTCCGACCGCCTCCGCACCTATGCCGAGTTCTGGCCTTTCTATCTCCGTGAACACTCCCGAGCCGCCACGCGCTGGCTGCACTTCGTTGGGACGTCGCTGGGCCTGGGGATTGCCGTCACCGCCATCATGCAGGGCCGGGCGTCGCTGATCCCCGCGGCCCTCGTCGCCGCCTATGGCCTGGCCTGGGTCGGCCACTTCGGCATCGAGAAGAACCGGCCCGCCACCTTCAAATACCCACTCTGGTCCTTCATCTCCGACTTCCGGATGCTGGCGCTGATGGCCGTGGGCCAGCTTGGCCCCCACCTGGAGCGCGCAGAGGCCGCTCGTTCGAGGGGGCCCGGGAGCACGGTTCAGGTGGCCCCCTCGCGCTGATGGCCCTGGGAGAACTGCGGGTTGAGAGGTTTCCCAAGGGCTTCTGATCTGAGGTCCGCATTAGGAGCGCACTTCTCCCGCAGCCTGTGCGCGTTTCTGATCTGATGTCATCCTCCATGAGCGTGCTGGAATAGGCACTTTCCCATGGGGTAGGCACCCGACCGCCGGGAACCCTACCCAGGTGCACTGATGGCTGCCCCGACCTGTTGCCGGCCCCCGTGCGACGAAGCCCCGTCGGCCGGACCGATTCGCTGGCCCACTCAAAAGAAAAAGCCACTTTCAGGCCTGGCGGGTGGAGCATTCCCCATGGGGAACTGTTCGGAAATGTCGGGGGTTTTGGGCACGAAAAGTCCCGACATTTCCGAACAGTCACGCACGCCAGTGGCGCCAGTGGCCCCTGCCGCAGGATTCTGAAGAGGGGAGACGCCAGCCGCGCGCGACGATCCCGTCCGCTCCTGCTGGGACCTGGCTCGACTCTTCTGCAAACGGCTCAGTGCACGATGCAGGGGCAGGACGCCTGTATCCTTGCCCCTGCGCAACACCCTCTCAGGTTGTGCGTCGGCTGCCCATCCTGGTAGGTTAGACGAGCTATGCGAATCTTTCTTCTCCGCCGGTCTGTCCTGCTTCTCGCTCTCGTGGCCTCCGTTGCTGTAGCCCAAGATCGCGAACCCCGAGTGCGGAATCTCTACCTCTCGGAGGACCCGCGAGACGCCGCTCCTCGGATCTACGTCGGCGGGCGCATTGCCACCATCCTCAGCTTCGAGCAGGACGTCGATCCGGCGCGGACGAAGCTACTTGGGTGGAAGGGTGGTTCGAGCCCTTGCTGGCGGGCGGCAAGTCCGTAGTCTTGGTGCCGCGCCAGCAACTCCCACCAGAGGACCGTTTCCTGCTGCTGGTCACACTCGCGGATAAGACGGAGCGGCCCTTCACCGTGACGGCGAGGGCGAGCGGGCGGGTTGATCAGCAGGTGAACGTATTTTCTGACCGCGAAACCCAAGACGCAATTCGTTCACGCCTGACCGATACCCAAAGGAGGGAACGTCTTCTTCGCGAGGAGAACGAGCGCTATCGCAAAGAGGAAATCTCAATCGACCATTCCCTTGCCGCGCTCTTGGTGAGCGGCGCAGTCGAGATGACGCCGTTTATCCACCAGCGTACCTGGAGACTTCCTTGCGAAGGAATACAGCTTGAAGTTCGTAATTTCACCAGCAGAGAGGGAAGCAAGACGGCGCTCGTGTTCCGCGTCAAGAACCAGGAGCCCGATAAGCCCTGGAAGCTCATGGAAGCACGCCTCTTGAGCGAATCCACAGGCGCGGAATGGCCGTTTGCAATACGCATGGATCGGGCGGAGATTGGCCCTGGTTCTTCTGGCACCATCGCGGTTGTAGCAGACGTGAGCGCCTTCGACTTCAAGAGAGGTGCCGAAAAACTCGTCCTCCAACTGTTCCGTTCGGACGGGCTGATGGTGGCTTACGTCACTCTGGAAGAGATGCGCGTGCGAAAGTAGATCCGCTACCCATGACCACGACTCAAGTGCTCCGCCTCTGCTCGGTCTTGCTGCTCGGCACCTCTGTAGGCTGCACAACTGCCGGTGGCGTCTCCCTACGCCCCGATGGAAGTCCCGGACCTGAGGAGTGCCCAGCGGAGGCTCTGCAGGCGATGCAGATACTCGGTCTGGGGGTAGGTGACGGGGGGAGCGTAGAACTCGACGTGAACCAAGCCGACGAAAGTCCGATTACGCTCTATGAAGGCCCCATTGAAAGCGACTTGAACACCCGCCTCGGTCCGCTCCCTCCAGCCACGCGGCTCTATGGGCGCGTGTGGGCTGGGGGGCCGCAGGTGGCCATCCGGTATTACGAGGCACATCCACCGAACAGGGCCAAGATCCCCATTTGCGCGGTCGCCCGGGCTGCTCGCGGCCAAATGAAGAAGCGCCCGGAGTCCAAGCCGGGAACCGCCATCCTTGAATTCTCGACCGCAGGGGTCTTCGTCGTTGACTCGTTCCGGTGAGCGGCCTAGCGGCTGGAGACTCCCACGCCCACCGGGCAGCTGACGCCCGTGCCTCCCAGCCCACAGTACCCGTCCGGGTTCTTCGCCAGGTACTGCTGGTGGTAGTCCTCGGCGTAGTAGAAGGCCGGCGCCGGGAGGATCTCCGTGGTGATGGGCTCGTAGCCCGCCGCGCTGAGGGCCTTCTGGTAGGCGTCCCGGCTCTGCTCGGCCGCGTGCTTCTGGGCCTCGTCGAAGCAGTAGATGCCCGAGCGGTACTGCGTGCCCATATCGTTGCCCTGGCGCATGCCCTGCGTCGGGTCGTGGTTCTCCCAGAAGACGCGCAGCAGCGTGTCGTAGCTCACCTTGGCCGGGTCGAACACGACACGCACCACCTCGTTGTGGCCCGTCTGCCCCGAGCACACCTCATGGTAGGTGGGGTTGGGGGTCAGCCCCGCCGCGTAGCCCACCTGCGTGCTGTACACGCCCGGCGTCTGCCAGAACTTCTTCTCCGCGCCCCAGAAGCACCCCAGCCCGAACACCGCTTGCTGCAAGCCGGCGGGGAAGGGCTCCTTCAGCGGGGTGCCCAGCACGAAGTGCTTGTCGGGGATGGGCATCGGCTCGGAGCGGCCCTTCAGCGCCTCGTCCGGCGTGGGGAGCTTCAGCTTCTTGGGAGAGAGGAGGAACATACCTGGGTGTTTAGCCATCTCGCCGCCGGTTTTCACCTCCTTGGAGCAGCCCCCGCCTGGTGCCGGGTAAGGTAGGGTAAGGACGTCATGCGCCTCAGCTCGCTGTGTCTCATGTGCTGTCTGCTCGCCCCCACGGTGGCGCTCGCCCAGTCCACACCCAGGCCCACCCCGGTGCAGCTCCGGGAGCTCGAGCGCCAGGCCCGGATCCTCTACGAGAGAGCCCAGAAGGCCGCCGTCCAGCGCATCAAGGCGCAGAAGGGCAAGGAGGAGAAGGAGCCCGAGCCCAAGCCGGCCAACTGCAAGCTCCCAGCTGCAAGGCGCGCTGCCCAGTTCTCCGAGGAGGCGCTCCCCGGCATACCCCTCGCCGATCGCTATGCCCTGTACGTGGGCGCGTGCGGGCTCGAAGACGTGGTGAGGCTGACGCAGCAGCTCGTGCGCTTCAAGACGATGAACGGCGAGCTGCCGCCAGCGAAGAACCCGGAGATCATCGCCATGGGCAAGTTCCTCCAGCAGTGGGGGAAGGCGCGCGGCTTCGGCTTCCGGGTGGCGGGCCGCAACGACGTGTTCGAGCTGTCCTGGGGCGAGGGTGCTCCCCACCTGGGGCTCGTCTTCCACGGCGACGTCGTCCCCGCCCCTCCTCACGAGTGGAAGTACAAGCCCTTCGAGCCCAAGGTGGTGAACGGCCGGCTCTACGGCCGCGGCGTCATGGACGACAAGGGGCCCCTGGCCACGGCGCTTGTCTCTCTGGCGATGGCCCAGGAGATGGGGCTCTCGCCGCAGAAGGGCAAGGTGCTCGTCATCATCGGCAACGACGAGGAGAGCTCATGGGAGGGCATGCAGGAGTATGCCCGCACCGAGCAGCTCCCCACGCACATCATCTCCGTGGACTCGGCGTACCCCGTGGTGGTGGCGCAGTCTGGCTTCGTTGCCGTGAGCCTGGAGGCCCCTCTGGGCACGGCGGACGCGGCGGACAGGAGCGTGCTGCTGCCCGTGGACGCCAGCGCGGGGGAGTTTCTCACTCAGGTGCCCGGGGCGGCCTCGCTGAGCCTGGCGCCCTTTGCCGGCAAGTCCGTGGAGCAGGGGCTGGCCGTCGTGAAGACGGCCGTGGAGGCCCTCCGCAAGGAGCGGCCCGGGCTCAAGGCCGAGGTGAAGACCGTACCCGCGGCAGGGGCCGGCGGGAGCACCTCACGCATCGTCCTCTCCACTCAGGGCCAGGCCGTCCACGCCTCCATCCCCGAGGAGGGGCGCAACGCGCTCTGGGATCTGGCCGCCATTGCCGAGAAGCTGCCGCTGGCGGACAACGGCCTCACGGCGATGCTCCGCACGGTGAGGCGTCGCTTCGACGGGGATCACCACGGCGAGCGCCTGGGGTTCACCGAGAAGGATCTACTGATGGGGCCGATGATCGCCGCGCCCACCGTGCTGCGCGTGAAAGAGGGGAAGGTGTCGCTCGGCATCAACCTGCGCCGGCCCCGCTCCGAGGAGGGCAACGACGACTTCCACCAGGCGCTCGACCACGCCATCGCCCTCATCACCCAGGAGACGGATGGCCGGGTCGTCGAGGGACCCGGGCGCTACGTGGGTGACCCGCACATGGCGGACGTCAATGGCCCGCTCGTCGCCACGCTGGTGGACATCTACCGGCGCCACCGGGGCATCCGCGAAGAGATTGCCCCCATCTCCATCCGCGGTGGCACCTATGCTCGCCTCTTCCCGCGGGGGGTGGACTTCGGGCCCTCCCTGAAGGAGCTGGGGCCCTACACCGGCCACGCGCCCGACGAGTCCATCTCCCTGGAGCACCTGGGCCTCAGCACCCAGATGATCGCGGAGGCCATCCACGCCCTGGCGCTCTCGCCCAACGCGAAGTGAGCCCGGCGTGCGCGGGGCCGCGCGCCGCTCAGTGCGCCAGCCGGGGCCAGCGGACCGTGAAGCGCGTGCCCTCCTGGGCGCTGGAGCGCACCTCCACCTGCCCCTGGTGCGACAGGGCAATCTGCTGGACGATGTGCAGCCCCAACCCCAGGCTCCGCGCGCCGCTCTTGCCCTCGTGAGGGCGCTGATCCTCCGGGCGGCGCTTGAACGGATCGAAGATGCGCGGCAGCAGCTCCTCCGGGATGGGCACGCCCTGGTTGTGGACCTCCAGCAGCACGTGGGTGCCTGCGTCGGACAGCGTGGTGCGCACCGGTGCGTCCTCCCGCCCGTGCTGGAGGGCGTTGAACACCAGGTTGCTCAGCACCTGCGCCACCCGATCCGGATCCCACTCTCCCCAGGTGTCTCCCTGGACCTCGAAGAGGATCTGGCGCTCGGGGAACGTCACCTGCAGCTCCTCGAGCGCCGTCCTGCACACCTCCCCCATGTTCATGCGCTGAGGCGTCACGGGGATGCCCCCGCCCAGTCGGCTGCGCGCGAAGTCGAGGATGTCGTCGATCAGCTTCGCCATCCGCGAACCGCTGCGGAGGATGCGCTCCACGGCCTGGAGCTCGCGCTCGCCCAGCCCCTCCGTGCGCGAGAGCAGGAAGGCGGAGGCGCTGATGGCACCGAGCGGGTTGCGCAGATCATGTCCCAGCACGGCCAGCAGCTGCTCCCGGAAGGAGAGAGCCCGCTCGAGCGCCTGCTCCGCCTGCTTGTGCGCGGTGATGTCCAGCACCACGCACCCGACGCCCAGCATCTCCCCGGGCTGGGTGCGCACGGGGTAGAAGTTGGTAACCCAGGTGCGTCCCTGGAGCCGGTCCACCCCGGGCGGCATGGTGAGCTCGAAGCTCCTGGACGGCTTCCCCGTCTCCAGCACGCGGCGGAGGAGGGGTTCGATGAGCGGGAGCACCGAGGGAGGCATCATCTCATGGATGGTGCGGCCCAGGTGCTGCTCCGCGGGGTGGTTGTTGATGCCGGCCAGGGTCTGGTTGATGCGCAGGTAGCGCAGCTCCGGGTCCAGGAAGGCGATGCCCACGGGCGAGGTGGCCAGCAGCGTGTCGACCATGGCCAGTGAGCGCTGCGCCTCCTCGCGCGCGGCCTGCTCGCGGGCGCGCAGCTGCGCCTGGACGATGAGGGCGGTGGCCCGGCTGGCCATGATGCGAAACAGCAAGGTGTCCGCCTCGGAGAAGGCATACGCCGTCCGCGAGCCCATGTACGCCACGCCGAAGAGCTGCTCTCCATCCATCAGCGGAAGGCCGTACAGCGCATGCAGGCCCAGGTGGGCGAGCGCCTCCTCTTTCAGCAGCGGATCCGTGGAGGCCGAGCGCACCGCGAGCGGACGGCGCTCGGCGGCGACCTGGCCCGCGAAGCCCTCGCCCACGCGCGTCCGCAGGCCCACGAGCTTCTCCGCCTCCAGCCCCATGGCCGCGCGGACTCGCAGCGTTCCATTCTCTCGCAGCAGGATGATGGCCGCGTCCACCCGCAGGGCGGACTCCATCAAGAGGGTGAGCAGCCGCTGGAGCAGCGTGTCCTCGTCCGGGCTGCCCAGCGCTGCCTGCATCATGCCATCGAAGGCATTGAGCGTGCGCTCCTTCAGGCGCGCGTAGCTCTGCGCGGCGCGTGTCACTGCCTGATCAATGAGCTCGTCCAGCAGCCCCAGCGTGCCCGGGGCGGGGTGGATGGCGGAGGCCTGGAGGCGGCGGAAGATGCAGCTGCGCAGCAGCGCATACTCCTGGGTGAGCTCGTGGAGGCCGAAGCCCTGGCTCAGCCGCGCCAGGGCGTGCACATCGGAGAGGACGCCAGGGAGCTGCAGCGGAATGCCGTGAGTCTCGTGCGCCAGCGCCTCGGTGATGCCGTCCAGCAGGGCGGGCAGGGGCTCCATGAGGGTTTCGCACCCCGCGTGGCGGGAGTGCAGCTCGTGGGCGGACCGCTTCCAGTCTTCGAGGAGGTGCTCCCGATGCGCGCGGAGGAAGGCCGCCAGCCGGTGGGGCTCCTCCGGGTCCCGGGTAGGCTCCCAACCGTGGGGACGTGGTTCCTGCTCCAGCATCGTGACCTCCGGGACGACCTCTGGCACCCGCTCGGCTCCACTCTGAGCATGATGCGACACCCTCGCTCACGTTGGTATTCCCGGGCAGGCGACCCTGGGCCGGAATGGCTGAGACCCCCGAGACCCTTGGTGGGATGCCTCCCATGCCTGCCCGCCTGAATGGTGAGACAGTGGCTTCGTCCTATTCCAACAACCGAGGACCCCGGACACAGCTGTGACAAGGAGATGGGGACTTCCCGTGCGCTCGGCTAGGTTGCGTGGAAGATGAGCACCCTTCTCCTGTCCCGCTCCGAAGTGTCTCGAAACCTGCAGGCCGTCACCTTGCTGGAGGACATGCGCGAGGCGTTCCGCGTGGATGCGCTGGCGCGAACGGTGGCACCCCAGCGGACGCGCGTCCCCCTGCATGCCCAAGGTACGACCATGGTGCTCTTTCCTGGCAGCCTCCCGGGGATACCCGCCTACTCGATCAAGGCGAGCGCCCGCTTCCCCTCGAGCGTGCCCCCTCTCCAGAGTGTGCTGCAGCTCCATGATCTGGCCACGGGTGCGCTGCTCGCGGTGATGGACTCGACGCAGCTGACGGCGGTGCGCACGGGGGTGGTGGGAGCGGTGGGGACGGAGGTGCTCGCCCGGCCGGACGCGAGTCGCGTGGCCCTGCTCGGTGCGGGCGATCGCGCCGTGCTCCAGCTCAAGCTCCTGAGGCTGGTGCGGACGCTGTCCCGGGCCTTCATCTACGACGCGGACTTCGAGCGGGCCGCCGCGCTCGCCGCGCGCATGTACCAGGAGATGTCGCTGCCCGTCCGGGCGGTGGACTCGGTGGCGGAGGCGGTGGAGACGGCCGACATCGTCGTGGCGTCGGGCGCGGGGGGACAGGCCGCGCTCTCTCCGGAGCTCGTCCGCCCGGGGATGCACATCACCGCGCTGGCCGTGGACGAGCAGGACAAGGTGGAGCTGTCCCCGGAGCTGATCGCCCGCGCCACCTTCGTGTGTGATCACCGGGGGCTGGCGCTGTCCGGGGGCGTGGGTGGGAGCGCCGGGCTGACCGAGTCCTCCATCCACGCGGAGCTGGGCGAGATCATCGCGGGGATGCGCACGGGGCGGACCTCACCCGAGCAGGTCACCCTCTTCTGCACGGTGGGGCTGCCCTTCCAGGATCTGGCGGCCGCCTGGCACGTCTACCAGGCGGCGCAGGGAGATGAGGACATGCGCCGGGTGGACTTCAGCGCTTGAGGTGCTGTCTCCCTCACCCCCCCTGAGGGGAGGACGGATGCGAGACCGGCGGCCGCCCGCCGTGGGTGTGTGAAGGAGGTTGCACCTCTCGTGGCGCGGCGAAGAGGCTGTCCGGGCCATGGTTGAGCAGCACCTCGCCATGCGCCACCTCGCGCACGTCCGACAGACGCACGGCGAAGTCCTTCCGCCACAGCCAGCCCTTCTCCACGATGAGGTCATCGCCTTGGATCTCCACGATGCGCCCCAGCTTGTGCCCGTCATTGCTGCGCACCGTCATCCCTTTGTGGATCTCCGATCGCTCGAACATACGCGCTGCTCCCCAGGCCGCCTTTGGCCCCTCGGCCCTGGTGGAAAGTTGGCCCTTGGGTGCCCTGGGGAGCCAGTGCGGTGCTCGAGCCTCTCGCACCCTCGGGCCACGCACGCCTGGAGGGTGAGCAGCCTTCCAGGCACCTGTTTCACTTCGGGAGCTCGCTGGTGTGGCTCGGGCGCGTGCCCATCTTCCGCCTGGAGGTGACGCATGCTCGCAGGCTTCATGGCGTCGCGGACGGGACGATGGCTCCGCATCCTGGCGGGGGCCGGCATGGTCCTGGGAGGGCTCGCGGCGGGCTCTTCCCGTGGCGCGGTGGTTGCGGTGGCAGGGCTGGGGCCGCTCATGGCGGGAGCACTGGATCTGTGCCTGCTCGGGCCGCTCTTCGGCCATCCCATCCGGGGCGCGGACATCCGTCGGAATCTCGGGCAGCCGGCGGAGCTGTCGCTGTTCAGGACGCGCTACGAGCGGCTCTCCCCGCACGCCCGCATGCTGCTGCACTGAGGCCCCACGAGCACCGGGCTCAGCCCACCGCGGCCCGGGGCTCAGCCTGTGGCGGCGGCAGCGCCTGGGCTACGCCCGGCTTGACGCAGATGAGCTGCAGCTCCCGGCGCAGGTGCGTCACCCGGCAGGCGTGGACCCAGCCCAGCAGGAACGCATACCGCGCATACTCGTAGGCGGCGCGAGGCCCGCGCGCGAGCCGGCTCCGGAAGATGTCCTTGCCCGCCTTGACCGGGGTGAGGCCGGCCCGAGCGCTGGCGTCCGCGAGGTTCCGCTCGTAGAAGTAGACGTGGTGCTGCCACCCGCGCCGATCCGGCCGGAACGAGCGCCCCCGCCGCGGCATGAGGGGAATCTTGTAGTAGGCCGCATCCGGCACGATGAGGAAGGCCACCCCGCCGGGCCGCAGCACGCGGTAGATCTCCCGAAGCCCGTCCATGGGGCTCTCGATGTGCTCGAGGGTGTGCTTGGCCGTGACGATGTCGAACGAGGCATCCGGGAAGGGCATCTTCGCCAGCGAGCCACGCTCGGCCTGGAAGCCGCGCTCGCGGCACAGCTGGACGGCGAACTCCGAGAGATCCAACCCCATCTCCGCCAGCCCCAGGGACTTCGCCGCCGCGAGCACGTAGCCCGCCGAGGCCCCCACATCCAACAGGCTGCGCGCGTGAGGCGCGAACTCCAGGCACGCGAGGATCTGCCGCCGGCACTTGCGCACGCGGTGATCCCACCGCTGGAGGTAGCCGGCGCGGTTGAAGCGGAAGTAGTTCTCCTCGTACGCCTCCCCCAGCCCGGGGACCTGCTCCTGCTTGTAGATGAGGCCGCACCCGGCGCAGCGGCCAAAGCGCAGCTCGGGGTAGGTGATGACCTCACGCGCCTCCGTGGCGCCGCAGACGGGACAGGAGGTGAGGAAGGGAACTCGGGCCAGGGTGCTTGGCGGGGTAGACATCGCGGGAGGGGCGCAGCGTACCTCTCAGTGAACCTCGAAGGGGATGCTCAGCATGCCGAACTGCTCGCCGGTGGTCGCGTCTACCAGCTTCACCTTCAGGGTGGCGCGGTCGGCGACCAGGATCGGATCCTCGAAGAAGAGGAACCCCTCACGGGTCTGGCCAGCCTCCAGCGGGCCCTCCTGGAGCGCCAGGCGCAGCATGTCCGAAGACGGGATGGCCGCGGCGTCGAAGGCGGAGGGGCAGGTGTAGCAGGGGGGGGGAGTGTACGGAGGAACCTCCGTGCCGCTACCGCTGTACGTGATGCCGCGATCATTGCTCGGGCCGGGCAGAGGCCGGTGCGAGGGCTTGGGCGGAACGACGTTCACCGGCCGGGCAGGCCGCCAGCGGGTGGCCCGCGCGCTCATGATCTTGCCCAGGTCCTTCGGGTTGCGCGCGACGTAGAGCTCCTTGGCCTCGAGCTCGAAGCCCGCGTATTGGATGCTGAGCGGGCGGCCGCTGTGGTTCTCCAGCTGGATCTGCATCAGCGTGAAGTGGCGCTCGAGGTCCCCCGGCTGGCCTTTCCAGCTGGAGCCGTAAGCGACCAGCCGGACACCGTGTTCACCCGTGACAGCGGCGTTCCCGTCTTCCGACAGGGGGACTGCCCCTGCCTGGGGACGAAGCTTCCCCTCCTGGGTGCAGCCCACCGTGAGCAGCAATGTGACGAGCCCGAGCCAGTGCGTCCGCATGGAGACCTCCGAGAGATGCCGCCCATTGTAGAGAGCCCTCTCTGGAAGGCCTAAACATGCTTGCGCGGCGGCGGCTCAGTGCGCTCCCAGCTCAGTCTCGACGCGGGTGGCGCTGCCGACGAAGCTCCAGTCGCGGAGGCGGGCCCACTCCTCGAAAGTGCGCCAGCCCACCTCCGGGTACTCGTGGCGCAGGGTGAGGACGTCAGCATGGTAGCCCACACGGTCCAGCCACTCGAACATCTGCGCCAGATCGTCGCTCTGCTCGCCCAGGATGGAGAGGGGGACCTGCTGGTAGTGGACGCGGTGTCCGCTCACGTACGAGAGCAGATCCGAGGCCTGGTGTCCTGTCACCTCGTCCGAGGCGACGTCGATGCGCTCACCGAAGAAGTCCTCGGGAGTGGCGATCACCCGGCCGAAGAAGCGGGCCAGATCCTCCACGGCCACCATCTGCAGGCCGCGGGTGGGGGGAAGCCCCATCGCGAGCATCCCGTGCTCGAGCCCCTCGCGGAACGTGGGGCCGGTGAAGTTCTCCATGAAGAAGGTAGGGCCCACGATGGTGTAGGGCAGGTTGGAGCGGCGCAGGTAGCGCTCCACCTCGTGCTTGCTGTCGAAGTGGGGGATGCCGGTGAGCCGGTCCGCGCCCGCCACCGAGGAGTAGATGAAGTGCCGGACGCCGGCCCGCCTCGCCGCGTCCACCAGGTTCATGCCCTGGCGCACCTCGGCGTCGGGCCCCGCCTGAAAGGGCGTGCCCATGGCGAAGAGGGTGTCCGCCCGGCGAGCGGCATCCTCGAGCGAGGACACATCCTCGAAGTCCCCCAGGGCCAGCTCGATCCCCAATTCCTCCAGAGCCCGCGCCGCGGGAGAGTCTGGCTGGCGAATGAAGGCGATGACGCGATAGCCCCGGTCACGAAGGTGGCGGGCCAGCGCACCCCCTTGCTGGCCGGTGGCTCCCGTAACCAGGACGGAGCGAGGGAAGTCCATGAGCGTTACCTCCGCACAACTGTTCCCTGTAAGCTGCGTGTGCTCCACGAGGGCCGCGAGCACCTACCTGATGCCTGGATGGACTCCAGGCAGGCCTGAGCGGCACGGGGTGGAGTCGCTGGAGACCCGGTCGGGTGTTGGGGGGAAATTGGATTGTGCTTGGACGTTCGTACAGCATCCAGGGAAGCATGGTAGGGGGTCTCCGGCCACGACCTCTTTCAAGCCAATTCTGGGAGTGCCATGGCGAAGGACAGATTCTGGGCGGGTTCCAGCATGGCGACTCCCGGCGAGGTGAGCTCCTGGAGGGCTGCACCTGACGGTGACGGCGCGGATGAGCGTCACAAGGGCGCTTCCCGGGAGAGCGCCGAGGAGCAGGAGGGCGATTCGCTCGGCCCCGAGGGCACGGGCCCCGCGGGCGCTTCTGTGGAGACGCTCGTCAGCGAGGATCTGCAGGACACCTACGTTCTGTTGCTGGATGCGGGCGCGGGCAAGGGTGTGCCGTGGGTGAAGGACGTGCCACCGTCCTGCTACCTGGAGACGAACGTCACGGTGGCGGCGCAGCTGCGATCCTCCGAGCTGCCGCCGCTGAGCCTCCCCGAGCCAATGACGATCCCCGAGGGGAGCACCCTGCGCTGGGAGACGCTCGGCGAGGGGCAGGGCGCCCAGGGGCGGCTCCACGAGGTGAGCCGGCTCGACGTGCAGCTGATGCGCGTCACCACCACCTCCGTGCGCGGACAGGTGGAGGATCCGTTCGCGGGGCTGCAGCCGCTCGGAGAGGGAGAGAAAGTCCAAGACAGCACGCTGCCCGTGCTGGAGCGCTCGCTGGGGCGCACGGCGGATCTGGATCTGGGGCGCGAGGGCACGCTGTCGGCCTACCAGCAGTTCGTGAGCACCGGCGCCGTGCCGCTCGCGGACCCGGAGGGCGGGGTGCTGCGCTCGGGGCGCGTGGCTGTCTTCACGCAGCAGCGCGCGCCCGGGCAGGAGCTGAGCTTTCTGCGCCAGTTCCGCCGGCTGGACACGGAGAGCGTGCTGAACGTGCAGTGGTCGGCCGAGTACGACGATGGCAGCGTGGAGGTGCGCGCCTCGGCTCGCTTCACCGGGCGCATGGTGCTCTGGCATGTCCACATCGACTCCGCCGGGCAGCAGACGCGGGGAGATCTCTCCGTCGTCTTCAGTCACCTGTCGCCGGAGACGGTTGCCGCGCTCGCGCGAGGCCTGCGCGGCGAGGCGGAGGGGCTGGAGGGACGGTGGCACGCCGAGCTGCTGCTGGCTGACCAGGAGGTGATGCTGTGGCGGGACCTGGCGCGCCTGCGGGTGTGCGAGCGCAACGGGATGGAAGGGGCCCGGTTCGAGCGAGAGGCTCGGACGGAGGCGATGGAGCTGTGGGAGGGGGAGGTGGGGCTGCAGACGCTGGCGCTCGCGCGGACTCCGGACGAGGTGGGTGACATGCTCGTCCGCCTGGGCAACACCGCCGAGTCCGCCGCCGAGGCGCTGGCCCGGCTCATGATCGATCTCGGGGCCCCGCTGGAGGGCACGCTCCGCATCGCGCCAGCCCAGTCCACCTGAGCCTCACGGCAGGTGTCGATGGGCAACGCTTCAGGGGCCTGTCCCTCTCTCCGGCGTTGCAACACGCCCGAGGCGTGACATGGTCGCTGCCCTTATGAGCAAGCGCGACAAGTCGCCCTCCTCCGAGCTGGTTGCCGCCGCCGAAGCGCTGGATGCCCAGCTCACCCGCTTCGAGTCTCTGGCGGACCAGTTCCGCAAGTCCCCGCTCAACTCCGAGAAGAGCCTGGAGCGTGCCTCGAAGCTGCTCCAGGACGTGGCCGAGCAGGACCAGCAGCTCAACGCGAGCGTGAGCGCGCTCGTGGCGGCCGTGACGGCGACGAGGGACAGGCAGCAGGTGCAGGCCGAGTCCGTCAACGCCCGCGCCCAGGAGCTGCAACAGCGCGCGGACACCTTCAAGAGTCTGCTGGATCGCTATGGCGCCCTGGGGCAGAGCGCCGCGGAGCTCAACCAGCGGATGCAGGAGTTCGCCGCGCAGCGCGCCCAGGCCCAGACGGCCGAGCAGAGCACGGAGGTGCTGGCCACGCTGGATGCCCTCAATGAGCGCATGGGGCAGGTGGCCGATGAGGCCCAGGCCGTGACGCGGCTCTCCGAGGAGCAGGACTTCACGGACATTGGACGGCAGGCGGACTCGCTGCGCCAGCAGCTGCTCTCCGCGCGCAACAAGCTGCAGCTGCTGCGCAAGGGGCTCTCCTCGTCCTGAGGGGAGGCCAGGTGTCAGCTGAGGTACGTGGTCGTGAACGCGCCCGGATTGTCGATGGGCCGGCGGCCCGTGAAGCCCGTCTCCAGCTCGTGCCAGTGCGACACCGAGGGCTCGCCGAAGCGCCAGCACAGGTACACCGTGCGCCCCTCGAGCTGGGCGCGGAAGTCCACCAGCCCGTCAGCGGCCTTCACCTCGATGCCCATCTCCTGGAGCTGAGCCAGCTCCGTGCGGATCTGCTGGAGGAGCTCCTCGTGCTCCTCGCGGAGCAGCTCGCTGTGCGCGTCACGCGTGCCCTGGAGCTGAAGCAACTCCAGCTCGGTGGACAGCTTCTGCGCCTTTGCCACCCACGGGCGAACCCGCTCGAAGAGCTGGGTCAGCAGGGGGATGAGCCGGTTTGCCTCTTCCACTCCGAAGTAACGCATCGCCTCCAAAGCATGCCGGGAAGTCGTCCCGGGATGCCAACAGGATGCGCGGAAATATGACGCGGAGTTCTCCCCTGTCCGGGGTTTCTTCGCCCACAGGGAAGACCGGGCTGCGCCGCGTCCGAGCCCTACCCTCGGAGGAGGGCGCGCAGGTGCTCGTGCTGCCACCGCAGGGCCGCTTCGAGCAGCGGGAAGGCGCGCTCCCGCTCGAGGAACTCCGGCGAGTGCGAGGAGGGACAGCTCCCAGGCTCCTCTGGGAAGAGCTGGTGCAGCATCGCGTGGAAGACGACGGCGTCCACGACGAAGGCGGGGACGTGAGGCTGGTCCAACGCGGGGTGGAGGCGGATCTCCCGCAGCCGATCGTCGTAGATGCCCAGGCGGATCGTCTTTCGCTGCTTTCGCCCGGGGCGCCGCGCCCAGCCGATGTCCACCTCGATGTGGCCTTGGAAGTGGGTGGTGTTGAGGCGCTCGTAGATGGCGCGCAGGTCGAAGCACTGGCCGCGGGACTTCAGGGGAGCGCCTGGCCGCCGGGTGTGGCGTACCCGGTCTCGTTTCCCTCGGGTGTACTCCTCCAGCAGGGCCTGGGCGCGTGCATCGCCGCGGCCCACGAAGGCGGCGATGGCGCGCACCACGGGCTCGGGCGCGCCGAGGAAGAGGTGGTGGACGCGCAGACGCAGCTCCTCGGGGAGACGGCGGAAGCTGACCAGGGTGGCGCGGTTGTCCGTGAGGGTGAGGTGGACCGGGAGCTTCAGCAGGGTGGACAGCTGGTGCGCCAGCTCAGCAGCGTGAGGCAGGGCCTCGGTACGGGCGGGCAGCGGGCGCTGCTCGCCTGGAGAGGGAGCGGGCTCGGGAGTCTCGGGCAGCCGACGGCGCTCCGGCGCGGGGCTCGAAGCCGCCGGCACGTCGAACAGCGTGAGCTGCATGGGCGAGCGCAGGCTCATGGCCTGGAAGTTAGGTCCAGTCCCGGCCAGTTCCCAGCCCTATGGGGGCCGGGAGTCCACGGCCCGACGCTCAGAGCCCCAGGAATGCGAGCAGCGCGCCCAGGTCTTCGTCCGACAGGGCCTCGAGGCTGTAGAGCGGCATGGCGCCGCCGACGCCGAAGAACTGGCCGTGCCGCACCTTCTCGATGACCACGAGCTGCTTGGGCACGCCTGGGAAGATCTCGCCGTACTCCTCCACCACCTCGGGGAGGATGGAGGCGAGCTGCGTGAGGCGCCCCTTTCCTGTGTGCGTCTCGCCATGGCACGTCTGGCAGGCCGCGCGGTACACCTCGGCGCCGCGGCCGGTGTCGCCTCGCGGCACGTCGTTGATGTCCTTCACCACGGTAAGGGGCAGCGCCGGGGCCTGACGGTTCGGGCTGATCTGCACGAGGTACTCGTACAAGGCGCGGGACTTCGGGTCCTCCGGAGCCAGCGGCGAGACTCCGCGCATGAAGTTCACGTAGCAGAAGTTCACCGCGTCCAGCAGGTTCGCCTCGTAGCCGCCCCACCAGCTCGGGCGGAAGGCCGAGTCGTAGAGCGAATAGCCCGCGTGGATGAGCCCAGGCTCCGGTGTGGCGGTGGTGGCGTGGCACGTCGCGCACGAGAAGCTGTTGAACTGGCTCTCCGAGAGCCGCGCGTCCTGGAACAGCTCCTCGCCGAAGTCCGCCGCGGAGGTGGTTCCGCCGCAGCCCACCGCGAGCAACCCCGCGGCCAGCAGCCCCCACCTCATGGCTGCCTCCGAAGGATGGCCACCGAGTCCGGGAAGGTGCCCACCTGGACCGTCTTCACCACCTTCTTCTCTGCCAGGTCCACGACGTGGAACGTGCCGGGGCCCACGTGATCGCCCTCGCAGACGACGAGTGCATGCCGCTCGTCCGGTGTCAGCTCCACCTGATGGACGTTGAGGCAGCCGCTGGGAGCCAGTGGGATCTCAGGCGGTATCAGGTCGGGGCCAGCGGTCGCTGGGTCGATGATAGCGATCGAGTCAACTCCCTGAGCCGGCATGTAGAGAGTGCGTCCATCAGCGGTGAAGTCGCCGAACATCGGCGGGCCGTTGAGGCGCACGGTCCGGTTGGGATCCATGGTGAGCGTCACTGGGTCGAGGTACTGCACGGAGCGGCTCGCGAGTGAGCTGACCCACACCGCGCCTGTCGTGGGCGACACCGTGAGCGCGTAGGGCTCATTCCGAGGAGAGACGGCAGTGCCAGCGTTGGGGGCCACCTTCAGGCGTGTCACAGGGTAGCCGGGCTGCTCCAACTCCACGATGGCCACTTCATCGGACCAGCAGGCGATGAAGGCGCGGCGGCCGTCCGGTGACAGGCGCACCGCATGGGGAGCGGGGCACACCGAGACCATGTCCTTCCGCGTCATCGTCTCCGCGTCGATGATAGCCATGCGCGAGTACATCTCGTCTTCGCGACCTCCGCGCTGGGCGACCTCGGCGATCTTCAGCAGGTTGAAGTGCGTCTGGTACAGCGTGCGCCCATCCTTGCTGAGGATGACGTCCCCTGGGTTGGGGTCCACGCGGACGGAGCCGACGAGCCGGTTGGTGCTCGAGTCCAGCTTGAGGCAGTAGCCGTCCGCCGTGCCAGCGCCGTGGGTACCGTGAGGCCCCGAGCCGGAGCCCGGCACGTAGTTGGAAATGCCCACGTAATAGAACGCGCCATCGGGCGAGACTGTGGTGTGGTGCGGGCCCTCCAGCTCCACGGGGTTGAGCCCCACCGGAATGCGTGCGAGCTCCCCCCATTCGGGAGAGCCCATCGTGTCCAGCTCCAGCAGGCTGAGGGTGTCATCCAGGTTGTTGGTGATGA
>Ga0190275_10001388_pt1 | contig 18080 bp, 15 predicted proteins | sample Popmic550T_FD_133745 | JGI IMG/M metagenome (GOLD analysis project Ga0190275, IMG submission 133745) | Populus adjacent soil microbial communities from riparian zone of Yellowstone River, Montana, USA - 550 T | ecosystem: Environmental > Terrestrial > Soil > Riparian zone > Trees stand | place...
GAACGCCTCCTTCCTGCCCTGGCTGACGGCCACCGCCTTCATGCACTCCACCATGGTCCAGGAGCGCAAGCAGATGCTCCGGCTGTGGACCATGAGCCTGGCCCTGGCCAGCTTCATCCTGACGATCCTGGGCACGTTCATGACGCGCTCGGGCATCTTCAACTCGGTGCACTCCTTCACCCAGTCGGACATCGGGCCGACGTTCCTGGTGTTCATCGCCGTCCTGCTGGTGATCTCCATCGCGCTGCTGGCCACGCGCGGGCACCTGCTGGTGTCCCAGGGGAATATCAACTCGCTCGTCTCACGTGAGACGAGCATCCTGGTGAACAACCTGGTCTTCGTGGCCATCACCTTCACGGTGCTGCTCGGCACGCTGTACCCGCTCATCTCCGAGGCGGTGCGCGGCGTGCGCGTGAGCGTGGGCGAGCCGTACTTCAACAAGATGGCGGTGCCCGGCGGCATCGCGGTGCTCTTCCTCATGGGCGTGGGCCCCATGCTCCCGTGGGGCACCCCGGACAAGGATGCTCTGCGGCGACAGTTCATCATCCCCGCCGCCACGGGCGCGGTGGTGGCGCTGGTGTGCTACCTGGCCGGGCTGCGCGGCGTCTACCCGCTGCTCACCTTCGGGCTGGCCGGCTTCGCCACCGTCATCACCCTGCGCGAGCTGTCAGCACCGGTGCGCGTGCGCATGAGCGAGCGCAAGGAGGGGCTCGTCACCGCCGTCGTCCAGAGCGCCTCCAAGGCCCGCCGGCGCTTCGGCGGCTACGTGGTGCACCTGGGCATCATCGTCATCATCGTGGCGGTGGCGGCCTCGTCCGCGTACGTGCAGCACACCTCCGGGACGCTGCGCCTGGGCGACACGCTGTCGCTGGGTGGCTACCAGCTCAAGTACCTGGGCATCAAGGAGGGCCAGGAGCCCCACCGCACCTATATGGCGGCGCGCGTGGAGGTGACGACTCCCGGCGGCAAGGTGGAGGAGTACCAGCCCCGGCTGAACTACTACGAGCGCAGCACGGATCCCATCGGCACGCCCGCGGTGCGTGAGACGGCGAAGGAGGATCTCTACCTCTCGCTGATGGCCTTCTCCTCGCAAGGGGGCACGGCGAGCCTCAACGTGTGGATTTTCCCGCTGGTGGGGTGGATCTGGTACAGCATCCCCATCCTGGTGCTGGGCACGCTCATCTCGCTGTGGCCGTCCCGGCGGCGCGTCGCGGTGGCCACGAGCGCTCCGGCCACGAGCACGGGCCCATCGGTGGCAGGCAATGAACCAAACCGAGGTGCCGCATGAAGGGTTGGGCAATCACTCTGGGCGCCGTCCTTGTCTGCGGAGCACTGGTGTTCGTGCTCAAGGACGGCTTCGGGCGCGACCCGCACGCGGTGCCCTTCCTGCTGTCGGGCAAGCCGGCGCCGGCCTTCACCCTGCGCTCGCTGGACAGCGAGAAGCCGGTCAAGCTGGAGCAGTTCCGCGGCCGCCCCGTCGTCATCAACTTCTGGGCCTCGTGGTGCGGGCCCTGCCGCATGGAGCACCCGGTGCTCGAGTGGGGCGCCCGGGAGTTCGGCGGGCAGGCCCAGTTCCTCGGCATCGTCTTCGAGGACACCGACGAGAACGCGCGCGGCTTCCTCCAGGAGATGGGGGCCAGCTTCCCCCACCTGGTCGATCCGCGCTCGCGGATCTCCGTGGACTACGGCGTGTCCGGCGTGCCGGAGACGTACTTCATCTCCGCGGAGGGCGTCATCCTCGGCAAGCACGTGGGTCCCATCGATCCCCAGTCGCTGGCCAACCGCATCAAGGAGCTGACCACGGGAGCCGCGTCCACCGCGACGACGGCCCGGCCGTGAGCCCCTGAGCTTCAGGCCGTGCCCCCGGAGGAGCACGGCGCGAAGGAAAGCGAGCCATGGAGCACCGGTGCACGGAGTGTGGCGAGGTCGCGACGGAGCCCCGGCTGCGCTACTGCGAGCAATGCGGGGCGAAGATGCCGGAGTTCAAGCCCCCTCCCCTGGCGGAGGTGGAGGCTCAGGGGGGCGGGGGCGGCACGCTCGCGAGGGCCCGTCCTGCTCGGCCTGCCTATACCGGTCCCAAGTGGCTGGAGCACGTCCCCGCGCACTCGCCCACCTTGCTGGGGGTGATCCTGCACATGGTGGCGCTGGTGCTCTCCATCCTCCCCTCCATGGCCGGGCCAGGCCCCTTCTGGTCTTTCGTGATGGTGGTGGGCTCCGTGTTCGTGGTGGCGCGGGAGTACCGCTACTCGGGTGAGCCCAACCCGCTGGTCGACTGGGTGCCGGAGTCGTTCTACCCCCCCGCCGTGCCGGCCGCGTATGCGGCGCTGGCCGCGGGCTTCTCACTGCCCATGCTGGAGTTCAGCTTCCAGCCGCTGCTGTGGATTGGCGGCACGGTGCTGGTGGCGCGGGATCAGTGGGGCAAGGTGTTCGCGGGCCGGGGCGGCCTCTCTGAGCTCTTCGAACCCCGCGCGCTGGTCCGGGGCCAGCGGATCCTGGCGTTCGCGGGCGTCGTCATCTGCGTGCTGGCGCTCTTCTTCACCTGGCATGTCGAGGGCGAGGTCTCCAACACGGGCTACCGCACCGCCGCGGAGCGGGTTCGCATTGGGGAGGTGCCACGCCCGGCCGTCGACTCGGTGTACGGCGGTGAGGGGGGCCTCCGGGTATCGGGGATGCATCTCCCCATCGGCTCCACGGTGCAGTTGGGGCTGCTGGCGCTCCTGGTGCTGCTGATGCTCCGGCCCGAGGTGGATCGTCCCATCTGGCTGCGCTTCGTGCCCGCTGGGATCACAGTGATTGCCGTGGCCTGGGTGCTGGTGAACATGGACCTGAAGGTGGGGCCCATCATGTTCCTCGGAGGGCTGCTGCCCGTGGGCCTCGTCGCCGCGTTCCAGGCGATCGGCCGAGACGACCAGCTGCCCGCTGGGGACTACGCCGAGGAGCCCCCTCCGGAAGCGCCCCTCCCCGAGGACACCGACATGCCCGTGGAGGAGGACTTCCCCCCCGAGGGCGATCCGGTGCCCGAGGATGAAGAGGACATGAGGGGCTGAATGGCCAGGCAGGCAGGGGCTGGCCGGGAAGATGGCCGCCCCGATGAAGGTTTCGCTGTGCAACACTGCGCCGTGGCGCTAGGTAAGCCGCGCCCGGAGTACCCCTCATGACTTCTGTCCTCCTCTCTCTCGCTCTCGCCGCCGGACTCGTGACCGGCCAGTACGCGCCCCAGAAGGGTGGCAGCGATCCACTCGCCGATGCCGCCCTCGAAGCCCGGGTCCAGAAGCTCGGCAAGGCCCTGCGCTGTGCCGTGTGCCAGGGCGTCTCCATCGCCGACAGCCCGGCCTCCATGGCCCGGGCCCAGCTCGACACGGTCCGTGCGCTCGTCGCGGAGGGGAAGTCCGATGAGGAGGTCGTCGACTACTTCGTGGCCCGCTACGGGGAGTGGGTGTTGCTGGAGCCCCCGCGGCACGGCTTCAACTGGCTCGTGTGGCTGGGGCCCCTCGCGCTCGTCCTGGGCGGCTTCTTCATCATCTCGCGGCAAGTGAAGCGGGGGCCTGAGCCCACCGCCACCATCCCCCCTGCCGCCTCCTCGACGCCCGCCCCCGAGGCCGAGGATCCCTACTTGCAGGCCGTGCGCCGGGAGCTGGATCGATGACGCCGCAGACCAACTGGTTGCCGGGCATCATCGCCCTCGTGGTCTCCCTGCTCTGCGGGATTGGCTTCCTGCTGCTCCAGCGGCGCAAGGGCGGCACGCCCTCCACGCCCGAGTCCCAGAAGGATGGCGTGCTGGACGATCTCGATCGGCGCGCTCAGTCGCTCATCGAGCAGCTCAAGGAGCTGGTAGCGGACAAGCACACCCTCTCCCCCGAGCAGTTCCAGGCGGAGAAGTCCCGGCTGGAGCTCGCGGCTGCGGCCGCCCTGCGGGCCCGGGACGAGTACGTCCAGAAGCGCAAGCCAGGGACGACCCGGCCGTCTGGCAGCTCCAGTTCGGCGGCACCGGGCTCCGGACAGGCGGCGCCAGCCCCGACGGGCTTCGCCGCTCGGAACCCACAGCTGGTGGGCGCGCTGTGGGGCGCTGGCGTCGTCGTCTTCTTCGGGGGGCTGACCTTCCTGCTGGTGTCCAATCTGCGAGCGCGCGAGGAGGGCATGGAGGCCACGGGGCGGGTTCCCCCTGGACAGTCCGGCATGGGGCAGCCGCAGCAACCGATGCCTCCCCAGGAGGACGCGCAGCTCGCCGAGGCCATGGAGCGGCTGCGCGCCAACCCGACCGATCTCGAGGCCTCAGGGTTCGTGGGGCACGAGCTGATCCGGAGCCGGCAGCTCGAAGAGGCCGAGAAGGTCACGAAGAAGGCGCTCTCCATCGATCCGTTCCACATCGAGTCGCGAGTCCACCGCGGGGTGCTGAACGCCATCCGAGGGGACGGCTCGGGTGCGGAGAAGGAGCTCCTGGAGCTGGCGGACACCTACCCCGGCGCCCAGGAGGCGCTGCTCTTCCTGGGCTTCATCAGCCTGCAGTCGGGCAACCGCGGCAAGGCGCTCCAGTACTTCGAGCGCTTCACCGTGGAGGTGCCGCGCGAGCACCAGCCGCCAGGGCTGGACGCCGCCATTGCGCAGCTCCGCAAGGAAATCGGCCAAGCTCCCTGAGCCTCACTCCGCGGACTGGCGCCGCCGCAGCCGGCGGATCCGCTCGACGGTGGTGTCGGGCAGGAGGCGCTTGGCGATCTCTCGAGCATCGCGCGCCAGCTCCTCGCGGCGCGTGAACCAGCGCCCCGCACCCTGGGTGGCGTGGATGCGCACCGCCACCGTGCGCCGCTGCTTCGTCGTCCAGTCCGACTTGTACGTCTCCGTCCCTCGGAGGAAGTCGTACTCGGTGAGGCCCGACTCGATGGCGTCCTTGAATGTCTCGCCCACGAGCACCAGCCCCACGCTCCGGTTGCGCCACTCCGGATCGTAGCCGGACTGGTAGTAGATGAACGTGTCCCGGTAGAGGATGCCGTACACCGAGGCGACGGCCTGGCCGCCCACCTTCATCGTGTAGAGGCGCAGCAGGCCCCGCTCGGCCAGCAGCTGCGTGGCGTCCCGGTGGAAGGCCTCCACGCCATGGTTCTGGATGCCCTGGGAGCCGCCGTCCGCGGCCCACCGCGCCGCGTGCAGCCGGAAGAAGTCCGTCATGGGCCCGGCCAGCGCCCCCGGCGCCTCCGTGCGCTCGATGCAATAGCCCTCCTGCTTCTCCAGCCACTTGCGCCGACGCAGGTAGTTGTCCCGCCGGCCCGTGCGCTTGAGGAAGGCGTCGAAGGGCTCTCCGGGCGTGAAGCTCTCGTACGGGCACACGTAGCGATCCGTGAGCCGGACCTCCAGCTCCGGGAACGTCTCCCGCAGCACCTTCACCGTGAGCGAGTCCTCGCGAAGATCCAGCAGGTCCAGCACATCCCAGCCGCCGTGCATCTCCCGAAGCCCGCTGGCGAAGGCGCGTGTCACCGCCTCCTCCATGCCTCGGCGCGCCACCACGTCCAGGTAGTCGCTGCCGACGTGCGTCTCTCCCAGGAAGGAGAGCCGGCCCACCTGGCGGCCCAGGACATGGCGCAGCTCGAAGCCGAGCGGCATCAACCCCACCAGCGCGCCGCTGCGATCCCTCGCCGTGAGGATCAGCGGCCGTCGCTCGGGCGCGATCCGGCGGCACCAGGGGTAGATCCACTCCCACGCATTGAAGGGGCCCGCGTCGCTGGCCTCGAGCAGCGCATCCCACTCGGAGCGCATCCGGGCCAGCGCGGACAGCTCGTGGACGATCTCCACCCGCAGCCACTGGGCAGGCTGCGGCTTGGGCGTCACCTCGGATTCACGAATCATGGAACTCGTCTTTCAGAGAGAGGGAATCAACCCGTGCGCTTGCGCGAGCGACGATCCGTCTTCACCGCCTCGCGCGTCGCCGCGGCCACGGCCGCCATCACCTCGGGGCTGAGATCCTGGTGGCAAGGGATCTCCACGATGGAGCGCCGCAGCTGAGCGACCTCGGGGAAGGAGGCCGCATCGCAGGCCGGGTGGAAGCGGTTCCAGAAGTCGATGGCGTCGATGCCTTGCGCGTGCAGCTTGCCCAGCACCTCTGTCTTGTCCTCCACCACCAGCGGATAGAAGAGCGGGCACACGCCCGGGGGCAGCTGGTTGAACAGCGGCGCGGAGATGTCCCGCAGGCGCCCGAGCAGGAAGAAGTAGTTGCGCCGCCGCTTCTCGACGATGGCCTCCATGTCCTGCGCCAGGGCGATGCGCTTCGTCAGCGGGCTCATGCCCAGATCCACGTGCTCGCGGTTGAAGTGCTGCGTCCCCGTGGCCACGCGCTCGATGTTGGCGGCCTTCACCGTGCCGTGCCCCACGCTGCGGATGAAGCTGCGCAGCCCGCGGCCCACCGCCCCACCCCGCAGCTCCAGGTTCTGCAGCAGCGCGGAGACCGTGTGGCTGAACGTCGAGGCTGGCGGCGGCGGAGGCGGCTCCGGCAGGCTGTACTGCCGAGGGCCGTTGATGGTGAGCGCGCCCCCGTTGGGCACCGGCAGCGTCTTGTAGAGGCAGAAGATGCCGATGTCCCCCGTCGTCCCCAGCGGCATCGTGCCGTCCGAGGACAGCAGCGAGAGCGCGCAGTCCTCGATGAGCGGCAGCCCATGGCGATCCGCGATCTCGCGCATCTCCGCCACCGGGCCCGGGAAGCCCGCGTAGTGGACGAGGTAGAGGGCCTTCGTCTTCGGGCCGATCTTCTTCTCCACGTCCTCCAGATCCACGTCCCAGCGCGAGCCCACGCGGTAGAAGCGCGGCGTGGCGCCCGCATCGATCACTGCCTCCACCTCCACACCGTGGTGGTAGGCCGGCATGAGCACCTCGCCCTTGTCCAGCCCCAGCATCTTCACCGTGAGCCAGACGGCGTTCCGGGCGAAGTAGAAGTAGCGCACGTTCGGCGCGCTGAACGGCTGGAAGTGGGCTGCCTGCGAGCGTCCCCACAGCATGCTCGGCCAGAGCGTGGGCAGAGAGGGGACGAACAGCTTCTGATTCAAGATCACTTCTTCCATCGCGCCACCACCTCTTTCGCAGTCGGGACCCACCGGAACTTCGCCGCGCACAGGGCACGGCCGAAGGCCGAGTCGTTGAATACGTAGAGCCAGGTGTGGCGCCGGGCCTTCTCCGTCCAGTCGCGCTTCCACACCATGTCCGGCCCCAGGAAGTCGAACTCGCGCAGTCCGCGCGAGATGCAGTCGGCCAGCACCTCGTCCATCAGGAGCTGGCCGGGGCTGCACTCCTTGAGGCTCTCGTCGTAGCCGGGCTTGAGCAGGAAGTAGCGCCCGCCGAAGGTGAGGCCGTACTGGAAGGCCACCGGCCGCCCGTCCAGGCGCAGGAAGTGGAGCGACAGCCGGCCCGCGTACGCCGCATCCCGCGCCAGCTCCGTGTAGAAGCCTCGCGTGCCCGGCTCCTGCGCCATCGCCGTGCCGCGCTGCCCCTTCCAGCCGCTCTGCTCGAGCGCGAAGCCCTCCTCCAGCTTGCCCTCCAGCTCCAGGCCGCCTTCCACCCGCTCGAGCTCGACGCGGCCCTTCTCCTCCAGCTTCTTGCGCCGCCGCCGGCAGTTGGCCTTGAACTTCGCCTGCAGCGTGGCCTGGAAGGCCTCCCGAGTGGCAGGCAGCGGAACATAGGGAGACTGGAGCGACTCCCACGTCCCCGTGGGCAGCCCCGCCCGCCGCGCCTCCTCGAGCAGCTCCCAGCCCGCGCCGCCCTCCGGCACGTCCGTCAGCCGCAGCACGTCCCAGCTCCGGTCCGCGCGCAGCCACGCCAGGAACATCGCCGCGGCGGCCTCCGGCTCCCGGGCGATCAGATCGAAGCGGCACGAGTGCGGGTTGGCCGTCCCCGAGAGCTGCCGCACGGGGATGCCGTACATCGTCGTGCGCTCGGCCATCAGCGGCAGGGCCGCCGTCAGGCGCCCTTCCGAGTCCCGCAGGGTGAGGATCCGAAGCTGCGCCGAGGGCGCGAAGTTGTCGATCCAGATGCGCAGGAACTCGTGCCGGTAGAAGAGCTCGTGGGAAGTCTCCTCGACGAGCGCGTTCCACTCGGGCTCGAGCGCCATGAACCCGGTCCGATCCGTCACCTCCTGGACGCTCGGCGCAGGTGTGAGCTTTCTGGCTTCCATGTAGGCAGGACTCCCCAAAGGCGCGAGCCCCCCAGGGTCCGCGCGCGTGCAAGGTGGGAACGCCCGAAGCCGGCTACAAGCCGCTGCGGGCCATCTTCAGCAGGCAGCGAGCGACCTTCCGGCTGTCATGTCGGATCTTGGACCCCTCCTTGAGGAGATCCGCCTCCACCGGGATGACGCCCGCGGTGATCAGCTCGCGGCGGTTCACCGGGATGACATAGGCGCCCTTCCGGGCATAGCGCTGGATGGCCTCCTGCGGCGGAGGCGTGCCATTGATGAGCACCGCATCGAGCACCGGCCCTGCGTGCTCGATGATCGCCTTGACGTGCTCCAGGCAGTCCATGCCGTCCGTCTCCCCAGGCTGCGTCATGAGGTTGGACACCATGACCTTGAGCGCCCGCGACTCGCGCAGGGCCTGAGCCACTCCATCCACCAGCAGGTTGGGGAGGACGCTCGAGTACAGCGAACCGGGCCCGATGACGATGAGATCCGCGCTGTGGATGGCCTCGAGCAACCCCTCGGCTGGAGGAGGCGAGCGAGGGCTCAGCGACACCCGGCGCACCCGGCCCTGGGCGCGGACGATGTTGCGCTCGCCCACTACCTCGGTGGCGTCATCCATCTGGGCGACGAGCTGCACCGGGGCCAGCGTGCACGGCAGCACCTGGCCGCGCGCTCCCAACATTTCTCCGGAGAGGCGCACCGCCTCCAGGAAGTCCCCCTTAAGCTCCGCCAGGGCGGCGATGAGCAGGTTGCCCAGCGCGTGCCCGGCCAGGCCCTTGGCCCCACCGAAGCGGTACTGAAACACCTCCGCGAGCGCCCCCTTGCCCCCCGCGAGCGCCACCAGACAGTTGCGGATGTCCCCCGGCGGCAGGACGCCCTGCGAGCGCCGCAGCCGGCCCGAGCTCCCCCCGTCATCGCTCATGGTGACGACGGCGGTGATCTCCACCCCCGGATCCCCCGGCTTCGGCAGGGCCCGCCGAGCCAGGCCCCGGAGCACCACTGGCAGCCCGGTGCCACCGCCCATCGCCACGATGCGCGTCGGGCGACCCACCTGAGGCTGCAACAGCTCGTTCCGCCCCTCCTGCCGGGCGGCCTTCGCTTCTTCCCCCCAGAACTCCTGGAGAGTCGACTCCAGATCGATCACCGACATTGCCCGTCCCCTTCCCGCCCACTCCACCATGATGCCTGACTCCGCCCCTACCGCGCTCCACGCCCGAGCAGCACGTGCCGCACGGTGTGGAAGATGATGCCGATGTCCAGGAACAGCGAACCGTTCTTCACGTAGTACAGATCGAACTCGAGCTTGTTGCGCGCATCCTCCACCGAGGCCCCGTAGGGGTAGCGGATCTGCGCCCACCCGGTGATGCCCGGCTTCACCGCCTCGCGCAGCCCGTAGAAGGGGATCTGCTGCTTGAGCTGCTCGACGAACACGGGGCGCTCCGGCCGAGGCCCCACGAAGCTCATGTCCCCCACCAGCACGTTGAAGACCTGGGGAATCTCATCCATGCGCGTCTTGCGGATGAAGCGGCCCACCCGCGTGACGCGGTCATCGTTGGCCCGGGCCCAGACCGCGCCGTTCTTCTCCGCGTCCGTGCGCATGCTGCGGAACTTCCACAGCCAGTAGGACTTGCCGCCCAGCCCCACGCGCTCCTGCCGGTAGAACACGGGGCCCGCCGAGTCCAGCTTGATGGCCAGGGCCACCAGCAGCAACACCGGCGAGGCCAGCACCAGCAGCAGTGACGCGACGAAGATGTCGAACCCCCGCTTGAAGGACCGTTGCAGCGGCGACTGGGTCAGCTCGTCCGCGAAGGCGAAGTCGCTGGCGCGCAGGAACTGCACGGGGATGCGGCGCAGCACACGCTCGCAGAAGCCGGCGGCGTCATACACGAGCCGCCCGTCCAGCCGGCAGCGCAGCAGCCCATTCACCCAGTTGGCGCCGCGCATGTCGTCCGCGGCCTGCACCACGAAGTCGGCCTTGAGACGCTCGGCCATCTCCTCCAGCGGCCCCACGCCTTCCCTGCGCGGATCCACCATGGCGACAACCTTGTAGCCACCCTCGCCGCCTTCCTCGACGGCCTTCATCACGGCCCGAGCCTTCACGCCGTCCCCGATGAGCAGCACCGCAGAGGGCTCTCCCAATAGTGCGTGGATGGCCACGCGCACCGTCAGCGTGCCCGCCAGCGCTCCCATCGCACCGCCCAGCAGCGTGCCTGGCGGGAGTTGCACCGGAAAGGCCAGCGCCACCAGCAGTGTCCCCATGCCCACCACGGCCGCGGTGACGCCCGCCGCCTTGAGGAAGCGGTAGCCGCGCTGCCGATCCTCGGCGGCCACGCGCAGATCATACAGATCCAGCAGGTACATCGTGAACTGGAAGGTCAAGACGAACGCCGCGCTCAGCCCCAGCAGCGTGGGCAGCAGCTGCAGCAGCGGCGGGCGAATCCCCGCGGGCGCAAACATCCACGCGCAACCCGCGGCCCCGAGGACACAAGCCAGCGTGATCGCTGTGCTCTCCGCGAGAAAGAAAGTGAGCTTCCTGCCAGAGAAATAGTGGTGAAAGACCCGAAGCACGTGCACCCCTCCAACCCACCCACCCACTCCCACGAGGCGTCTCCCACCGCTCCCCCTGCACGAGCAGAGAGCGGTGGGGCGCCACCGGCCCTACTTCATGTAGTTCTTCAGGTACGGAGTGGTGTCCACCTCCGCACCGTTCAGCACGCAGCCCAGGATCGGTGCTCCGCCGAGCTGCTCCACCGCCTGGTTGATCGCCTTGGTGGGCGTCACGTTGGCACGGACGACCATGAGCACCCCGTCCGCCAGGTGGCCCAGGATGGTCGCGTCCGCGAACGGCAGCGTGGGCGGCAGATCGATGTACACCTCATCGAAGTTGTCCCGCACCGCCTTGAGGAACTGCTTCATCCGTGCACCGGCCAGCACCTGCGTGGGCTCCTCCGGCGTACCACCCGCCGGGATGACCGCCAGCTTGGTCGCGTTGAAGCGGCGCACCACGTCCCGGACATCACACTCACCGGCCAGCAGCTCCGCCAGGCCCAGCTTGCCGCGGATGCCCAGCACCGAGCCCACCTGGCTGCGGCGCAGATCCGCGTCGATCAGCAGGATGCGTCGCTCCGTGTTGGCCCGTGCTGCAGCCAGCGCGAGGTTCACCGCCGTCACCGTCTTTCCCTCGCCCGGCATCGCCGAGGTGAAGGCGATCACCTTCATCGGCTTCACCTCACGCATCCGCTCGAGCCGGTAGTACAGCGTGCGGTACTGCTCAGCCGCAGCCGAGGCTGGCGCCGTCAGCGTGACCACCCTGCGATCCACTGCGTTCGGGTTTCCCGCTGATTCGTCCACCCGAGGAAGGAAGTTGCCCGCCCGTTCTATCGTCCTGTCCATTCCCATCTCCTCAGTCTTCCTTTTTTCAGCCTCAGTTCAGCGTGGTGGGGGAAGAAATCCCGTTCCGCGTGGACGAACTGGGCATCAACACCCGCTTCTCCGTCTTGCCTTGCATGTTCGGGACCACCGCCAGCACCGGCAGGGTCAGCCGCTCGCGCAGCTCGTGGCCGTCGCGGATGCTGTCATCCCGCATCTCGAGCACCACGCCCGTGAGCACGCCCACGCCCAGGGCGATGAGCAGCGAGATGAGCAGGCCGCCGAAGCGATCCGGCCTGGCCGCGACGGCGGGCACACCCGCCGGGGAGATGACGTTGAAGAGGCTCTTGGAGCTCATGGCCTCCAGCTCCTCGGCGATCTCCGCCTCCACCTTGCGAGAGACGACGCTCTGGTACTTGGTCCGGGCGATCTCGTAGTCCCGGTGCATCACGCCGAGCTCGTGGGCCCAGCGCGGGGTGTTGTCCAGCCGCTTCTGGAACGTCTCCGCCTGCTGGTGCAGTCCCTTGATCTCGTTCTGGATGGCGACAATCAGCTCGGAGACGCGGCCGCGCTCCATGCGCTCGGCCACCATGCGCCCCTCGGCGTCCTTGCGCCTGGACGTGAGGTTCTCCAGCTCGCTCTGCAGACGCTTCACCTCCGGGTGATCCTCCGTCCACTGGGTGCGCGCGGCGACCAGGGTGCGGGTGAGCCCGTTCTCCGCGGCCTCCAGGCGGCCCGCCTCGCTGTCCCCGGCGTTGCGAGCCCGGGCCAGATCCGAGCGCCGGGCCTCCGCCGCGCGCAGCTCCTCGGACTTGGTCTGCAGCTCATGGCTCACGCGCTCCAGGCCGCGCATGTTCATCTCGATCTGCTCGGGGAGCTCCCCCATGTGATCGATCTTGAACTGGGCGATGCGCTTCTCCCAGATGGACACGCTCTTGGCCAGCGAGTCCATCTCCTCCGTGAAGAGCTGGGTGGCGCGCGAAGCCTGTGCCTGGCGCAGCTTGAGCGTCTCATCCGCGAAGAGGGCCGGCAGGCGGTTGGCCACCTGCGCCGCCACCTGTGGATCCTGGCTCGCGTACGTCAGCTCGAAGGCGTTCTCCCCCTCGACTTTGATGGCCAGATCCTTGCGCATCTGCGTGACGGCCGCCTCGATCCCCTTCTCCGAGACGATGTCGGGGTAGAGGTTCATCTCCTCGATGGCCTTCTGCAGCACTGGCCGCGCCATCAGCTCCTGGCGCACGGTGAGCAGGCGCTGTTCAATCAGCTCGCTCACGGTGCGCTGCACCATCTCCTCCCCGGGCCGCTGAGGCTCCACGCGGACCACGGAAGATGCTTCGTACATGCTCGGGCGCGTCATCACGACGGCCGCTCCCACTGCGAACACCGCTGCTGCGATGGCCCCAACCAGGGCCTTGCGGCGCCACAGGGCTACGAGCACCTGGTCCGCCGTCATCCCACGCTCCATGTTCCTCTCCTCCTCCTCAGGTGCACTACCAAGCCGAGATCACCAACCGGACCGCCAGGACGTTACGCGCCAGGTCCACCCCAGCCGCCGCGTCCCCTGTGCCCACCTGGGCAATGCGGTTGATTGTCCCTTGCAGCGCCAGGTACCGGGTGAACCGGTACTCGGCGCCGCACTCCACTGCATACCCCTGCGACATCAAGGGTGACTCGGACAGGCTGAACGCCCCCTCACTCGGCGCGTGCCCGTTCCGGAAGTAGCTGGCCGCGGCATTCACCGACAGCCGGTCATTGAAGCGCCGCGCGAGCACCAGCGAGGCGTAGTCCGCCCACAGCGCGCGGTCGAAGCTGCTGGAGCCCACCAGGTCATGCCCCACGGCAAAGCCCAGATCGAAGAGCCGGCCTTCGCGATCCAGCCCCACGGAGATGCGGGGCAGCCAGCCAGCCTGCCCTTCGGGCGAGGTGTAGCGGACAGGTCCGCCGCGTGCCGTCAGGGTCGTCAACCGGCTCAGCCGGTAGCGCAGCCCCGCGAAGGCGCCGTGGGCCTGCGAGTAGGTGTCCCCGTAGAGGAAGCCCTGGTAGCGGTACTCGAGCCCCAAGGCCAGCCGCCGGGTGCTCCGGTACCAGGCCTCCACGGAGGGCGTGTGGGCGAAGCCCGGCTGGTTGCCGTCCTCGTACACCTTGGCTCCCTCGAAGGCGTAGCTGCCACGCACATCCCAGCGACGGGTCGCTCGCCCTGTCGCGGACACCCGCGCCTGCCCGTAGAGGGTGGGCGCCAGCGTGCGCGCCACACCGTCGCGCGGCAGGGAGGTGGGGTCCGTCACCCGGTAGATCCGGCTGGTGAAGGCCAGCTGGAGCCGCCGTGACAGCGCATGGTTCACATCCAGCCCGCCTCGGTGATCGAGCGTCACAGTTCCCGAGCCGTGCCGGATGAGCAGATCCGTCGCATAGAAGCTCTCGCCCTTGGAGCGTGGATCCTTCAGCTCCAGTCCCAGGCGCGGTGAGAGCTTGGTCATGAACTGCCCTCCACCGGCCGTGGAGAGCCGCAGATCATCGTCGTAGCGCTCCTCGGCGACGATCCGCAGCGAGGAGTCCAGCACCTGCGCCGCCAGCGCGGCCGGCGCAGTGCCCAGCACGCATGCCACCAGGAGTTTTCTCACGCCACCCACCATCGCCGCCCTCCTTGCACGCATCCCTCGCCCCTCAATCCCTGGAACCCGTCCACTCACGGCACGACGATGGTGTCACCCGGACGCAGGACGACGTCCTGGCCCCCATCCGGAGAGAGCAGATCGCTGTAGCGCACCGGGATCTGCCCGCCGTTGCCATCGCTGCGGATGACGGTGATGCCGTCCGAGTTGGCGAAGTCCGTGAAGCCGCCCGCCAGCGCAATGGCCTGGATCACCGAGACGCGCCCGCGCAGCGGGTAGGCGCCAGGGCGAGTCACCTCACCGGTGACGAAGACCCGGCTGCTGTTCACCTCACGGACAATCACCGTCACGCGCGGCTCCTGCACGTACGGCTGCAGCCGCGTCTTGATCTCCTCGGCCAGCTCCGTGGGCGTCTTGCCCGCGGCCAGCACGTCCCCCGTCATCGGCATGGAGATGTAGCCATCCGGACGCACCGGCAGGGTGCGGGACAGATCCCCATCCCTCCACACCGCCACATCCAGCACGTCCTCCCGCCCGATGCGGTACGGCTGCTCCGAGTTGTCCACCTTCACTGCTGACTTGTGGGCACACCCCGCCAGGAGCAGCACGCCCACCACCGCCCAGAAACTCGCCCGCGTCTTGCCCATCTTTCGCCTCTCCTCCATCCATGTGTCCGCTGCTCGCCCCTCACGCCTTGTGAGCATTCGGAAGCGCTGTGCCTTCGGCTCGCTTGCCGTAGCACTGCCCGTGCCATGCCCCCTCGGGGAGGAAAACCAATGGATCGCGGTGGGTTGCGCGTTTCCCTGCGCAAAGCAGCCTTGGGGTCCGGGAAAATTTTCCGGCAGGTGACGCACGATCCTCCCGGTGTTTTCCGCTGATCCGTCTCCAGAGTGGGAAAAGGATTGCCCTCTCCATCCGAGCGCCTTCTCACATCAGATGCTTGAGGGCGCGGCACGCCATTTGAAAGAGGTGAGCCTGACGGGCGATGGGCCCGGCCATGAGGAGCGAGCGTTCAATGAGGAAGGCGGCGGCGGCGGTGGTGGCGGCGTTCATGACGGGTGGAGTGGCGATGGCGATGTTGAGCTCGGTGCTCGGTCCACTCTCGGAGGCCGCGGTGTTGGGGTTGGTAGGCGCGAGCCTCTATGCCAGCAGCGCGATCCTGCAGGGCAAGATGGACGCGCCGGCGAGCGGGATCGCCAAGGAGGCGTAACGGCTCAGCGCACGAACCAACGGTGCACGTTCGAGTAGGTCGACGTGTGCTGGGCTCCGTTGCAGATGTAGATGTACGTGTCGGAGTTCGTAGCGCCTTGGTAGAGGGTATGCCAGGCAGCATTGGTCTGAGTGCCCATAGCAATGAGGCACCCCAAGCCTCCCTGCGGGTTGGGGTCACCCAGTGGGTTGGGAGTGCTGAGAAGGGAAGAGCAGTTGATGCCGTAACCAGGGTCTCCGCACTGGAGCCGGCCGCGCCAAGCGATGGTGTTATCGACTGCGCGGTAGGACTCGAAAACGGTCGCGGTGGACGACTCCGGCACCGCCGTGGTGTACGTGTACGCACCCGTGTAGTTGCGCACGAGGATGTACTCGTGGTTACCGGTCGAATACGTGGTGTTGTGGCCGAACTGATCCACCAAAATGTCAAACTGGTTGTCGGAGCCGATGATGGCTCGCACGGCCGCATCGGCCAGCTTGTACGGCTCGAGCCTGTAACTGTTCGCTTCGCGTGCCGAGCCGAAGCCCGCCGCAGAGCCCGCCAAGCCGCTCTGGTACCAGACACGCATAATCAGCGTCCATCCGCCACCATCGCGCATCATGTCGCAATACACCTCGAATGGCGGGTTGCCACCCGTCCCATCGGTGTCCATGAGGTAGATGCCGTTGTCAGCCGACGGCATTCGATTCTTGATATCCGCGCAGCTTGTGCCGGGATTCGTCCGCAACCTGCCGATCGTGAGATCCGTCGCGCCCGGAGTCGCGCACGCCCAGCTGGCGCCATTGCTCTGCAGCACCTGCCCCGAGCCGCACGCCTGCAACGAGAACGCCTGATCTGCGAGCGAGAGGCCTCCACCGGACTGCGCGGTGTACGCACCACCGCCCGAGCCGACCGCCGCGCAGGCCCACGTGGTTCCGTCTGACTGAAGCACCTGGCCATTGGCGCAACCGGCCAGACTGAGCGCGTTATCGCTAGCAACGAGACCCGATCCTGGGTTGATCGTGTACTGCGTGCCTGATCCAGGTTCCCCTTTGGGCCCCGTCGGTCCTGGCGGGCCTGGCTCGCCAGCGGGACCCGGGCTGCTACACGCCGTCAGTGCGAAGGCCGCGAGCAGCGCTGCGGTCCAGACGAATAGCCTCATCATCATGCCCCCGGAAGTGTTCACTGTCTGAATCAGTGAGCGTCACCACGCTAGGAAAAGGGCGAGTGCAAGGCTGTACCACCCAAGTGGCATCCCCCCGGCGGGACGAGGCCTGCGTGTGTAAACAGGCTATTGAAATCGGGAAGCCCCTCGGGCTGGTCGCTGGGCGCTCGTCCTAGCGAGCGCCGGGATGGGACGCTCGGGTGGGTTCACCTCTCATACGCGAGCCCCCACCTTTCTGCAGGACAGCCGCGTCACCGGAGGGGCTTCCCTTTGCGGTCCACCACACCATTCCAGCTCACCCTCGGCGCCTGCTTCCTTGGTGACGGGCGCACCCGCTTTCGCGTCTGGGCGCCCCGGCGCAAGAGCGTAGATGTCGCCCTGCACGATCCCGGTGGACTGCGCTACCTGCCGCTCGAGAGGAGCGCAGGCGGCTACTTCGAGGGCACCCACGCGGTGCCCGCAGGCGCGCACTACAAGTACCGGCTGGACAAGGGAGACACGTACCCGGATCCGTGCTCGCGCTTCCAGCCAGAGGGCCCCCACGGGCCCTCCCGTATCGTGGACCCGAGCCGCTACGCCTGGAAGGATCAGGAGTGGCGCGGCATATCCTCCATCAAAGGCCAGGTCCTCTATGAGGTGCACGTCGGCACCTTCACACCCGAGGGCAGCTACGCGGCGGCGGCGGCGAAGCTGCCCCTGCTGAAGGAGCTGGGCGTCACGGTGGTGGAGCTGATGCCCTTGCACACCTTCCCCGGCCGCTACAACTGGGGCTACGACGGCGTGGCGCTCTTCGCGCCCTGCGCCGTGTACGGCGAGCCGGATGAGCTGAGACGGCTGGTGGACGAGGCGCACCGGCTGGGGCTCGGCATCATCCTGGACGTCGTCTACAACCACCTGGGCCCAGACGGGAACTACCTGGCCCAGTACTCCCAGGGCTACTTCAATCCGAAGTACCCCAACGAGTGGGGCGACCCCACCAACTTCGACGACGGCGAGGCGGCGGGGCCCTCTCGGGACTTCTTCATCCAGAACGCCGGCCACTGGGTCGCCGAGTACCACTTCGACGGGCTGCGGATCGACGCGACGCAGAGCCTCTACGACGCCTCGCCCACGCACATCGTGAAGGAGCTGGTGGAGAAGACGCGCGAGGCCGCTGGCCCCCGGAAGCTCCTGCTCATTGGGGAGAGCGAGCCGCAGGACGTGCGCGTGGTGACTCCGGCGGAGCGAGGCGGCTACGGCGCGGATGGGTTGTGGGTGGACGACTTCCACCACACGGCGCGGGTGGCAGCCGTGGGGCGCTCCGAGGCGTACCTCATGGACTACTGCGGCACCGCCCAGGAGCTGCTGTCCTGCGCGCTGCGCAACTCGCTGTACCAGGGGCAGTACTACACCTGGCAGAAGAAGCGCCGGGGCTCGCCGCTGCTGCGCACTCCGCCCGAGCACATCGTCTTCTACCTGCAGAACCACGATCAGCTCGCCAACACGCTACGGGGCCAGCGGCTCCACGTGGCGGCCGGGTACACGCGGGCCCGCGCACTCACGACGCTCCTGCTGCTGCTGCCCCAGACACCCATGCTCTTCATGGGGCAGGAGTTC
>Ga0190275_10001389_pt1 | contig 18064 bp, 15 predicted proteins | sample Popmic550T_FD_133745 | JGI IMG/M metagenome (GOLD analysis project Ga0190275, IMG submission 133745) | Populus adjacent soil microbial communities from riparian zone of Yellowstone River, Montana, USA - 550 T | ecosystem: Environmental > Terrestrial > Soil > Riparian zone > Trees stand | place...
CGGTGCGGCGCCGCAGGGCGGCCAAGTCCCCGACAACCGCCGCGGTCGCCAAGCCGGCACCTATCTCGCGCGCCTTGGCGATGACCTGGCCCGGTTTGGTGGCGCCCGATTTCAAACGCTGCTCGAGAAGGGCAACTTCGGTGACCAGGTCGTCGTAGCGACGGCCGAAGTGCGCCAGCCCGCTCTGGGCGTCGCCTGCCTGCCAGGAACCCACCGCTCGCTCGCCGTCGTCGGTTGTGACGTAGACGGTGCCCTCGGTGTCGACGCGCCCCCATGCGGTGAGGTCGGGATCCTGGCTTGCCATGGCGCGCATTCTCACACGTAGCCCAGGAAGGGGACCCCTCGGCGCGGTTCGGGTGGCCGAGGATCGCCATGGTCACCTGATCACGGACAATGCATAGGTGATCGTCGCCGCGGCTTTCTGCCCGCAGCCACCACTGCTCTATCCGGCCCTGTTGGGTCCGCAGGGGCAGGAGGCCGGTGCGCTGCTGCGTTCGGCGTGCGCAGCCGCGCTCGACCGGACCCTCGGTACCGGGCCGGAGGCGGTCTTGCTTCTCGGTGCAGACCGCGCCGCGGTCCGGGACACCGCCTACGGAGCCGGTGACGCAGGCGATCTGAAGGGGTACGGGCTTCCCCTCCGTCTCGGTTTCGACGGCCCCCCAGCAGACGGTGGGCAAGCGGTGCCGCTCCCGCACGCGTTGGGTGCCTGGCTGTTGGACGAAGCGGGGTTCGCCGGTCGCCGGGTCGGCCTGGTCGCCGGGACCGGGTCACCACGCCTGCGGTCGCTGCATGCCGATACGAGTCGATGGGTGTTGCTGGTCATGGGCGACGGCAGCGCCCGACGCACCGAGAAGTCGCCAGGTTGGTACGACCCGGATGCAGTGCCCTTTGACGAGACAGTCACCCGGGCGCTGGGGAGCGGGGACGGCACAGCGTTACGCGCACTGGACAAGTCCATCGGCGAGCGAGTCCTGGCCTCCGGCCTGTGCGCCTGGGCTGAGGCGGGAGCGCTCATGCAGGGCACGCCGATGGAGGCGACGGTGCACTATGCCGATGCCCCGTTCGGGGTTCATTACTGCGTTGCCAGTTGGACCGCCCGATGAGCACAGCGAACGAGTCTTCCGTCAGGAACCGCCTGTTGGTGATCGTCGGGCCGACCGCGACCGGCAAGTCCGACCTAGCCGTCGAGGTGGCCGAGCGGGCCGATGGCGAAGTGATCAATGCCGACTCGATGCAGCTCTACCGCGGGATGGACATCGGCACGGCCAAGCTGACCGAGGAACAACGCAACGGCGTCCCACATCATCTTCTCGACGTCCTGGACGTCACTGAGACCGCGACGGTGGCCGGCTACCAGGAGGCCGCCAGAGCAAGCCTTCAGGACATTCTCGACCGCGGGCGCCCGGCCATCCTGGTGGGCGGGTCCGGGCTCTATGTTCGTGCCGCCCTGGATGACCTGGACTTTCCGAGCACAGACGTCGCAGTGCGCGCCGACCTGGAGGCCGAGCTCGCAGCGGTGGGCTCTATACCTCTTCATCAGCGGCTGGCCCGTGCCGATCCCGATGCGGCCGCGTCCATCCACCACCACAACGGCCGCAAGATCGTTCGCGCGCTGGAGGTGATCGCACTGACCGGGCAACCCTTCCGCGCATCCTTGCCGCAGCCGCGAGATCGCTACCGTGCGACGTGGATCGGGTTGGACGAGCAACCGGACGCACTCGACGAACGCATCGAGGCCCGCGTCGACAGGATGTGGGCGGGCGGCCTGATCGACGAGGTGGAGCGGCTGATCGACCTCGGCCTGCGTACGGGAGTCACCGCGAGGCGCGCGCTGGGCTATGCGCAGGTGCTGCGTCATCTCGACGGTGAGCTCACCTCCGACCAGGCACGCACGATCACCCAACAGGTCACCCGCCGCTTCGTCCGCCGCCAGCGCTCCTGGTTTCGTCGGGAGGCCCGTATCGCCTGGTCAACAGCGGGGGATCCGGCGCTCGTCGACCACGCGGTCGAAGCCCTCACCTCACCTACGATCGAGGCGTGACGCGGTTTCTCAAGGGGCACGGAACGGAGAATGACTTCGTCCTACTGCCCGAGGCCGCTGAGCTCGAGCCGGGCGCCGAGCTCAGCCCCTTGTCGGCGGCACAGGTCCGCGGCCTGTGCGACCGGCACGCCGGAATCGGCGCGGACGGCGTGCTGCGGGTCGTTCCGGTCGGCGTCGCGACCCGAGCGCAGGGATTGGTAACCGGCGCCGCTCGCTGGTTCATGGATTACCGAAACGCCGACGGCTCGGTATCGGAGATGTGCGGCAACGGCGCCAGATTGTTCGCGCGCTTCCTGCTCGACGCGGGCCTGGAGTCGGCCACCGAGTTCGACCTGGCAACCCGCGGTGGCGTGCACAGGGTGAGCCTGACCCCATCCGGTGAGATCAGCGTCGACATGGGCCCCGCACGGCTCGGCGAACAGTCGGCGGCTCGGATCGGAGATCAGCCGGTGCCCGGAGTCCAGGTGTCGATGAGCAATCCGCATCTGGTCTGCATCATCGATGGGGCGGTCGGCGACCTCGATCTGTCCGTCGCGCCGACCGTGGACAACGCGCTCTTCCCTCACGGCGTGAATGTCGAATTCGTCAATCTGGTGGCCGGCGGCCCTGAGGACGGGACCGTGCACGTAGCGATGCGAGTACACGAGCGCGGGGTCGGGGAGACCCGCTCCTGCGGCACCGGCGCGTGCGCTGCCGCCGTGGCTGCCCTGGCGCAGGTGGGACGGGACAGCGGCGAGGTCCTCGTTGACGTTCCTGGTGGTCAGGTACGGGTGTCGGTGACCCCCGAGACGACCGTGCTCGTCGGCCCGGCTGTCTTCGTGGCGTCGGGCGAGATCGATGCGGGCTGGTGGGCCTCGCTGTCCGCACCAGGATCTGGCACTGCCGACCCCGTGCCTGGGCCGGAGGGCTGACTGAGGTCCTCGCTGTGCGCGTCGTACTCCATGGGCAGATCGCGCATCGTCCGAAGTGGACTGAGCAGCACCGGCAGGAAGGCCAGGATGGAGCCCAGGGCTGCGATCCACAGGGTTGGCAGGATGCCGAGCCATGCGCCGAGTGCGCCGCCGACCAGGCCGCCGAGCGGCATCGTGCCGTACACCAGGAAGCGGATCGAGGCGTTCATTCGACCCAGCAGGGGAATTGGGCACAGCCGCTGACGGAAGCTGAGCTGCACGATGTTGTAGAGCACGATGGCGTAGCTGACCCCGAACCAGGAGCAGAGCAGCAGGAGCAGCGGCATCCCCACGGCCGAAAGGGGAACGAGCACTGCGAACGGAATGATCAGTCCGGCAGCCAGCACGATCGAGCGACCGTCCCCGAAGTACCGGGCAAAGCGAGTTGTCGTCAAGGCTGCGAGCAATCCGCCGACCGCCCCGGCGGAGAAGGTCACGCCGATCTGCGTCGCATCAAAGCCCAGTTCCCGGACCATGAACAGGACCAGCATCGTTCCGGTGACCGTGGAGAAGAAGTTCGAGGTTCCGGTACAGGCCACGATGCGGCGCAGGAGTGGGTGGCGCAGAACGAAACTGAGTCCTTCGCCGATCTCGATACGTAGCGAACGGCGGGTGCTGCGATCGTGCACCGGTTCTTCGTGGCGGATCCGGCCGACGAACAGCGCCGACAACAGGAAGCTGAGGGCGTCGAAGACGAACATCAGCGGGGCACCGAGGACCTTGATCAGCAGGCCAGCCGCCCCCGGTCCGGCCACGTGCGAGACGGCACGGCTGATCTCCAGCTTGGAGTTCCCCTCGACGATCTGAGACTTGTCCACGATGGAGGGCAGGTAACTCTGGTAGGCGACATCGAAGAACACCGTCGCGATTCCGGTGACCAGCGCGACTGCGAACAGCTGCCACAGGGTGAGGACGTCAAAGGCGAAAGCCACCGGCAGCGACCCGAGAGCAACAGCTCGGACCACGTCATTGGCGATCAATACCCGCTTGCGGCGCCACCGGTCGACCCAGGCGCCGGCTGGTAGGCCGATCACCAGGAACGCCACCGTCTCCAGCGCGATCAGGATGCCCATCTCGAACTCGGTGGCGGCCAACGTCGTGACGGCAAGAATGGGCAGGGCGATCAGGGTTATCTGCGAACCGATCTGGCTGATCGTCTCTGCGGCCCAGAGCTGCCGAAAGTCGTGAGAGTGGATCAGGCTGCGTTGGGAGATTTCTGCCGGCGGGTTCATCGATGGTGATCCTGAGTCAGTGATTGGGAAATGTCAATCACTGCTCTGATTCGAGTAGCCTCCTTGCGTGGCCCACGCCGAGTCAGACTCGCCCGGGCACGTGCCTGATGTCCCTCGCCGCCCGGCCACCGAGGCCCAAGCGCGCGCGCTGGCCTCCGGGACGCGGCTGCGGATACTGCGGTTGTGCCTATCCGAGGCGCTGACGAACAAGGAGATAGCCACCGGGCTGGGCAAGCACCCGGCCTCGGTCCTGCATCACGTCCGTACCTTGGTCGAGACCGGTTTCTTGGTCGCCGAGCCGGCGCGCCGGGGATCGCGGGGAGCCCGCGAAGTGCCCTATCGGTCAACCGGTCTGTCCTGGAAGCTCGATCTCGGAGAGCACGGCTTCGGCAGGCCCGATGCTGCTCTGGAGGCATTCCTCGAAGAGGTCGCCGCCGTGGGGCAGGCCCGCCTGCAGAGCACCCGGCTGGGCTTGCGGCTACCGCCGGAACAGCTGGCGGAGTTCCAGCGTCGACTTCACGAGCTGCTGGACGAGTTCGCTCGTAGGCCGATGGATCCGAAGGGGCAACGATGGTCGCTCTACCTCGGGATGCACCCCGAATCGCAGTAACCCGCGTGCCTGACAGAGCAATGCGTGTCAGGCTGGGAGGAACATGACTTCTGCCAGTTACTCCGCCACCTCCTCCGACCCACCCGAGATCGACGCCGTCGAGACACTGGCTGAGGAACCCATCACGCTGGATGAGATCGAGGTCGAGGCGCCAAGCCCCCGGCAGGCGCGGACCGAGTCGACTGGTGACCGTGACCTGTCCGACCGGGCTGCGCTGCGTCGTGTCGCGGGTCTCTCGACCGAACTCGCCGATGTCACCGAGGTCGAATATCGGCAGCTCCGCCTCGAGCGGGTGGTCCTGGTCGGCGTCTGGACCGAGGGTGGCTCCGAGGCAGCAGAGCGTTCGCTGGCCGAGCTGGCCGCCCTGGCCGAGACTGCAGGTTCGGAGGTTCTGGACGGCGTCATCCAACGTCGAGATCGGCCGGACCCGGCCACCTACGTGGGATCGGGCAAGGTCGCCGAGATCCGCGAACTCGTCGTACACAGCGGCGCGGACACGGTGATCTGCGATGGCGAGCTGTCGCCGAGCCAGCTACGTAACCTCGAGCAGAAACTGAAGGTCAAGGTCGTCGATCGGACGGCTCTGATCCTGGACATCTTCGCCCAGCACGCTCGCAGCCGAGAAGGTAAGACCCAGGTGGAACTTGCCCAGCTCAATTACCTGGTGCCCCGGCTGCGGGGTTGGGGCGAGAGCCTGTCCCGGCAGGCCGGAGGTGCCGGCGGCGGTGCCGGCGGCGGTGTAGGTCTGCGTGGGCCCGGTGAGACCAAGCTCGAGACCGACCGGCGACGGATCCGTTCCCGGATCGCGAAACTTCGCCGGGAACTTGCCCACATGAAGGGCACCCGGGCGACGCAGCGGCGCAGCCGGGATCGAAACGAAGTCCCGTCGGTGGCCATCGCCGGCTACACCAATGCGGGCAAGTCCAGCCTGCTCAATGCCCTGACAGGTGCTGGTGTGCTCGTCCAGGACGCATTGTTCGCGACCCTGGATCCGACGGTTCGCCGCACACGCACCCAAGACGGGCGTGAGTTCACCCTCTCCGACACCGTCGGCTTCGTCCGACACCTCCCGCATCAACTGATCGAGGCTTTCCGAGCCACCCTCGAGGAAGTCAGCGGTTCCGATCTCATCCTGCACGTCGTCGATGGCGCAGATGCTGATCCGCTCGGCCAGATCAACGCGGTGCACGAGGTGCTCGGGGAGATCGACGCGCTCGACGTCCCCGAGATCATCGTGGTGAACAAGATCGACGCGATGACGGCCGAAGCGGGCACCCGCCTGCGTGGCGCATTGCCCGATGCGCTGTGGGTCAGCGCTGCCACCGGCGAGGGCATCGATCTCCTGCGGGATCGGCTCGCTCTGGCCTTGCCCAGGCCGGAGGTTCACGTCGAGGTTCTGCTGCCCTACGACCGCGGTGATCTGGTTGCTCGCCTGCACCGCGACGGGGAGGTCATCACCGAAGAGCATGAAGTCGCCGGTACCCGGCTCTCCGCGCGGGTCGGACCCGAGCTGGCGGCTGTCCTGGCCGATCACGCGGTTCTCTGAGCCATCTCCGGCCACGTCATTGGCGGCAAACGGGCATCTTGCCCAGCTATCCTGAGCAGGTGACTGTCGGTCTCCGCGCCGACCGGCCCCTTGGTCTGGCAGTGCGCCCCTCCCCGGTGCTGGTCCTGCTCTCCCTGGCGCTGGCCACCTGGCTCACCCTGGACCTCATCCTGCAAGGACCAGCCTCCGCCTTCGACGAATTCGTCTCCGATGCCGTGGGCAAGTGGGAGGTGGGGGACAATGACTTCCGCTACGGGATCTGCTGGACGATCACCCAGATCGGCGGGCAGCGTGCCCTGATCCTGATCGTCATGGCAGTGCTGGTCAGTTATCTCTGCTGGACGCGTAAGACGCTTCAACCGCTGGTCCGTACGCTGGTCGCCCTGCTCCTACTGACGGTGACCGTGTACGCCTTCAAGTACGGCCTGGGACGGACCGCGCCGGCCTATCCCGGCTCGTACCTGCACCGGGGTGGGCAGAGCTACCCCTCCGGGCACACGGCCAATGCCGTCCTGATGTGGGGTCTGGCGACCTGGCTTGCCGTCTACTACGGACTGCCGGTCCGGGTGCAGCGGAGCTTCGCGGCGCTGTTCGTGCTCTCCCCGCTGGCCTCCGCGGTGACGATGCTGCTGCTGAACTTCCACTGGGTCACCGATCTCGTGACGGGTGCGGCGGTTGGCATCGTCCTGTTGTGGCTGCTACACCTCATCTTCGACGGCCGGCTGGGACAGTGGACCGGCACGTCGGATTCCCGTACGCAACGCCGGACGGCGCCCAAGGCCTCAGTGCCGGCCTGAGCGCCGATCTGAGTGGCTCGCGACCAGTTCCTCGCATGGCTGAAAGACTTGGCCGATGCGCCGGGGCCTGATCGCCGTCCTCGCGGTGGCTCTCGTGCAGGCGCTGTTTCTTGCCTCGGCATGGGCCGAGGCGGCTGACCAGTACGGGCCGGCCACAACCGCCTGCACCATCAGCGACCCGCAGATCGACGAACTGTCCGGCTTGGTGTCGCTGCCCGGAGGAGACCTGCTCGCGGTCGAGGACAGCACCCCTGAGCCGCAACCGGGATCGACATCGATCCTGATGTACCGACTGGATGCCGGATGTTCGGTGGTGGGCGGGATAGCTGAGTTCCTGCAGGACCCGCTCGACATCGAGGACCTGGCGTTTGCGAACAACACTGTCTGGTTCGCCGACATCGGCGACAACGGCGCGTCTCGCGACAACGTTGCCCTGATCGCGGTCAGCTATGACCCGGCAGACCCGACAGACCCGGAAGGCCCAGCCGCTGCCCCGGTCGTGTTCCGTCTCGGATATCCCGACGGTCCCCATGATGCCGAAGCACTCCTGCTCGCCCCGGACGGCGTGCCCTACATCGTCACCAAGGATCTGTTGGGGCGCTCGTCTGTCTACCGTCCGTCCGGCCCACTCGACTCGGCGGCCGAGGTGGCGATGGAAAAGGTGGCCGACGTCGAGTTCAGCACGACCGGTACACCTGGCGGCCCGATCGGCCGGGCCGGTCAGGTCCTGGTCACCGGTGGTGCGGTCTCGGTCGATGGGAGCCGACTGGCCTTGCGCACCTACACCGACGCCTTCGTGTGGGAGCTGTCCGACAGCGACGTGGCCGGTGCGTTGCAGGCTGATCCCCTGGCAGTGGTGGCACTTCCGGACGCACCGCAGGGAGAGGCGATCAGTTTCGCCGAGGATTCGCGCAGCCTGCTGGTCGGCAGCGAGGGAGTGAACAGCGTGATCACCGTGGTGCCCGCCGAACCGGCCGCCGACGACGCGGAGTCCGACCCGGGGTCCGAGGCTGCAACGGACCCTGACCGCAGCGCTTCATCTGCTACTCAGGGGGAGACCAGCAAGGTGGTCGCGGGCCTCATCACGGCGATCGTGGTGACCGTCATTCTCTGGGTCGTGCTGCGCATTCGCCGTCGAGGGAACTAGCTCGCAGGTCCTCAGTCAGATCTTGCGCAACACGCTGACGACGCGGCCGAGCACCGTGGCGTCATCGCCGGGGATCGGTTCGTAGGCGTCGTTGTGAGGTAGGAGCCAGACGTGGCCACCGCGGCGTTTGAAGGTCTTGACCGTCGCCTCGCCGTCGATCATCGCGGCCACGATCTCGCCGGACTCGGCGTTGGGTTGCTGGCGCACGACCACCCAGTCGCCGTCGCAGATCGCGGCATCGACCATCGAGTCGCCGACGACCCTGAGCAGGAAAAGGGTGCCCTCGCCAACGATCTCGCGCGGAAGCGGGAAGACATCCTCGATCGCCTGCTCGGCCAGGATCGGGCCACCGGCCGCGATCCTGCCGACCAGCGGAACGTAGGACGGAGTCGGCAGACGTTGCTCGTCGGAGGGCAGGTCGTGGGCTGCGGCGTTGACCGCCCCAGCGTTGGAGGCTCCGAGCGCGATGTCGTCAGCGGTCTCCTCCGGGGTGCGGACGTCGAGGGCGCGGGGTCGGTTGGGATCGCGGCGCAGATAGCCCTTGCGCTGCAGGGTGCTGAGCTGGTGGGCAACCGAGGAGGCCGACGACAGACCGACCGCCTCCCCGATCTCGCGGACCGACGGGGGATAGCCACGGCGGTCGATGGAGTCGCGGATAACCTCGAGGACACGGCGCTGGCGAACGGTCAGCCCGTCGCCGGCCCCCGCTCGGTCGGGAAAGGTCTGCACGTTGCTGCCTTCGGTGCTGGTAGAGCCCTTGGCCGTACCACTCTGTTTCGCCACTGTATGCGCCTCCAAGCTGCTGTGTCGCTCGGCGAACGCTAACGCAACAGGAGGACGTATTCAAACATGTGTTCGAACGACACGCCGTCGCGATGGATCACCATTCTTGGTTGACTCACCCGCGACCAATGCGGCGAAACCGCAGATGTTGTCCTGGTCTGGCCTGAGCGGCACGGTCGACATCGGCGGCAGCCACCACCGCGATCACCGGATATCCGCCAGTCACCGGATGATCGGCGAGGAAGAGTGTGGGCTGCCCGGCGGGCGATACCTGTAGCGCGCCGGTGACCATGCCCTCGCTGGGCAGCTCTTCGGTGCGGGAACGCTCGAGCTCGGGACCCGACAACCGCATGCCCACCCGGTTGGATTGTCCGGTGACCTCGTACCGGCCCTGGAGCAGGGACTGCATGGCCGCCGGGGTGAACCAGTCATCGCGCGGGCCGGCGTGCATCGAAAGCGTCAGATCTGCCTCGGCCGGGGCGGCGACCGCGGCCACGTCGAGTTCCGGCTGGGCGCCGTACGGCGGACCGATCGGGACGACACCCCCGGCCGTCAGTGGATCCGGCCCGATGCCGGCCAGGATGTCGGTGCTGCGGGAGCCGAGCACCTCGGCTACCCGGACGCCCCCACGTACGGCGAGGTAACTGCGCATCCCACTGGCCGGGCTACCCAAGGACAGCTGCTGGTCGGCTCTGATCAGGACCGGGCTGTTCGCGCCGTACTCGATCCCGTCCACCGTGATCGGGCACGGCGCTCCAGTCACGGCGATCAGCAGATCGCGATCAGCGCGTACTACGAGGCCGCCCAGGGTCACCTCGAGTGTGGCGTCGTCCTCACGGTTACCGACCAGCCGATTCGCCAAGCGGTAAGAGCTCCGGTCGGCAGCCCCCGACCTACCGATTCCCAGATGGGCAAGGCCGGGACGGCCGCCGTCCTGCACGGTCGTCAGCGGTCCGGGCTCCAGAACCGAGAGGTGTCCGGCGATCCCTGTGCCCTCCACGCTCATGTGTCATCCACGAAACGGACGCAGACTCCGGGTCGCAGCAGCGCGGGAGGGTCGGCTTCGAGATCGAACAGGGTCGCATCGGTCCGGCCGATCAGCTGCCACCCGCCCGGCGATGCGCGCGGGTAGATGCCGCTGAACTCCCCAGCCAGGCCGATGGAGCCCGCGGGAACGCGGGTGCGCGGGGAGTCCCGGCGCGGCACGGGATGGGCACCGTCGCTGACCAGGTAGCCGAATCCGGGCGAGAATCCGCAGAAGGCCACCTGCCAGTCCGCCCCGGTGTGCCAGTCGATCAGTTTCCGACGGGTCAACCCGGTGGTCGCCAGGACATCGTCGATATCGGGGCCGTCGTAGCTGGCCGGGATCTCCACCGATTGCTCGTCCGGCGGTCGGGGCGCAGCTGGCTGGATCCGGCCCAGGGCCTCGGTGATTGCCATGAGGGAGCTGATCCGGAGGTCGCAGTGCAACAGCACCGTTCGCGCCGCGGGCACCGCTTCGACCAGGCCGTCCGGAGGATGTGCCCGCAGAGCCGAGCTCAGGGCGAGCACGCCGTCGAGTTCATCGAGCTCGATCAGCAGTGCCGATTCCCCGACCGGCCGCACCCGCATCGGCCTTTTCGCCTCCTCAACACCGTCGATGGGAACATTTGTTCGAAAAATGTGGGTAAGTCCCTGGGTTTTGTCGTACCAGCCTGATAGACATCGCACAGACGTTCGATCGAACAGCTGTTCGATCTTCCCTTCCCGGGCGTCTGTGAGGAGGATCCCATGCTCGCGACCCTGGAGCGCCCGATCGACCGGTTCGACGGACCGAAGAGCCCGCCGAGTGCGCGGAGTGCGCCGAGTGCGCCGCCAGATCAGACTCCCCTCCTGCCCTCCGCAGAACCGGCCCATCCGCGGCTGAGGAGCCTGGTCATCACGACACCGCCGCGGCCGCCCGCCATCCTTCCGATCGTCCTCGACCGCCCGCCGGTAAGCCCGGTGGTCTCGCCGCGGCCGACCCGCGCGCTTGCGCCAGTGCGGCAAGTCGCTCCGCAGCGCACCACGGCGCAGCCAGCTGCCCGGTTGCGAATGACGATGCGCGCCCGGCGGCTGCTCGCCGGTCTGGTTCTGTTCTGCGCCGCTGCCATCGGAGTTGTCGCCGTGGATCTGCTGGCCGAGATCATCCCGACCGGATCTGGGACCTCGTATGCAGCCCAGGAGGAGGCCTACGTGGTTGAGGCACCGGACGGCTCCGGTGGGCTGGTGCCCTCAGCCGGGTCCTCGATCACCGTGGGAGCCGGCGACACGCTTTGGAGCATCGCCGAGCATGTGGACCCCGCATCCGACCCACGGGATGTCATCGCCGCGATCATGACGCTCAACGAACTGACCTCGTCCCGCCTCGAGGCCGGACAGCTGCTGTTGCTGCCGTGAGTGCCCAGGTCCTCGGCTCGCGACACGCCGACAATGGGCTACGCGCGACCTGCTTGCGAGATCTGGTGCAGCCGCCTATGGTCAACCCCTACATCTAGTGGTTACACTGATGTAGTTAGTCCACAAGTTGGGGTTTCTTGCCCACAGCTCGCCCACAGGCCGTGCACAGCTTCTCCGCTGCATCGTCCACAGGCCAGCTGCAGCGAGCGGCCCGGCTCCGGCCGAGAGGAGTGCAGTCGTGCGGTGTCCGTACTGCCGTCATCCTGACTCTCGGGTGCTGGACTCCCGAGAGGTCGACGAGGGCCAGGTGATCCGCCGCCGCCGGTCGTGTACGGACTGCTCACGCCGTTTCACCACCGTCGAGGAGGCCACCCTCGCGGTGATCAAGCGCAGCGGGGTCACCGAACCCTTCGCGCGATCCAAGGTTGTCGCTGGAGTTCGCCGGGCCTGCCAGGGCAGGCCGGTCGGCGAGGATGCGTTGGCCAAGTTGGCCCAGGAGGTGGAGGACGAGGTCCGCGCGAGCGGCGTCGCCGAGATCCCCAGCGACGAGGTGGGCCTGGCAATACTGCGTCCCCTCCGCGAACTCGACGAGGTGGCCTACCTGCGATTCGCCAGTGTCTACAACTCGTTCTCCTCAGCGGCTGATTTCGAGGCCGCCATCGCCGACCTGCGGCGCTCGAACAATTCCCAGCACGCACCTGTAAACGTTTAGAGAGGACCAACATGACCGACATCGCGCATTCGCCAGCCCAGGGCAAGCAGGCAGGCAAGCACCCGGCCGGGGGACTGGTTGTCCAGCGGGTCTACACAACCGCCGGTGTGCATCCCTATGACGAGGTCAGCTGGGAGCGCCGCGACATCATCATGACCAATTGGCGCGACGGCTCGGTCAACTTCGAGCAGCGCGGCGTCGAGTTTCCTGACTTCTGGAGCGTGAACGCGGCAAACATCGTCACCACCAAGTACTTTCGAGGTGCGGTCGATACGGCGCAGCGCGAATCGAGCCTGCGTCAGTTGATCGACCGGGTGGTCCTGACCTATACGGCTGCCGGCCGGGACAACGGCTACTTCGCCTCATCCCAGGACGTCGAGATCTTCGAGCACGAACTCACCTGGATGTTGCTTCACCAGGTGTTCAGTTTCAACTCACCGGTGTGGTTCAACGTGGGTACGTCATCGCCGCAGCAGGTGTCAGCGTGCTTCATCCTGGCGGTGGACGACACGATGGACTCGATCCTGAACTGGTACCGCGAGGAAGGTCTGATCTTCAAGGGAGGGTCCGGCGCTGGGCTGAACCTGTCCCGGATCCGTTCCAGCAAGGAGCTGCTCTCCTCGGGCGGTACCGCGTCGGGCCCGGTCAGCTTCATGCGCGGAGCAGATGCCAGCGCCGGGACGATCAAGTCCGGCGGGGCGACCCGCCGGGCGGCCAAGATGGTTGTCCTGGACGTCGATCACCCCGACATCGAGGAGTTCATCGCCACCAAGGCACGCGAGGAGAACAAGATCCGGGCCCTGCGCGACGCCGGGTTCGACATGGACCTCGGCGGCACCGACATCACCAGCGTCCAGTACCAGAACGCCAACAACTCCGTCCGGGTCAACGAGGAGTTCATGACCGCGGTGGAGAACGGCACCGACTTCGGTCTCAGAGCTCGCGCCGACGGACGTGTCTTGGAGACCGTTGACGCCAAGAAACTGTTCCGGTCGATGACCCAGGCTGCGTGGGCGTGTGCCGACCCGGGGATCCAGTACGACGACACGATCAACGACTGGCACACCAACCCGGAGACCGGCCGGATCACCGCGTCCAATCCGTGTAGCGAGTATCTGAGCCTGGACAACAGTTCGTGCAACCTGGCTTCGCTGAACCTGATGAAGTTCCTCAACGACGACGGCACCTTCGACGCGGTCACCTTCGCCAAGGCTGTCGAGATCGTGATCACCGCGATGGACATCTCGATCTGCTTCGCTGACTTCCCGACCGAGCCGATCGGGGACACGACGCGGGCCTTCCGGCAGCTCGGGATCGGGTATGCAAACCTCGGGGCTCTGCTGATGGCCACCGGTCATGCCTACGACTCGCGTGGCGGGCAGACATTGGCCGCGGCGATCACCTCGCTGATGACCGGCACCGCCTACAAGCGATCGGCCGAGCTCGCCGGGATCGTGGGTCCCTACGACGGCTTTGCCCGCAATGCTGCTCCGCATGCCCGGGTGATGCGTAAGCACGCCGCGGCCAACGACGCGATCCGGCCGCTCGGTGCCGATGACGCGGAAGTGCTCAAGCACGCCACGGAAGCCTGGCAGGATTGCCTCGCCATCGGAGCTCAAAACGGTTGGCGCAACGCACAAGCCAGCGTTTTGGCGCCGACTGGAACCATCGGTTTCATGATGGACTGCGACACAACAGGGATCGAGCCGGACTTCTCTTTGGTCAAGTTCAAGAAGCTCGTCGGCGGCGGATCCATGCAGATCGTCAACCAGACGGTTCCGCGGGCGCTGACCTCACTGGGCTACCAGGACGAGCAGGTCGAGGCGATCGTCGAGTTCATCGCCGAGCACGGCCACGTCATTGATGCGCCGGGTCTGCGGCCCGAGCACTACGACGTCTTCGACTGCGCGATGGGGGAGCGGGCAATCACCCCGATGGGGCACGTACGGATGATGTCCGCGGTCCAGCCGTTCATCTCCGGCGCGATCTCCAAGACGGTGAACATGCCGGAGAGCGCCACTGTCGAGGATGTCGAGGAGATCTACTTTCGCAGCTGGAAGATGGGCATCAAGGCTCTCGCGATCTACCGGGACAACTGCAAGGTCGGCCAGCCGCTGTCCGACGGCAAGGCCAAGAAGGCCACCGCCGACGTCGAGGTCGTCGAGGTCAACCGGCCGACTCGCAAGCGGCTGCCGAAGTCACGCCCGGCCCGGACCACCTCGTTCAGCGTGGGCGGCGCCGAGGGCTACATGACTGCGTCGAGCTACCCCGATGACGGTCTCGGCGAGGTGTTCCTCAAGATGAGCAAGCAGGGCTCGACCCTGGCCGGTCTGATGGACGCCTTCTCGATCGCGATCTCGATCGCCCTGCAGTACGGCGTGCCGTTGGAGACCTACGTCTCGAAGTTCACCAACATGCGCTTCGACCCGGCCGGCATGACCGACGACGCCGATGTGCGGCTGGCCCAATCGGTGATGGACTACATCTTCCGTCGGCTCGCGCTGGACCATCTGCCCTACGAGAAGCGGGCGGGGCTGGGCATCTTCACCAGCGACGAGCGGATCGCGCAGGCAGCAGCAGCCACTTCCGGCGCGGCTGTGGCCGAGCCGGCACTCATCGGTGACGACGACGAGATCGACCTGGACGCATTGCGTTCCTCAGCGCCGGTCGAGAAGCCGGTTCCAGCGGCCGACCTTGCCGATGAGGTCGCGGCCAAACCTGCGCCGCGCGGCGTCGGCTCCTCAGCGGAGTTGCTGGAAGCCGTCACCGGCAAGAGCAACGACGCACCGCTGTGCATGACCTGCGGGGTCAAGATGCGCCCGGCCGGATCCTGCTACGTCTGCGAAGGCTGCGGCTCCACCAGCGGCTGCAGCTAGGGCCTACCGCCTCAGAACCGAGATCCTGTCGGCCGTGACGGCCGGTGCTCAGAGTCCGAAGCGAGATCCCGGTGGTGGTCGGGAGAGCCAGAGTCGGACCTTGGCGGTCAGACTCTCCCCTGCGGCCTCCCAGGTCTCCGATGTGCAGAGTCCCATTGAGGGTTGCCTGGCCCACCAGTCTTCCACCTCAGGAAGATCCCGCACACCCTTCGGTACTTCCGGGGAGAACCGCAGCATGGTGATCGTTTTCCAACCGTGCGGTATCTCATCGAAGGGCTTCCCGAACTGTTGGCTGACCGCAACGACTAGCGCGTCGGTCCTGACGACACCCTCAACGGTGACGCAGCAGTCGAAGCGTTTTCCCATCGGCAAGTCCGCGTACGCGAAATGAAAGGCCAGTGGCACATCATCTGGCCCTGGGGCGGGTAGCCCGGTGCCGATTTGGCCCAACCACGACGCACTGGCGCGACCGACGACCTTCAACATGCGTTGATCGACCGGGACCGAATCCTCGGCTCTCACCGCGCGAACATAACGCACTGCCACCCGATAGAGAGACCAGTTGAGGAGCGACCACCACTAGTGGGAGCAGAAGCGATGTGAGCGCCGCTCCCAGGCCACGGGTCTCGTCTCGCCGCTGTTTACTGGGACGTTTGCCGGGCGTGCGAGAGGATGCCCGTGTGTCCTCCCACCGCGCATGGTTGCGTCCCGGCCGGTGGGCCGACTGACCGGGGATCCGTTTAGTACCGCGCCGATCCGACGGCGGGTGCTGGACGCCTGGGCTGCGTCACCGGCGCGATTCCGAGAAGACGCGAACGCCGAGGAGGACCTGGTCCTCGGCGGGTATCGCGATCGTCTGCTGATCGAACTGGCCCAGAACGCCGCAGACGCTGGCAACGCAGCAGGCGTGCCCGGGCATCTTCGGCTCACCCTCGACGGGGACGTGTTGCTTGCTGCCAATGTCGGGGCCCCACTGGATGCCGAAGGCGTCCAGGGCCTCTCGACCCTGCGCGCTTCGGCCAAGCGCGGCTCTGAGTCAGTCGGGCGCTACGGCGTCGGCTTCGCGGCGGTCCTGGCGGTCTCCGACGAGCCGAGCGTCGTCTCACGTGTCGGCGGAGTGCGATTCAGCGCCGCCGACACGCGCACCGCCGTTGTCGAGATCCCGTCACTCGCCGGCGAGATCGAGCGCAGGAGCGCGTCCGACCGCGGAGCGGTGCCGGTCCTGCGGCTTCCCTTCCCCGTGTCTGCATCGAGTGACTCACCACCCGAGGGGTTCGACACCGAAGTCCGGTTGCCCCTTCGGCCCGGAGCCCGCGAGCTCGTGCAGTCGCTGTTGCAGGACATCGACGCAGATGTGTTGCTGGGGCTGCCCGGCCTTGCCCGCCTGGACGTCGACGGCCGGGTCTTGTTGCGCAGCACCGATGGGCAGGACGTCCTGCTGCAGGACGGGCATCGCACGCAGCGGTGGAGGGTCAGTACGGCATCGGGAGAGTTGCCGGCTGACCTCCTTGCCGACCGGCCGCTCGAGGAACGAGAACGTCCACAATGGTCCGTGACCTGGGCGGTGCCCATCGAAGACGGCGTGCCACAACCGCTTTTCGGCCGACAGGTCGTCCACGCGCCGACGCCGAGTGACGAGCCACTGTCCCTCCCCCTGCGTTTTATCGCCTCCTATCCACTGGCGCCGGACCGCCGGCACGTCGCAGCAGGAGCGGTGACCTCATACCTGACGGCGAAGGCTGCGCGTGCCTATGGCGAGCTCGTCCTCGGCCTGGCCGACGACCGAGCCGTTCTCGACCTGTTGCCTCGACCCGGATCGGCGGGCGCGGAGTTGGATGCCCGGGTCGGAGCCGAGATTCTCGGCGAACTCGGCTCACTTGACTGGCTACCCGAGGTGCCGGGCGCCGATCAACGGGATGTCCAGTCATCAACCAATAGGGTTCGCCCGGATCGGGCCACCGCCCTGGACCCGGCAGGGGAGGACCTGGTCACCGTCCTGGCAGACGTGATCAGCGGCCTGTTGCCCGCATCGTGGTCGCGGCGCACCGACGCGCCGGTGCTGACCACGCTTGGTGTCCGGCGGATGGACTTGGCCGGCGTGATCGACCTGGTGTCCACAGTGGAACGTCCTCCGGCCTGGTGGGGGAGGTTCTATGCGGCTCTCGACAGCACCGGTTCGATCGAAGACCGGGATGCCCTGTCGGCGATCCCGGTCCCGCTGGCCGACGGTCGAACGGCCTACGGCGCCCGCGGGCTCTTGCTCGCCGAACGCGATCTGGACTCGGCCGACCTGGGTGGACTGGGTCTGCGCGTCGTCCACCCGGACGCAGCTGCAGCTGATGGGGCCATCGGTTTCCTGGAGCGTCTTGGAGCCAGTCCGGCCACCGCGATCAGCGTCCTGACCTCGGCCCCGGTCCAGGCCGCGGTCGAAGCCTCGTACGACGAGGACGACCCGCAGCCGATCGCCAGAGCGGTCCTGGCTCTGGTGCGGGCCGCCGGCGCTGACGCCGTCCGCCATCCCTGGTTGAGCGACCTCGCTCTTCCTGACTCAGGCGGGGAATGGTTCCCGGCGGGGGAGTTGATGCTGCCTGACTCGCGCTTGGCCTCGGTACTCGAAGCTGATGAACTGGGAGTGGTCGATCCCGAGCTGGTGGAGACCATCGGTGCACAATCCCTTCTCGCCGTCGGTGTGCTGGACACCTTCTCGGTCCTCCGAACCGACATCGACGAGGAACTGGGTGAGGGTGAGCATGACCTCGATGCCGAAACCCGTTGGTATGAGGCTATTCTCGACCGACTTCCCCGAAGCCGCACGCCGCCGATTCTGTCCGGTCTGATCGCGGTGCGCGACCTCGATCTGGTCCGGCAGGACCGCTGGCCGGCGGCGCTGGAATTGCTCGCGGACCTGCCCGACGACGTATTCGCCGATGCGGTGGTGACAGTCGACGGCGA